>JACCDQ010647460.1_pt1 | contig 10025 bp, 22 predicted proteins | sample 7446031 | NCBI WGS metagenome assembly JACCDQ01 (sample SAMN15323442, study PRJNA562643) | freshwater metagenome | isolation source: river surface water | place: USA:Blue River Watershed | collected 2017-08-17 | reverse complement strand
GCAGTTTCTCTTGGTCTGTATATCGCAGACAAGAACAAGGGTAAGTTCAAGGATACATTCCTGACTTTCTCTGGTTCTCCTGAGTTGCTACACTTGAAGGGTAACATCGTTCAGAAGTGTCAACAAATGGTTAAGTCCAACTGGGGTATGAACACTGACTTGGTTAAGGCTATGGAGAAAATCCTGAAGACTGCCAAGGATGGTAATGTTCCTCAAGAGGAAATGCCAGAAATGTTGCTGATCATGTCTGACATGCAATTTGACCACTGCGCTCGTTTCGACGACTCCGCAATGAAGATGATTGCTCGTAAGTTTGAAGCAGCTGGATACGAACTTCCAAAGATCGTATTCTGGAACTTGAATGCGCACGACAACGTGCCAGTTAAGTACGATGCTTCTAACGTGGCATTGATCTCTGGTTTCAGCCCACAAATCATGGTTAGCGTGTTAGGTGGTGATACTGAAAAGTTCACTCCTGAAGCTATCATGATGAAGGCTATCGGTATTGACCGATATGCCCTTGCCTAATACCCTAGTCGCTTAGGGACGGGAAGCGTTGACTGGTGCGCTTAATCACCAGTCACCATAATTCAGTATGCTTCTGTCTTGATACGGGGTTTAGGTTCCTCGGTACAGATGTGCCAGAATGAGAATAGGCTTGCAAGGTATATCTCAGGGTAACACATTAATACTTACAGTTGAAATTGACAGCCAACTGGGAGTGTACTGAATTATGGTAAGTTTATAGCGGGAAGGTCAAGCGACCCGAATGGTCTCATAAGCCATATCGAGGGTGGAGCGTTACCACCTCCCGCAACCAATTTAAAAAGGTAGTACATTATGGACATGGATCAAGCAGCAGTATTTTTCGCTGGTTCAATTTTGACAGCGTTAGGATTCTTAGTATGGATGGGTGTTATTCTTCTAATAAATAACCTTGTTCACAAGTATTGGAAATCTTGGGGTTGGAGTTTTTCTATCCCAAGCCCAGAACCTGTAAGATTTATGACACCTGAAGAGGCTTCTAAAGTAGAACCCTCTATTAAGTGATTATAAGTAGTAATATGCGGATGTGATGGAATTGGTATACGTGTTGGTCTTAGAAGCCAAATTTTGTGAGTTCGAGTCTCACCATCCGCACCAATTATTTTTATGGAGATTTATTAATGCGTAGACAAAAGAAGCAGAAGACCTTTGGATTAACCGTGTTTGTTGAAGATGGTAAATTTGAAAAGGCAATGCGTTTATTCAAGAAAAAGGTTGATGATTCAGGTCTATTAAAAGAAGTTCGTGACCGTGAAGCGTATGTTAAACCAACAATTCGTCGTAAGTTAGCAAAGAATGCTGCTCGTAAACGTTGGCAAAAATACTTAGAATCACAAACCTTACCCGAAAAGAATTATTAAAATTATTCCCTGATAGCTCAGTCGGTAGAGCATGTGACTGTTAATCACAGGGTCGCTGGTTCGAGCCCAGCTCGGGGAGCCAAATAGGAAAGTAGATGTCAATACAGACAACTCCATGTTTAGTATGTGCAGGTAGTACATTCCCTACCTTTGATAGTATCTACAACCAAATTAAAGGTTTAAACTTAGCATTTGATCCAAAGTTTCCTGGGATTCCCTCGTTACCTTCAATGCCTAGTTTACCAAACATGCCGTCGCCCATGTTCCCTAACATGACGATGCCTGATTTTGAAAAATCTAATTTATCATTTTCATTAGTTGTTAATCAAATGATGAAATGGTTTGAAGCAATCTTTGCTAAGTTGGCGGGGTTTATGGGTATTGCTAATTTTGCATTTCCTGAAATTCCAAACCTTGGTCTTAAACTTCCAGATATTGTTAATCCGAGTTTTGATTTATCAGCGTATATTGCTAATTTAAAGTTGACGATGCCAACTCTTAATTTTAGCATTCCTATGCTACCTGATCCACTACTCCCTAACATGAATGCTCCTGAGTTTGAGTTCACCGCTAAAATTCAAGCATTGATTTCAAACTATTGTACAGCCTTGATGACATCATTGACTAGTTTGGTACAGTCAGTTACAGATAAGTTAAACGCTAAACCATTCCAACTTGGTTTAACAATGCCAACATTACCAACAATTCCTACTAGTTTTGATGATATGATGGCGCCAATTTTCGCATCATTGAGCGTTCCAGATTTGTCTGGTATGCTCGATAAATATAAAATACCTGATATATCAATGCCGAACTTTAGTATGCCTGACGTACCAAGTTTATCATCGTTATTTTCTAGTATTAAACTCCCTGGTTTTGATATGATGAATTTATCAATACCAGACCCACTTTTAGGTAATATGCGTAATCCGCAATTAGAGATTATGGAATTATCTAAAAACTATTATATGGCATTAGTGAGCGTTGTCGGAAAGAAGATTGATGATTTCGTTCAAACATTTGCTGGGATTATTGGTGGATTTACACCACCCCAAGTATGTGTTACTGTGCCAACTTATGCTTAAAACAAATTGAGGATATTATGACACCACTAGGTACAAAAGTTTATATTGGCGAAGTAAAAGGACCAGAAAAGAAAACCGAATCAGGTATTATTCTTGAAGGTGCTAATTCTATTCGTGAAACTAAATTCGCTGAAGTATTGGCAGTTGGTTATGACGTTAAGAAAGTTCGTGTAGGTAATCGTATCGTTCTTGACTGGAGTAAATGTTATCCAGTAAAAGCAAATGGTATTGAACGTGCAATTATCGACGAAGAACATATCCTAGCTATTGCTCCAATCGAAGAATAAGGATTTGCCCTTTTAGCTCAGTTGGTAGAGCATCTCATTAGTAATGAGGAGGTCTGCGGTTCGAATCCGTAAAAGGGCACCACTAAATTATGAATGGACATAAACTAGCAGATTTTATTAAAGTCTATAATGATGTAATTCCCGTTGAACAGTGTAACTATATCATTGAAGATTTCAAAAGGCATGAACATTTAGTTGAGGCTCATGATACGTCTCTCTATAAGTTCCATCAGCTGAACCTAAATCACACCCCCGACTTAATGGACTTAGCAAATGCTTTTGCTGGGTCTCTTATTCCATACTACGAAGATTATTTTAAATCTCTTGGTATGAGTCAGTATGTCGATATGGTAAACTTTGAAGAAGTTCGGATTAAGAAATACCTTAAAGGAACTGAAGATCAGTTTAAAACGCACGTTGATGTTACTGATCATGCTTCCGCTTCTAGATATTGTATTGCTATCATGTATCTGAATGATAATGATGGTCTTACGACATTTCCAAATCTTGGAGTTGGTGTTCAACCTAAAGCTGGTAGAGTTGTAATGTTCCCGCCATTCTGGATGTTTCCGCATAACGGATTAATTCCAAAGAGTGATGATAAGTATATTATGATGACTTGTTTGAGGTATGTATGATTAATGATATAATCGTTATAGATGATTTATTACCAGAATCGTATTCAACTGAAATTCAGAATACATTATATTCTCCTGAGTTTCCTTGGTACTATGCTGATGATATAACCTACGGGCAAAACGCAGGTGAACTTGAAAAGACTTTTGGGTTCTTTCATCTATTTTATTCTGATGGTATGAAACGAAGCCAATTCGCTTCATACTTCGAACCGATATATCATTTTGCCTTACAAAAGGCAAATGTAAAACTAATAAACCCTTATGTATTACAGGCTCGTACATTTTTACAGACGCCAAATAATACTACTAGGAAATTCAATAATAAACATATTGATACAACAACACCCCATGTAGTTGTGTTGTATTATGTTAACGATTCTGATGGGGACACTCATTTATTCAAAGGTGTTGAAACCATTAAAACGGTTACACCTAAAAAGAATAGAGTAGTTGTGTTCGATGGAGCAATATATCATTCTTCTGGTAGTCCAGTTGAAAGTAAAAGATGCGTTATAAACTTCAATGTAATTGGAGAGTATAATGTCTGATAGTATGGTTGAAAAAAGATTAGAAGTTTGTAGTAAATGTGATAAACAACTGATTAAATTTACAACCCGAATTTGTGGTGTGTGCGGTTGTATGCTATCAGTTAAAGCGGCAATAAAGGTTTTTAATTGTCCGCTGGATAAATGGGATAAAGAGGAAGAAAAGAATGGCTGAACATTGGAACGGTGGTAGTGGTGGTAAAGGTGATAAACCAAGACCATTCAATATCTCTGATGAAGAGTATGAAGCAAATTTGATTCGTATCTTTGGTGATAAGTCTGAAGAGAAGGCAAGGAAGCAAAGAGAGAAAGATGAATACTTTGCTAAACTGAACGCTGAAACTAAAGCAAGACTTGATAACACTGGTACTGGTAAGAACGAATACTATGACGTTTTATCAACTGAGGATTGTTTTGATTCAGATGATAAAATTACAAGGTATAACTCAGAAACCCAAGAAGTGTTGGGTGTAAAGTCTTATACAAAAGAAATATAATATGAGCGAAACCCATAAGCGAACTATTATAAGAACATTAAGTTACAGAATAACTGCGTTGTTAATAACTGCAGTATGGACTGGACTTGGTGAAGCTGTTGCAATCCATTTTGTATTGGCATTGTGGCAATATTTGGTTGAGCGAATATGGCTCAAAATAAATTGGGGTAAAACCTAAAGGAGATAGAGTGAGGTAATTATGAAACAAATCAACATTGACGAAGTTAAAGAATTCATTGAAGCGCAAAGTCCAAATACTAAAATTTACATCGGCGGTGACTCCGAGCGTTTCTTAATCGGCAATGATTGGTATGCGGATTATACACTCGCAGTCGTTGTACATATCAATGGTAACAACGGATGTAAAATCTTCGGTGAAGTACAACGTGAGCGTGACTGGGATCAAAAGAAGAACAGACCACGTATGCGTTTAATGAACGAAGTATATAAAATTGCAGAACTATATCATAAACTACATGAAGTTCTTGAAGAACGTGATGTAGAAATTCATCTTGATATCAACCCAGATGAAAGATATGGCTCTAGCTGTGTAGTACAAGAAGCTGTTGGTTATATTCGTGGTATGTGTAACGTCGTACCGATGGTTAAGCCAAAAGCATTCGCTGCTTCTTACTGTGCTGATAGATTAAAGCACATCATGTCGCATAAAAAAGCTGCATGATGGATTGCGGGTAAGCGCAAGGTGCGACGCCAGCCTTCCAAGCTGCGCTGAGTGGGGTTCGACTCCCCCTACCCGCTCCAAAATACTTCTTGACTTTAATTCGAAAGTCAGGTATAATTATACTATGTTAAACAGAAAGTGATGTATGTCTTATTTTATTCGTAATGGTAACAACTTCCGTATTGCTGCTGAAGAAGCATTGGATATCCAAACAGTTCTTCCAGTTGGAAATTACACGGTTAAGTTTAATGAAATGGGTGGCTTTTTCTTCCTAGAAATGGTAGACTCTTTCAAGCAAGTCCCAAAACTATACGGTGATACCACTAAAAATTCAAAGCGTATCATCCGTACATACCTCGACCGTGACGTTTCAACTGGTGTAATGCTCACTGGTGAAAAAGGTTCTGGTAAATCACTGCTAGCAAAAACTCTTTCGATAGAGGCTGCGTTGCTAGACATTCCAACCATCATCATTAACGATCCTTGGGTTGGAGACAATTTCAATAAATTCCTACAAGATATCGAACAACCTTGTGTCATTCTCTTTGATGAGTTTGAAAAGGTTTACGATAACGATCACCAAGAGAAAGCACTAACCCTATTGGATGGTGTATTCCCTTCACGCAAACTGTTCATCATTACATGTAACGACAAGTGGCGTGTCAACGAACATATGCGTAACCGTCCTGGTCGTATCTACTACATGTTTGACTTCAAAGGTCTTGACCCTGACTTCATTCGTGAATACTGCGAGGATGCGTTGGAAGATAAACAGTACATTGACAAGATCGTTGAGATCTCTGCGTTGTTTGAACAGTTCAATTTCGATATGCTGAAAGCCACTGTTGAGGAAATGAATCGCTACGGTGAATCTCCACAAGACGCATTGAAGATGCTGAACGCAAAACCAGAGTTCAACAACAATGGTAAGTTTGAAGTACAACTGGTTGTTAACGGTGAATCTGTTAAAGATCAAAACGTTCGTACTGAATGGCATGGAAATCCTCTATCTGGTACTATCGGCTTTGACTTCTACTCAAAGAATAACTATGGCTTCAAGGGTCAGAATGACGATGAGTTCTCTGTGGCAATCGCTGCTGACGATGATGGCGAGTTCTGGAATGAAATCTACTTCAACCCTAACCACATCGTGAAGGTTGATGCTCAGGCTGGTAAGTTTACATATCAGAAAGACCATGTGTTCTGTGTCTTGACTCGCAAGAAAGAACAAGGCTACAACTACTTGGCATTCTGATGAATATAACTCGCGACGATTTTGTCTTTATAGATATAACATGGAAAGGTGGATTCAAACACACAGTTCCATGTCGTGGTTTTAATTTTAAATCACAAATTGAATTTACCAAGTCTATATTCTGGATTGAAAAGTTCACATGGCGTGTTGTTACTGAAAAAGAATACAATGCGAAACTTTGGGCACCACTAGAGGAGAATGAAGATGAGCGAGGAAAAAGAAAAGGTAAAGCACTCAAAGAGGCTCCAACAAAAAGAAAACCACGTGCGAAAGCAAGTGAAGATATCAAAGGAGTACGGAGTACCAGTAAAGGAAAGTCATCGTCTAGCAAAGAGGCACGCACTAAACTGCGGGAACCCAAAGTGCGTACTGTGCGGAAACCCAAGAAAGATGTGGCACGAACTAACGATTCAGGAAAAAAGACACCTACAAGATCTAGAAGTAGCAAGAGCAAGACACAGTAATGGTACTGTGGTTGATGAAATTGAAGTATATCTTAATGTAAGAAACGGAGAATGATATGAGTATGGAGCAATGGAAAGCTGAACGTCTTATGAAGCAGGCTAAGAAAAAGGCACGTAAGGCATTGGAAAAACAAGGTCATCATCGTAAGACCGCTGCCAAAATGGTTAATGCTGCTTTGAAGAGAATCCACACCCAACAGGAAGAGGCTCATAATGATTCATCTAACTAGTCATCTCCATTCTGTCCCAGTGGCAGTTAATCCCTTAATGGTTACTCATGTAATTGAAACACCGCAGGGTTGTATTATTCATTTTGGTGAAAAGTCTATTCACGTTGCCAATAATTATCTTGAAGTCGTTGGTTCGCTATCAGCTAAACATTAATGAGATATTATTCATATATTGAATCAGAAGATGATGTAAGGATAAACAAATTAGTTTATTCTGAAAAAGAAATCCTCGACCTTTATTGGGATCATTGGTCTTTAATGATGAAGGGTGGAGGGTTTGCTGATCAAATAAGTCCAGAAAGATGTATTGAAGATTGGTGTACTATCAATTGGGCAACACGTGAAGATGTTTTTAAATTTAGAACTGGATATCAAGGTAAGTTGTTTTGTATAAATGAGTTTAATCCAATTGATCCAAACTTTGAATACGCAACAGTTGTTTGTTTAAATGATAATTCAGTTATAGTTAATGGTTATGTTAATTTAGTTAAGGATATGGAGAAAGCGGATGTTTAATCTATTTAAAAATATGAAATTGGAATCAGCAAATCGTGAATTGCAAGATAGAATTGATTCCCGTGATAATGACATTAAACGTCTAGAGGCTCAAATCAAAAAGATGCAACTGGATAAGGTTGATGCAATTAAAACAGATGTAAATACCTCTGAGTTTGTCATCGACTGGAATAATATGGATGTATTTTCAGTTGAACGAATGGGTGACCACCAATCGGCATATAGTGTTATTGGTTATTACATGTATAATGAAACTGAAGTAAAAGAAGTCCGTGAATGGAAATTCTATTGTTCACATGAGCAACATAATAAATTAGCAGAGGAATTTAGAAATGCAATTAGCGCAGAGAATAATTCTTCCGTGCGGTAATACTGCTATCCTTGATAGTAAAGACAATACATATAGATGTAACTATTGCACAAATGTAATTGGCTCTAGTGATGAACCCTCGGATTGTAAACGAAAACGTGAAGAAGCCGAGCCTTTTAAAAACGATTATTGGATGGATATAAATGGCGGACTTGAAGAATGAATCTAACTTAACCGATGAAGTAATCATTGAGATTGCTGAAAAGATTGATACTCTAATTATGGAAATCGGTGAACAATATAAACCAAGCGGTATTGAGTTTGCATCGATTGCTCTTGGTCGTCTTATTGTATTTTCTAAACAGGTTGGTTGCTTTGAAACATTTAGTCAATTGCTCAGCGTGATTACTAAAATGAAAGAAAACGAACCACTGGTCAAAACTGAAGACCTACACTAAGGAATCTATCATGCTTACTAAAGAGAAACTACAACACCACATCTCACACTTACAGGAACAGCATGATGAATTGGATAGACGAATTGCTTTGGATAAAGATCCTGAGTATCTAACTTCTATCTTTAAAAAAGAAAAACTTCAATTAAAAGATGAAATTGAAAGAACTAAAGCAAAAATGGAGGCACTAGTATGAGTTGTAAAGATTGTGACGATATGTGTCGACAAGGTAGGGATTGCCCGCACCGACCAACCCTTAGTGATTATCAGATGAGATTCTATAACCTCATTAAGTGGTTTAAGTCGTATTTTACATTACAAAAGGTTGGTGAAGGTTGGACTGATGGTGTGAGCGGTAAAACTGTATCCTATTATAAAGATTGTTTCGGTGAAGTTTATATGAAGGATTCTCGCTGGGCATTATTCAGAGTTAAGGTTGGCGGTGAAGACTTTTAAATGTTATTGTTATAACTGTAATAAAGATCGTAGGGATGATAATGGATTTCCCTATGTAATGTCGAGAATGATACTATGTCCAAATTGTGGTAATAAACGTTGCCCCCATTCGACTGATCATAAATTGCCATGTACTGGATCAAATGAGCCAGGTCAAGTAGGAAGTAGATACTAATGATTGCAACATTATCACAATTCGCTAAGCATAAGGATGGTACTTATGTTTCAATGGACTTATCCCAAGGTTGTAAGGATATCCTAGACCATTTCGTTGAAATGAATTTAGGTTTATCTGAGCGTGTAGATAAGTCCACATACCATATTACAATTATCTATTCAAGAGCACCAGTACCATCGGCTGAGCAATATGCAGGCTCAACAACTGATATTGAAGCAACTGTATCTGGTTATGAAGTATTTCCCACAAAGAATGATGGTAAATGCTTAGTAATGCGCTTGGACTTCCCTTTCGCTAACCTATTAAACAAGCAATTGACTGCACAGGGTGCTATTTCTGATTATGATACATACAAACCTCATATGACGATTGCCTATGATATTAAGCAAGAAATTGACCCTGAAACTCTACCAATTCCACAATTCAAATTACATTTTGAGGAAGTGAAGGTTGCTCCGTTAGACCCTGAATTCACACCAAAGAATAAGGATTGATATGTACCAAGAACCAGACTTTCAGACATATGAATATACCATCGGTGGTAAGCTGGTTGTTGGTAGAGCAGTAATTGATCGTTCATATCAAGAACTAATGCTTAGTGATAAAGAGGCTCGTCAAAGGGTTAAAGAGAAGCTGGTCACTGATATGGCGCATTATATGTTGGAGAATAACCTCGTTGAGTTTATGCAACAGCAGAACCCAATGGACTTAACAACCACTGTATTAGTCCGTGCGTATATTGCCCCAGATTCAACAGTAAAGATTTTAAGATTAGCAAATAAAGTTGTATGAAGTATTATACCATTGTATTCCCAGGTGAGTTTGGTCAGCATGTGCAAGAAACATGGAGTGAAGAACAAATCCTAAAATCATATTGGACATACTGGTTTACTAAAATGGTACAGGCTGATAAAGCAGATATCGCAACAACTCAACTGTGTATTGATGATTGGACTGTTGTGCATTGGGCACAAGAAACAGATCAATTCGGTTGTCCAGTGGAATATAAATTATGAGTGCG
>JACCDQ012096625.1_pt1 | contig 10026 bp, 18 predicted proteins | sample 7446031 | NCBI WGS metagenome assembly JACCDQ01 (sample SAMN15323442, study PRJNA562643) | freshwater metagenome | isolation source: river surface water | place: USA:Blue River Watershed | collected 2017-08-17 | reverse complement strand
TGTAACTGCAACTCCACCTCCTGCGGTGATTGTCACAACAGGAGCTTGAGACATTACGTTGTAAGAACTGCCATCCCAATAATAGATGTTTTTAGTATCTAATGCAAGATACGTTATGATAGAGCTTCCGGTAATAGGGAACACTGCAGGACTAGCGGACTGCTCAAGGCCTCCTGCGTTGGCATTCACCCACAAACCTGACTGATAAGAAAGCACCTGCCCATTTACAGGAGCTGTAATGACAACCCCCTCGTCTTGATTGATGTTTGAACCAAAGTCAGGTCTTACTGCTATCTCACCATTCACTGTATCGGAGTATACTACCAATGCAACAACAACAATATTGTTAGGTGCAATAGGAGGAGTGGCTGTAAAGCCTCCTGCAGAGCTAGGAGATGCGTAAAGCACCGTACCATTTGGGAAGGCTGCCGTGTTTACTTTGCGAATCTTACCAAACGCCATCACAAATCCACTATCCCCATTGGCAATTGGCTCAGCAGTAACCCCCATGCAGTATCTTGATGGATAAGTACCGTTTGCTTGGAATGGAGCTACCTTTATTTGTCCACTTGCACCCAAAGTACCGTCAGCTCGTACCACTGTACCCTTAGAAATGGTAGAACCTGTCTGATTTTTTACATAGTAGACAAGGTCTTCACCGATTTTCAGTGAATAGTTGGTACTTAATGCAATGTCAACGGTAACATTGTCCACATCCCATGACATTGTACCTACAGTAAGAGGCGTTCCGGTAGGAGTAAGGTCAAATCCTACGTATCCTGCCGTAATTCCGAACTCACCAAGGTCAACATTTGTAGAAGCACCGGTATATGGTACACCATCAGTGATTCCATACCCTGCTAAAGTGGATGGAGTAGACGAAATCTTGCTCCAAGCTAGTGAAGTTATCCAAGACGGATTGGAATAGGTAGCATCTGTCCTAACATTGCCCACTGTCCAACTCCTATTTGCTGTCAAATCATACGCTGTACCGTTTATTGTAAGCGTTGTAGCGCTAGAAGGAGCGCCAACGTCGGTATAAGTCAGCGTAACCACCCCTGTATAACCATTTACACTTACTACAGACTCAGTATTATCTACTTTACTCCAAACACTGCCGTCAAAAATAGCCCAATCCCCCACTTTCCAATCAGTAATTCCATTCAGGTCAGTGTTACCGGCTACATTTACAATGTAATAATGGCCTTGTGTACCAACTGAACTCTGAAGTGTAGGCGTATTGGTAGATGCGTTCCACGTTCCTTGGTAAACAATGCCACCAAGTACAGTATTCAATTGATTTTGCACCTTACCAAAGGCTTGAAGAATGGTATCGGTAGCCAAAATGCTGCCACCCGACCCAATATTCAAACCTGTCAATACCTTTGAAATGACTGCAGTATTGCTAAGTGTGATTGCAACGATGCCCGGACCTGTTGCAGTGGCTTCTCCGGTGAGAGCAGTGATATAATTCCCTGAAGGCTGATAGCTCGTAGAGTCCAAACTACCATCAGCCTTTAAAAACTGAGTAGACAACCCTCCATTTGCAACGAATGAAGCGCCATAGTAACTATGAGTATTGATGTCAACGTCACTACCTGCCCCGGTATAGGGAACAAATATCGCAGACGAGAACAAATCTAGGATGCTACCTACCGTAAAGTTCTTCGTCGCCTTCAGATTCTCCAAATCCGTACCAATGAGCATGTCATTGAGCGTAGGAGTAGAGAGTATCGGGTATGAACTTATTTTAGCCATTATTGAATGTTTTTCTTTACGGCACTTCCAAAGTAATAGCCGAATATGGAAAGCACCACGCCTTCAGCAATGCCTATAAGATGAATGAAAATCTCTTTGTTTTTATCCGGAACTTCAAGAAAGATTATTGCATAAACGATAAACACAAATACACTCAATCCTACTATACCGGTTGTGGTAAATAAGAAATCATGATGCCCTGTCTTAGCAATCTCAATCTCCCTGTTACGAGCTGAATCCCTGTCTTTAAACTCTAGCTCATATAGTTCATTAATCCGATTGTTTAGCGACTCCTTCTCCTCCGGCTTTAGCTCTGTAGAGCTATCAACTAGGTTTTTAACTATCCCAAGAACACCTGATTCCGGAAGCAAATGACCAACCTTGCTCAATATATCAGGAGCTTTTACTTTTAAGTATTGACCAACAGCAGTATCTCTAAACTTCTTCATTTTACGAACCAATTAGCCCATTTTGATGAATTACTATTAACTCTATACATTATAGTTGAAATATTAATATTCAACTTTCTAGAAGCATCCGAATAACCTTCATATTCATTTCCATCGCAAACTATAGGAATGCTTTTATTATGATTTTTCCCAAACTTCCCTTTATAGTGCAATGGTCTATACTTTTTTAAACCTGAATCATACGAATGTTTTACATTATAAGATTTTGTACACCATTCTAAATTACTCAAGTTATTGTTTAATTTGTTACCATCTTTATGATTAACAAAATCAGAACCCTCTATTCTATCTAAAAAAGAAAAGCATATCGCCCTGTGAACAAAGTAGCTTTTACTTTTTATAACAACAAACAAATATCCACTATTGGACATTTGAGGTTTCAACACAATACCTCTTGGTGTTTTTATCTTACCATCAATACTAACTAAGTATTCATCAGGTAAGTAACTGCATTCTTTAAAATTTTCCATACACAAATGTACAGAATAATTTAATAATGCTAATAGGAAATTTTCCTACGATGCAATGTTAAAGTGCATCCAATCATAATCCTTCTCAGGACCTAACCCCTCAAACCCATGCTTGTAGAATATATCAATCATTGGCTTGTACTCAGGTCTAGCAAACCTAGCTGTAGCCTTGGTCTCCTTCAATGTATTTCTAGCAGGGTCTAAGTCAATAGCTATCCCCCAAGAATGCGTGGACCATGAAGAGCCACCTCTCATCTTACGGAAGTTAAAGCATCCACCATAGAGGTCTATACCCAACTCCTTCAGCTTCGGATACCCATAGTGAGACAACAGGTCTGAAAAAACTGCCTTGAAATTATCGGCTACCAACTTATGACACATCATAGTAGTTATCTGAGAATCAGTATCCCAAGCTACACGCATCGGATATGGCAATTGAATCTTTACCAAGTATCCTTCACCTGTAATATTTGGAACACCGTATTTCTTGATAATCTGACTAGTGGTCATTTTAATCTTTTAAAAAGTCAATGATAACTTTAACAGCACCAACTCCTATAAGCGTAAGCATAGCGTAGAAGTATGACTTGTACTTTTTCAACTCTGCCTTCATCGCATACACCTCTTTCTTCACCTGCCTAAAGTCACTTATCAATCCATTGGAATCCTTATCAATTGGATTCCCTGCTAAAAGAGTATACACGTCTTTTACCATAGCCTTCATCTCGGACACTTCTCCTTTGAGGGCCTCCAATTCTTCTGCCATATAATCAAGCCTGCTGTTTTCAGAAGGGTTCATCTAACTTGTATTGTAATTGCCACTACCATAATGCTACAATGTTGTTAGCAGTTGTTGTCGTTGCGAATACTCTGATTACTTGTAAGGGAATGAATGTTCCGTTTGCTACGTTTAAAAGCGTAACATCGTCACCTCCTGCAGTAAACACACGAAGAGTTCCTCCTGTGCCTACATACAAAACGCAACCTTCAACATCCCCATTTCCGGGGTTTGGGATATTTACCGTGTCACTCTTTGTAACAGCAGCAGCCCTAGCCGGTTGGAGTTTTTGATATGCCATGACTTAAGTTGTTTTTTTATTTTGATTATAGGGGAACACCCTGTTAAGAGCATCGCGTCTTTTTGCGCAACCACAATCTTTTCCAACGGCCTTAGCCGCTGCCTCAACTACTTTCTTTACGCCCGTAGCGGTAGTGATTTTCTCAATGGTGTCTCCAAGACCTTTGCTCTTATTATCCATTTGCATTCTTTTTTTGAAGTATAGACCAAACACCACCAATCAGGGTTATCAAAGCACCACTCAGTTCCTGAACAGACGACGCATCAACAAGTCCTTTAGTGATAAGGATACCTCCAACAAAAGTCAAAGTGTGACGGACAATTCCTAAAACGATTTCCTTTTTCATATTATTTACTTTTTCTTTTTACCGGCAATAGCCATTGCCTGAAATTGTTTCTTTCCATATTTATTGCGGCCTATAAAAGCAGCAACGGCATCAGCCCTTTTGGAACTAATGCCTTGTTTCTTTTGAATCTTTCCGGATAACTTGCTAAACTTGCTCATCTTCTTCTGATTTATCTGAAGTCATTTTCTCAACCCAACCATCTAGGAAAGCTAGGTCTTCAATGCCTTCGGTTGAAAATGTTAACTGATAAAAGTCGAACTGCTTAGCCATCAGCTTTTTCATATCCTCCTTTATCTTCATAGCACCTTCCTTCGTAAACTTATACTCACCCTTCTCGTTCAACACCAACACACCATAAGCGTCCGTGTAAGCATTATCTAGACGAATAGTCTCCTTCTCGTCATTATAAATATCAAAGAAAGGCTTTACCTTCTTTGCTATCTTCTTCAGCTTCTCCTCTCTTTTCGTGTTCCTCTCAGCATGTGTTGCGTTCAATCCCTGAACCAACTGCAATAATTCGGCATAAGTCTTCTTGACTTTCATTTGATTTGATTTGATTTGAGACAAATATACTAAACTTTAGAAACTCTTCTCCCCATCCCCACTCTACTCTTCTCGGCTTTCTTCGCAGATAGCTTTGAAGGGCTCAACTCCGACTTGGTCGTTGGTGTCTTTGAAGACACTCGCTTGGTCGGTCTGCAGTACTCGTTCTTACCACCTGCACCACAAGGCTTGTTGGTCTTGGTATCCACCCACTTCTCAGCCTGCCACCTCTTCAGGGACGTGCCCTCCTCACTCTTTCGAACATTGCCTGAACCCTTCCTACACTTTGCAATAGCCTGTGAAGCCCTCGCTGAAGGGAAGACATCATACTGAGCTTTGACTTTTCGGTAGCAAGCGTCCTTCATTAATACTTACCTTTCCGGTTTTTAGGAGATGAAAGCGTAGACCCACCGGGCCCTGCCCAAAGGTTCTTGCAGGCCCAATACCTCGCAGACAACTTATCATTTGCCGAAGAGCATTTGTGTCTAGCACGGAACGAAGACCGTGCCGCTGCACTGTAGTTGTGCCCATACCCTTCAGCACCGAAATGGATAAGCTTCTCCTGCCCGTTAGAGCAAGCCTTCACCATCCTTTTCTTGCCGGGCCGGTCAGATGCAACGACACGGTTGCACTTCATTTTTGACTTCTCAGCCATTACTTTTTCTTTGCTGCTTTCTTCATGATAGCTTTTACAACAGCTTTCTTAGCTGCCTTCTTCACCATCTTACCGGATGAAACAGGAGCTTTCAGCATTGAAGATGCAGGGAGATTGGGGGTTGACTTTTTCATTTTTTGGGTTTTGTTGCTGATTTAACAATTTCAGTACAAGGTCTGTCCATTGTCTTTGATTTATCTTTGTACACAAATGTAATAAAATGAAATCAGATTATTTGAAATATTGGCGTGTCGTGCGTCAGTACGTGAAGGCAAGGTACGGAATAGGCCAATCAGACCTTGACATACTCCTGTTCCTCTACTCAGAGAAGTATTTCGGGAAAGAGAAGTTTGACGAATTTGCGGAATTGGTATCTTGGGATGAAGACCGATTCAAAAGACTATTGAGAGATGGATGGATTGAAAACTTCAGGGTGAAACTCAACCATAGAAAAGCCATCTACGCTCTGTCCTATAAGTCTAAAAGGATGATTGAATCAATCTACAAAAAGCTAGAAGGGGAGGAAATATCTGAGGTTGCAGGAAACAACCCCATGTTTCGAAAGAAAGTGAGCTACATAGACAAGGTCTACCGGAACATGATAAAGGAAATGAACAAAGAAATTAAAGCAAAGAAACTTACAGGACAACAACCACATCTCTCTCCTGAATGATGGTTAACTGCTCGTCGTGTATAATCATCGTGTAGCTCTGAGCTTTGTCGTAGTAAATCTCATCGCCCTCCTGAATGGTCTTCACCTCTGTTCCGGGGGTGACCACTAATCCACGTTTGTAACGTAACTGATTGGTATCATCCCCGGACAGGACGAGCCCTGATGAAGTCTTTACCTCTTCCTCAATCTGACGGATAACAATGTTCTTGCCTATTGCTTTCATAACTTTTTATTTAAAATTTCATTAACCCACTCGACCCCCTCTCTCCCATCAAAGGAGTTGTGAACCACTATAAACTCATCCCCTTCTTTGAGAATAGTAGGCTCGCACTTGCAATTGGTAGAAGTGATGTCATGTTCTTCTAGGTCGTCTAATGGATGCACGTGTATCATATTGAAATATCTTTATTCAGCTATTTTTTCATAGGTAGCCTCAAAAATATCCGGCTTGCAAGGATAGAACTCTCCTTGAATCCCTTTGATAATATAGTCATACTTAGATGCACTCATTACACCTTCCAATGTGTGTATGGAAAGAAAACCTAGGAATTCACCGAATCCATTTGTATTCTTCCACACCTTCCTACCTGACCATAAACTAATTTTGTCAGCAGAAATAGAAGAACCATCAAACTGCATGGCCTCAATTACTATTGGTCTTTTTATGTATTTCATATTTTGCAGTCAGGGATGGACTCAAACCATCACGAGTAGGATTAACGTATAGCCTACTCCCCTCTTATTTAAATCGGTGCGTCTATCACGACAGGGATACCCCTATCCTTCCGCCACCTGACCGTAACTATAGTTTGTGTCACCAACACAACGACTATACTTTAAGGTTTTTTCATCACTTGATAAAGATGTATAGTTACCCCAAAAACTGTTATGGTGTTTTTGTTTATGACTACAGTTGCTTGTGTCAGGTAAGGGACTCGAACCCTTATCCCACTGCCTAATACAGTGACGTTATCCCATTTACGCCAACCTGACTAGATTGGACCAACCATAGACATGGCCGGTCATAGCTTGCCTATATCCACATGAATGAGTTGAAGGCACTAAGGCAGCCTCCTCTCCCTCCTGCAGACCTTAAGATTATGAGTGTATATCAGGAGAAATCCAAAGCAGGTCTGCTATGTCTATCCCAACCCCGGAGAAAGGGTACAAGGGTTTATCCTCTCCTTCTAATCTATTATTTGCCAATCGTCAGCAAGCATGTCAGTCTGAGATGCCAACCAAGGAACACGGCTACCTGTAGCGTGAGGGTTGTCTGTCTGAAGACCCGTTGAGTCAATGAAGATGTAAGGCTGAGTCATCTCGCTGTTCTTATCAGGGAACTGCATCTCAATAAAAATTCCCTTACCGTTCCACCCCTTACGAAAAACTCTGCCTCCTAATTTCAACTGCTCAATAGCTTGTCCGAAATTCATAAAAATTATTTTAGTATGGTCCGTCAATCAGATGATGCCCACTAGCCAAACTGTCCCAATAGGGTTTAGGATTCTCATACACCTCCTTGCTCACCAACCTACCGTTGTTGTTCTTGATATTGATGGGGGTCGCAAAGAAGCAAATGAATGAAGCTGATAACAGCACGAACAGAAATATGTGTGCAAAGTGAACGTTCTCAAATCTCGCAGGAAGCCAACTCGCATTTGAGAAGATGCCTGTCAGCGTAATAGCAAATGCAATGATGAGAATGATGCCAAATACGATTGACACAGTGTAGTCAGGTCTGAGCATTGCCCACTCGAATGCCTGAGACCAAGATGGATAGATGGTGTACATGTTTGAAATTTTATATTAATAAACGACAGCTAAGCCACTGTCAATCAACTCTTGATTCAAATGGTTCTCGAAGTTATCACCGTAGTATACGTCAACCACCGGCCTGCCGTACTTGTCAAGATGCTTCGAAACAATCAGCACGTCAGCATCAAGAACGAACCTGTCAATCAAATATTGTTTGGCCTCCAAGGCCTTTGCCCTAGTCTCCGGGTCTTTGCTCGTCAGCTCAGGAGTGTTAATCCCTGCCAAACGGCAATTGCTTCTCCATGATACGGTGAACCCTAAGTCAATTGTCAATGTCATGGTATCCCCATCGACAATCTTGTCCACCTTAGCTTTGTAGTTGTATAGTTGCATGTTACTTGGTTTCATACGACCTAGCCATCGTGATGATAGCGTTGGTACTCAATATCGTTGTCGCCACACTCACCGCATTCTGCAGCGCTGACCTCGTCACCTTCAACGGGTCAATGATGCCCATGCGTATCAGGTCACCAACCTGCTTGTTCTTTACGTTCAGACCAAAGCCCTCCTGAATGTCAATCGTGTAGTAGTCCTCCACCTTCAAACCGGCATTGCTCAGTATCTGCGTAAGCGGTGCTTTAAGCGCCTCACTGATGATGGCTGCAGCCACGTCTTGCTCCTCTGTCACCACCTCACCAATCAAACCATACAGCTCAATCTCATACAGCGCCTTCCCACCGCCCGGCAAGATGCCCTCCTCCAATGCAGAACGAACCGCACACACCGAGTCATCCACCCTGTCATACAACTCCTTCTGCTCAAGGTCAGTGTTGCCACCAACGTATATCACACCAATGCCACCCGTCAGGGAAGCTATGCGTTCAAGCAGATGGTCTTTATCTGCCTTTCTTTTGGCTGTTCTATGTGCTTCCCATAGTTGGGTCACCCTTTCCTCTATCTTGTCAGGAAGGACCTTTAAATCGCTTTTAAGGATGACTGTACGGTCTTTACCCACTATCACCTTGGCGGCATGCCCCAAATCGGAGTAATTTATCTGCGACAAGTCATCACCGGTCTTCTCGCTGAAGTAGGTTGCACCCACACTCACCGCTATGTCCTGCATCAGCTCATGCTGCTTGTATCCAAAACTAGGCGGTTGTACCGCACACAGCTTCAAATTGTTCTTCATCACATTCGCAGCAAACGTATTCACCACGTTCACATGACAAGGCGCAATCACCAACAGCTTCTTCCCCTCCTGTATGATTGGCTTCAGCACAGACTCAATCTGCAGAATGTTCCCTATCTCAATGTCAGCCACTAGTATCATCACATCCTCAAAAACGCACTCGTCCCTAGATTGGTCGTTCACAAACAAAGGGCTTGAATACCCCCGGTCAAACTTTAACCCCATCGTAGTCTCAGCATACGTCTCCGAAGTCTGACTCTTCTCCACCGTCACAATACCATTCCTCCCAACCTCACGGTACACCTCAGCAATAATCTTCCCAACCTCCCGGTCATTGTTCGCTGAAATGGTAGCAATGTCCACAAGCATACTGCTAGACACCTTCTTGCTCCTGCGCCTCAACCTGTCCACCACCTTGCCACTCATGTCCACCAAACTGCGAAGCACCTCCGACCGGTTGTGGTGCTCCTTAATCCGACTCAACCCCTCCAAGACCAAAGCCTCAGTCAGCACAATAGCCGTAGTAGTACCATCACCTGCTAGCGTAGCCGTCCTGTCAGCAGCCTCCTTCATCATCTTGACAGCAAGATTCTCAACAGGGTCTAACAAGTCAACAGCCTTAGCAACCGTGACACCATCCTTCGTAACCGTAATACCATGCGTGTGATTGGGGGACTCTATCAAAACAGTATTGCCATTAGGACCTAAAGTGCTCTTGACAGCACCGGCAATCTTCTCTATACCACTCACCAAACGAAGACGACCATAGTCGGCAAATAACAACTCCTTGGGAGAATATTCCATTAGATAAAATTTGATTGACACAAAACTAAAGGAAAAAGACCAAATCAAAAAAATGACGATTTTAAGATTTCCCTATATATATATATATTTCCCTCCTTTTATATATTATTTTATGACTAGAAATCTTCTTTAAAATCGACATAATCGACAAGTAATTAATAATCAATAAGTTAAGTGACATAAAAACGTCATAGAAATGACAGATAATCGGGTAAAAAAAGAGACTATAGAAATAGTCTCAATTTTTGATAGGGTTTTAAGAGGAGCTATTTTTCATTCTCTTT
>JACCDQ011011903.1_pt1 | contig 10026 bp, 8 predicted proteins | sample 7446031 | NCBI WGS metagenome assembly JACCDQ01 (sample SAMN15323442, study PRJNA562643) | freshwater metagenome | isolation source: river surface water | place: USA:Blue River Watershed | collected 2017-08-17 | reverse complement strand
GCGATAAACGGACTACTGGTAGGGAGTACGGGACTTGAACCCGTGACCGACGGATTATGAGTCCGCTGCTCTAACCGGCTGAGCTAACTCCCCCTGGTCTTGAGTTTCTAATTATCTTCGTTTCTCAAGCGTTCGGCTGCATCCTTCACAGCCTCTTTTGCCTTGTTGGCGGTTTTCTTCGCTGAGTTCTTGACCCGCTCGTTTACCTCGTGGGCCTTCTCTAGCACCTCGTCACGAATGTCTTCGAGCCTGTCGATAACCTCTTCGGCTACGTCTTCTGCTTTATCTCTCAGCTCATTAGTTGCCTCACGCAAGGCTCGTGCTCGCTCGCGAAGTGCCTCAACACGATCATGCAACGATTCCGGCAAAATACCGATTGGGCGGGTGTAGTCATCGCTGTTGTCATCAGAGGTCTTATCGGTGTCATTATCACCGCGATAGAGCCCCTCAAAAATGGTCAGCGTGCGCTCAATGTCGTGCGCCTGAATTAGGTGAAGTGAGTTTTCAGACAGACGATCGAGCTCAGCCTGATCTGCCGTGAGAATCCGCTTCAGCTTGTCGCTGAATTCAACTACGTCGTCAGGCTGGAAGAGGTAGCCGTTGTCACCATCGTGCACCAGGTGCGGCAGGGCCATGGCGTCTGCAGCAACGACCGGTCGACCCGAGGCCATCGCCTCCATGGTTGCAATACTCTGCAGCTCTGCAATAGATGGCATTGCGAACAAAGTCGCGCGCTCATACGCCTTCGGCAATTCTTTCTCGCTGATGTGCCCCAAGAAGTGCACGTTCTTCGCGATGCCCAGCTCAAGCGCCAAGTTTTCCAGATACTTACGCTCGCCGCCGTCACCAACAATCTCCACCTGTGTGTTGAGCGATTTTGGCAGCATGGCCACGGCCTTCAGCAGGTTGTGGATGTGTTTCTCGTAATCTAGGCGACCAAGAAACAGAATTCTCGGCTCTGCGTTTGAAGTCGGTGAGGTGTTAGCAAACTTTGAAGCATCGATACCACAGCTAATCGCCAACACACCGTCGACCCCGGCAGCAGCCTCTAGAAGCTCAGCGGCACGGCGCGTTGGTGTAGTAATTGCATCAACCTGAGACAAAACGCGCCCGGCATCAGCCCAGGCCATTTTCATGACGGTCTTTTCGAGGAACTTTGGCACGATTACCGAGTACGTAATAAGGTTCTCAGGCATGATGTGGTTGGTCGCGAGAAGTCGAATGCCCTGTTCCTTGGCACTCTTGACCAGGTATCTACCCATAATCAGGTGCGACTGAATGTGAACAGCGTCAGGCTTTACCTCGCGCAGAATCTTGTCAGTCTTGGCCTTTAGCGAATATGGCCAAACGTAGCGCAGCGTTTTGTGCTGAGGAATTCGGTAGCTCTTGATGCGGTGAACGGTCATCTTGGCGCCGTCATGCTGCTCGATGAAGGTGCCGTGCTGTTCGTTATATGCAGAGGCAATGATGTGAACATCGTGCCCATGGCGCGCCAGTCCGCCGGCTAGACGCTCGGCGAATCGCGCTGCACCATTGATGTCGGGCGGAAATGTGTCACAACCAATGACGATGGTAAGTTTTTTGAAACCAGGAGTACCGTGGGCTACTGCCAAAGTTCTAACCTCTACTAAGAAGACGATGTTGCGGGACGAACCCACACTGAAATTTTACTTGAACTCCCAGCCGGCGGAACTACGCGTGTGCTTTTTTAGGTCGAAGTTCGGGATGCACCTTTGAAATTAGGTAAACACCAACTACCGCCACCACCGCGCTGAGTCCAAAGCCAATCATGGTCGGAACGCTTGCCTGCTGGGCCTCACCGAGGATGATGATTCCGATAGACACGGCAACCAACGGATCAATAACAGTTAGGCCAGCAATTACTAGGTCAGGCGGCCCCGAAGAATAAGCATTTTGAACAAACCAGCCGCCAAGTGAAACGGCAATCAGAAGCCCCAAAGTACACAGTGCTGTCAACCATTCAAACTGGCCCTGATAAATACGCTGAATAACTACCTTTGCCAAGGTAGCAACGAACCCATACAGCACGCCCGCTCCAACCACGTAGATCAGCGCATTCATGCGCTTTCCGAGCGTGAAAAAGAGAACACCGAACACGACAAGGATTGAGGCAAGAACAATCAGAACCTCAACTAAGTGACCATCGGTGAGTTCGGTCTCGTCAGCAACACCTGAGGCCATCAATACAAAAGCGGCGATGCCGAAAGTACACAGCGAAATGGCAAGAATTGTGCCCCGATTTAGCCGAGTCTTAGTGGCTCGTGCATTGAGAAGTGAGGTAATCACCAGCGCAATAGCACCGATGGGCTGAACCACGATTAGGGGCGCAAGCGAGAGAGACCCGAGTTGAAGAATGATGGCCAACCCCATGAAAAAGGTGCCAGAAAGCCACTTTGGGTGCTTGATGACATTGAGCAGTTGTTTTAGCGACAGAGAGCCCTTGAGCTTGTCTTTTATTTTGCTTTTTTGAACAACCGCGTCGTTCTGGAACTGGGCACCAAAGGCCAAGGCCACAGCAGCTAGGACCGCAAGCAAGATAGCGACGGTGCGCATGTCTAGACCTGGTCCCATTTGCTCTCCCTTTTTGTAGCCCTTCGACTCTATCTTTGAAATCGAGGGTTTCCGGTGAGGCTCGGGGGTAAATTTGTAGGATGACCATTAGACCTATTTGCATCACTGGAGACCCAGTGCTACACAACCGAGCCGCCGAAGTTACTGAGTTTAACGACGAACTCAGAACCTTGGTAGCCGACATGTTTGAAACTATGGACAAGGCTCCAGGTGTTGGCCTAGCTGCACCTCAGATCGGCGTTGGTCTGCGAATTTTTACCTACGACTACGCCGACGATGAAGGAAACGAACGCCGTGGCGTGATCATCAACCCGAGCCTAGAGATTGGCCCGGTGAGCGACGAGCCGGCTGACGAGGACACCGAAATCGAAGGTTGCCTATCGGTACCGGGTGAGCGCTTTCCCCTCAAACGAGCTGAGACTGCGATAGTCACAGGCGTGGATTTGGACCAGAAACCGGTACGCATCGAAGCAGACGGATGGTTTGCGCGAATCTTCCAGCACGAGTTTGATCACCTAGATGGAATTCTCTATGTTGACCGCCTCGCAGAACCGTGGAAAGAGATTTCGGCGGACATTATCGAAGACAACGGTTGGGGCAAGCCTGGCAAGAGCTGGCTACCTGGTCGCGACAACCTTGAAGGCTAAAAACAGCTGAGCCCTGGTGGCAAATCCACACTTTGCCGTCAGGTCGTTCAGGGTCTTTCGTACCCGGTAATTAGGCACTTCAAAGTGCGCTGCAATTTCTGAATCGTCCTTTCCAGACAAGAACTCAGCAACAAATAGCCGGGTTTGTTCATCGAGGTTGGCCACGTTAAGCGCAAAACCTATTGGCGCCGCAGGGAGCTCATCAAACTGGGTAAGAAATTCACCCAACTCAGCAAAGTTTGGATTGTCTCCCTTAGCCTGAGAGGAACGAACCGCCCGCAAAAGCTCTTCTGGTCCGGCCTCTTGGGTAACTAGATCCGTCGCGCCAGCAGCGATGCTTGCCAACTGAAGTTCTTTGCTGAAGTAAGGACCGGTCAAAATAACCGGCGGCATCTTTGAATCCGAAGCGAGATAAGCCCGATTTAGTTCAACAATTGCGGAAACGCCATCAAGGGATTTGAGGCGATGGTCAATTACTAGGACATCGATCAAGGCTTTGGGCGCGCGCTCGGCTAGAGAAACAGCATCATCATCTTCGAAAACAATTTGAAGGTCACCTTGGGCTTCGAAAATCATTCGACGGCCAGCTCTGATATCAGCGTCACCGTCAACTAATCCGACACGAATGAGATTGGCCATTTTTAGTGAATTCGTTGACCGGACGCAGCCAAGGTCTTGAGTCTAGGGAAAATTGCTGAAAGCGTGAAACCAACGCCCGGAACCTGAGTAGCTTCGATGCTTCCCCCATAAAGCGCCGCGCGCTCCCGCATTGCAGTGATACTAGCGCCTTTGATGGGCTCAATAAGAGCTCGTAGGTCGTCGTCGGCGGTGTAGCCAGACTCTTCAACGCTCAGGTTTAGATCTGCGCGTCGGGAGACCTCAACGCCATTGTCTTTGACTAACACCTGTAGACCTTCGTCAACCCAGCTAAAGGCAATGCTCACATCGGTGCCAACTGGGCAGTGCTGCTTCACGTTTTCGAGTGCATCGACAACAATTCGATAGACCGCCAATTCAGCGCCGGAGTTGATTCGAAACGGCACTCCCTCATGGCTCATCGACACGGAATAGCCGAACTCGCGATAGGCCACAACAAGGTCTTCGAGATTCTTGATCCGAGGCGGTGCGGCAGTAACGGTGTGCTTACGGTTCAACATGTCGAAGAGTCTTCGCAGTTCGGTGTGTGCCGCTCTCGCACTCTGGCCGATACGCTCCAGAGTTCTAATCGAAGAGTTGATGTCGGCTTTGGCGGCGTAGAGACCACCCTCAGCCTGTGAAATCACGGCAGAAACCTTTTGAATGATGAGCTCGTTGATGTCACGAGCAATCTCAAAACGCTCAGTCTGCTCGGCAAGCTCAAGGGCCAACTGAGATTGAAGATCAGTAGCGATAGCTCGATCAAACGGAGTTCCAACGTGCAAGTGGCGAGTGATTAGGTACCGCCCGCCCAGAAACGCCGTTGCATTTAGGCCAACAATTGCCAGCCCAGAAATCGCCAAAGCGAAAAGACGCGCACTGTCATCGAGAAGAGCAATTCCAAAACTTTGAACGGCTGGACTTCCGGAGTAAATCAAAAGCCCAGCAAGGGTGGTTCCGGCAATAACATTTACGCCAAAAGTTACCCGTGCAAATAGCGGGTTGGCCATCATGGCAAGAATGAAGAGTGCCGCTAGCGCACTGACTACACCGGCAAGAGGCGAGAGCCCCAGGTAAATTGCTAGACCCGGTGCAATAACTAAGAGTGCAACACTCAGCCAAGGCTGCTTATAGAGAGCCAAAATCGCAAGGCTGAAAAGCGAGGATGACAGTAATGCCCCATACCCCTGAGACATGAGGTCGATGCCGCCCAAAAATAGGACACCAAATAGTGAAAGGTAAGTTAGGGAGAGCCATTTACGGTCCTGGATCCAACGTATCAACGTGGCCTCCAGATCATCGAAAAAGAGTGGCTCCCCGGCTTGGACTCGAACCAAGAACCTATCGGTTAACAGCCGATTGCTCTGCCAATTGAGCTACCGAGGAATGTTGATTTAGCAACCTGAAAAGATTACCAAAGTTTTAGGTGCAAATCGCCGGTTTTCGCGAAATTAGTATCCAAGTTTTGCTGATACCGCACCAACCAGCGGCTCACCAGCAATAAAGGCGAGGGTGTTTTCACGGATACGCTCTGAAAACAAGCGCACCACCATTTCGCGTGTATCGGCTGTGTGCGGTGTGATCAGAATGTTCTTGGCATCCCACAGCGGGTGGCCTTCCGGCAGGGGTTCCGGATCAGTCACATCGAGCGCTGCACCGGCTATCACGCCTTCATCTAATGCAGAAATAAGGTCTTCCGACTTGATGATTGGTCCGCGAGCAATGTTGACCAGATACGCGGAGGGCTTCATTAGTCCAACGCGACGGGCATCAAACAGGTGCCTAGTCTCGGGTGTGAGGGCTGCTGTGATCACGACCAGGTCCGCTTGCGGTAACTCAGCATCCAGGCTTTCAAAAGTAAGTGTTCTGCAGCCTTGAAGGCCAATAGCCTGCTTGCGAATCACAGTGACATCGGCACGAAATGGTGCCAGCAGATTCAGCAGCTCCTCAGTGATTCCTCCCCCACCAACGATTAGAACTTTTGCATCGTAAAGGCTCACCGCGAATGGCCGACCCCACTGTTTTGCCCGAGCCCGCTCTGGCAAGATACGCATCAGAGCAAGGCTCAGAGCCAAGGCATGTTCGGCAACCGGTTCGCGATATGCACCCTTAGCTGACGTGAATCGATGAGGCATCTGAATCACCTGCTCGAACGCATCTACCCCAGCAAACGGTAATTGCACCCAATCAATTTGCGGATGGTTACGCAGCAGCTCGCCCAAGTCGCCAGGTGAAGAATAATCGGTCCAGATTAGCCCCTTGGTTTCGGTCGAAAGCGGCGCCAGCACTCCCCCTGCAGATTGAACTGCTTCCTCATACTCCGGAAAACTCTTTGGAGCAATCGAGATCACTTTAGGCACCTTGGAGCCGACGCCTTTCAGCTTCGAGGTCAACCAGCTCGCGCTGAATCCTGGAAGACTCTTCTGGCTCTAGGGTTGCGTCCACGCGTCGAAGCGCCGCAAGGAGATCGGCTTTTGCGTGCGCAAGTGCGTTGACTAATGCGCGGCCAATTACACCTTGACCATACCTGACTAGGCCTGCCTGGTCGGCTGCCGGCAATGACTGTGCAGCAATTTCACGCAACAGAGGGTGAAGTTCCTCGGGTGTTGCTCTAGCAACGGTTGCCAAGAACTCAGGCTGCTGCCTAACCGCCGCCGCAGTTGCAACTGCCTCCAAAATGGAGTTGTGCGCCGGGGCAGAGAACCCGTCGCGAACAAGTCTGGCTAATTCCGCCTGGCTGTAGCTGTCAGGAACCTGGACAAGCACCTCAAGCACTTGGCGCTCGAATCGGGTAATCGGGTCACTTAGGTTTGGCAGCGAAAAGCCGGCCACTGGTGGTTCAGGCTCAGACTGAGTGCTCACTTGATCCCGTCGAAGGTCTGCAACCGCTTCTTTACGAACGGCCTTACCTGCAGCATCGACCAACGCGGCTACCTCGTTGCCTTCAAGATTCACCCATCCGGCAAGTTCTCGAATATATGCTGGGCGAAGAGCCGAATCGCGGATTCCGGCGACGATAGGCGCTGCAGCGCGAGCCGCGCCAACCCGCCCCTCGATAGTTGCCAGATCGAACTTCGAAATCTTCTGTTTGATAGCAAACTCAAACAACGGGCGCTTGTTCTCAATCATCAGCCGGACAGCTTCGTCGCCCCTGGCTGACCTCAAATCGCACGGATCAAGACCGTCTGGCCCGACAGCAACAAATGTTTGAGCCGAGAATTTCTCTGAATCTGAGAATGCTCGCATAGCCGCCTTCTGACCGGCGGCATCAGGGTCAAAAGTAAAAATGACTTCTGCTGGAGTGTCTTTTTCAGCCGAGAGCATGCGGTTCAGGATCCTTATGTGATCATCACCGAATGCAGTTCCGCACGTAGCTACAGCTGTGGTGATGCCCGCGAGGTGGCAGGCCATTACGTCGGTGTACCCCTCGACAACAACTACCTTTTGCTGCTTGGCGATGTCGCGCTTGGCCAAATCAAGTCCGTAAAGAACCTGTGACTTGTGGTAAACCAAAGTGTCACTTGTGTTCAGATACTTTGGGCCCTGATCATCCTCGAACAGTTTTCGTGCACCAAAACCAATTACCTGGCCGGTTGTGTCTCGAATTGGCCAAATTAGGCGACCGCGAAATTTGTCGTACGCGCCGCGCTCACTCTTGGTTGCCAAACCGGCAGTCACTAGCTCATCAAGGGTGAACCCTTTGGCGGTGAGGTGGTCGACCAGGTTATTCCACCCCTGAGGTGCAAAACCAATGCCAAAATGCTCTGCCGCGGCTTTGTCAAAGCCCCTGCCCTTTAGGAAGTCGCGCCCAGGAATAGCTGCGTCAGTCATGAGTTGATTTGCATAGAATTCAGCAGCTGCAGAATTTGCCTCTAGCAATCGAGACCGCTGGCCCTGATCCGGACTTGAAGAGCCCTCTTCGTAGGTCAGTTCAAAGCCAACCCGAGCAGCCAACTTCTCGACTGCCTCATAGAAACTCAGCTGATCCATTTGCTGGACGAATTTGTAGACATCGCCTCCCTCGCCGCAACCAAAGCAGTGATAGAAACCCTGAGCAGGTCGGACATTGAATGACGGAGACTTCTCATCGTGGAATGGGCATAGTCCCTTTAGTGATCCAACGCTGGCTGGTCGAAGTGCGACATACTCGCTAATGACATCGGCGATGTTTATCCGAGATTTGACCTCGTCAATGTCTCGCGCCCGAATCTTGCCTGCCATAGAAGTTATCCTAGGTCGCATTCGGAGAGCCGACTAAGCGGTGATGCAGGTTGATTGCACTCTGATCGGTGAGAGACGCAACTTGATCAACAATCACACGACGGTGCTCGGCCTCAGTCTTGGCGCTTGCCCAGGCTGCGCGAGAGTAGGCGTCTAGGTGCTGGCCATTCGCAGCCAGCAGGGCATCAGCTAACTCAGCGAGCAAGGCACGTTGCCATTCATAAAAAGGACGGCGAGACTCGTGAGACATCAGGAATGCCGAGACAATGCCCTTGAGTGTGGCAATTTCTTGTCGAACCGAAACCGGAACCACAATGTTGGCACCGAATCGCGCCATCGAATCACTCGGTGAGGCGTCGACAATGGCATCGATAGTCTGACTGACAAATCGTCCAATCAGGGCGCTACTTAGGTTCTTCAGGGTGCCCTGGGCTTCTGCGCTCTTGTCGTAGTGCTTCAACCAGTAGGTTTCGGCCTTAAGTCGATCCAAGGCTTCACTAAGCTCATCTTCGCTGTAGATACCCAGACTCCACTCGGCGATTTTGGCTACCAGTTCACTGCCTGAGCGCACATCACTCAGGACCGAAAGGTCAACGAATCCACCGACAATAGCGTCTTCAAAATCATGAACTGAGTAGGCAACATCATCGGCAAAATCCATGACCTGGGCCTCAACAGACTTAACCCGATACGGGGCGCCTTCTCGAAGCCAATTGAACACCGGCAGGTCATCTTCGTAAACACCAAACTTGATTGAGTGCTCGCGACCCTGAGGGGCATCAGCAAGACTCCACGGATACTTGCAGGTGGCATCTAGGCTGGCACGAGTCAGATTTAGTCCGAGCGAGGTGCCGTCAGGCAGGAAAACTTTTGGTTCGATGCGGGTGAGCAAACGCAGAGTCTGAGCGTTGCCCTCAAACCCACCGATGTTCTCAGACCAGTCGTTCAAGGCCTTTTCACCATTGTGTCCGAACGGCGGATGACCCAAATCATGGGCCAAACAAGCCATGTCAACGATGTCAGCGTTGAGGTTTAGGTCACGTGCCATTTCGCGACCAATCTGAGCCACCTCTAGAGAGTGGGTCAAACGAGTGCGGGCAAAATCTCCACCAGATGGAGAAAGTACTTGAGTCTTGGCACCGAGTCGGCGAAGGGCAGACGAATGAACCACGCGTGCCCGATCGCGGGCAAACTCTCCGCGCCGAGTGCCGCTGGTTCGCTCTTCGGTCAGGAACCGTTCACGATCGAAGTCACTGTAGCCAGGCTCGATTGAGTTTCGAATGTCCATTTAGCCTCCTGAAACTCCGATTTCCGCATCTAGAAGGACCTTACGCTGGTCGCCGATCAACTCACGCGACTGAAGCCAATTTTCTGGGAGTGCGCAAACTTTTGCACCACCCAGTCGTCCACGTGGGCCTTCGGCTTCTTCACCCGGATACGGCTGATCGCGATCGAGTGTTCCCAGAATGTCATCCATGTGTGCCAGCGACTCAACCTGTGCAAGCGAAGCTCTGAATTCCCCACCTACCGGATACCCCTTGAAGTACCAGGCAACGTGCTTACGAATGTCTCGGCAGGCGTGTTCTTCGCTCTCAAAAAACTCGACTAGAAGCTCGCCGTGACGCTTGAACGCATCAGCAACTTGACCAAGGTTAGGCTGAATCGGCGAAATAGCAGCATTTGAGTTTGGATCACGCTGGTACTCATCGAAAGCCGCCTGAAGGTCTCCAAACAGCCATGGGCGACCCAGGCAACCGCGACCAACTACGACGCCGTCTACCCCGGTTTCACGCATCATTCGAATTGCATCCGCAGCTGACCAAATGTCACCGTTTCCAAGAACCTGGACATCCGGCAGAGACTCTCTGAGCGTTGCGATTGCCTGCCAGTCTGCCTGTCCCGAGTAATACTCCGAAGCTGTTCGGCCGTG
>JACCDQ011158017.1_pt1 | contig 10028 bp, 8 predicted proteins | sample 7446031 | NCBI WGS metagenome assembly JACCDQ01 (sample SAMN15323442, study PRJNA562643) | freshwater metagenome | isolation source: river surface water | place: USA:Blue River Watershed | collected 2017-08-17 | reverse complement strand
CAAAAATTAGCACATGAGCTCAAAACTTGAACGCCGATCATTTCTTTCTAGACTTGGCCTAGGGCTAGGTGGGGCTTTATTCATTCCCTTCACTCAATGGGGAAAAACCAAAACGCAAGAAATGCCACAACTCATTCAAAAAATCAGACCACTCGGTTTTCAATGGGAAACCCTCGATCCATTTTTATTCTGTGTTCACCACGAGGATTATTTTCCAAAGGGCAATGCTCAGTTGGGTCCTGACCCAAAGCATTTTGAAGGCCGACACATGGGCCAAGATTTCATCGTGAAAGATGGTTTTAGAATGTATCATGGCTCAACAGTGCCTGGTTTCCCGGGGCATCCTCACCGTGGTTTTGAAACCATCACGGTTGTAAGAACCGGTTTGGTTGACCACGCCGACAGCATGGGCGCAGCAGGCCGTTACGGAAATGGTGATGTCCAATGGATGACAGCCGGAAAAGGGGTGCAGCATGCTGAAATGTTTCCGTTACTCAATCAAAACAAAGAAAATCCTTTAGAGCTTTTTCAAATTTGGCTCAACTTGCCAAAGCGCAGTAAAATGGTCGAGCCTCATTTTAAAATGCTGTGGGCTGAAACGGTTCCAAAGTTTAGTGTGGCAGCCAATGGCAAAACAGCACATATTGAAGTTTTGGTAGGTCAACTTGGTACTCACAAGGCCGCAGTAACACCACCAAATTCTTGGGCTGCAGATACCAATAATCACGTTGCTATTTACAACATTCAATTAGAACCCGGCGCAACCTTTGAGCTTCCAGCAACAGCTGTAGGCATCAATCGCAGTATATACTACTATGAAGGCAATGGCCTGAAAGTAGGAAATCAAGAAATAGCGCACTATCATGCCGCCGATGTCGATGCGAGTCAAACTTGCCATTTAGTCAACGGTTCAGAAGCTTCAAAAGTGCTTGTATTGCAAGGCCGACCAATCAATGAACCTGTTGTGCAACATGGGCCTTTTGTCATGAATTCAAAAGAAGAGATCTATCAAGCCTTCCAAGACTACCAACAAACCCAATTTGGTGGTTGGCCATGGGGTCGCTATGATCAAGTCCATGACCCGAAGCTTGGTCGCTTCGCCAAGCACGCCGATGGTCGGGTAGAGGAGCCGAAGGGGTAGACATTGTTACGAACGCTGCTTTCTAAAAACAGAAGGCGTGGCTTTCATTTTTTTTAAAAAGACCCGATTGAAATAGCTCAAGGAATCAAATCCGCAGTCGTGTGCAATTTTACTGATCTTATCCTCGGTAGCTAACAATAAGTGACAGGCTTCATTGACGCGCAGCTCATTTAAATAATCTGAAAAGGTGGCGCCAGTGGCTTTTTTGAAAAACTTGCAAAAATTACTTTCCGACATATGAACGAGTTCAGCAATTTGCGTAAGTGTGATAGGTTCTGCAAAATGCTTTTGTAAATGCGTGCAAACTTTATTGACACGGAGCTCAAAGGTTTTTGAACTCACGTTGTGAAATTCAGTGCTAGCAAGTGTTCTGTACTTTTTTAAAGTCAATGTATTCAGGATCCTTAGCAAGTCCATGACACTTTCTAAAGCTTGGCTTTCTACCATTTTCATAAGTGCTAAAACTAGCGCAGGATCAGCTTCGAAATGCAGCCCTTTATTGGCAGCAGCAAACAACGCTATAAGTGGTTTTGCTTCATTGAGGGCTAAAAAGGGTGTGATGAATGCCTTTGAAAATTGAATAACGATGGCCTCAGAAGGAGAGGAATCTTCTGCTTTGCTGTGCCAAGTATGAGGCAGGTTGCTGCCCAACAAAACAAGATCTCCAGCAGCGAAAGGCTCATGAGAGTTTCCAACTATCCGATAGCCATTCCCTTTAACAATATATGTCAATTCATATTCAGGATGGTAATGCCACTTGAACTCAAACGAGGCTACTATGAGTCGTGCTTTATAAAAACTAGCGCCTCCCTGTTTGGAAGGGATATCTTCTAAAAATGCTTTCATGGTATTTTATAAACCTATGCGAAGACATAAATTTAAAAAGAATTCAATATAGTATTAGTATTCAATAAAATATGATCAATCACTTTTAGAATGAAAGCCTATTTTTGATTTTTAATTGCATTTCAGTTGCCTACTAATTATCACAACATGATCAACATACCAGTTCATATTCAAGCCGAGCTGAATAAACCTTATGACCTGACTTCAGCACAAATTGCTTTTTATAAAAAGCATCAGTTCATCAAGCTTAAACAAGTCCTTTCTGAGGAAGCGCTTCAATATTTCAATGACGTTATTTCAGAGCAAGTAGCGCTGATGAATAAAGAAGATCGCGCCTTGGAAGAACGCAGCACTTATGGCAAGGCCTTCTTACAGCTTTTTAATCTTTGGAGAGAGCATGCCTTGGTGAAAGAATTGGTTTTTAGTAAACGCATTGCGCAAATTGCATCGGATTTGATGGAAGTAAATGGTGTGCGTTTATACCATGATCAAGCCTTGTTCAAAGAGGGTGGGGGCGGCATCACACCTTGGCATGCCGATCAATATTATTGGCCTTTAGCCACAGATAAAACAGTTACGGCCTGGATTCCTTTACAAGCCACTCCACTAGAAATGGGCCCCTTAGAATTTAGTGCCGGAAGTCATGCGATTGTGGAAGGCCGTGAATTAGAAATTGGCGACGAAAGTGAAGCCCTGATTCAAAAAAAATTGCGTGTAACTGATTTTGAGCACGTCATTGAGCCTTTTGATGTTGGTGAGATTAGTTTTCATTCGGGTTGGATCTTCCACAGAGCAGGAGCAAACAGCACCCAAGACATGAGAAAAGTCATGACCATCATTTATATGGACAAAGACATGCTACTGAAGGCCCCAGAAAACGCCAATCAAGAAAACGATTGGCACACTTGGTGCCCAGGCGCAACTATAGGGGATGTGATTGACACCCCTTTGAATCCGGTACTTTATTCGAAATAAATATGCAGCTCAAGTATTTGTGTACTTTTTGGGGCAGTGAAACGCTCAACGCCACGGATTTCTTAAATAAAGTGCTACAAGAGGGCTATGATGGTGTAGAAATCAATTTCCCGGATGATCCTGTTTTTATAGAAGCATTCCTAAAGCGCATCGAAGAAATTAGGTCAACAAGCCACCCAGACTTCGTTTTTATTGCGCAGCAAGTTTTGGATCCTCGACAAGAAACAGTAGCCCAATATCAAGAACGCCTCCTCAAGCGCCTTGAATTTTTAATCGGGCTTCAACCCGACGCCATCAATTCGCATACGGGTAAAGATTTTTTTGATTTTTCTTCAAACCTTGCCATCTTGCAAGCAACTGAAAATTTGGCAAAAGAAAGCGGCATTCCGATTTGGCATGAAATACATCGCGGGCGTTTTTCTTTTCATCTAAAGACCTTATTGAGTTACCTAGAGGCGCTTCCCGAGCTCAAGCTAATTGCTGACTTTTCTCACTTTTGTGTGGTTTCAGAAAGTACCTTGCAAGATCAACAGGACTTGCTCTCGCAAATTTATCCGCACATTGTTCATATCCATGCCAGAGTAGGTTCAGCGCAAGCTGCTCAGGTCACGCATCCTTTTGCACCCGAATGGAACACACATTTAAATACTTACTTGGCTTGGTGGCAAGAAATCATTGACCTTCAAAGCAAAACTAAAAAACCATTTTTCACGATCACACCTGAGTTTGGACCTGTCCCATACATGCCTTGCGCGCCATTTACTTTGGAACCAACCGCAGATCAACAGCAAATCAATTTGGAAATGAAAGCCTATTTACAAGCAAATCTAAAACCTCATGCGTTTAACTAAGCAACTGATCTTCGGCTTTATTTGTTTGCTGTTTCCATTGACCGCAATCAAGGCACAACAACACAGCCGCTTTGTAAAGCCTTTTATCGGAACTGATGGCACAGGCCATACATTTCCTGGACCCTCTATGCCTTTTGGGATGGTGCAGCCAGGCCCTGATAACCGCGATTACGGCTGGAATCATACCAGTGGTTACCAGTTTCAAGATACTTTTCTAATGGGGTTTTCGCAGACGCGTTTCAGTGGAACCGGCATCAATGAAATGGGCGATGTCTTGCTCTTGCCCATCAATCCGAAAAAAGAACAAGGTAAAAATAGCTACGATAAAATTACAGAGTCAGCCAAGGTGGGCTATTATTCGGTAACTAAAAACGATGGTGTTAAGGTTGAATTGACCTGCACCCAGCGCGTTGCGTTTCATCAATATACCTTCCCAGAGAACGCCGCTCAAGTTTTGGTGGATTTACAGCACGGCTTGCGTTTTGTCTTCGATTCAAACGATGCCAAAGCACTGGTCATAGAAAGCAGTGTAAAAATTGAAAATGACCATACCATTTCCGGCTATTGTTCAACTGATAATTGGGTCAAGCGCAAGTATTTTTTCACGCTTACTTTTGATCAACCCTTCATCAGTTCAAAAGAACTATTGAAAAAAGACAATGAAAAGGCGCCAAGGTTTCTTTTAGACTTTCAGTTGGCTGATTCAAAGGTACTGAAGGTTAAAATCGCGCTTTCATCGGTTGATGTAGCAGGCGCTCAACAGAATATGGAAGCCGAATTGAATCACTGGGATTTCAATCGTGTGACCATTCAAAATCAAGCAGAATGGGATCACTACCTGAATCGTGTCGATATTCAAGCACCTCGCAAAAAGAAAGAACTGTTTTATACCTCGCTCTATCATTTGCTGTTGCAGCCCTCCAATATTGCAGATGTAGATGGTCGTTATCGCAATGCGAATGACAGCATTCGCTTAGCGCCAAATAAAGCCTATTATTCTACGCTATCAATTTGGGATATTTATCGCGGGGCTTTTCCATTACTACAAATCATTGCTCCGGAAAAGATAGATGGCATTGTTCAATCTATGCTTTTGCATCACCAAGCAAAAGGGTTTTTGCCGATCTGGACCGCTTGGGGGCAAGACAACTACTGCATGATTGGCAACCACGCCATACCCATGATTTTGTCAGCTTATCAAAATGGCTTTACTGGATTTGATGCCAATGCCGCTTTGGAAGCCATGCTGGAAACAAGCACCAAAAGTCATATCAATTCGAATTGGGAGCTATACAATCAATATGGCTATTATCCTTTTGATCAATTAGACAATGAGTCGGTATCCAGAACGCTTGAAAGTGGCTACGACGATTGGTGTGTGGCTGAAATGGCAAGGAAACTTGGAAGGTCCGATGTTTATTTGACATTTGAAAAAAGAGCCAAGTACTACCAAAATTTATATGATCCAGCAACGACATTTTTTAGAGGGAAAAATACGAGCGGCCAATTCCGGACACCTTTTGACCCGCTGATGGCCACCTCGCCGCTAAATAACCCTGGCGATTATACCGAAGCCAATGCTTGGCAGTACTTCTGGACACCCGCACAATACGATATTGCTGGTCTGAAGCACATACTAGGAGGAGAAGCAAACTTTACGAAGAAACTAGATGCCTTTTTCAATACTGAAGCACTGCACCCAAATAGGTTTCTTGGGCAAGAAGCCATGATTGGGCAATATGCGCATGGCAATGAACCAAGCCACCATATTCTTTATTTATATGCTTACACAAATCAGGCTAAAACAGGGCAAAAGTACATTCATCAGGTGGTTCAGGATTTTCATAATAATACACCAGACGGCATGATTGGCAATGATGATTGCGGTCAAATGAGTGCTTGGTATATTTTGTCAACGCTCGGTTTCTATCCGGTAAATGCGGCAAGCGGAAATTTTGTACTTGGAAGCCCGCAAGTAAGAAAAGCAAGCATTCAACTAGGAGAAGATCAGCAATTCGTCATGAAAGCCGCTCATTTTTCTAAGCAAAATATTTACAATGAGCAGCCTACCTTGAATCAAAAGGCCTTATCAACACCTGAGCTTAACTATACGGAAATCATGAAGGGCGGCGTCTTGAAATTTAACATGACAGCACACTAATTCATTCAATTTAAGTAACTTCAATTATGCAGCAAAAATTATTTTTCATCTGTTTGATGCTTCTCGGAGGCACAGCCTGGACACAAAAAGCAAGCGCGACCCCAAGTGGTGAAATCATGTATCATGTTTGTCAAAGAAGTTTTTACGACAGCGATGGTGACCTACAAGGCGACCTCAATGGTTTGCGTCAAAAACTACCTTATTTGCAAGACTTAGGCGTGAGTTCTATTTTGCTATTTCCGCTCTATGAGTCGGATTGCTACCACAACTATTTTGCGAATAATTTTGAAACCATTGATCCTGAATTTGGCAGCATGCAAGCCTACATTGAGCTTGTCCAAGAAATCCATCGTTTGGGTATGAAAGTTTACCTCGATATGGAAACTCAATATGTCACCTCCAAGCATTTGTGGTGGCAAGATGCAGTGGGTAACCTCAATTCACCATACGCTGACTACCTTTTGTTCGATGATGCCGCACATCTGCAACCAGCTACCATGGTTTTTGACCTCCGATTTCTGAAGGGCTACGATGGGCAAATCATCAATGTAACCACTGTCAATTTAAAAAGCCCAAAAGTCTTGGATTACAACATTGCTTTGTTTTCCTACTTTTTAGATCCGAATAAAGACGGAAAATTTGACGACGGCGTCGATGGTTTCAGGTTGGATCATGCCATGGATCACCTCGACGGCAAACCAACACTCACCAACCTTTTTGCTGAATTTTGGAAACCTTTAATTGCTGCCGTTAAAAAGGTGAATCCGGCTGTCAAGATTGTTGCTGAACAAGCCGATTGGGCCGATTACGGTTTTGCTTATTTTGAGAAAGCAACGGTTGATCGCATGTTTGGATTTGGCTTACAAAAAGCAATACTTTCTTTTGACAAGCAGCAAATCATAGATAATGCTGAGGTGATCCTCAGACAAACACCAGCAGGCAAAGAGCAAGTCATCTTTATTGAGAATCACGACATCGACCGCTTTGCCTCCTTAGATTTTGCACTCGACAAACAGAAAGCAGCGGCCGCACTCATGCTGCTCATTGGAGGTGTGCCGTCCATCTATTATGGCCAAGAAATTGGTATGAAGGGCACTGCTTATGCTTTTGGAAATACAGACGGAAACGATATTGGCCGTCGAGAGGCCTTTGATTGGTATGCGTCAGGAGTAGGGGAAGGACTGCCATTTTGGTACAAAAACTCAGGCCCATGGTGGGACAACGCCAATCAGCAATCCAATGATGGCATCTCCCTCGAAGAACAAATCAAAGACCCCAACTCTTTGTTTAATTTTTACAAAAGCACCATCGCGCTCAGAAAAAGTAGCGCTGCATTAGCGGTGGGCAGCTATGAACAGGCCGCAAATAATAATCCTGAAGTTTTTAGTTTTTTCCGCCAATACGGGAAGCAAAAAGTACTCCTAGTAGTCAACCTTTCAAATCAAGCGCAAACCGTAAGTTTTGATGCCAACATCAAAAAAGCAAAAGCACTGGATGCTAAAACCCCCAAATACACTGAACAACTAAGCATAGCACCGTTTCAGTTTATGGTGTGGGAGGTGGAGTAGATCAAGCGGAAAAAGTATTGACCCAACTAATTTTGGAGCATAAAACTTTTAATGTTGTCGTTTGTTCAAGCTAGTGTTAAGTTTTGTACTTTCCCCACAAATTCTACGTTATGAAGATCCTTTTTGTCCTCCTTTTTTGTTTTACCTACACCTTTTCTTTCTCTCAGTTGGGTAATACGATGTATGGTTTGGCACGCAACAATCCTAACGGTGTTTTTTTAGCCACAATGGATCCAGTTACTGGAATTGCAACCAATATTAGTCCGATATCGATTTCATCTGGTATAAATTTAACAGGAGCTGCCTTGAATCCTTATACGAACCAATTTTGTTTTTTTGGCGACGGTGGTTTGAAATCCATTGATCTTACAACTGGACAGGTGACCAACACAGCAGCAATAAACAACCCTAACGGAACTGGCTACTTTGATCTTTTTAGATTCAATACCTCAGATTCACTGATGTATGGGTTGTCGCGCAGAAACATTCCAAATCCGCAAACTGGTGGCTTAATGGGTACCATGTATTTGGCAACAATTGATGCTAATACGGGGACCATCACAGAGATCTCACCAACATCAATTGGGCAAGGCTTTGCCTTTTCTGGAAGCGCCATAGATCCACATCAAATGGTATTTTATTACTCAAATGGAGCGCAATTAGTGGGGCTTGATATGTACAACGGAAGTATTTTCTCGAACCCTACCTTAAGCTATCCAAACGGAGGACAGTATTTCGATAATTTCACCTACAGCTGTGCCGATACTTCTTTGTATGGTTTGGTTCGCACGAACTATTATTCACAGTTCTATGACCCACAAACCATGATGACCACTCAAGTATTTGACTCTGCTGCTGTGCATCTTGGAAAAGTCAACCCAACTACAGGTGAGGTGACTAAAATCAGTACACAATCATTGGGTGTTGGCTCGTTTTCTATCAATGGTAGTTCAACCATAGACCCTGTCAATCTCATTTACTATTTTATCGGAGGATCAAGTTCAGGACTTGCAATATATGGCGTTTCTTTACAAACAGGATTGGTAGTGAGTCAAGGAACAATGAGTAATGCTAACGCACAGTATTTTGACATGATGCGCATACAAAGCGATTGTTATGAATCACAACCCATCAGATTTGCACCGTCTGCTTCCAATCAAGAACTCTTAGCAAATACTTTAGCGGTTCAGGCTTTCCCAAACCCATTCTCAGATGAACTACACATTTCAGCTGAAACAGCACTCCAAAAAATCGAATTGTATCATGCCAACGGGGCCTTATTATTCGAAATGGTGCTTTCAGGAAAAGAAGTTACTCTAGACACGCATGCATTTGCTAACGGTGTATATTTCCTAAAGGCGAGCGGTTCCCAAGGGGTAACTTGTGTTAAGATTGTGAAGTAGAAATCCATACTATGGCAATTTCTTAAAACTGAACGACTACTTATTCTAAACATTTGATGTTGAGATTACTACCTTGTTACAATTCATCCTTCGAATAAAATATAAGTCAGTTTAACGCGTTTCTGTCTCAGGTTTTTCATTAAAACTAGACAATGATGCTTCGATTCACTACTCAACTATGTTATTCAACTGTCCTCTTTGCTGGACTTTTTGCTTGTTCCAAAAGAGGTTGTACCGATCCACTGGCCTCAAATTACAATCCCGCGGCTCAAAAGAACAATGGTAATTGTGTTTACACACCAGGAATCCAATTAATTGGAGACGACACACTGCATTTGCCAGTTGGAAGCGAATTCATCGATGAAGGTGCAATTGCAATTGATGCAGATGGTAGCAAGCCAATTGTGGCAGTTATCAATACTGTCAATACGGCAAAAAAAGGCACATTCAATATCCAATACTCAGCCCAATTGAAATCTGGCGAAGTGTCTGCCATCAGACGGGTTGAGGTTGCGTTTGATCGATCTAATTGGGTGGGTACTTGGAAAACTCATGGAGATTGCAACGGGGTCTTTTTCCCAGATTCGATGGTAACATTTGTAATTGGAAACCAAGATGGCCTGATTCAGACTACAGATATGTTTGCCTATTCTCCAAATGCAGAAACAGATGCATATGTAGATCAGCAGCAAATCAGCCTTCCTCAACAATATATGCAGGTGGGTAATATGTGGACAACACGATTTTCAGCTGTAGGCGAAATGAATGACGCTGGAAATGCATTCAAATTAGAGTTTTCCTATAAGAACTTGGTTTCAAATTCTGCGTTCGGTGTTCCGGGAACTTGTGTTTTTAAATATACAAAAGTGGAGTAGTGGATTCGCGCGCTTTCATCGCGCGATCGGTTCTCCATCTTACAAGAAAAAGTCCTTTGCTGCGCAAATCCGGCCTTTTTTATTTTCAGACTTTTTGAAATGAATTTCAAACGTCTTAAAACAAAAAAAGTCCGCTTCTTTCGAAGTGGACTTTTTCTTGTGATTCCGCTGGGATTCGAACCCAGGGCCCATACATTAAAAGTGTATT
>JACCDQ011464466.1_pt1 | contig 10030 bp, 7 predicted proteins | sample 7446031 | NCBI WGS metagenome assembly JACCDQ01 (sample SAMN15323442, study PRJNA562643) | freshwater metagenome | isolation source: river surface water | place: USA:Blue River Watershed | collected 2017-08-17 | reverse complement strand
CTCGTCGCGACCTGGGCTGACAACAGAAAGGTGATTTCGCTTTGACCCCATGGAGGGTCATTTTTTGCGGTCATTCAAGACTTGCGCCCTGCCTTGAAGCTGGAATGGATCCTGCTTTGTGCACTGCAGCAATTTTGCTGTTGTCACCCAGGAGTTTGCAATGATGGAAGCGACCACTACCCAGTTCTCCCATGTCTCCCCGTCCGACACCACTTTTGAACCAGGTGGATTGCGGGATTTTTTTCTGTACCGTGACTTGGGCATTGCCGAAGCGACCCATGGCAAGGTGATTGCGCACCTTGTGAAGGCGAATATGGCACCAGAAACAGGCACTGGCTGGCACCGCCATGAGGCAGATTTCCAGATTGTGATCATGACCAAAGGATGGGCCAGGTTCATGTACGAAGATCAGGAAACCCTGGTGCAGGCAGGAGACGTGGTGCACCAGCGCCCGGGCATCCGTCACTTCCTTTTTGACTACTCCCCCGACATGGAATACCTTGAAATCGTTTCACCCGCGGATTTCAAGACGGTGGATGTGGCGCCGGTCTGCGATATTCCGGCCCCCACACCCTGGAATTGAACAAATCCCTCAGAACTCGGCATCCAACTCATCAATTTCGTCGGGTTCTGCCATGGCTGCCTGCACCCATTCTTGCATGGCAGGCAAGGCCATGATGGTTTGAACGTAGGCGGCACAGGTTTTGTCCAGGGGAATGTCGTAGGACAGGAAGCGGGTGACGACCGGCGCGTACATGGCGTCGGCCAGCGTGGGATGTTTACCGAACAGATAGGGTCCCTTGTAACGGGCCAGGCATTCAGTCCAGATCTCCTTGATCCGGTTGATGTCTGCTTGAGCACGCGACCAGACCTTGAAGCCGGGAAACCGGGCTTTGATGTTCATCGGCAGCGACGTGCGCATAGAGGCAAAGCCCGAGTGCATCTCGCCACAAATGGCACGGCAATGGGCGCGGGCAGCAGCATCTGCAGGCAACAGATGCGCCCGGGGATACACCTCGTTGAGGTATTCGCCGATGGCCATCGTGTCCCACACCTTGATGCCATGGTGCTCCAGTGCCGGGACCAACATACTCGAAGAAAGCAGCAGCATCTCCGCTTTCATGGACGGATCGTCTGGAGAAATGACTTCTTCGCTGAAGTTCAGGCCAGCCAGCTTGCACATCAGCCAGCCTCGCAAGGCCCAGGCACCGTAATTTTTGCTGCTGATGGTTAGCACTGCTAGCGTCATGCGCATCTCCTTCGTGTGTGAAACAGACCGAGTATCAGCAAGGCGTGTGCCAACATTGTTTTTTTCGGTCTGGCCCACAACTTGCGTAAGCACCACCAGCGAACCCTTTCGGAGCGCACCAACACCAGGACACGATGCTCTACCAGGCTTATCAGTTTCAGTCCGACCTGACATCTCCGCTGCGAATGATGTCTCACATCGCCAGTTCAGTGATCGGCATGGCCGGGCACAGCTCGGCCCCCTTGCGTCGCATTTCTGCCGCCTTGGACGTGTACTCGCGAATGCGGCTCACACACGCGCGGCCAGATTACGATATCGCTTCAATCGAAGCTGCAGATGAAACCATTGCAGTGGAGGAGTTGACCAGCCTGCACCTCCCTTTCGGGCGTCTGCTGCACTTCAAGAAAGCCCTGGGCAGCGAGCTGGAAAACCAGCCCAGGGTGCTGTTGGTGGCGCCACTGTCGGGTCACTTTGCAACACTGCTGCGAGAGACAGTTCGGACCCTGTTGCAAGACCATGATGTCTATATCACCGACTGGCATAACGCACGGGATGTTCCGCTATCGCAAGGGGCATTTGGTTTGGACGATTACATCGACCACCTGATACGCTTCCTGGAGGTTATCGGCCCGGGCACCCACGTTGTGGCGGTGTGCCAACCCTGTGTGGCCGCGCTTGCCGCCACTGCCCTCATGGCTGAAGACGATCACGCCTGTCAACCACGCAGCCTGACGCTCATGGCAGGTCCCGTGGACTGCCGCGTCAATCCCACGGGCGTCAACGCGCTGGCCACCAGCAAGCCCATCGAGTGGTTTGAGAAAAATCTCATCAGCCATGTGCCTCTGCCCCACGCCGGCTTCATGCGCCGCGTTTATCCCGGTTTTGTCCAACTCGGCGCTTTCATGAGCATGAACCTGCCGCGCCACAAGCAAGCCTTTGTGGATATCTACAAACACATGGTCGATGGCGAGCACGACAAGGCACAGACCATCAAGGCCTTTTACGATGAGTACCTGGCCGTCAACGATCTGCCTGCAGAGTTTTACCTGCAGACCATCAAAAAAGTCTTCCAGACCTACGATCTAGCCATGGGCAAGCTAATGTACCGGGACCGCATCGTCAACACCAAAGCCATACGCAAGACTGCGCTACTGACCGTGGAGGGCGAGCGCGATGACATTTGTTCGGTCGGGCAGACAGTGGCGGCCCAAGACTTGTGCAGCAGCATCCGGCCCTACCTGAAAAATCACCACATACAAACCGGCGTTGGACATTACGGCGTGTTCAGTGGCAAGAAGTGGAATCAACAAATCTATCCGCGCGTGAGGGACTCCATCAACGCCAGCCAAGGCTAGCCGGTCAAGCGCCTGCGATAGCTGGCCTGCATTTGATCGAGGTCAGGCGCCCACTGTGGCAGGCTGTGGTCCAAGCCACGCCCTTCCCAGCTACAGCAGTTCAGACCGGCATCGGCACCAGGAAGTCGCGGCTGATGTGCGCGCCGAGATCGTTGACCCGGTCCAGGAACTGGGTCAGGTAGGCGTGCAGGCCGGTCGCCAGAATCTCGTCAATGCGGCCATATTGCAGTTCGGCGCGCAACTTGCCGGCGCGGCGCCGGGTTTCATCCGACTGGTCGTTGGCCACCAGCGCCAGATTGGCCACCACTTCATTGAGGCTGGCGTGCAAGGAGCGCGGCATGTCGGGGCGCAAGATCAGCAGTTCGGCCACCCGCTCTGGACGGATCACATCGCGGTAGACCTTGCGATACACCTCAAAACCGCTCACGCTGCGCAATATCGCGCTCCAGTGATAAAAGTCGTACTCTTGGTCCTTGCCACTGGCAGTGCCATAAAAGTCGCTCTCGACCGCGTGAAACTTCACATCGACCAGACGCGCCGTGTTATCGGCACGCTCCAGAAAAGTGCCCAGGCGCATGAAGTGCAGCGCTTCGTCCATCAGCATGGTGCCCACGGTGACGCCGCGCGACAGGTGCGAACGGAATTTGACCCATTCAAAAAACTGCGATGGATCGGCTTCGAAGTCCCCCTGCTTGATCATGCGTTTCACTTCCAGCCAGGTCTGGTTCTGGGTCTCCCACACCTCAGTGGTCAGTGTGCCACGCACGGCACGGGCGTTTTCGCGGGCCGCACTCAGGCATGACAGGATGGATGACGGATTGCTTTCGTCCTTGACCATGAAGTCCATGACCTCGCGGGCAACGATCGCGTCGTGTTTATTCTTGTAGGACGGGAGCAATTCGCTGATCGACAGCAAACCCTGCCAGCCGGCCTGGGCCGTGGCGGCGGACTGCGGCAACAGCGACGTCTGGTAATTCACATCGAGCAGGCGGGCCGTGTTCTCGGCGCGCTCGGTGTAGCGGTTCATCCAGAAAAGATGGTCGGCGGTTCTTGAAAGCATATAGATTCTCCCTGGCTATTTTGTTTTGGCTGCGGCTTGAGTCTGCGACTGCGCAGCTGGCGAGGCGTCGTCCTCCAGAATCCAGGTGTCCTTGGTGCCGCCGCCCTGCGATGAATTGACCACCAGCGAGCCCTCCTTGAGCGCCACACGTGTCAGGCCACCTGGCACCATTTGCACAGTCTTGCCAGACAACACATAGGGCCGCAGGTCGATGTGGCGCGGCGCAATGCCACTTTCCACAAAGGTCGGGCAGCTCGACAGGCTCAGCGTGGGCTGGGCGATGTAGCCGCTCGGGTTGGCTAGCACCGCCTTCTTGAAATCTTCGACTTCGGCCCTGGTGGACGCCGGCCCCACCAGCATGCCGTAACCACCCGCCCCGTGGACTTCCTTGACCACCAGGTCTTTCATGTTGGCGAGCACGTAGGCCAGATCGTCCTTGTTGCGGCACATGTAGGTCGGCACGTTGTTCAAAATCGGCTTTTCGCCGAGGTAGAACTCGATCATCTTGGGCACGTAGGGGTAGATCGACTTGTCGTCTGCCACGCCGGTACCGACCCCGTTACAGATGTTGATGTGGCCCGCCTTGTAAACGTCCAGCAAACCGGCGCAGCCCAGCGTGGACGAGGGTCGGAACACCTTGGGGTCGAGAAAATCGTCATCGACACGACGGTAGATCACGTCGACACGCTGCGGGCCGCGCGTGGTGCGCATGTAGCAGAAGTTGTCCTTGACAAAAAGGTCCTGGCCCTCGACCAGCTCCACACCCATTTGCTGCGCCAGAAAAGCATGTTCAAAGTAGGCGCTGTTGTACATGCCGGGCGTGAGCACCACCACCGTGGGTTCGGCCGTGGTGGCGGGGCTGCTCTGGCGCAGGGTGTCGAGCAGCAAGTCGGGGTAATGGGCGATAGGTGCGACGCGATGGGCAGAGAAAAGATCTGGGAAGAGCCGCATCATCATCTTGCGGTCTTCCAGCATGTAGCTGACACCACTGGGCACGCGCAAATTGTCTTCCAACACAAAGTACTCGCCCGCGCCCTGGGCATTGGGTGCGCGCACGATGTCGATCCCCGAGATTTGCGAATAGACGCTGTTGGGGAGGTCAACACCCATCATCTGCGGACGGAACTGGGCGTTTTGCTCAATCTGATCGCGCGGGAGCAGTCCCGCCTTGAGGATTTCCTGGTCGTGGTAAATATCATGCAAGAAGCGGTTCAGCGCCGTGACACGCTGCTCCAGACCACGCTCCATGCTGCGCCATTCCTGGGCCGGAATGATGCGCGGAATCAGGTCAAAGGGGATCAGGCGCTCGGTGCCCGAGCCGTCCTCGTCCTTTTCGCCATACACCGCAAAGGTGATGCCGACGCGGCGGAAGATCATTTCTGCTTCTTCACGGCGCTTGGCCATCATGTTGCCGGGTTGCCGTGCCAGCCACTCGTCGTAAATCTTGTAGTGGTCCCGAATTTTTGCCCCGTGAGAGAAGAACTCATAAGGCAACTGGGTGTACATCTCGTCGAATTTCTGCATCATCTATCACTCCTGCAAGCTACTTAGCAAACTTTGGGCCAGCGCGGTGACTGTCCCGTCGCTTCGCTCCTCGCAATGACGATGCTTGCCCTCACGGCACCTCATGGTGCCAATATCGCTTATTCACCTTTCGCGCACATTGCATCTCGTCGGGTTCCCACGACAACCAAGTTGCCGCACCACAACGGGGCGTGTCAATGAGTTTGCTATGACGCACATCGTAACGCACCAAAACAGAGCCAACCGGGTGGCCAAAACGATTTCTATAGCCAGCTTGCACAATCGCAAAACGTGGCTGAACCGCATCAAGAAAAACCTCGCTACTGGAGGTTTTGCTGCCATGGTGCGGCACCAGGAGCACATCGGCACGCAAACTCGCTGAAGGCTGGCCTGGCGTGGCGGAGATCGCACGCGCCACCAGTTGGGCCTCCTGCGCCTGCTCGATGTCACCCGCCAGCAGCGCGGTCTGGTTCCCATTGGAAATACGCAGCGTGCAGCTCAAGGCATTGGCCTTGCGCATATCGTCATAGTCGCTGGCCAGCGGATGCAATACTTCAAAGTCGACGCCGTCCCAATGCCAACGCTGGCCCGCCACGCAGCGTGTGACCGGGCGCAGGCTTTGCAGCGCGTGCTCGGACTCGATCGAACTCAGCAGCCCGGCTTGTGGCTGCATCTTCAAGACCGCCACGGCGCCGCCCGTGTGGTCGCTGTCCCGGTGGCTCAGCACCAGGGTGTCCAGTTGCACGCCAAGCGCGCGCAGCAAAGGTACCAGCACCCGGTGCCCGGCATCACTTTCACGGCTGTACATCGGACCAGTGTCATACAGCAGGGCGTGATGCGTGGTACGCAGCAGCACAGCATTGCCCTGCCCGACATCGGCCGCCAACAGGGAAAACTCACCCTGCGGGATCGATGGCGGCTGCCAGAGCAACACCGGCAACAGCAACGGCACACCGCCGAGACGCAGCGGCCAGGGCAAGCGCAGCGCCAGCACCAGGCCGCCGAGCACGCCGGCCACACCGGCCCACCCCGGCGCCTGCGCCAGGCTCACGCTGGCCCAGGGTAATTGCGCCAGGCCGCGCAGCAACTGCGCCATCAGCCCCACAGACCCGGCGGCCAGCTCCCACAGCGGATGTACCAGCACACCCAGCATGGCCAGCGGTGTCACCACGAGCGTGACCCATGGAATGGCCAAGGCGTTGGCCAGTAAACCAACCAGCGACACCTGGCCAAAAAGCAACAGGCTCAAGGGTGTGAGTGCCAAGGTGATCACCCATTGCTCGCGCATCAAGGCCAACGCCCGCGCCCTGAGATCCAGACCACCGGATGACGAAACACCCGCATCGGTCGCAAACAGCACCCCCACGGCCACAAAGCTCAGCCAGAAACCGGGCTGCAAGAGTGCCCACGGATCTACAGCTACCACCACCGCACAGGCCAGCAACCAGACCTGGGGCCAAGGCCAGCGCAGGCCCAGCAAACGAAGGGCACTGACGGTGGCCAGCATTAGCACGGTGCGCTGCGCCGGCACACCCCAGCCGCTGAACAAGGCATAAACCATGGCCAGACCCATGCCACCGAGCAAGGCCGCCGTTGGCGCGGGCAGGCGCAGGCAAAGGCGGGACGAACGGCGCCACAACCAACCCAGCGCCAGCGCTGCAGCCCAGGCAAACATGGTGATGTGCAAGCCCGAAATACTCATCAGGTGGGCCACGCCAGTCGCCCTGAAAACATCCCAGTCGGCACGATCAATGGCGGCCTGGTCACCGACTACCAGCGCCGCAATGATGCCGCCGAGATCGGAGTCGGCCAGTCGCCCGAGGATCTGGTCGCGCACCTGACCACGCGCCCATTGCACCGGGTGCTGCCAGGTCTGCCCCAGCAGCACGGGCGCGGGGTCGCGCGGGCCGGCGCGCACATAACCGGTGGCCTGCACACCTTGCTCCCACTGCCACAACTCGTAATCAAAACCATGCGGGTTGATGCTGCCGTGCGGTGCCTTCAGGCGCACGGTCACTTGCCAGCGCTCACCGGCCTGCGGCGGCGTCGGCAGGCGCTGCAGTTCACCCAGGGCTTCTCCGGTGCCCTCACCGCGGGCATAAACACCGGCATACCAGCCCAGTTCCAACCGCTTCGGCAAAACCAAACGCTGACCGTCCAGGCTGGCGTTTTCCACGTCGAGCCGAAAACGCAACCCGCCTGCAAAGTGCTGGGGCATGGCGGCCACCACGCCAGTGACTGCAATATCGCGCCCCTCCAGCGCGGGCACGAGGACCTGACTGCCAAACACCTGTGCGCGCCAACCGGTGCTGGCAAACGCCAGCACCACACACGCGGCCCCGAGCAAAGCCGTACGCCATGGAGCTGGGCGCACAAGCAGGCTCAAACCCAACAACAGCAAGCCCAGAGCAATTCCAAGAAGGTAATCCCCTGATGACCACAGTGCGGCCTGTTGCAATTGCAGGGCATTGCCCAGCAACAAACCCAGCAGCGCAGGAAATAGCCCGGAGACAGCCAACAATTGGAAGTCTGGCGTGGACGAATGCGGGCTGGTTTCCAGATCAGCAACCCGCATGCTCGGCAATCAGGTTGGGGTAGTGGCGGGCAGGCGGCCCGCTTGCCGCGACCAGTCGATCGGGTCTTGCTGCAGCACCATGTCGATATCGAGCCCCATCATGTCAGCCACCACCGAAGGGAAAGTGACGGTCAGAGCGTTCTTTTGCAGGCCCAGCTGGTTGGCCCGCGCGCGCCATTGGGCCAGATGCAAAACTGCCGCCAGCGGTTCGCAGGCTTCGTTGTCGAATGGCGCATCAGCATAGGCCAGCGCGTCGCACAGAATCTGCGGCAATAACGCCTGCCGGGCCAGGGCGGCGCTGACATCCAGATAGCACAAACCAAAGGCCTGCCGTTGGGCGAGTGCGCGGTTGAGATCCAGTGCCGGGCAACTTTCATCCAGCTCAGACACCTGAGGCGAGGCCGCACGCATGACCAGCTCACCCAGCGCATGGATCAAACCAGCCACATAAGCTGCCTGCTGCTTGTATTGCAACAGGCCGGCAAGAGCGCGCGCCACACGGGCACAGTCCTGGCTGTAGGCGCAAAACTGAGCCAAGGGCAAACCCGCACTCACCTTGAAAGAAATTTGGCCTAGCGCCTGACTGACCATGTCCTGCACCTGATCCAGATGCAGCAGTGCCAGGGCTTCCGAGACACAACTGACTTCGCCGCTCAGCGCCAAAGAGGGCGCATTGGCCGCCTGCAACACGCGCAAACTCAAGACCGGATCAGCCTTGATGAACTGGTCAATGCGGCGTAAATCAGGCTGCGCCTGTTTGAGTTCGGTCGACAGCAAAGCCAGCACCCGCGGGCTGCTGGGCAGCGGCCGGGAATTGGCTAACAGGTCGACCAGATTCATATCGGTCATTGACCCAGGTTTTTGAGTTTGGCAAATGCAGAGGACATGGCGGTCGATTGTGGCGCATGTGCGCCCTGCCCTCTGCCGCTGCCGCGCTGGTGCGCATTGGCTCCCTGGAAACGGTTGTCGCCGGCACCGCCGCTGCGCGCCGGTGCTGCGCCGAGCTTCATGGTCAGCGCGATGCGCTTGCGCGCCACGTCCACCTCGACCACCTGCACCTTGACGATGTCGCCGGTCTTGACGACCTCGCGGGCATCGGTCACAAACTTGTGGCTGAGCTGGCTCACATGCACCAGGCCGTCCTGGTGCACACCCAGGTCGACAAAAGCGCCAAAAGCGGCCACGTTGCTAACCGTGCCGTCGAGCACCATGCCTTCTTTGAGGTCGCGGATGTCTTCGACGCCATCATTAAAACGGGCCACCTTGAAGTCGGGTCGCGGGTCACGGCCGGGTTTTTCCAGCTCGCCCAGAATGTCCTTGACCGTGATTACGCCGAATTGTGCGTTGGCAAACAACTCCGGGCGCAGGGACTTGAGCATATCAGCGCGGCCCATCAGATCGGCCACCGGTTTGCCGGTTTTGGCAATGATCTGCTCCACCACCGGGTAGGTCTCAGGGTGAACCCCCGTCATGTCCAGCGGGTTGTCACCGCCACGAATGCGCAGGAAACCAGCGCTTTGCTCAAAGGTCTTGGCGCCCAGGCCTGTGACATTGAGCAGGTCCTGGCGGCTGGCGAAGGCACCGTTGGCGTCACGCCAGCGCACCACCGCCTTGGCCACGCCGACACTCAGGCCCGAGACCCGGCTGAGCAAGGGCACACTGGCCATGTTGAGGTCGACACCCACCGAATTCACGCAGTCTTCCACCACCGCGTCGAGTGTTTTGGCCAGATCGCTCTGGTTTACATCATGCTGGTACTGGCCCACCCCGATGCTTTTGGGGTCAATCTTGACGAGTTCGGCCAGCGGGTCCTGAAGGCGCCGGGCAATGCTGGCGGCACCGCGCAGGCTCACGTCGACGTCGGGCATCTCCTGCGAGGCAAATTCGCTGGCGGAATACACCGAGGCGCCGGCTTCACTGACCACCACTTTTTCGATGGCGCGGGCGGAAGACCTGGCCATGAGCTTGATCAGGTCGGCGGCCAGTTTGTCGGTTTCGCGGCTGGCCGTGCCGTTGCCGATGGCAATCAGGTTGACGCCGTGTTTTTCGCACAGCTGCGCCAGCGTATGGAGCGCGCCGTCCCAATCCCGGCGCGGCTCGTGCGGGTAGACCGTGCTGGTATCGACCAGTTTGCCGGTGGCATCGACCACCGCCACCTTGACCCCGGTACGAATGCCTGGGTCGAGCCCCAGCACCACGCGCGGCCCGGCGGGCGCGGCCAGCAACAGGTCGCGCAGGTTGTCGGCAAACACCTTGATGGCGACACG
>JACCDQ010593938.1_pt1 | contig 10032 bp, 4 predicted proteins | sample 7446031 | NCBI WGS metagenome assembly JACCDQ01 (sample SAMN15323442, study PRJNA562643) | freshwater metagenome | isolation source: river surface water | place: USA:Blue River Watershed | collected 2017-08-17 | reverse complement strand
CTTAATGACTCTGAGAGAGCAGAAATAAATAATTTAGTAAATGACCCATACAAAGGTAGAGGCTTTTGGGTGGGCATGGAACCAACAGGATTTGGATATTGGTAATGGAATTTACAAACACATTTGAAGGCGGATTAAACAAGGATAGCAATATTTTATTGCAACCTAAAGGAACGTACAGGGACATGAATAACGGCATGTTAGTCTCTTACGATGGAAACCATTATGTTGTAGAGTTGCCAAAAGGAACAACTGTTTCATTTACTATTCCGCCGATTTACAATGCCGTTTATACTGTAGATGCAACTATTCCAACTCCAATAGGATTTATATCATTTTTAGATAAACTGGTAGTGTTTTCCACTAACTATAAAGATGTTGTAACAGGAGGTGGTTATGGCGAGATAGGACTTGTAACATTCGATAAGGATGGAGTTGGAACTTATGCTCCATTGTATAACCATGAAGATTTAAACTTTTCTATATTTCATCAAATCACTGGGTTTACCTATGAAGAGAATGATGGTATAAAGAGGGTATATTGGACTGATTATTTTAATCAACCAAGAGTACTAAATACATTAGATCCTGCTTTTACTGCTATTCCTAGCGGAGAGATTGTAAGTGGTCAAGAATACATGGTTGTTGGAGGAGCCATTACTTATGATGCTGTTGTTTACGGACCAGGTATTACAGCTAGCAATATTTTCACTGGAACAGCTACAACAACTTTTGCTGTTACTGATGGTAGTCCAGTTGTATATAAATATATAAACTTACAATTATTAAATTGGAGTCCTGATAGAACTCAGCCTAATATTGATTTTGCCGGAACTGTTGCTGGAAGTTTAATAGGTGGATGTAAACAATACTTTGTTAGATTGAGTACTGCTGACGGAGCAAGTTCCGGTTGGAGCTATGGTACATTTCCGATAAACGTTTACAACATAGGTTCTTTTAGTACTTATAATTTTGTTGAAGGAACAGATGTAAATTCGGGAACAGGAGTTTCATTATCTATAACTGGAATAAATACTTATTTTGACACTATAGAGGTTGCATCTGCTGAGTATGATCAATCTTCTAACATTTTAACTAGAGCAATTATATTTGCTACAGAGCCTATCACTGGAAGTTCAATGACGATAAACCATACATCTGAAGATGGCGAAGCGTTAGATTTAAATGACCTAACAATATTTCCAGCTAGTATCCTTAAAGTTAAGGATATGACTACTAATAAAAATTATGCTATTATTGGTAATATTACTGAGCGAGAAGAGTTGACTAGCAGTGATACTAGAACAGCTTCTATAGCTGATTTAACGTATTATATGCCAGCCGACAATACAACTGGGTCATCAATGAATGCGGGTCTACCAAAACAATCTTCTAGTGGAATATCTTCAGGAGGAATATTATTTAATGGTAAATACGTGGTAACGGGTGGAACTATAACTTATGCGGGCAATGTTTATGGAGTAGGAGCTGCATTTGGCGAATATTTTACAGGAACGTTCCCTACAACTACTTATACTGTTACTTCAGGAACCCCTGTAGTTAAAGCTTGTATCTTATTAAAGAAGTACAAGTCTATTGCTGGCTTTGATAAGTATAAATATATCCCATTAAACGATGACTATTTTGATTATCGAGGAATGGCTGCAACTCAATATTTAAGACAATATTGGAGTAATGAGGTTTACAGAATAGGTGTAGTTCCTTATGACAAAAAGGGAAACCCAATGTATGCTCGATGGATTGATGACCATACCGTGCAGAAATTATCTGATAAAGGCGGCCCAATGAATAACACTGGAAATATTGCCTCTTTAAAGATAAATGGATTAAGAATAAGTGGACTTACTTTCTCCGCGGAAGATATGGCTAAGATGAGTGGGTTTAGCATTGTAAGAGCGCCTAGAGACAAGAGATATTACTCACAAGGCATATTGTTTCAGACAGTAGGTAATGGTGGTACTGGAGCTGGAGAAAGCGGAAAGATACAAACTCAACCTGCTTGTCAAATAGGATTATCTAATGACTATGCTTCTCAAAGGTCAAACATAGACACTGTCTTTAATTGGTACAGTCCAGACGAGATGTTTAATTATTCCGGACAAAGGGGTAAAGAGGCTGGAGGATATTTCTCAGGAGAAACATTTATTAAACCTTACGGGGCTTTATATGGAACGGCTGGAACAAACAACTTTTTAACTAAGTTTTATGGGTACGAGGGAGTAGAGTCTCAGTCTTTTAAAATTGATAAATATAATGTTGTAGACCCAGGTGGCTCAATAAACGACTACTATAATGGCTCTATTGATTATGATAATAATAATTTACATTTTTCTGGCTTTGTAAATACTCTTGGATTACCTGATAATGGTCAGGCAGTTGGAGGCAGGCAAGTTCTAGTTACTTTAAATGGGGCTCCATTTTTTCCAGGAGGAACGTCGATGGGAGCTAGTTCGCAAGAGTACAATCAATCTAAGCCATTGATGAATTATGAAATACCAAAAACTAACTTGTATGGCGGCCAAAGTGAAAACGCGCTTGCAAATACTATATACATATCTACAGGACATTACCAGGCAATTGATTCTACTGTTTTATCAGATACTTTTGTTGCTGCTAGCGGTTCTGACCCAGATCGTCATATTTTTAATGAGATAGATGTTTTTGGTGGAGATTCATTTCTTAGCATTATGAGTTTTGGGCATTCTTTATATGATGACGTACAATATTCACCTTCATTTTCTTACGGTATATTTTATCCTGTAGAAAGCCATGTTAATCCATACATGAGAATGGGTAGAAATATTGAGCAATATGGGATGCACGCAAATCCAAGTAAGGGTATATTTTATGACATTAGTGGGACTTCTCGTTTAGAGCAATATGGAATGAATGATGGTTATGCTTCTGATGGCGCTATCTTTGCTTATCCAGCGCTGCCAGACGGTCCATTGAACAGTAACTTCCCTTATAGAGTGAGATGGGCTGGACCTAAAACTTTAGGTGAATCTACTGATTCTTTCAGGGAATATTCACAAAATAACTTTAGGGATTTAGATGGAAATAAAGGTCAAATAAATAACGTTAGAAATAGAGATGGAAAAGTTTTTTATTGGCAGGACCATGGAATAGGGTATCTACCTATTTTAGAAAGGGTAACTGTTAGCGGGGCTATAGGAGAGGCTACTCAACTTGGGGTAGGTGGAGTTATTGACAGGTTTGATGACTTCAACACTTACTTTGGCAATCAGCATAAGTTTGGTTTAACAGAGACTGAATATGGCTTTGCATGGTTTGACTTTAGAAGGAGAGCATTTTTGGTAATGAGTGTTGGGGGTGGAGTACAAGAAGTATCTTTTGTTAAGGGATTACAAACATTCTTTAATGACAGAAGCTTATTCTATCCAACTCAATTAACTAATTCAGGATACGAGTTACAGGATAATGATACTCCGTTATTAGGCATAGGTATATCGGGTGTTTATGACCCAATGTATAAGATGACTTATATGAATTTTAAGTGGGTAGAGGGTGAAGATGAAGTTCCTACTTTTTGGGAAGAGTTCACTATTGGCTATCATCATCCAAGAAATGTATTTGTTGGTTTTTTTGATATTAAAGGAGCTATATGGCAATCGCATAATAATTGGCTAGTTGCAGCTAAGAATATTAATTCACTTCCCATTGCTGCTAATACGAGCTACTCAATAGGAAATACAGTTAAAAAGAACAATATTGAATATGTTGCTATTACAAATTTTACTACTGATAATCCTATAAGTGGTCAATACCAACCTGATTATGTAGGTAGCGTCTATTGGACTAAAACGACACAAACAAACGAGACTAGCCTGCTTTTCTCCACAACTGCGTTTTGTAAGTTCTTTGGATATACTTACAATTCAGATATTGAGTTTGTAATAAATCCCAAAACAGGCAAACCGTTTTCGGTTGATAATTTTAGACACAAGGGGAATGATGTTAATTACGATGTTGTGTTATGTACTACCGATGACGATACTGCAACGGAAAGCACTAATAGCAAATGGTACAGATACATTGATAAGTCTTGGAATAGCAGTGTTCCTTTAGGGGCAAAAGGAAGGCTTGTGGATTTTTATTTAAAGGTTAAATTTACCTTGAATAATTATACAAATAATCCAACAAATAGTCGTAACTTGCAAAAGTTATTTGAGTTTATAACTTCGGTATTCCGAGAAAAAAGATAACGAATGAAATCAGAATTATTAAAAAAGGCTTTAATGGCTACATATCAAGATGGCGGAAAAGTAAAGAAAGCTGCTCGGAAAGTAGAGTCTATTCCTGAAGGATATGAGCAAGTAATGGAGAATGGCGTTCCTAAAAAGAACGAACAAGGGGATATTATTTTCAAAAAGAAGGGGGCTGCTCCAAGTATTGATGTTGAAATTAAACCTAAGAGAAATATACCCGTTAAGCCTGAGAACAATAAAGGCAAAAGGGTCGCTGCTTATAACACAAGAAAGCCAAGTAAGACTCCAGGCTCGATTAAAGTTGAACCTAATCCAACTCCTGAAGAGGATTATGTTTATATGCACCCTGGTACAAAGAAAGAACCTATTACTCCAGAGATGGCATTTGGATATTCAGGTAGGCTAAATGAGAACACTGCTGCGCAACCAAAGGGTAGTGTAATGGTAAACGGAAAACCTACTCCAATTAAAAGTTATTCTATTCCTGCTACTTATGATAAAAAGACTGGAACATGGGAGTCAAATACTGGAAGTTTTAATCCAACTCAAGTTAGTGGATACTATGGTGCTGATGGAAACTTTGTGGCTATTGATGAGGGTTCTTTAGGGACAGCTAAATATACAACAAATAAAAACTTTGCAGGTCAACCTGTTAATGTTTATGACCCAACTACGTTACAATCTTTTGGAGGCAATGGTGTAGGTGAGAAACTAAGAAGAGAGGGAGCTAAGATTGCTACCAACTCTAATCAAGCTCAAGTTATTGCGGACGTTAATGCTAAGCTTGCAAGTAAGGGTTTGGGAGAGGTAAAAGTAAACGAATTTGTTTCACCTGTAAACTTTGACAAGTCTGCTTATAGTATTGATAAGCAAGTTCCATTAGAGGAAACAAAGATTAAACTTGCTCCTCAAAAAGGAATAAATACTCCTGCTGTAAATAATCCTATTATTGACCCAAGAATGGAGAGAACAACGGCTGCTTTTAAAAAAGGTGGATTGGTTGCTAAGTATGCAAAAGGTGGTTATACAACTCCAGGATTAAAGATTAATGATAGTTCCCTATATAATGCTAACTCTAACAAAGAAATAGCAAAAGAAGTAAGTGGACTTGATGGGGTTGAAAATGAGCTTAATTCTTTAGGAGGGACTAAATTTGATAATATGTCTGGGTCTGAGAAAGCTCAGTTGGCAGGAATGGTTAACGTTGGTGGTCAAGCTTTAGCTTCAGGAATAGATGCTGCTGATAGAAAAAATGGAAGAAGTTCTTATGGAGGTCAGGCGGCTAGTGGAGCTGTTAGTGGAGCCGCAAAAGGATTTGCATTAGGAACTAATCCAGCTTTAATGAGTGCAACAGGTGGTTTATCTGCTATAGTTGCTCCAATTGCTTTAGGTGTATTAGGTACTGGAAAAGGATTAGCTACTGCTGATAAAGATAAAGCTGCATATAAACAAAAAACTGTTGATGAGGTTAAAGCTAATGTGGCAGCTAGTCAGCAATATAATTCTAATGGATCTAACGATACTTTTACTGCTAGTGATTTTGAGGCTAATGATACGAAGTCTATTAAGAAAGGTATAAAAGGATTGAAAGACAAGTTTAACTCTACTTTTGCTAAAGGCGGGACTATAAAGGGACCAGGTACGGGCACAAGTGATTCAATTGAAACCAAGGTTGGGGGTAAAGGTATTCCTGAAGGAAGCTTTATTGTTCCTGCCAAGAATAACGGATTAGCTAAGCTTATTCGTAAAGATGTTTTGGGAGATAAGAAAGATAAGGTTGCGGGCTTTAAAAAAGGTGGCGATGCGAATATGGCTGTAAGTAATGGCGAGCATTTGTTTACTCCAAAAGAGAAGCAAAAGATAACTGCTTACTTAGGCCAAGAGATATTGGAGAAACTTGCTCCTGAAGCTGAAGAGAATGAAGATAAGAAGTGTGGCGGTTTAGTAGGTAAATATGCTAAAGGTGGATTGACTAGAGCTAAGGCTGCTACAATGTTACATGACGGAGAAATTGGAGGGAAACCTATTACTGACCAACAGCGCAAGTATTTTGCTGTTGTAGCTAGTGGTAAGGCTAAGTACTCTAATGGAGGTAATATTAGAAATTGGGATTGGGCTTAAAATATTTATTAAATGAAAGAAAAAAGAAGAATATCTGCTGACGGATACTTTGAGGTTAGCACAGATGGTAAAAGTTGGACAAAAACAACTCAGCGACCTAATGCTTTAGAAATTGCTGAATATAATGCTTATAAGGCAGGAGTAAATCCTAATTACAATAAGTCTGTTTCTGCTAATACACCAAAGGGGTTAGCTTCTAAGATTGTTAAGCCAAAGACTGCTATTGAAGAGAAGTTTTCGTTTGAGAATATGACTCCAAAGGATGTTACATTACCTGTAGCAAAAGGAAGTGATATGTCTCAGTTTGACCCTAACTCAATCTCAAAAGAAACGACTATTGACCCTAAAACTGGAATGTATAAGTCAAGCGTTACTGAAGCTTCTATTCCAAATGAAGGTAATACTAATTCTACAGGTAAAATGAATTGGACAGACGCTGCTGGAGTGGGATTATCTGCTTTACAGGCAGGATATGGTTTACAACAATTAATGAAGGATAAACGTCCTATTGATAAGATAGACCCTGCTTATAATCAATTGACTAATCAAGCAATTGCTGATTCTAGGTTTGGTTATACTCCTGAGCAAAAGTCAATGTTACAACAACAAATCGTGCAAGCTAAGAACGCTCAAGTAGCTAATATCAATTCAATGGCTGGCGGAAACGCTGCCGTAGGATTGAACAACGCTAGAGCTGCTATCAATAATATGTATGCTAATAATTTGAAGTTAGCAAGTGAAGATGAAAGATTAAGAATGCAGAAAGCTCAGTATGCAGGAGCGATGGCAGGCAATAGAGCTAACATGAGTAGACAATTGTTTGCTGATAACATGAATGCTTATATGCAGAAGCAACAAGCTGGTTCGGAACTTGTAGGGGCTGGAATTAGAAATCTTGCGCAATCTATTCGTTTACCACAAGAGAGAGAACATCAAGAGAGAATGAACAAATTAATATACGGAGTATAATATGGCTGACTTTGGAACATTACGTGGCTTAGCACAGGATTTTTCGTTTGGACAACAAACTGCTGACCTTGCCCGTAGGGGTAATGAGATGCGTGCTGCTCAACAATTAGCTGAGAAAAGGGTAGCTCAAGAAGCTGCTGATTTAGAGTTTGCTACTCCTATGAACGCATGGGATAATGAGAACGTAAAGAAGTACGCTCAAAGCAAAATAAAGGAGCTAGGAGAGTTTACAAGGAGCAATCCTGACTACAAGTATAATGTTGACAAATTGAGAGTTTACAATCAAATTAAAAGAGAGTTAACAGACAATCAATTTTTGAATGAAGGCAAAGTTGTTGATGCTGAAGAAAAGGCATTAAGAGCTTACATGAAAGACCCTAAGAATGCTCCATTACTAGATACTCCTGAGTTTCAAAAGCAATTAGCGGGTTATGAGAATTATGTTAAGACTGGAAGTATAGATGGCAATACGGCTAACAGAAAGTTGTTTGCGTTTATTCCTCCTGAAGAATTAACTGATACCACCCCATTATTAATGAAGTATGCACAAGCTACTGCATTAAATGGTAAAGACACTAAATGGTTAGCTAACGGGGCTGGTTCTATTCATCAATTTGCTTCTGATACTGATAAAGCTTTAGCTGCTGAAGGAGCTATTAACGATAAAGTTCTTGGTAGACATTTACAAAGGGAGTATAACGATTACATGAGTAAGTTACCTCAAGACGAGAAGCCATTAACATTAAAACAATATACAGTATCTAAGATGCAACCTTATTTCAAAGGAGATGAATATCATAATTTCTCTTACGCAACAGGTTCAAGAGGTGGAGCAAAAGGAAGTGGTTCTGATGGTACTACTAAGAACTACTATGCTGAGTTAATTGAGAATGCTAGAAAGGCTGCTTTAGTTGGCGCTAAGAATGGCGTTCCAGGAATTGTAGCTGCTGACCCTGATGGTATCAATCAAATATTAACAGGTGGCAAAGGAGTTCTTAATACTAACGGATTATTGTTTGAGTCTGCTCCTGGTAACTATGTTCCGTTCAAAGGTTCTATTACTAAGAATTATACCACTTCAAACACTAAGGCTAAGACTGACCCTGCAACGGGAATGACTGCTGCGTCTATAACCGTTCAAATGCCGTTAAGTGACTTCGAAGCATCTTTAGATAATGCAGATGCAATTGATTTTCCTACAATTGGTACAGGGTGGTTAGGAAACGCTCCAACTGTTAAAAAAGGTTGGGAAGATAAGGTTAAAGTTGTTACTGACGACAATGGAAATAAGGTTGCTGAATTTGAATTATGGGCGCCGTTGGATAGAAATAACACTAATACTGCTGGCGGTTACAATCACGGAATGGGTGGTAAAGCAGAAGGAGTTACTTCAGATTCTAACTACGTTGTAGATACAAAGGTTATGAATGGAGTTACTTATCAAAAATATTCAAATGGAATGATTGTAGGTAGCGATGGTTCTGTTACACAACCATAATAATTATTATCTTAGCAGAAAATAAAAAGGCATGAGTGATTTTGATCCAAGAACATTATTTAATGATGGCCCTCCTGTAAAAAAGAGTGCTGATAAGTTTGACCCAAGAACGTTATTTGCTGATAGTAACGTAGAGAATGGTTCTGAATACACTTTAAATGTAGCTGAGGCTAAGCAAAAGGCTAATAAGGAATTTGATGCAAATATAAATGCTATCATGGATAAGATACCTAATCTTAATAAAGAAGAGAGAGAGTATATTACCAAGGTAGGAAAATCGGGGCAATTGTCTAAGGAAGAATTGCAAGGCGCCATTGATGTTATGAGAGGCGCAGATGTTCGTCAACAGCAAATGGTAAACAAAAACGGGGAGGTAGTTAATATTGCTCCTGCTACGCAAGTTGATTTAACAAAAGATTTTAGTGAGCAAGTAAGTTCGGGTGTAGAAAATCTATATGGAGTTACAGGTAAAGCTATTGGCCAAGGACATTACTACATGAAAGATAATGGTAAAGGAGTTTTAGTTCCTGTTCCATTAGCTGTAGGAGAACGTCCTGAAGCTGGATATACAATTGATTCAGTTTGGGGTAATCAAGTGCAAGCTGAAGATGACAATAGATTAACTGATATAGCAAAAAAGGTTTATAATTTAATTCCTGCAACCTTGCAAGGAATTTTGGCATTACCGGAAACTGCTCAAGGAATAGCTGAAGGTAAAACGTCGAATGCTTTTAAAATTGCTCAACAAGAATTAGAGGGCTTTAAATTTAAGACTGCATCTGAATTTCAAAAGGGAGTTGTTGATACTGAAAAAGTAGAAAGTTTCTCAGATTTATTTAAAACTGATACTTATGACTTCGGGCCTGATAAGATAATTAATACTTCTATTAACGTAGGAGCATCTTTGTTACAACTATTTGCTACTAGAGGCGCTTTAGGAATAAGCGGAAAGGCTGGCACTGGAGCTAATTTAATTGCAGGATATACAACTAACCTAGCTGAGCCATTAAAGGCTGCCGATGACTTAGGCATAGAAGGTAGAGGTAAGTATTTAACTGCTGCTGCTGTAACGCTACCAATGGCCTTACTAGAGAATAAGTTTGGTATTGAAGGTAAATTGTTTTCTAATGAAGCTAACGCTGCTAAGAAAGAATTTGTAAAAGGGTTAATTAAGGATAACATAAAGGTTGAAGG
>JACCDQ011734914.1_pt1 | contig 10034 bp, 11 predicted proteins | sample 7446031 | NCBI WGS metagenome assembly JACCDQ01 (sample SAMN15323442, study PRJNA562643) | freshwater metagenome | isolation source: river surface water | place: USA:Blue River Watershed | collected 2017-08-17 | reverse complement strand
CTGCAGCATTTCTTGACGCAATCTGGGATCAGTGACTGGTGCGGGGTCGATGCCAAGAGGGTTCGGGCCTATGTCGCTGAGCGACACCGTCATGGCCTGGGAAGTCGCAGCCTCCAGCGCGAGCTCTCTGCCATTCGGGGTTTTTTCGATGCCCTCATTCGGGAGGGGGTTCTGAGCCAAAATCCGGCGCAGGGCATTCGAGCGCCCAAAGCCGCCAAAACCTTACCTGATGTCCTCGATGTGGATGCCATGGTGGGGCTTCTGGAGGCCCCGCCGGAAGATCCTCAGGAGGTGCGGGATCTGGCCATGTGGGAGCTTTTTTATTCCTCGGGTCTCAGGCTTTCAGAGTTAGTGGCGCTGGATCTTCAGGATTTGGATTTTCGGGAAAACACGTTGGTGGTTCGCGAGGGCAAGGGCCAAAAATCCCGGTATGTTCCCATAGGACGCTGCGCAAGGGCTGCGCTTGAGGACTGGCTCAAGGTCCGAGACACCTGGCCGGGCGCAGGACTCTCGGCCGTGTTCACCAGTCGGCGTGGCCTGAGAATTTCACCGCGCAGCGTTCAATCGCGGCTGTCGCGCTGGCAGCTCAAGCAGGGGGGCGCGGCTGCTGTCCATCCGCACATGCTTAGGCACTCTTTTGCGAGTCACCTTCTGGAATCCAGTGGCGATCTTCGGGCTGTCCAGGAGCTTCTGGGGCACGCCAACCTGAGTACAACCCAGGTCTACACCCATCTCGATTACCAGCATTTGGCCAAGGTCTACGACCAGGCCCATCCTCGGGCCAGGCGAAAGGGCGAGGGGAAGGGCTGAGGCTGAGGGGAAGCGAGGACGTCAGGAGGGGGTCTGTTGTATACTCCGACGCTGATGCCCAGTCTAGGACACCCGCATGTCAGAACCTGAAGAAAGCGAAATCGAATCGACCGAGGAAAACCCAAGTCAGGGCAAGGCGGGTTTACGCGGCATCACGGCCAAGCCCGGTTTCCGCAAGTTTGGAATGGGCCTGTTGGTCATTGCGCTGGTGCTCTATGGCCTGGCCCTTTACTGGAGCCAAGAACCCAAGCCTTTCGACGTGGTCGAGGAGGGCGCTCATGCCGCGCATGTCGAAAACCCGAAGGAAATGCCCCTGGGTTATACCTATTCGACGACCCTGATCGAAATTTCCCATACCTTGTTGCACAAGCCGGGTGGATTTCTGTCCAACGACGTTTTCCCGCCCAGTGTGTTCCTCGACAACATTCCCAATTGGGAGCTCGGCGCACTGATTGCCCTGCGTGATGCGACCACCCAGTTACGTAACAATATCGCCCGTTCGCAGACGCAGTCGCAAGAAGATCCGGACCTGGCCAAAGGCGAGCCCTTCTTCTACTTCGATTACCGCTCCTGGCAATTGCCGTCATCGGAATCGGAATATGAAAAGGGAATCGAGTCTCTGGAGGCCTACCGCGAGCGCCTGAGAAAGCGGGGCGCCAACTTCTACGCCCGCGCCGACAACCTGCGTCAGTATCTCGAAGTTCTGGAAAAGCGTCTGGGTGACTACTCCAACCGACTGAGTGCCAGTACCGCGGATCGGATGAACGATGAGGTGGAGGAGCGTCATGCGGACATGGAGCGGACCCCATGGCTCAAGCTCGACGATCGATTCTTTGAAGCCCGCGGTTATACCTGGGCGGCGATGCTGGTGCTCAAATCCATCGAATGGGATTTCAGGGACATTCTCGGCAACAAGACCGCGCAGGTCTCCCTCCAACATATCGTGCGGGAGCTTGAGAATTGTCAGGAGAGCTATCTCAGTCCTGTGATTCTGAACGGCAGTGGATTCGGCCTTTTTGCCAACTACTCGTTGACGCTGGCCAACTATATCGCCCGGGCGAATGCCGCCACCATCGATTTGAGAAGCCTGCTCGAACGCGGCTAATTCCCGTCGTGAACCCCAAAAAAAGGCGCTTCGGCGCCTTTTTTTGGGGTTCAACGGAGATGCATCTTATCGATCAGTTTCAGAAAGCGAAGATAGCGGGCTTTGTGAATGGCGCCCGATTCAGCGGCTTCTCGGACCGCACATCCCCGGTCCTCACGATGTCGACAGTCGTTAAATCGGCAGTGGTCGAGGAGGGGGCGAAACTCCACATAGCCGTAAGCCAGTTGTTCCGCATTCATTTCTGCCAGACCAAAAACGGCAACCCCGGGGCTGTCGATCAGGTCCCCACCATCGGGGAGGTGGTAGAGCATGGCCGCCGTGGTGGTGTGCCGTCCAAGACCTGCCTTCTCGGAGAGTTCTCGGGTTCTGAGATTCTTGCCGGGAAGCAGCGCATTCGTGAGTGAGGACTTACCGACGCCGGATTGGCCCGAAAGCATGCTGGTTTTTCCCTTGAGAGCGGCTTTGAGGCTTTCTAGACCCTCTTCCGTCCGTGCACTGACTGGGTGGCAGGCATAGCCCATGGCCCGGTAATGGGTCATCTCATGATCCAGGTCGGCGCGATCTTTCAGGCGGTCAATCTTATTGATCACTATCGCAAGATCGATGCCGCGATGGGCTGCAGAGGCGGTGTATTGGTCCACCAACAACCAGTCTGGCTCAGGTTCTGGCGCTACGACCACCATGACCTGATCCAGGTTGGCCGCCACGGGCCGCACTCTGCCGGCGTGTGCGGGTCGGGTCAAGAGGCTTTTGCGCTTGAGAATCGATTCGACCCGTCCTAAACCTTCGCCTGCCGGTATAAAGCTCACTCGATCCCCCACCGCAATGGAACCGACCTGTCGACGGGTCTGACAGAGGCGGATTTCACCTGAGGCATCTTCGACGGCCAAGGCCTGACCCAGATGACTGAGAACCAGGCCCTCCGAAGGACGATTCGGGTCGATGGGCGACGCCATGCCGGCGATCGAGCCGCCGGCCCTAACGGGCTCGGTTCAAATGATCGATGCGAATCGCCGCCGGCGGATGGCTGTAGTGGAATGCTGCATACAGGGGGTCTGGTGTCAGCGTACTGGCATTTTCCCGATACAGTTTGACCAACGCACTCACCAGATGCCGCGCCTCGGTGTGAGAGGAGGCAAAATCATCCGCCTCAAATTCGAAACGACGCTGGAAGGCCGCCATCAGCGGCTTGAGAAACACGGTGAAGACAGGCGCCGTCAACATAAACAGCAAAAGGGCGCTTGCCGTGCCTGGCGTGGGGACGCCGAGGCCCTCAAAAAACCAGGCCTCTTGGCTCACCCAACCCAGGACCGCAAAGCCAATGAGGCTCATGAGGGAGCTGGTGATCAACATCTTGATGACATGCCGGCACTTGAAATGACCGAGTTCATGCGCCAGCACGGCCTCCAGTTCATCGTGGCCCAAAGAGTCCACCAAGGTGTCAAAGAAGACGATTCGCTTGCTGGCACCGACGCCGGTGAAATAGGCATTGCCATGCCCGGATCGACGCGAACCGTCCATCACGAAGATGCCCTTGCTCTGAAAGCCGCAACGATCGAGCAGCGATTCAATCCGCGATTTCAGTTCAGGATCAGGCAGGGGGGTAAATTTATTGAAAAGGGGGGCAATCAGGGTGGGGTATGCCCAGCTCATCAGGATCGAAAAGCTGATCAGTATGCTCCAGGCCAGAAGCCACCAATAGTGACCGGTACTCTCCATGACCCAGAGGATCAGAGCGATCAAGGGGGCACCTAAAACGAAACTCAGCAGGGTTTGCAGGGTCAGGTCCTTCAAGAACTGGGGCATGTTGGTTTTATTGAAACCATAGCGCTCCTCGATCACGAAAGTCTGGTAGAGGCTGATGGGCAGTTCGATCAGCTGGGCGACCAGCAGCGTGGTCAGTATCAGGCCCACGCCACTGGCGATAGGGCCCAAGCCGAATCCGTCCCAGAGCTTTTGAATCCAGGCAATGCCCCCTCCCAGCGTAAAGAGGATCAGGACGCCAGCACCCAAGATTCGATCGAAATCCGCGAGTCGCGCTTTATCAACCGTGTAGTCTGCAGCCTTTTGGTGGGCGTCGGCGGTGATCGTTTCTTGAAAAGCGCCTGGAACGGTGTCTCGGTGCTGAAGGACATGGCGAACATGTCGACGCGACAGCCAGAACTCAATCAGGAAGGAGATGGCTAGGGCGATCAGAAACAAAGCAGTAAAATCGTTCATGTTCTTATTTTCCTGGCACGGTGTGCCTTTTTAGAATCATCCGGTCACCCCTTCGGGGTGACGTCGGTCTTATTTCCTCTACTCAGACTGCGAACCATGTCCCTTAATTCCCGGAACTTGATCTGGATTGATCTTGAAATGACCGGTCTCAATCCGTTGAGTGATGTCATCCTTGAAATCGCGACCCTCGTTACGGACGCCGAACTCAATATTCTGGCGGAGGGGCCAGAACTGGTGATTCATCAGCCGCAGACCGTTTTGGATGCCATGGACGAGTGGAATCAGACGCATCACGGTCAATCAGGCCTGATCGATCGAGTCCTCTCAAGCGGCATCACGGTCGAGGACGCCGAACAGCAAACCCTCACGTTCCTGTCGTCCTGGGTTCCTGAAGGCGTCTCCCCCATTTGTGGCAACAGCATTTGTCAGGATCGTCGATTCTTGGCGCGGGGCATGCCGCGGTTGGAAAAATATTTTCACTACCGGAATCTGGATGTCTCCACCCTCAAGGAACTCGCCGCTCGCTGGGCCCCGGAAATTGCCCAAGGGGTTCAAAAAACCGGGCGCCACCGAGCGCTGGATGACATTCGGGAGTCCATCGAAGAACTGCGTTATTACCGTCAGCATCTTCTCAAGGTTTAATTGCCGGAATTCAGCCGCACGCTAAAGCCCCGCAATGATGGCGATCAGCAGCAGGAGCATCACCACGCCCAGGGTGACAAACATGGTGAACCAGCTCCAGCCGGAGCTTTTCGTTTCAACGGGTTCAGCGCTGTCATGAATCGGAGTTCCGCAATTGCTGCAGATCACCGCTTTATCCTTGACTTCATGTCCACAGTGGCGACAGTACATTAGTGGCCTCTTCAAGTTCAGGTTTTGCCGACGTTTGGCGTATGCATTCTATTACCCGAAGAGCATAGCGGAAGCCGGGAACGGATGCCATTTTGTGCGTTCAGGGTACTCCGGATTCCCTGTGCATCGAAGGTTGATGAAGACAGCGTGACAGGCATTGTGTGAGAATGACGGCTGTTCGTGATGTGAGGGTCCCTTGAGGGATTCTCATACCAATACCGTACACGAATTGTCCACATCACTATAAAGAGAGTCACAGCATGAATAAGACAACGATGACCACCCTGATTGGTGCTGCAGTTGCATCCACTCTGGCCGGGACCGCTCAAGCTTCAGAAAACCCTTTCGCTCTGAAGGAACTCTCGAGCGGTTACGTTCAGTTGGCTGAAGCCGGCAAGGACGGCAAGGAAATGGTTTGCGGCGAAGCCAAGTGTGGCGGAGCCAAGATGAACTCAGGCGGCATGAACTGTGGTGCCATGATGCAGAAGGCAGCGCCTGCAGAACCCCAGAAGGCCATGGAAGGCAAGTGTGCCGGCATGAACATGGGTGGACAGGCGCCTGCCGCCCCAGCAGCACCGGCAGCGCCTCAGCAGGCAAAGTAAGCGGCCACAGGATTTCCCGTTCGGTTTATGGCTTCCAGTGATTCCCGTCACCTTCAGGGTGTAGGGCTCGGACTCCGACGAGTCCATCTGGATGACCTCACCGAACGGGAGTCCCTTCCGGTGGATTTTCTTGAAATCGCACCGGAAAACTGGATGCGAGTGGGCGGTCGTCTGGGCCGCCTGTTCCGGCAGTTGACCGAGCGACACCCCTTCGTTGCGCATGGTCTTTCCCTTTCTCTGGGAAGTCAGGATCCTCTCGATACCGACTTCATCATCGAACTTCGCGCCTTCATTGAGGATCATGGGATCCTGGGTTACAGCGAACACTTAAGTTATTGCAGCGATCAAGGTCATCTTTATGACTTGATGCCGATTCCCTTTACAGAAGAGGCGGTCAAACATGTCGCCCATCGCATTCGTTCGACCCAGGACCTCCTTGGGCGCAGGATGGCCATAGAAAACGTGTCCTACTATGCCGCCCCGGGGCAAGCCATGGACGAGGCGGATTTCGTTCGGGCCGTGCTGGAGGAGGCGGATTGTGGCCTGCTTCTGGACGTCAACAATGTCTATGTGAACAGCGTCAATCACCGCTACGATGCCCGGGACTTCATCGCGCGCATGCCGGTGGATCGGATTGTGGGGCTTCATGTGGCGGGACACTATGTGGAATCGGACGATCTGTTGATCGATACGCATGGTGCGCCGATGGTCGATCCGGTCTGGGCGCTTCTGGACGAGGTGTACGCGAAGATGGGCGTCCTGCCCACCTTGCTGGAGCGCGATTTCAACATTCCACCGTTGGATGAACTTCTTCTGGAAGTGACAGCCATCCGCGATGTTCAGGGGCGGCACCTTTCCTCAGAGGTGCCTTGAAATGGCTCTGGGTCCTTTAAGCGAGATGCAGAAGGCCTTTGCTGCGTCCATTCGCGATCCGGAAGAGCGGCCTGTACCTTCGGGTGTGCCGCCCGATCGCATGCAGGTGTACCGCGAGCTTTTTTTCAACAACGTCGAGAGTTTCATGCGGACCGGCTTTCCGGTGCTCCACGCCATTTTGGAAGGGCCCCGATGGTCTGCCTTGGTGAGGGATTTCTATCGGGATCATGTCGCGACGACGCCCCTCTTCGTGGAAGTTGCCGGCGAATTTGTCCACTATCTCGAATCTGAGCGCGGCATGCGGTCGGGTGATTTGCCCTTCCTCACCGCGTTGGCCCATTACGAGTGGGTCGAGCTGGCCCTTTCGGTTCGCGAGGCCGATTCACCCGCACTGAATGCACGCTTTCTTGAAGAGCCCCTGGCCTTCAGGCCCCGACTCTCTGCCTTGGCCTGGCTGCTCCGCTACCCCTATCCCGTCCAGAAGATTGGGCCGGATTACCAGCCGCAGAAAAGCGACCAAACCCCGGTCCATCTCTTGGTGTATCGCGGTCGGGACGAGCAGGTCCATTTTGTTGAGCTGAATGCGGTGACCTATCGGCTTCTGGCGGTACTGGACGATGCGGGCGAATCGACGCTCGCTGAAATTTTGGAACAAATCGCCCATGAAATCGGCCATCCCGATACCGCTCAGGTGTTGGTCTTTGGCGCTGACCTGATGCGGGACCTTCACCAGAAGGGGGCAATCGCCCCGGCGCGCCTCGATATTCCCGTTTAGCTGCTCGGTTGCCCCATCATGGGGCTTTTGGGTCTGGTCATGACGCACCAAATAGGTGCATGATGCCGCCATCAGCCACTGCCCGGTGTCGGGGAGTGCACTACTGCTGCTCTGGCCCCTTTATTGCTTCAGAGTCGACATGAGCGATAACCTCCCGATCAATCAAAATCCCAGGATACTGGATCATCTGACCGATGCTGTGCTGGTATTCGATACCAGCAATCGGCTGATTTACATCAATTCAGCCGGCGAAATGCTTTTTGCGGTGAGTGCCCGTCAGGTTCAGGGGATGCGTGCCCGCTCCATTTTTGGCTTGAGCGATCGTGCCATCGAGGCGGATTTCAAGCGCGCGGTGCTTCGCGGGGAAACGCTGACCAAGCGGAACCTCACCCTGGGGACGCCTTCTCAGCCGGTGACCGTCAATCTCACGGTCGTTCCGATGCAGGAGAACGGACAAGTTGATCAGGTTTTGGTGCAAATCGAGCAACTGGACCGGCATCTTCGCATTTCCATGGAAGAGCAGATCCTTGCCCAGCAGAATGCGGGTCGGATGTTGCTTCGGGGGCTGGCCCATGAGATCAAGAATCCACTGGGTGGGATTCGTGGCGCGGCGCAGTTGCTTGAAAGGGAACTCCCGGGCGCGGATCTTCGGGAATACACCCGCATCATCATGGATGAATCAGACCGGCTGCAGTCTCTGGTTGACCGCATGCTGGGGCCCAACAAGCCGCTCACCATGGAGTCGATCAACATCCACAAGATCCTCGAGCGCGTCCGGCAACTGGTTCAGGTCGAGGCGCCGGCGGGCGTCATCATTGATCGCGATTACGACCCCAGCATTCCCTCGGTCATGGGGGATGGCGATCTCTTGATTCAGGCCATCCTGAACATTGTGCGCAATGCGGCCCAGGCGGTGGGTGTTCGGGGCCGGATCCAGATCAAAACCCGGATTGATCGTCAGGTCACCATCGGCCATCGCCGCAATCGCATGGCCGTCAAAATTGAGATTCATGACGATGGCCCCGGGATCCCCCCGGGGCTCATGGGACAAATTTTTTACCCCATGGTGACGGGACGGGCCGAAGGGACCGGCCTTGGGCTTTCGATTGCCCAGTCTCTGATCAACCAGCATGGCGGCCTGATTGAGTGTACGAGCGAACCGGGCCATACCGTTTTTTCCATTTATTTGCCGTTGGAGCTTGCCCATGAACAAGGTGGATGAGGTCTGGATCGTCGACGATGATCGGTCGATCCGCTGGGTCCTCGAGAAGGCCCTTGAGAAGGCGGGCATCAAGAGCCGGAGCTTTTCCAATGCCGATCTGATCCTCGAAGAACTGAATGCAGAGATTCCGGATGCCATCATCACGGATATCCGAATGCCGGGTCTCGATGGGCTGACGCTGCTCAAACGGATCCAGGAGAGTTATCCCGGATTGCCGGTCATTGTGATGACCGCCCACTCGGATCTGGAGAGTGCTGTCTCGGCTTTCCATGGCGGGGCTTTTGAGTATCTTCCCAAGCCTTTTGATATCGATGAGGCCGTGGATCGCGTCCAGAGCGCCTGTGCTTAGGCCCGAAACTTGCGGCTTCAGCGTGAGCCGGTCATTGCGGCGGAGGCGACTCCAGAAATCATTGGTGCGGCGCCTTCCATGCAGGAGGTCTTTCGGGCCATTGCCCGTCTGGCGCGATCCCACATTACCGTCCTGATCAATGGGGAATCGGGCACCGGCAAGGAGTTGGTGGCCAAAGCGCTCCATCGCCATAGCCCCAGGGCAGCGCAACCCTTTATTGCCCTCAATATGGCGGCAATCCCCCGGGATCTTCTGGAATCCGAGCTTTTTGGGCATGAACGCGGGGCCCTTACCGGCGCGCAGGCGCGAAGGGCCGGCCGCTTTGAGCAAGCGGATGGCGGCACGCTCTTTCTGGACGAAATCGGGGATATGCCGGCCGAACTTCAGACGCGCCTTCTCCGCGTTCTGGCCGATGGCGAATTTTTTCCGATCGGCGCCCATGCGCCGGTGAAGGTAGATGTCCGAATCATTGCCGCCACACACCAAAATCTCGATCAATTGGTCGCCGAGGGTCGATTCCGCGAGGATCTTTACCACCGACTCAATGTGATCCGAATTCATCTGCCCCCCCTTCGGGAGCGGCGGCAGGATATTCCCTTGCTGCTGAGGCACTTCCTTAACGAAGCGAGCCAGGAAATCAAGGGCGAAACCAAGGTGCTCAGGGCGGATGTCGAGGAGTTTCTCTGCGCGTTGGATTGGCCCGGCAACGTGCGCCAACTCGAAAATACCTGTCGTTGGATCACGGTCATGGCGGCCGGCAAGGACGTCCATCTCGACGACCTCCCGCCAGAGCTGCTCCACACCGGCCGGGATGTCCCTTCACCGGTGGGGGATGGCAGCTGGCAGGATGCCTTTCGTGAATGGATAGAGGACGAGCTTCGCTTGGGCCACGTCAACGTGGCCAAAGAAGCCATTGAGTCGGCGGAGACCATCCTCATTCGGACGGCCTTGGGGGTCACGCGTGGGCGTCGTCAGGAAGCAGCAAAGCTCCTCGGCTATGGCCGCAACACCCTGACCCGGAAAATCGCAGAGTTGAATCTCGACGTGTGACACTCTGAGGAAATGGGCGGTTGCCTTTCTGGCCCCAATTTTCACCTGCTCAAATGCGATAATGAACCCAGATCCCCGAAAGGGTGCCTCTTGAGGCGCGCCTGATCAGGGGGGGCAGGGGATAGGCCTTCAACGGTCATGGTCTGACCATCCGCGGATGGCGTCCCCCTGCCGTG
>JACCDQ011283411.1_pt1 | contig 10034 bp, 7 predicted proteins | sample 7446031 | NCBI WGS metagenome assembly JACCDQ01 (sample SAMN15323442, study PRJNA562643) | freshwater metagenome | isolation source: river surface water | place: USA:Blue River Watershed | collected 2017-08-17 | reverse complement strand
TGTCGGCCTTCTATCACGACAGCACCGACATCAACAACCCGCAGCACCGCGAGATCGCGGCGATCCGCCTGATCGCCAAGATGCCCACGCTGGTGGCGATGGCGTACAAGTACTCGGTCGGTCAGCCGTACATGTACCCGAAGAACGACCTGTCCTACGCCGGCAACTTCATGCGCATGATGTTCGCCACGCCGTGCGAGGACTACAAGGTCAACCCGGTGATCGAGCGCGCGCTCGACCGCATCTTCATCCTGCACGCCGACCACGAGCAGAACGCCTCGACCTCGACGGTGCGCCTGTGCGGCTCGTCGGGCACCAACCCGTTCGCGGCGATCGCCGCCGGTGTCGCCTGCCTGTGGGGTCCGGCCCACGGCGGCGCCAACGAGGCCTGCCTGAACATGCTCGAGGAAATCCAGGCCAATGGCGGCGTCGCCAAGGTCGGCGAGTTCATGGAGAAGGTGAAGGACAAGAACAGCGGCGTCAAGCTGATGGGCTTCGGTCACCGCGTCTACAAGAACTACGACCCGCGCGCCAAGCTGATGCGCGAGACCTGCCACGAAGTGCTGAACGAGCTGGGCCTGCAGAACGACCCGCTGTTCAAGCTGGCGATGGAACTCGAGAAGATCGCGCTGGAAGACGACTACTTCGTCGCCCGCAAGCTCTACCCGAACGTCGACTTCTACTCCGGCATCGTGCAGCGCGCCATCGGCATCCCGGTGCAGCTGTTCACCGCGATCTTCGCGCTGGCCCGCACCGTCGGCTGGATCGCGCAGCTCAACGAGATGATCGCCGATCCCGAGTACAAGATCGGCCGTCCGCGCCAGCTCTTCGTCGGTGCCGAGCGCCGCGACGTCAAGCCGCTGGACCAGCGCTGATCGGATCGACACCCCGCCCGGCGGCGCCTGCCGCCGGAGCGACGTGACCCAGGGCCCTGCAGGGCCCTTTTGTCTTTTCGGCACCTCTGTTCCGGGGTGTACTTTCCGACCCATTCCCCATGGGCAATTTCACGGGTTTACCCTAAAATTGCTGCACAGCAGCAAAGCTGCAAGACCCGCACCCTCTGCCACCCACCGCCCGTACCCAGGTCAGCCCATGACACTGCAGCAGCTGCAAGATCTCAAGCAATGGCACCGCCATCATTCCGGCGGTCGCGCCATGGAAGCCGCCTTGTGCGATCTGGTGCTCTGTATCTGGGCGGCAGGCTGGACGCTGCTGCTGGCCCTGGCTGTCATTGATGCGCCGGAAATGATGCCGGTGTCGCTGCTGATGACGCTGACGCCCTCGTTCTACGCCGCAGCGCGGCGCCAGCTTCACCAGCGCGGCCTGCTGCGCTGCGACTGGCTGGGCGCGCTGCAGTCGCCTCAGAACCGGTAACCGATGCGCAGGCCGCCCCAGTGGCGGCCCTGCACGATGATCGGTGCCGAGGCCTCCTTGAGCATCACATGCTTGCCGCCGCCCATGTCGCGGCGGTAGGTCTGCACCAGGAAGGGCCGCTCGTTGCGCGCCGAGGCCAGACCGGTTCGGTCGTTGAAGATGCGCCGATAGCGGCTGTTGGCGGTGTTCCAGGCCACATCGCCGGGACGCTGCGGCTGGCAGTAGATGGTGTTGTGCACCGGCACATAGCCGTTGCGATCGACCGCGATGCAGAAGGCGATCTTGTCGCTGCTGCCCAGCACCTTTTCCTGGATCGCCGGAAAGAGCTTTTCCGCCAGCGGCGAGAAGGCCGCCAGGAACTGCTCGGGCTGCGTGCCCTCGAGCGGCTGGTAGCGCACATCGAAGAGCGCCTGCGCCGAGATATGCCCCTGCTGGACGGCCTGCTCGAGCAGCCGAGAAATGTCGGCGGCCGCACGCTGGGCCTGCGCGATCATCGGCGTGTCGGTGGTCTCGACACCGCAGCCGGCCAGCTCGTCGATCAGGGTTTCTGACACCGACAGAAAACGGTCGCTGCAGTCCAGCGCCACGTCCAGGCCGTCGAAGGCACGGCTGATGCCGCTGGAGAGCTGCTGGGAGCGCTCGCAGACCTGCTGGACGGTGGTGGCGCTGCGCCCGGCGGTCTCGTCGATCCGCCCTACCGAGACCTCGACCTCGGCAAAAGCACGGTGGATCGCGCCCTGGGCCGCCCCCTCACCGCCCGAGCGGATTTCGCGCGAGAAGGACTCGATGCGCTGGTCCAGGTCGGTCAGCGTGCTCATGATCGTCCGGGAGGAAGTCTCCACCCGGCCGGCCAGATCCTTGACGGCATCGGCCACCACGCCAAAGCCACGCCCGGCCTCGCCGGCGCGCTTGGCCTCGACCGAGGCATTGAAGGCGACCAGCCGGGTCTGCAGCGCGATCTGGCCGATGTCGCTGGCGGCCGAGGCCACCTGGCGCAGCACCTCGACGATGCTCGACACCTCGCCGGCGACCTGCTCGACCTCGGTGCGTGCCCGCACCACGGCGTCTCGGGTGGCCCCGGAGGCCTCGCCGATCGCACGCTGGGACTGTTCGACCTCGCGCAGCCACTGCTCGAGCTGCTGCAGCGAGGCCAGATGGGTGGCTGCATCGCGCTTGGCATCCTCGATCACGCCGCGGGTCTCGGCCGCATCGCGGCCGATGTTCGACACCTGGGCAGCGATGCGCTGGACCACCCCCTTCTCGGACAACACCGGCGGCATCGCCGGCCCGTCGGACGCCGGGTTCAGGGCCTTGTCGGCATCAGCACGCCGACCATGCAACAGCTTCCACATCTCGGATTTCCGGCTGAAGGGCACCTCGATGGAGGTGCCCTGAATCTCACCAGGCCCGCAGCTTGGCGCGCAGCCGGGCGATCGACTGGCTGTGCAGCTGGCACACCCGCGACTCGGTCACGCCCAGGACTGCGGCGATTTCCTTCAGGTTCATGTCGTGCTCGTAGTACATGCTCATCACGTACTGCTCGCGCTCGGGCAGGCCCTTGATCGCCTCGACCAGCGCCTCGCGCATGCGGCGGTCGTTGAGCCGAGCCAGCGGATCGGCATCGGTGTCGGCGACATGGCGATCCAGGTAGTCGCTGTCGCCCTCGTCGCCGCTCATGTCCTCGAGATAGACCAGCTGCGTGCCCCGGACCCGGTTGAGCAGATCCTGATAGTCGGGCAGCGACAGGCCCATCTCGGCGGCGATCTCGCTCTCGTGCGGCGCCCGGCCGAGGCGCTGCTCGAGCTTGTGGACCGCCCCCTCGATGTCGCGCTGGTGCTTGCGCCCGCTGCGGCTCATCCAGTCGCCGCCGCGCAGCTCGTCGAGCATGGCGCCGCGGATGCGCTGGGTGGCGAAGGTCTCGAACTGCACGCCCTGCTTGATGTCGAAGCGGCTCATCGCGTCGGTCAGCCCGATCATGCCGACCTGGATCAGGTCGTCGAGCTCGACGTTCGCCGGCAGCCGGGCGATCATCTGGTGCGCCAGACGCCGCACCAGCGAGCTGTACTGCTCGAGCATGGTCTTGGCGTCGAGCTGGCCGTTGGAGTTGTAGATCGGTTGGCTCCGTGACATGGTCAGACCATCGGCTGCAGACTGGGGGATGAAATCGGGCGCGGAGCTGCACCCGGACGCGGACGCCTCTGGCCGGCGGGCACGAAGGCCGCACCGGCCTGCAGGGCACTGTCCATGAAGGCGGCCAGCGCCTCGGCCGCTCGCCAGGTCGCCGGGCGGGTCGGAACGATCTCGAGACAGTCGTTCTGCACGCCCCCGAAGAACAGGTCGGCGCACTGCGCCAGCCGCCCCGGCACATGCCAGGAGGCCGGCGCATCGATCTCGGCGCTCATCAGCATGTCGTGCTCGCGCCAGCCGACCTCGGTGGCCAGCCGCTTCAGCGAGGCGTAGGCATGGGTGACCGCATCGGCGCGCTCGTCGCACAGCACCAGCGGGCGCGGCCGGCTCAGGCCCTGCTCGCCGCTGCCGAGCAGGCGAGCCAGCTCGGCCGCACTGGCATGCAGCAGCACCGCCTGCGACAGCGGCGCCGCATCGATGATCGCCCGCAGGAAGCCGCGCGGACCGGCCACGCTCTCGGACCAGCGATCGGGCAGACCCCGCGCGGCCAGATAGGCACGGCGGTCGGAGCGCGGCTCGATGAACTTCGCCAGACCGTCGAAGCCGCCCTCACGTGCCCGCGGGGACCGATCGGAAGCGTCCACCATCAGCGTGTAGAGCCCCAGCGACTCCAGCGCGACCATCATGCGGTGCAGCAGCTGGTCCTGGTGCTGGACAAACGGGTTGGACACCACCGGGATGAAGCGCACGGAACGCACGGAGAACAGGCGGCGCAGCCCGTCGGCCTGATCGGCCGGCTGCGCCTGGCGGAAGTCGCTGGGAAAGGCCATCGCGTGCTCCGTTGCGGTCTGGGGCGGGCCGCTCAGGCGCCCAGGTCACGCGCCGCCGCGGACGGCTGGCGACGTGCGGGGGGGACCGATGCGTTCGCTGCGGCTGGAGCCACCGGCTTGACAGCCGGCGCAGGCTCGGTCGCGGCCGAGGCGGGCCGGGAGAAGATCAGGTTGACGTCGCCGGTGTTCAGGCGCCAGGCCTGGGGGCCGCCGCTGCGCAGCGCCCGGTTCACCAGGGCCTGGGCGCTGAGGCGGTGCCAGTCCTCGGGCACACGCTGGCCGTTCGAGATGGCCACCACCTTCAGATGCTGGCGGATCAGCGCGTCGAGCGCCGGCCCGAGCTTCACCGCCTCGTCGAGCTTGGACAGGATGATGCCGCGCGCCTGGTTGGCCGAGTAGGCATTGAGCACATCCTCGATGGTCTCGCCCTGCTGCGCGGCGTTCACCACCAGCAGCCGCTTGATGCTGCGGTGCGAGAGCATGTCCAGCAGCTCGCGGGTGCGGGCGTCGCGCTGGGCCAGGCCAGCGGTGTCGATGAGCACCATCTTCTTGCTGGACAGCAGGTCGAGCAGATCCTCCAGCGCCGCGCGGTCATGTGCGGTGTGCACCGGCACGCCGAGAATGCGGCCATAGGCGCGCAGCTGCTCGTGCGCGCCGATCCGGTAGGCGTCGAGCGTGATCAGACCGAGATTGGCCGCGCCGTGGCGGGTCGCGAACGAGGTCGCCAGCTTGGCGGTCGAGGTGGTCTTGCCGACGCCGGTCGAGCCGATCATCGCGTAGACACCGCCCTGGTCCTCGATGTCGGGCTCGTTCTCGCCGGCCTGCACATTGCGCTGCAGCACGTCGGCGGCCCAAACCATCTCGTCGGTCACGTCATCGCTCAGGCTGTCGCAGAGCTTGCGGATCAGGCCGGGCGAAAAGCCGGCGTCGAGCAGCCGGGTGGTGAGCTGGGCATGGCGCGGGCTGTTGTTGAGCCGGTCCATGAAGGCCATCGTGTTGAAGCGCTCCTCGATCATGCCCTTCATCGCACGGATCTCGTTGAGCATCTCCATCGACGAAGGGAGGATCGAGTCGGCCGGATCGATGCCCCGCGGGCCTGCAGCAGCGCGCACCGGCGCCGGGTTCATCGGCGCCGAATGCGCGGGCACGTCCAGGCGTGGCATCAGGGTGCTGTCATACAGATCGCCATCCGACGTCGACAGCTGCTCGTCGTCATGCAGGCTCATGACGGGCGGATAGGAGCGCTCTTCGGAGGTCGCGGCAGCCGCCGCAGCGGCGGCAGCGGCCGCCTCGTCGCGCTCCTGCTGGCGCATCCAGTCGGCATAGGTGGCCGGGGGCTGCTGCATGCCCGGCATGGCGCTCTCGCCGGACCGCGCGCTGCCGGTGCCAGCCTCGCGGCGGCTCTCGCCGGCACGCGCCGGTGCAGGCATCGGCCGCGGCTGACCGACCGATGCCGCCTGCGCCTGAGCCTGCGCGACAGCCCCTGAAGCGGATGAGGCGGGGGCAGCCAGATCATCGTCGCCATCGCCACGCGACTTCATCTCGGCCTGGCGCTTCTTCAGCATGCGCTCGCGCACATAGTCCTGGAAGGACAGCGTGCTCATCGCCAACGTGCCGACATCTTCCTGGACCTGCGCGCTGGCGTCGGCTGGCGCCGCATCGAAGCTGTCGAGCATCGGCTCGGCCTCGTGCAGATCATCCTCGAAGCGCTCGTCGGCCTGGACGGCCGGGCCGGACTCGAAGCGCTCGATCGCATCGATGCTCTCGGCCGGCATCGCCACGATCTCGATGCCGGAGCTGCTGGGCTTGGTCGACAGCACGACGGCGTTGTCGCCGAAGGCCTGACGAACCTTCTGCATCGCCTCGCGCGAGTTGCGCCCGAAAAAGCGCTTCACATTCATGAGTGGGCTCCAATGATCGAACCGATGCGGATCGAGTGGGTATCAGGGATCTCGCTGTGCGCCAGCACCTTCAGCCGGGGCGCCGCACGGCGCAGCAGCCGCGCCAGCGACGGCCGCAGCGGGTCAGGCACCAGCAGGCAGGCAGGCTGACCCAGATCCTCCTGACGACGGGCGGCGTCGATCGCGCCGCGTGTCAGCTGCTCGGCGACGCCGGGATCCAGCGCCGGGCCGTTGGCCGAGATCAGCGCCTGCGTCAGCAGCCGCTCGAGTTCGGGCTCCAGCGCGATCACGTCGAGCTCGCGCACCGTGCCGTAGATCTGCTGCACCACCGCCGGCGCCAGCGCCACGCGCAGCCGGCGCGTCAGCTCGTGCGGATCGGTCACGCCGGCGGAGGCATGCTCGGCCAGCGTCTCGATGATCGAGCGCATGTCCCGGATGTGGACGCCCTCCTCCAGCAGCATCTGAAGGATCTTCTGCAGTGGAGCGATGCCAATCATCTTGGGAACCACGTCTTCGATGAGTTTCGGGGCCAGCTTGGTCACATGATCGACCAGAGCCTGGGTCTCGGCGCGGCCCAGCAAGCGGGCTGCGTGTTGTTGCATCAAGTGTGAAAGATGGGTCGCCACCACGGTCGAGCAATCAACAACCGTGTATCCAGCCATTTGGGCTGTTTCGCGCTGACGCTCGTCGATCCAGATCGCCGGCAGCCCGAAGGCCGGATCGGTGCCGCTCTGGCCGTTCAGCGGGATCTGCACATGGCCCGGATTGATCGCCAGGAACATGCCCGGATAGGCCTCGCCCTCGCCGATGACCGCCCCGCGCAGCGTCAGGCGGTACATGCTGGGCTTGAGCTCGAGGTTGTCGCGCACATGCACCACCGGCGGCAGGAAGCCGACCTCCTGCGCGAACTTGCGCCGCACGCCGCGGATGCGCGCGAGCAGGTCGCCGCCGCGCTCCTTGTCGACCAGCGCGATCAGCCGGTAGCCGACCTCCATGCCCAGCGCATCGACCGGCTGCAGATCGTCCCAGCTGGCCTCCTCGCCCGGCTGCGGACGCGCCTGGGCGGCAACTTCGGCCTCGCTCGGCTCGGCGGCCTTGCGCTCGGCCTTGCGGGCCAGGTGATGCGCCAGCCAGCCCAGGCCGGCGGCGCTGCCCAGGAAGACCAGATGCGGCATGCCCGGCACCAGGCCGAGCAGACCGATGACCGCCGCCACCATGCCCACCGACTGCGGCGAGCGGAACATCTGCCCGGCGATCTGCGAGCCGACCGCCTCTTCCTTGCCGACCCGGGAGACCACCATCGCCGCGGCCACCGAGATCAGCAGGCCGGGAATCTGTGCCACCAGCGCATCGCCCACCGCCAGGATGATGTAGGAGTTGGCCGCCTCCGAGGCGCTCAGGCCGTGCTGGGCCACGCCGATGACGAAGCCGCCGATGATGTTGATGAACAGGATCAGGATGCCGGCGATCGCGTCGCCGCGCACGAACTTGGAGGCGCCGTCCATCGAGCCGAAGAACTCCGCCTCGTTGCCGACCTCCAGCCGGCGGCGCTTGGCCTCCTTCTCGTCGATCAGGCCGGCGCCCAGATCGGCATCGATCGCCATCTGCTTGCCGGGCATGGCGTCGAGCGTGAAGCGCGCGCCGACCTCGGCGATGCGCTCGGCGCCCTTGGTGACGACCACGAAGTTGATCACCACCAGGATCGCGAACACGATCAGGCCGACCGCGAAGTTGCCGCCGATCAGGAAATGCCCGAAGGCCTCGATGACCGCGCCGGCCGCGCCAGGGCCGTTGTGGCCCTCCATCAGCACGACGCGGCTCGAGGCCACGTTCAGCGACAGCCGCAGCAGCGTCGTCAGCAGCAGCACCGAGGGAAAGGCCGCGAAGTCGAGCGGCCGCACCATGTAGGACGCCACCACCATCACCATCAGCGCGCTGGCGATGTTGAAGGTGAAGAGCACGTCGAGCAGCAGCGGCGGCAGCGGCAGCACCATCATCGTCAGCACCAGGACGATGAGCATCGGCGCGGCCAGACCGCTGAGCATGGCCGCGTCGGGCGCGCCCAACAGGCGCTTGAGCTGGAGGATCTGGGCGTTCATGGGGTGGCGGCGCCGCGTCGGGCGGCCGAGCGGATGTGGCGGGGATCGGCGGGGTCAAGCTCGGGCGGAACGGCGATGTCCTCGAGCGTGCCGGGATAGGGCGCGCGGCCGGCCATGGCCTGGCGCAGGCGATAGACATGGGCCAGCACCTGGGCGACGGCGCTGTAGAGCGGCATCGGGATCTCGTGCTCGAGCTCGGTGGTGGCGTAGAGCGCGCGCGCCAGCGGCGGGGCCTGCAGCACCGGCACGCCCGAGGTGGCGGCCACCTCGCGGATGCGCATGGCCAGGTCATCGACGCCCTTGGCCACCACGCGGGGCGCGCCCGGCCCGTCGGGGTCGTACTTCAGCGCCACCGCATAGTGGGTCGGGTTCATCACGACCATGTCGGCCTTCGGGACGGCGGCCATCATGCGCCGGCGCGAGACCTCGCGCATGCGCGCCTTGATGCGGCCCTTGACCTCCTGGTTGCCCTCCTGCTGCTTGAATTCCTCCTTGACCTCCTGATGGCTCATCTTGAGCCGGGAGGCATGCAGGAAGCGCTGCAGCGGCACGTCGACCACCGCGAACAGCGCCAGCACCAGCACCAGCTGCCACAGGCCCGACATCAGCAGATCGCCCGCCTCGGCGAAGGCCTGGTTCAGGCCGCCGGCGGACTGCAGCCGCACGAAGTCCTCATGGTGCGCCCACAGGTAGCCCGCACCCACGACGCCCAGCACCAGCGCCAGCACGCAGGCCTTGAGCATGTCGCCGAGCTGGGCCTTCGAGACGATGCGCCCCAGCCCCGCGATCGGATCGAACTTGTCGAACTTCGGCGCCAGGACCTGGGTCGTGAACACCCAGCCCCCCGAGGCCAGGGCCGCGGCCAGCGCCGCCAGCGAGGTGATCAGCCCGAAGGCGACCAGCAGCGGCAGCACCGACAGGCCCAGGTCATGAAGCCGCTCGAGCATGCGCTCGGGCGATCGCAGCGTGACCACGTCGAAGCGCAGCGCCGCGGCCAGCAGGTCGCGCAGCCGCTCGGTGAGCGGACCGATGGCCGCGCCCAGCACGCCCAGGGCCGTCGCCACCACGGCCAGATGTCCCAGGTCGCGCGAACGGACGATCTGGCCCTCCTCGCGCGCCTTCCTCAGCCGTTTCGCTGTGGCGGGGAGCTGCTTGTCTTGCGAGCCGTCGGACATCGTGGAGGGGCAATCGAGGAAGCGTCGGGAAAAGGATCAGGATCGGCGCGGGCCGCCCCGCCGCCATTCTTGCGAGTCGCCCTGCCGGCTTGAGGCCGATAAGCACCCCGAAGCGACAGGTATTCGCGCCGGGGCCCGACAATTGACCGATCTCAAGCACCCGATCAGCGACACGGGCACAGTGCGGACATGGACACCGCCCTTGCTCCCGTGACCGAATGCACGCTGCCGATCGACGGCATGACCTGCGCCTCCTGCGTGGCCCGCGTCGAGCGGGCTCTGAAGAAGGTGCCCGGCGTGACCGAGGCCGAGGTCAACCTGGCCACCGAGCAGGCCACCGTGCACACCCGCGATCCGGTGGCGCGCGAGACGCTGGCCGCGGCGATCCGCCGCACCGGCTTCGGCGTGCCCGACGAGGCCGCGCCCGATGCACCGGCGGCCGCGCCGCGCGAGCCGCTCCTGGGCGAAGGCCGGCGGGTGCTGCTGGCGGCGCTGCTGTCGCTGCCGCTGGTGGCGCCGATGCTGCTC
>JACCDQ011848801.1_pt1 | contig 10035 bp, 12 predicted proteins | sample 7446031 | NCBI WGS metagenome assembly JACCDQ01 (sample SAMN15323442, study PRJNA562643) | freshwater metagenome | isolation source: river surface water | place: USA:Blue River Watershed | collected 2017-08-17 | reverse complement strand
CTCAGCGCACTTCATTCTAAAAGGTTTTCCCCATTTACCCCACTTTGTCCCCACACCCTCGAGGAGCTTCTGTGCTGGTATCAAAGACGATGTAAGGGGCTCCACTGGCGTTGGGCTCAAAAATCACCTTGCCCTTTGCATCGGTGACAATGGACCCTTGGTCGTCCTGCTTGGGACGCGCCTCTATTTGAAGGTCTACGCGCACTAAGTTGAGATTCAGGTCGGTATGCATCCGCAGTTTCCTTGTCTATGTTCATGCTCGCCCTTGGGACTAGGCAGGGGCACTTGCGTGTGTAGGGAAGGCTGCAGCCAGAGCAACTCTGCTATCAGAGCAGCGCACCCACACAAACCGAGCTACACTTTAAAATCAACAACTTACAAACTTTGTAGCTCAGTCAAACCCATTGTGAACAAGAATCTGCGTTCACGCTACAGATGGGCTACAAAAATGTGCCTTCACTTGCACCCAAAAGCACTCAAAGGCACCCACTTGCACCCACTCACTTCTACGCAAGTGCTTGATTTATATGGATAAAGGCACCAAGAATTTACCGCCAGAGGGGCTCGAAAAACACACCCCAATGATGGCCCAATATGTAGCTATAAAACAACTGTAGCCCAATCTTCATAGCGGAAGCCATCTGATGGAATGCCCAAACAGCACTCACGGATGGCCCTAGGCTACACATAGGCTACACGCATCAGAGTAAAGCTCTGCCAAGTTCAGTTGACAATGAGGCTGGGGCGCAGTAACATGACCACATAACTCTCGCTTGTACTGCATGCGGTACTGGACTTGGAGTTATCAGCAAGTCAGCGCACCAGGGCTTGCCAAGATGCAGCAGAGCGAAGTGAAAGCCTGCACACCTGTTACGGTTCTTCGCGATCTATTCTCTCAAAAGGGCTTCTTAACAGAAGCCCTTTTTCATTGCGCCCAAATTTTAGCAAGCACGCAAGAAAATGGGGAAGACTGTACGGCTTTTGGCAAATCCTTGGCGGCACTTTTAGGGTATGCCGACTCGACCAATATCTTGATGTGCTTTTGCACATTGGGTTCAACCACTTTTTTTGCACTCATAAAAATAAGATAATCATCGAAAATGCATTCCGAAAGTTGGTCCGGAATTTTGAATATAAAATAATTCCCTTTGTTAGAACAATGAACCTCTTCATCATGAAGAATCATTTCATCGATGCGCTGGGGCAACACTAAAGACAGTTTATATCTAATAGCACAATACACACGTGGTCTAGACAAATGCACTGAGCCATCTTCGTACCACGCCCCTTCTAGCAAGATATCCTCGTCGGTCTTTTTTCTTGTGTAGCAATGACCAGAAAAAGTCCAATGCACAGGGAGCACTTTACTATGACCCCCACGTAAGATGGCAGGCACTTTCCGCTGAAAAGGTGCCAAGTGGCTGATATCCAACGGTGCACCGTTAACGAAGAGGGACATACAAGGTCAACTAGCTAGATTGATTATTCCGATGATAAGATATTCTTAAGCATAGTGACTATGCAACACTCCTGCAACCGTCTAAGGGGACAAGGATGACGATGGACAGGACCACGAAAATCCAGTAAAAATTCAGTGTCACAACTTTTTTGGAGACCCTTTCATGAGCGAACAAGCCACCTACGCAGAGTACCAGAAGGTGCAAGAGCAAATCGCCGCTCTGCAAGCCAAGTCCAAAGCCCTGCACGATGCCTTGCTTTCCGAAGAAATCAAAGCCATCAAGGCAAAAATCAAGGAGCTCGGACTCAAGCCCCAGCAGCTTTTCTCTGCAGCAGTGTTGGCTGGTGAAGTCTCTGAGGCTCCCTTGTCGATGGGCGAGAAAATTGCTAAAGTTGCCAAAGAGCCCTCTGAAGTGAAGTACCGTGGTCCCAATGGCGAGACATGGGGCGGTGGTCGTGGACGCAAACCCGCTTGGGTGCAAGCCATCGTAGACGCAGGTGGCAATATCGAACAGTATCGTATCTAAACGTCATGGGCATATGCCCATAAAACAGAACCTAGTAGGCACACAAACCCACTAGGTTTTTTTTCGTCCCAACATATGTGGACGCAAATAAAAGTGATGCAAAACGGTGCCAAGATTGCCTTAAAAGGTACGCAACCTGGCAATATGATTTACCGCTCGTCGGAAATTATGTGGTTAAAAAGTTGCAAAAAAGTTGCAGTTTAAAAATTGCAGTGAAGATTTTGCACTCAAAAATTCGCAAAAATAAGCAATTCCACTCAAAATTTGCTCATTATTTAAGCAAAAACACCTGAAATTCCCTAATTTTCATCAAGTTTGGTGCCCGAAACCGGAATCGAACCGGTACGCCCGCGAGGGCGAGAGATTTTAAGTCTCTTGTGTCTACCTATTTCACCATCCGGGCAAACCGATAAAACCGATGGAGTCTTATTGGTGTGCCTTCTGCGGGAGCAGAAAAGGAGCAGAGAGCTCCTGCACGAGCTCTCTTGGGGAGCGACTTACTCCCAAGGGTCTTGGCGGCGCTTGGGTTCTTTTTTGAAGCGCTTACCCATGCGCTCTTCCATCTTCAGGCTCTTGGGTTTTTGACCCCGCTGCACTTTCACAAAACCACCCGTGGCTTGCTCGTCAAAGCGTTTGTTGGCTGCCATGTTTCTATCTATCCTTGTGTTGTTGCGATGGACCTATTGTACACCAAAAAAAAGACGGGGATGCACCTCTTGTAAAAAAATCTACCGCCCCTTACACAAAGGGGGCACAATGCCCCCTTGTTGATTCTGCTTTGGCTTCCCCTTTTTAAATTCTGCGCTCACTTAAGATGCAGCCACTGGGCAAAATCCCCAACGGATTGACCGTGTAGCCCTCAAACCACGGAGCATTATTGGGCAAAGAAATGCGCACAAATTGCCGATCGCAGGCTCTCTTTGCTGCAAAAGACTCATGCACACACAAACCGTCGGCCCAGAACACTTCTCCCGCATGAAACACGTGCTCTTGCTTGCTTCCCAACTGATCTCTTAAGTGCTCGCAATCCCCATCGCCCACGGGAACCCCCTCAAAGGAGCCCACCCACATGCGGCACAAATCGTCGGTGTTGGAGGACAAAAGCATTCCGTTGCCACAAGAGCCCCAACCTCCACCGCCACCGCCCCATGCTCCCGCAAGTTGTCCTTGATACATTCCATCCACATGCAAACCACTTTTACGCTGCTGGCGCCCTGGCTCCAACCGCATTTCATCGATGGTCAAATACGCAGTGCTCCCCTCTGGAAACTCCACATGTTTGGGAGCTGCGGCAATCATGCGTGCCAATAAGGGTTTATACGCATCCAAACTTGCAGGCAGCGAGCTTAGATCTTGTGCATAAAACGGCATCATCATAATGCGCGTGCCGCTAAACGCAGGAAACGCACCCAGCATGTTCCCCACCAAAAATCCCACCGATTCAAATCCCGTGGTGCTCTCATTGGTGTGCAACGTGCCTTGCACCGAATCAAACGCAATGTAGTTTTTATTCATAATTACTCCTTTTAAATTCTTTTTCCGTACTTTTTTAGGGTTTGCATACTCTCTCACAATGCTCTTGCTTGTCAAAGGAATGCACGCCCTCTTCTTGAAGAGCCATTTTTTGCCATAGGGCACCATTGCTTTTTTTATGTTCCCCATACCATTATAACCGCTTACGGGAAGCGGCTCTCAGATTCTCTTTTCTCGTATACGCCTCTAACACCCCTGTTTCATAATGCAGTGCCTGTAGCTCTAGCCAGACCATGCGGCTTAACACTTTGCTAGGATCCCTATCTTTTGGTGCTCTCCCCAACGCTTGTTCGACCTTCTCATATAACCCGTCAAAGAACTTCTCTTGCTCCTCGGTTTTCCAGTCCCCCTCTTTTAGCACCCTCGTGATTTTATAAAGCCATGCCTCATTGAGCGTGGAACCAAACACCCCTCCCGTGCCATTCCCTTGGGCACACTGTAATTGTTGTGCAAGCACTTGTCCTATCACAAACAGGGCACTCAAGGAGCCCTCATTTTTTTGAGACCACTCTTTTGCACTCCCAGACTCCTTTGCAAGATCTTTACAGCCTTGTGCATACGAGGTGCCTTGCATATTTAAAAACCATTTTGTCAACGCATTGGGGGCAGGACAATTGGTTAATATGTCCCACTTTTTGCCCAGCAGTCCTTGTACTTTATTTTTACTCAAAAACCCATACGTATCTTGATTGCGGGTGAGTTGATTGAAGTGCTGCATGGAGCGCACAAACGGCTCGCAAAGCTTTACTCCATACACTTGCTCTAAATACTGTCCAATCTTTTCATGCACCGCACTCACGGGCATTTTCTCTCTTTGCAGTAACTGATAGCCCATATACGGCACGGCGACCATTAAGATTGCAGGGGACACCACCGTGCCCATGAGGGCTTTGACATGCAAGCCTGCAAGCCCTGAGAAGGCATTCAAGAGGCTACTGCCTCCGACCACACCACTGACCGCAAACATGGCTTTTTGTTTTCGTGTGTGCATCCCTTGCACCTCATACAAAAGCTGCGCCAACGCAACGCCTTCTTTTTTTTGATCTTGGATAAATAGCCCGCTTTGTCCAAAATACACATCCGTGGTCACCTGTTCCATCAGATTTTTGCGCTCCCCCAAGGGCTTTCTTATCACGCTGTTTAACAGGCGCTCGGAAGCACGCAAGGGGGTGGAGTCCACCGCAGAGAGCCAATACACGCCACTAATCGTATTAAATAAGCGCCGCAGCGAGCGCTCCACAGAATGGGGAACCGCCTCTTCTTGCCGGGCAATACGCGGATACTTATCCTCCACATACCACAGCTCTGAGCCATCCTCATAGAGCCACTTGGGGACCAAGAGGGGACAGCTCATTTCCATGAGCATCTTCCACTCCGGATCGGGCAACTCAAAGATCGGATACGCACTGACAAAATTTTCTAACGGACCCACCATTCGGAGCCCCGCTTCTTCCACCGCACAAGGAACACTCTGCCCAAAACCACTCCCATATCCGTTTAACACTTCTTGATAGTACCGCCTCTGCTCTTCCGTCAGTCCCTCTAATGCTCCCTCCCACAAAGATTGCGTTGAGGCTTTTTGCAATTGCTCTCTTTGCACCTCCAGCTCTTGCGTTTTTAGTAATTCCTGCAGATCGGGACCCTTTTTCCAGATCGCCCCTAACACATTGCCATGTAATCTCTCAGGTGCCAGCGTTCGAGCAACATGCAAGGCAATGAGCATGGATCTTAACGAGGACGCATTCTCTTCCCACGTCCCCTCCTCTATGGGTTCCGGCTTTCCCCTCAGAGCCCCTACCGGAATCCACCTCTGCCACGGATTCACACACGCAGATCTTTGTTTCTCTTGGACATACGATTTATACCGCTTATGGGGCAGCTGCTTTTCCAAGCGCTCTTGGTGCTCTTTTTCATTGTGGTCCCACAGGATACTTAACCCTAAGGTGTGTAGACACCAGCTTTGCGTGCGATCTTCGATCTGAGAGACGCTCCACGAGGGGGCACTCCCATACATTTCAATACACGGCTGTAGCTCTTCTGTTAAGACAAGGGGAGTAATGGTCATAAAATAAGGCACTTTATATTTTCAATTTATCACAAAATCACCCAATAGTCTTCCCATACTCCTCTTTGTTCTACTCCTTGGGCACTCCTACTTGTTTCAATGATGCGATCCTTTTTATCTTTTTCGTAGCACCACCTCACTTGGAATCTGGCAGCAATTTGTGAGACGCCTTAGGGCACCCCTTCCTTGCCCACCTTGGTGCACCTTTGCTTTATTTTGGTGCGTTGACTTTTCCTCATATTCTTTTATGATCCAAAGATTCTTCAATAGGTGTTTTTATGAATAATCCTTTGGTCCTTTTTTTGCGCAAAATTCCTCTGAGCCGTGCCTTGCTACTCACCTCTACCATGCTCTTTTTGCTCGCCATCGTCATGTGGGTGGGATTTTTAACCACCTCTAGCAAAGTGCAAAATGTGCTCGATGGAAAAGACTTGGTCGCCGATATTCTGCCCCCTCCGATGTATGCGATTGAAGCCCATTTGCTCCTCTCTTCTTCCACCATTGAGGGCAATGTGGATGTGCAGCGCTACCAGAGACTGAAAAAAGAGTACTTTGAGCGGTCCGAACACTGGCTCAACTCCGAGCTTCCAGAGCCCATTAAAGCCTTGATTCGGGCACAAACCAATAGTGCTCAAGAGTATTTTTCCTTTGCAGATGAACACTTTTTACCCCAATTACTCAACACCAGTGCCCTAGGAGAGCAAGAGTTGCAACAAGACGCTCCCGCAAAAAGCACCCTCTCTCAGAGCCAACTTCTTCAAGAACGTCAAGAGCACGCTCACAAGCAGCAGTTTAATCGCAACACCCTCACAAAAGCTTACCATCAGCTGGATGGGCATTTTTTGTCCCATCGAAAAGCCGTGGACGCCCTCGTTTTGGAAGCGGCAAATTTTGCTAACCAAAACTCTCAAAGTTACCAGCAGCGTAGTGCTGCCCTACAATCCTTTAATATTCTCATGACGGTTTTAGGGGCATTTATCGTCGTGGCGATCACCATTCCTGCGTTTGTGCGCTTGCGTCGTGATGTGGACGCTTTGGGACAGAACATCTCCTTACTAGAGCAAGGCGATTTGAAAACGCCCATCGCGGCGGCTCAATCTGTGGAGATGCTTCCCATGAGCACCAAAATGGATGCCATGCAAAAAGCACTCCATCAACTCGTGCAAGCCATTCAAAAGGGGGTGCAAGATCTGGCACGCACCACCGCACACATTGAACAAAGTGCCAAGCACTCTCAGAGCACTGCCACCGAGCAGTATCAAATCGTCCACGCTCTGGCACAGGTTTGCAAAGATCTGATTGCTGCGAGTAAAACCATTGAAGCACAGTGCCTCACCGCACATCAAAAAGCCCTAAAAGCCGCTCAAGCTTCCGACCAAGGCACCGCCTCCATGCAAGAAGTCTCCACAGGGATGGAGCAAATTTCTACCGCCGTGCACCGCTCGAGTGCACAAATTGCAAGCTTAGAGAGCAGTGTCCAAGAAATTAATGCACTGCTACACTCCATTCAAGACATTGCCACCCAAACCAACTTGTTGGCTCTCAATGCTGCTATTGAGTCCGCTCGGGCGGGGGCGGCAGGGCGCGGCTTTGCGGTCGTCGCGGACGAAGTGCGCAACTTATCCGAGAAAACCCGCTCCTCTGCCACCGCCATTGAAAGCCTTATGGAAAAACTCAATCAAGGCATGAAACACAGTGTGACGCACATTGACTCTAGTGTGCAGCGCGTGGCTCACGGCATTGACGTTGTTCAACACTCGCAGAAGGTCGTGTCTCAAATTGCTCAAGAAAATCAGCAAGTCATGCATGCCATCCAAGCCATTGAATCGGCTTTGAGCCAACAAGAAACGAGCACTTCCCTTTTGGATTTAAAGGTCCAGCAACTGACCAATATTGCTCAAACCCTTCAAGATGCTGCCCATCAAACCCAAGATACGGCAACTCAGGTTGCTAAACACAGTCAAGACTTAGACGCCAAGAGTGCCCACTTTTCTTTGTAACCGCACCTTAGCCACAAAGTCACACAGGGAGCCAAGAGGCTCCCTGTTTTTTATCCACGAAAAAATTGCGCCTCGTTCAAGACACTGCCTTTGACAGACTTACACGCCTTTGTGCCCCCCCTCTTAGGAAAACAAATACGGCTCCTTAGATTGCATGAAGCGGCGCACCTTTTCATACTGCACATAACCGTATCGCAGGGGGGCACACAGCACACACACCGTTGCGAGCACAAGCATTCCCAGCACATTGAGCATCATTTTTGTTCTCCAGAAATACCCTCATCCTTTTGAGGGGCACCTTTAGGATGTGTGTAATACCACACCGAGAGGCTGAGCAAGACGGCTCCACAGAGGACAAAAAATCCTGCCAGTCCCCCCAGAAAATACAGCACTCCATTGACAAAACTATCCATGGTCTTTCTCTCGCTTTGCGGTTAAACAAGCATTCATTATAGCATACATTAGCACATAGCCGATCGGTTTTAAACCATAGTGCACGTTTCTCTCCCACCATAGGAGTACCCTTTTGTTCCATGAGGCACTCACCGCTTTCATTCTTTTTACGCTACAATACAGTTTTCATCCTTTGAGGAGTTTTATCATGAGTCAATATCTGGTCATTGCCGCACCCACCTTTGGTAATATTCATATTCAAACTTGGCGTGCTCCCACGCTCAAAGCCGCACTTCAAAAAGCCTGTGATGGAATTAATGCCACCTATTGGGCAGAGCCCATTATGAAGATGAAAATTAGCATCAAAGATGATGTCATCAAAATGTCCTCTCCGTGTTATAAACGCAAACTGGAAACTTCGATCCATGAGCACTACTTGATTGCCCAGTACATGTCCGATGTGTATATGGATGATCAGCTGGGAGGCAACGTGGTGTTTAAAATTGAAGAAATTTAAACAAAAAACATCCCTTTTTCTCCGTTTTTTGTGCTTTTTTCTTTTCTTGATAAACGGCATTTTTTTAACGGCATTTTTTATATACTATTTAATATATTTAAAAAATACGGAGACACCCAATGATTCCCATTTCTCAAGATATTGCTCCTCAAAATGAGCCGGTTACAACTAAAACTGTAGGACAACTCGTACGCATACTCAAACGCAATGAGAATATGTCACAACTTAAACAGGGAGCCACCGCGTTAGGCTTGGTTGGGACTGCTATCGTAGGAGGAGCCTTACTTACTTATGGATCGGGAGTTATCTTTGAAAACTTGATGAATGGAACTGCCTCTGGTTTTTTACCAGCACTTGGCACTATTGTTTCTGGGGTGGGGGCTGTCTCTGGGAGCGTTTTTACAGCGGGCATTGCCTTTATCGCCGCTTCCGTTGGCGTGATTACTGGGATCAGTAAGATGCGAGACGCCATTCGAATGCATTTGCAAGATAAATTACCTTTTGAGCAACAGCCCTCCGATCTGGTTTTACAGACCGCTCGACTTTATGCTCAGATACCAGAAACAAAAAGTTATAAAACTCAACAACAGCAAAATATGGACGTCCAAAACATCCCCATAGATCAGCAGCTCCAAGAGAAAATCCTCACCAATTTACAATCTTTTCGCAACACATCGCAAATTCAAAAACTCACTTCTGACATTGAACAGATCTTGCAATCAGAGCCCTCTTCTGGTGAGCCTTTACCACTTAAAAGTCGTCTCATCTCTTTAAGACAGAGCAAAGAAGCACAGAGTAATTCTTCTAATGACTTTCCTATTGAAGACTCTTCCGTACAGACTCTTCCGTACAGCGCACACCTATGCGTCACACATAAGATGCTTTAAGGGCTTCTTATTTTTTCGAATCTTGCCCTTTTTACTTATGAATTTTTTTTGAGCATTAAGAGCCTTTAATCCTCTTATCTTTTTTATAATCGGTTTATTGTAAAAAGTGTCCACGTGTTGCGTTTTTTAATCTTGTAACACTTGCAACCAATTGGCATGCACGCTCCACAAATGGGCTTCACACTCTTTGGCTTGGAGCACGGCAGCGCTCCCCTCACCGTGCACATAGGTACACTGGGCTTGCACATACTTCTCAAAGCTCTCGTGGGCACGCTCTGCTTGTGCCGCTTTTTTGGCACTTTTGCTGGCTTTGATCGTTTTTAGGGCACCGCGCACCTGCTCCTTCCAGTGCAAGCGCTCTTCCTCCAAACAAATGTGCATCAAATCACTCACCCCACCCGTGCCATCCATACAAGACTCAAACGTCTTGCTCCATTGTGCCTGAACTGAGCCCATCACTCCTGCACACACAAGAGCGCATACGATTTTTTTCTTCATTTTCCATCCTTTGCAGTTTTCACTTTTATTGCAGGCACTTTAGTTGAGCCACTTAAAGTGTACCGCACGATTGAGCTTTTTTAAATTATCAAAAAAATCAGGGGTATAGTTTTGCTTTTTCTCTTGGGCGTGCCCCCAGATGCCAGGTAAATCCAGT
>JACCDQ011206110.1_pt1 | contig 10035 bp, 8 predicted proteins | sample 7446031 | NCBI WGS metagenome assembly JACCDQ01 (sample SAMN15323442, study PRJNA562643) | freshwater metagenome | isolation source: river surface water | place: USA:Blue River Watershed | collected 2017-08-17 | reverse complement strand
CGGCCCCATGATATTAACACGGTCGATGTAGCGCAAGTTGTTGAAAGCGCAAGTCGTCTTCTGAGTGATGTTTAGGTCGATTAATATCCTCGACGCCTCTCATTAGGACTGTTTTCAAAAAATCTTTAATAAGACACTTAAGCCTCACAAGAAGGTGGTCTTATGAAGGTTTACAGTGATATTACAAAAACAATTGGTAAAACTCCGTTAGTTCAGATGCAAAGACTGACGAAGGGTTTAAAAGCGAATCTTCTTTTCAAGCTTGAATTTTTTAATCCACTTGGTTCAGTGAAAGATCGCATTGGCGCTCATATTATCGAATGCGCCGAAAAAGAAGGAAAACTAAAGCCCGGCATGGAAATGATCGAGCCCACATCGGGAAACACCGGAATTGCTTTGGCTTTTGTTGCTGCGGCAAAAGGTTACAAACTAACACTTGTGATGCCCGAAACAATGTCGCAAGAACGTCGAACTTTATTATTACTTCTAGGTGCTGAAATTATTTTAACTCCGGCCGCGAACGGAATGCGTGGAGCAGTTGCGAAAGCGATGCAATTGGTATCAGAGAACAAAAATGCATTTTATCCGTCTCAGTTTATGAATGCACATAACCCTGAAATTCACCGCCAAACGACGGCTGAAGAAATCTGGAACGACACCGACGGTAAAGTTGACGTCGTGATCAGCGGAGTCGGCACGGGTGGAACGATCACCGGTGTCGGCCAAGTTTTAAAAAAGAAAAATCCAAATGTTAAAATGATCGCAGTTGAACCGGCTGAATCGCCGGTGCTATCCGGCGGAAAGCCAGGGCCCCATAAAATTCAGGGATTGGCCCCGGGATTTGTGCCGGCAATTTACGATAAAACCGTGGTTGACCAAGTTGAGCAGATTTCAAGTGAAGAGGCTTTCAAATATGCACGCCAAGTGATCAAACAAGAGGGTATCCCTGTAGGAATTTCTTCAGGAGCCGCCGTCGGAGTGGCTTTGCGTTTAGGGGCGATGCCCGAGTACGCGGGTAAAAATATCGTGGTTATTATCCCTAGTTACACCGAAAGATACCTGTCGACGCTTTTAGCGCAGGAAGAGCGCGAAAAAGCGACACAGCTTCAGGTGCAATCGGTTCCTGACGAGTGGCTGAAAAAGATCGACCAAACTTATCCGGGCTTTTAAAGGAAATTTTAACTGGTCAGTGAAGCTATCTTTGAAGTAGTATCCCGACTTGAACATATCCGAACATAGAAAGAGGAACTGAATGAAATCAATTACTGAATTCCAACCATCAACTTTACAAAAAATCTTAACTCAAAAGAATGCTTTAGCTGCTGAAGGAAAATCGGCTGAAGAAATCTCTGCAGCAATTGGCGAAGCTTTCAAATACGAGGGCGATAAAATCAAGTACGCATTGGCTGCGGCAGAATTAGCAAATGCTAAAACTGGTATCCGTCGTATATTGGTGGCTTCTTTTGCTGAAGGTGAAAAACCAGCTCCAAACTATCAGCTTGTTGAAGACACTTACTACATGGTTGAAACTTTCAACGCGAAACCAGCTGTGATTGAAAAAGCTGATCCACGCAACGCTCGTCGCGGTGGCGGTCAAAAACAAGGTGGCCCGAAAGGTTCTCCGTGGGGAATGAGCCCAGAAGAAAAAGCGGCTAAAAATAAACCAGCTGCTCCTAAAGCTTAATCAATTAAGCCTACATTCAATTAAATTCGAGATTCAATTTCTGAATAGAAGGCGCCTTTAGGCGCCGTTTTGTTTCTTTAATAAGCATCATCTGATTTTTTTCAAATTCTTTTTAAATTCTTTGAAGGCGTTGATTGACTTAAATGGTCGAAAACTCTAGATTTTTGTGACCTAAAAAAGTTCAACATTTTAAGGAGCGAGTTTCTATGAGTTCAAGCTATTTGATTTCTCCCATTATTGCGGGTGTCGTCGGTCTAGTGATCGCGGCTATCCTTTATTTCCGAGTTAAGGCTCAGCCTGCTGGAAATGAAACTATGAATCGTATCGCGGGTTATGTTCGCGAAGGTTCAATGGCCTTTTTAGTTCGCGAGTACAAAGTTCTTGCGGCTTATTGCTTGATCGTAGGCGTGGCTCTTTACTTTGCTTTAAGCCCAGTCGCTTCATTCTGGTTCTTAATCGGTGCGTTTCTTTCATTGCTTGCAGGTTTCTGCGGAATGAAAGCTGCGACTTATGCGAACGTTCGTACAACTCAAGCTGCAGCGACTTCAACTAAAGGTAATGCTTTGTTAGTTGCCTTAGACGGCGGAGCTGTAATGGGTTTAACTGTTGCGGGGCTTGGGCTAGTTGGTCTTGGAGTACTTTTCTACGTTTACACTGGTCACACCGATGTAGGAACGGTTCTTCACTCGTTCGCAGTGGGTGCTTCTTCGGTTGCTCTTTTTGCTCGTATCGGTGGTGGTATTTATACGAAAGCCGCTGACGTGGGTGCTGATATCGCCGGTAAAGTTGTTGAAAATATTCCTGAAGATGATCCTCGTAATCCGGGCGTTATTGCTGACAACGTTGGTGATAATGTGGGTGACGTAGCCGGTATGGGTGCTGATATCTACGAATCAATGGTTGCAGCGATCGTTTCAGCAATGGCGATTGCTTTAACAATTGAAGAAGCGAATCTTCCGGCGGTTACGACTGCGGCTGATCCAGTAGCGGCTCGTGCGATGGCTGTGGGCCTTCCGTTGGTTCTTTCGGCTTTGGGTATGGTGATTTCAATCATCGTTATTTTCGCAGCTCGCGCTTTGAAAAATTCAAAACCAGCAACAGTGCTTCGTTCTTCGTTGATGTTGCCTCCGGTTATTTTGACTTTGGTTTCTTACATCGTTATGCCATTGATTGGCGCTTCTCAAAACGTAACTTGGGCTTTGGCTGCAGGTGCTTTCGGTGGAGCTTTAATCGGTTTAATCACTGAGTACTACACGGCCATGAAACCAATTCGTTTAGTAGCTGAAGCTGCAAAAACGGGAGCAGGCACGGGAGTTATCCGTGGTCTTGCAGTAGGAATGGAATCAGTTGCGATTCCGACTTTGATTGTTGTGATTGCGGCTTACATCGCGGATCGCATGTTGGGTCTTTATGGTATCGCTTTATCGGCTGTGGGAATGTTAGCTGGAACAGCTGTTGTTATGACAGTTGATGCTTACGGTCCGATCGCAGATAATGCCGGTGGTATTTCTGAAATGTCTGGTCTTGATCCTAAAGTTCGTGAAATCACAGATGAATTGGATGCGGTTGGAAATACAACAGCTGCCATCGGTAAAGGTTTTGCGATTGGTTCTGCGATTTTGACAGTTGTGGCGTTGTTCTCAGCGTTCAATATGGAAATCAATCACGTGCGTGTTGCTAACGGCTTAGCAAAAATGTCTTTAGATTTAACTTCTTCAGGCGTTTTGATGGGTATTTTATTAGGTTCGATTCTTCCGTTCTTAGTTGGTGCGACAACAATGACTTCAGTGGGTCGTGCTGCAGGTAAAATCGTTGAAGAGATTGCTCGTCAATTCCGTGAAATTCCAGGTTTATTGCAAGGTAAGGCTGAGCCACAACCAGCAAAAATCGTTGATATCGCAACTTCGGCTGCGTTAATTGAAATGATTCTTCCGGGTATCATTGCGATCGTGGCTCCGGTTATCGTGGGTTTTGTAATGGGTCCACAAGCATTAGCGGGATTACTTGCTGGTGGTTTAGCTGTAGGTGCTGCGATGAGCTTGTTCATGGCGAACGCGGGTGGAGCTTGGGATAACGCTAAGAAATTCATCGAAAAAGGTGGATTACCAGGTCACAAAAAAGGTTCTGACGCTCATAAAGCTGCGGTTATCGGTGACACTGTTGGTGACCCGTTCAAGGATACCTCAGGTCCGGGTATTGCGATCTTGATCAAAGTGATGTCGGTTGTGAGTTTATTGATCGCGCAATTGATCGCTTTGAAATAATCAGCGCAATCTGCACTAGAATAATCAGCGCAATTTGCGCTAGAATAGTAACGTTCATTCAGAATTCTGAAATTAAAAAAACCCTTCGTTGTAAAACGAGGGGTTTTTTATTAGTGTTAAATTCTAGTGTTTCTGCTTAATCATTTTTCTAAAAACGAAAAAACCAGCCTTTACGAAGCTTTCTTTACCAGCCTTGTTGTTGGTATTGCCGAGACTTATTTTATTGCTTACGCCCTTCATCTTGGGGTGAGTGTGATTCAGTCTGGGCTTTTGACTTCGTTACCATTGTTGTTTGCGGGCGTGTCTCCGTTTTTGTTGCGTTATGTTTTACAAAGATTTTCGAATTCGACTTGGGTTTTAATTGCCTGCGCAATTCAAGCTGGGGCCTTAGCGATGTTGGCGTTGATTGGTGCCTTTGCCAATACTGAACAGAGTGGAGTTTCATTCTACGCTCTATTAGTTTTATTCACTTTGTACTGGTTTGGAAGTTTTGCTGCGCTACCAAGCTGGAACAAATGGATTTCTGAAATCATTCCGCGCGAAAGAAGTGAACAATATTTTTCGGCTCGTACAAGAATGATTCAATTTGGTGGGATTTTAGGATTATTTGCTGGTGGATTAAATTTGCACCTGCAAACCTTAAACATTTCGACGACTTTGCTTTTTATTCTATTATTTCTATTGGCCTATCATTTTAAAATGGTCGCATTTTACTTTTTTTATAAGCAGCCAAAATCTGAAACGCATTTTAACTTAAGCTGGACGCGTGCAAAAGATTTCTTCTTTAGGCATAAGGGCTTTTTTATTGTCTATTTGATATATAACATGTCTTTGTATATTTCTTCGCCCTATGTCAGCGGTTATCTGCTGTCGATTCGCGGTCTTAAGTACGAACAATTTATGTGGGTGATGGTGGCCTTTTTTTCAGGAAAAGTCTTAACCACGATGATTCTAGATCGATTGAAGATTAAATTTACTCCGCATCAGATGTACTTTTGGGGAGCTTTATTAGCTTCACCGCTTCCGGCTTTTTGGCCAGTTTGTCGAAATGTTTTTGAGCTGAGTCTTCTGCACTTTGTTTCGGGGTGGGGTTGGGCGGCCTGGGAAGTCGGAATGTCTTTGACGATTTTTAAGAATATAAAACCCGACGACAAAGTAACAGCGGTCAGTGTCTATAACTTGATTGGTTTACCCACTCAAGTTTTAGGAACATTGATAGGTGCAACTTTGCTTAAGACCTATTTTCAAAATAGCTATGGTTTGTTATTTGTGACGGCAGGTGTGGCTCGGTTGATTTTCGTTTTGCCTTTGTATTTCAAGAAATTCGAGGAAAAAGAAATCTAAGCAACTTTAAAGGTCATGTCTTTTGTTAGCTGAGTAAATACCTGGTCGATGTCTTGCGTATTGATTCGAATAAATTCAACACCAACGACGTATTCACTGTCATTAAGTTGTTTTGACCAACGGGATAGGCAACCTATTCTTTGATCAAGGATGTTTCCGACCAACTGAATATTGCGAGCTAGATCGACTTTGCTTTTTAAAAGCATTCCGCCTTCTGAAATATCTATCACGGTGAAATCAAGAGGTTGCGGATCGACGGTTGAAAACTTAACTGAATTCGCCACAGAAAATCTTTGAAATGAACTTCTTTTCTTTAGATTGTTTTGCAATATTCGATTCAAAGCCATTTGATGATAAGTTTCATAGTCTTGAATTCCGGCAAATGGATCAATTTCGTAGGCTTTGACCAAGTTTTTTTGATTCTTGATATGAATCAGTTTTTCGTGAATTTTTTCTGGACTCGCCGGAATTGATTTAACTACACTTTCTGAAACCAAAACCTTCAGTGGAGAGCAAGCTGATTCCATTCTTTGTGCGAGTACGACAGTGTCGCCGGTGATCGTGTAATCAAGGCGATCTAATGCAATATTTCCGATTCGACATTCTCCGGAAGATAATCCGATTCTGAGGCGGAATGGAAAATGAAATTTTTGGTTGTAAATCCACATGATTGAAGCCCTTTGTATTCGAAGAGCACACTGAATGGCGATTTGGGCGTGATTTTCCATTTTCTTTCCGCTGATACTGTGACCGAAGTAGCCAAGTAAGCCATCACCCAAGGTTTTATTGACCTCACCACCACTTTCAATGATGTAGCTTCGAATAAGATGTAATAATTGTTGAACGTCTTTTTCAAAAAGGCTTGGGTTTTGAATTGTGCGCGAGGCTTCGGTGTAGCCGACAATATCCACAAAAACCACAGTCAGGTCTGTAGAAACCGTTTCGAAAGTGATGCGCTCTTTGTTCGTCATGATGTCTTTCAGTGTGGCCTGAGAAACTAAACCACCCAAGGTAGCTGCGTAGTACTGAAGGTGGGTCTGTTCTTGATAGAAGATTTTGATCAAGGTAATGGTGATAATCGAAAGCTCTACAATGCTACCTGCAAAAATAAATAGGCGGTTATTGTAGTTCTGTGTAAAGCCAAGGTACTGGGCCGTGTAAAGTAGAACTCCGGTAGATAGAAAGCAAAAAGCAACAAGATAAGATTGTAAAAAAGGATTTTCGGCTCGATATCGATAGAAAGTTTGAATCGTTGCCGCAATCGTCATTATGCAGATTAATAATGTAATGCTCAGCATGTACATGTTTTGAACAATCAATGAAGTGACTCCGGTTAGGCAGGCTACCGCAATTAAGAAGGTCTCGGCTTTATTGAATGGCTTTTTGACTAACTTCACGGTGAACCAAATTGTCGTTATACAGGCAAGGCATTCTGAAATGACTAAAAAAGATGTACCGAAGTAATGTTTACTTTCAGGTAGAAAAATTAAAGGGGCACCGAAAAGAGAAATAATCGCGAAGAAGTGAAAAAATACAAGTTCTGCGGCATAAGCCAAAGCTACTATTTTTTTCGTACTTAAGTAATAGGCGAAAAACAAAGTAGCCAATAGTAAAACTACAGCGCAGTAGGCTGCATAAATGCTTAGGTTGATTTTGCTTACGTTATTATATTCGCTGATCGACATCACTTCAAAATCTAAATTTAAAGCTGCATCCGATTGAATTTGTGCGTAAATGTTTTCCTGAGAGTCGATATTTGGAAGATAAAATGCGGGAAATGGAAATGAACTGAATTTAGTTAATTCTTTTTCTTGTATTCGAATTTTAGATGCCCATAAAAGAGGGTTTTTAAGTACGATTAGATTTGTCTGTACCTCTAAATTTTGACTTTTGTTTTGCTCGATTGTGGGTGTTTTAATTTTTACCCAAATGGGTTCTGCATGATACCCAAGTGTTTTGTAAAAAACTGAAGGGTGTGAAAACTCTATTTTTTCTGGTTCGGTCTGGTTTTCGCCGATTGCGACGCCAATGACTTCGGCCCTTTCACCTGCGTAGACGGGTAGGGTAAAGTTGATCCCTATACTTAAAAAAATTAATATGATGTGTAAAAATCTTTGAGACAGACGCATCACTTTATCTATCGGCAAAACTAGACTATATTCTTAACCAAAAACGCCCTAGTCTTGAAAAATCGATGTGTGATTTTGGTATATTTTTTGTACTAAAAAATAGAGCGAAAGGGCGCCAGAGACACAAAGGCACTTTTCAGAAAAGGATATCAAAATATGGAAACTTTAGAATCAGTATCTGATTTAAATCTCAAAAAATCCAGAAAAACCAATACTTTACCTAAGCCGTATCAAATTGATATTATTATGGCTATCCGAGACTTAACTCGGAAAATTGCTATTCTGATTGTAAGTTTTGCTTTAACAAACAAACTAAGTCTTATTTTTATGGGGCTTATTAATCGCCTATTGGGTAAACCAATCAGATCTGTGTTTCTAATTTATCCCGGTCAAGAAAAGTATGCGCGTAAATATGTTTTTAGCTGGAGTGCAAATTACATGCGCCATAACCCCTTAATCGTGGGAGCCTATTTTCAAAAAAACATGCGGATTGGATTGATTGTTGCGGCCTATGTTCAAGAAAACTATTTCCGTGGAAATAAAGATTATTTGGTAAAAATGCATTCCAATTTAGAATTGATGAGAAAATTAGTCGGAGCTGAAGTGACCCATCTTTCAGGTACTCTTCCATCAGAAATGAATCGTTTAGGTTTAATTGACCCAGCTTATTTCACTGAGCGCTGTGAGCTGGTCGCTGAAATCGTTGTTGATGCCGAAAGAAAAGTTCGAGAAACTGAAAAAGTTTTTTCAAATTGCCCGGTCATCTTATTAGGCGGCAAAGGAAGCATCGGTACGGCCTTGAAAATGAAATTTTTAGAAGAGGGGCGTGAAGTTCATATCGTTGATCGTGATGAAGAATTTCCTTCAGCTGTTGTTGGTCAAAGAGCCGTGCTTGTCGATGTTTCTCGAAAAGGAGTTCTAGAGTCGCGCCTTCAGGACTTATGGTCGAACTTAACTATCGTCAATGAAAGCTATCCCGAGCCCGAGCCCGATGTTGTTCAGGTGTTGAACGAAAAAGGAATAAACGTTTATCATGTCGTCGGTGTTAAAGCGAAAGCTTACCCACCTTTTCAATATGGCTACGCCGGTGGTATTCCTTGTTGTGCAGCTATTCGTCACGATGGGTTAAATTCTCTCGTGCGCAAATTATAAATGAATTTGCGTCTTTTGAGTGTCTTGCAAGCGGTCTTTTGTGCGGTTTAGAATTTCAATCAAATTTGTATCAGATTTAGTATTTTACTTTAGTAGGCAAAATACTTTCTCGCTTTTATTAAGTTAAGTACTAAATTAAGAAAATATATTTCAGAAAATATCAATAGATAGCTTAAGTAAACAACTAAATAGTCCGTTTTAATGGAGGTCTAGTGATAGCTCGTTAAAGGGGAAACCATGAAAGCAGATTCTTTGAATCGCTGTCTTTTGATTCTTGCGTTTATCAATTCATTAAGTGTAGTGGCCCAAGAGTTGCCGCTAAGTCTTCCGGTATTCCTCCGCAATTTATAAAAGGACAGATCGAACAAGAAAGCGGAGGTAAATTTAATAAAAATGCTTATCGCTATGAACCACTTACGAACGATATGAAGCTTATACAACCAAAAATTTCTAGAACAGCAACGAGTTACGCTTTTAAGAGTAAAACTGATTCTAAATGGTATGGTAAATATTTGTTTCGTCCTAAGGATCGGCTTTATTCGGATTTGGATATCATCGGCTTAAGATCTCTTTACAAAGTTCAAATAGGAACAAGTACTTTGGTTTCAGTGCCCATAAATTACGAGACAACTGTTAAGAAGAATAGTTATACGCCACTATATATTCGTGATTTGCTTGTTTCTAATTTTGGGGCAAATTGGGTTAAAGCTGTCGATTACAATTATTATGCAGATCGTTCAGTGGATAAAATTGCGCAAACTATTATTTCTTCGAGCTATGGATTGATGCAAATTCTTTATACGACCGCCATACAAATGGGACATGTGACATCTGGGGTCGGAAATGACCCGGCCCTATTGCTAGATCCCGAGACAAATATATCTCTTGCGACCAAGTATTTGGTAACATGTGTAATTGTAGTAAATGGATTTCAGGAGTCAGGACCGAATCCGCAAATGGGCCTCAATGACTTTAATTTGTTTAATCAATTTGGATTTGCTGGCTATAATTCGGGACTTAAGGCCTCAGTTGCTTCTCAACCATCATTCGGTAAGACCTATCGAATAGACGTTTTCGAGAAGGTAAAGCACTATCATATCTATTTCAAAAACGAAATTTTCTAGGGGGTAATAAAATGAAAATAATTTTAATAATTAATTTAATTGTTATAGGTGTGCAGGCTAAAATATTGTCTGACGCCGAAATTGTAGATCAATACATTCCATTGGAAATGGCGAATTCGATTGATATCGGTGAAAATCCACCGATAAAAGTTGAAAGACAAGAGATTGTAAACTGGCCCCTCAGATTGCATCTCTGAGGGGTGTGAGTTTATTTTTAAGATCTAATCGATGATTGTGTTGCAGGGCCATGATTGCGAAGTGGTTTTTTAGCTGCTCGATGCTTTTTGTAGTACACCAGGTTTTGCGTACAAGGCGGCTTATCTTATATCGCGCCATCG
>JACCDQ011006554.1_pt1 | contig 10036 bp, 9 predicted proteins | sample 7446031 | NCBI WGS metagenome assembly JACCDQ01 (sample SAMN15323442, study PRJNA562643) | freshwater metagenome | isolation source: river surface water | place: USA:Blue River Watershed | collected 2017-08-17 | reverse complement strand
AGATGCAAAGTATCTTGTTATAGAGCAGCAAACGGCTTCAGTTTCAATGCTTCAGAGACGCTTCAGAATTGGATATAGCAAGGCTTCACAACTTATTGATAGATTAGAAGCTAATGGGGTTATAGGGCCATATGAAGGCAGTAAACCACGTTCTGTATTGCAGAAAGAGCAAGATAAGCCTACACCCCTTTCTTTAGTGGAAACGGAAGAGGCTATAGAAGAGGTAGAAGAGGTTGCAGAAGAGGTGAAAGAGGCCCCGGAAGAGTCAGAAAAGGTAGGTAGAAAATCTCTTTACGAAGAGTTGGAAATAGAGGACAAGTTAGAAGCTATAAGGGGTTGGGCTATGTCGGGTTCTACGGATAAGGACATATACACCATGCTTGGCGTGAGTAAAACTGTGTTCTACGATTGGAAGAAAAACCGCTCGGAATTTAAGAACGCACTAAAAAAAGGTAAGTATGTAGCAGATGGTGAGCTACAAAATTCGGCCTACAAACAGGCTATGGGCTACTATCAAACCGTCACTGAGCCGATGAAGGTAAAACGCGGTCAGGATTGGGAAGAGATAGAAATGGTGACTTATGAGAAGTTCATCCCCGCTAATAATACAATGAACATTTTCATGCTTAAAAACCGTATGCCTGAGCAATATAAGGACAAGCAGCATACAGAACATTCAGGAGGCGTTAATATTTCATTTGTAGATAATGTGCCTGATATGGATGATGAAGATGAAGAAGAATAAGACAAAGGTTATTGACCTAAAAAAGATAATCGGTAAAGGGTATAACCGCTTTTGGCACTGTAAAAAGCGTTATGTAGCTATAAAAGGTGGGCGTGGATCTAAGAAAAGTAAAACCGCTGCTATTCGGTGGATTAAGCTTCTTATGGAATATCCTTTAGCAAATTTACTTGTTATCCGAAAAGTAAAGGACACTATGAAAGATTCATGTTGGAGCGATTTAAAATGGGCCGCTAACATTTTAGGTGTGTCGGAACATTGGAACTTTCAAATATCCCCGCTGCAAGCTACGTTTGTGCCTGCGGGCCAAAAAATATTATTCAGGGTTTTAGATGATCCGCTGAAAATTACGTCTATCACGGTGGAAAAAGGGCATTTGTGTTGGGCGTGGTTTGAAGAGGCTTATGAAATCGTTAAAGAGGATGATTTTGATAAAATTGATATGTCTATCCGGGGCGAGCTGCCTGAAGGTTACTTTAAACAGCTAGTGGTTACGTTTAACCCCTGGTCAGAAAAACATTGGCTAAAATCCCGCTTCTTTGATAATCCTGATGAGCGGACTTTTGCCTTTACCACAACGTATAAATGCAATGAATTTCTAGGGGATGATGATAGGCAGCTTTTTGAATGGATGAAACAAAATAAACCCCGCCGTTATCACATTGAAGGGCGCGGAAATTGGGGTATATCTGAAGGCGTTATATATGAAGGTTGGGAAGAGAAGGCTTTTGATATAGAGGCTTTAGCGCAGGATGGAGAAGAATTATTCAGGGTTGGGTTAGACTTTGGATATTCAGCAGATCCTACGGGCCTTGTAGCCTTGTTTATCAATATGAATAAGCGGACAATTCACATATTCGATGAGCATTATGAAAGAGGTATGCTAAACGATAAAATAGCCAAAATGATTGAAGATAAAGGGTTTAAAAAGAGCAGAATAACAGCAGATGGAAGTGAACCAAAATCAATTGATGAGCTGAAGGCACTAGGTATATTTGGGATTAAGGCGGCAGTTAAAGGCCCTGACAGTATTAAAAGCGGTATTCAGTTTGTTAATCAGTTTAAAATATACGTTCATCCCCGCTGTACAAATACAATTGTTGAGCTTTCAAATTACGTATGGGATAAAAACAAAGAAGGAAATCAAATTAATGTTCCTATAGATGATTACAACCATATTTTAGACGCATTACGTTATGCGGTGGAAGATTTAGCTAGAATGAAACAACCACGCATTAGAACTCTATAGTATTATTAAATTATTAAATTGGAGGTGTTCGCATGGGATGGCTAAAGAACTTTAGGAGAAAAGCGGGACAAATTCAGCGCTCTATTGTCCGCATGTACGGATTGGAGCCTGTATGGTCTGATAAGAACTATGAGAACTTTGCAAAAGAGGGCTATAATCAAAACATTTGGGTTAATGCGTGTATAAAGGCCATTGCTGAAGCTGCTGCAAACGTGCCTATTATTCTATATGCAGACAGAAAAAAGGAAAAAGAGATTGAGGAACATGAGATTTTGGACTTATTGCACAAACCTAATGATTTTCAATCTAAATCAGAATTCATTGAAGCGTACATTTCGTATTTGCTCATTGCAGGTAACTCATATATGGATATGGTGGGGCCTGATTCGGATGAAAACCCTAATGCAAAGCCTACTGAACTATGGAATTTGCGCCCTGATAGAATGCAAATTAAGCCTGATGCAATGGATTATATAGCAGGATATACTTATATGGCTTCTGAAGGCCCTATTTACCGTGATAGAAAGCAAGTTTCTCATTTGAAATACTTTAACCCTATAGATGATTTTTACGGCCTGAGCCCTATTGAGGTGGCAGCACGGGGCATTGATAACGCTAACGCCGCTACTACGTGGAATAACGCCCTATTAAACAATGGCGCGCGGCCTTCAGGTGCTTTTGTGACTGAAGAGTATTTACAAGATCATCAGTATGACAGAATGAAAGAGGAAATGGACAAGAATGTAAAAGGTAAGCAGAATGCAGGCAAGCCGCTTATTTTAGAAGGTGGCGTGAAATGGCAGGAAATGAGTATGAGCCCGCGTGATTTAGATTTTGTTAATTCACGTAAAATGTCCACGCTTGAAATATGCGCAGCGTTCCGGGTTCCGCCTGAAATTGTTGGTTATGGTGAACAGAAAACGTATAACAACTATAAAGAGGCCCGCGCCGCTTTCTATGAAGATTCAGTGTTGCCGCTAGTTGGTAAGATGCTTGATAAATTTAACGCGGATCTTGTACCAAAATTCGATAAACGTTTACATCTTGACGTTGACTTAACTAAAGTTGAAGCGCTTCAGGTTAACAAAGAGCTTATGTATGAGCGTGTAGTTAAAGCGTGGTTAGGTGGATTAGTCACAAAAGATGAAGGCCGCGGCGAATTGGGTTATGAAGAAAGCCCTGATGGAAAAGGAAATGAATTCATCCCTAATCCTAAATACGCTGCAATGAATAACGGAAATAGCAAATGGGGCAGCGGTGGAAACAGCAGCGGATCAGGAAACGGCAGAGGCAGACCGCCGGGCAGCGGGGCAGGTTCCGTAGATCCTGAAGACGATAAGAAAAACCGCAGTTTTTTTTTGTAACTAAAGCGTTTAATCTCTCTTCTGATGATGAAATAAACGCTTATGTTGATGAGATTGAAGCAAGGCGCAATAAATGGTATGGAGCGGTAGAAAGACGCGTTAAAGAGGTATTTGACGTTGAGCACCGGGCCATTATTTCCGCTTATCAGGCAGCAGGAGAAGAGGCGGCTATGAATGTGTTAGATCAGTCATACGCTAAATGGGAAAGGTTATTGACCGCTTTATATGTTGAGGTTATGGAAGACTTCGGAGGCGCGATATATAACGATTTAAAGGCCCACGTATTCGATTTAGAGACTAAGGCCCCTAAAATTCCTTTAGAGCGCTTCTTCAGAGTATTTGACCAAGCGGTACAACGTTTCATAGCTTCTACTGTTGCAAAGAAAGTAACAGCTATCACCGAAACAACGCGCAAGAAGATCCGCTCTATCATCAAAAAAGAAGAAGCAGCGGGCAAAACTGTTGCTGATATTGCTAACGAATTGGACAAGCTATACTTAGATGAAATCATCCCTAAGCGAACATACGTAATAGCGCGTACAGAGGTTATAGGCGCTTCTAATGCAGGAAATAGGTATGCAGCTAAACAAACGGGCCTGAAGCTTAATAAAACATGGTTGTCTACTGAAGATGAGCGCACAAGGGACAGTCATGTAAGCATTAACGGCGAAACTAGGCCAATGGATGAGAAGTACAGTAACGGCCTCATGTTCCCCGGAGATCCTTCAGGAGAAGCAAAAGAGGTTATACAGTGCCGTTGTACCGAAACATACACCGTAATTAAATAAAAAACGCACGGGCTATGCTAAAAAATGCGCACGGCCCGTCTTTTTATTATAAAATGAAACTAGTAAAAAATAAGGAGGTCATTACATGGGTTCTACGTTAAAACGTGAAACGTCACCAACAGAAGGCTACGGCCCCGCGCTTTTACCCCAACATGAAGCAGCTAACGGCGATTATGTAGCAACAGGGGAAAACAACCCGCTACCTTTTAGTTTTGCTAATGCACGCGGTCAGGTTCCTATGCAAGTACAGGAGCAATTTGCTCCACAAGAAAAGGTTGCAAGCTCATTTTCAGTAGGGGCAGGCAGCACATTAATTGCAAAGGTTGTAGAAATGGACGGCTACGCATACTTGCACGCAGCGGCTTATTGCACAACCGCTCATAACTTCACATTCAATGCAATCAATAGCCCGGACGGGGCAACAGCTTTAGGTAGCTTATTCACTTTTGCAGGATCAGGAATGACGAAACAAGGCACTACGACAGGTTCACTAGCTTATGTATTGCTTACTATCCAAAATTCAGATGCAGCAGGCAAACTATACGATGTTTATACGCGTAAATTTAACTAGGGGGAAATCTAATTGACTACTATTCTTGAATCGTTACCACGCATTGAAATTGTTGAACCAACAACAGGTATGCCCGCTTCAGTTATTCCATTCACGCCGGGTGGAGAAGGTGGAGGCATTTTCTATAATGGATATGTGCATCCTGAATGGTTTAGCGAAGTATTTACAAGTATTGCTAATGAAGAGTTACCTGCCTCTAAAGAGATTTATGAAAAGTTTAAATCTATTGATATGTTTTGGAAAATTAACGTGATTCAATGGCGTAAAGCAGGCGTGTTTGATGTTGAGGGTATTGAGCAAGACCAGTTAATTGAGGAAGAAGAGGAATTTATGACTGAGCTTTTCCCGCCTCCACCGCCTGAAGCACCTGCTGAAGAGGAAGAGGAACCAACAGAAGAAGGGCCGACAGAAGGAGAAGAAACGCCTTCTGAAGATCCTGAGCAAGATGAAGAAGCACCTGCTGAAGATCCTGCTGAACAAACTGAAGAGGAAGAAAAACAAGAAGAGGTGTAACAACCTCTTTTTTTTGAAAGGAGATTGGTAAAATGCCATTAAAACAACCTAATTTGCCTATTGATGTTATAATGCCTGAAATTGCAGGTAGCGGTCATAGTTACCCTGTTGGAAATGTTTTTGACATAAAAAAAGATGTGCAATTGAGAAAGTCAACAATCAATATCATTACACCGGGCAACTTTTTTATTTACATTTATGAGTGGAAAGACGGCGTAGGATATACAGGTTCACCTCTTTTTGTTGACGAAAAGAATTATGCAACTTCAGGGAATTATCAGATTGATTTTAAAGGACTATTGTTAACAGCAGGTAAAAAATATTGGATTGGTAGACTAGACGTAAATAACCCTGCTTCGGTTATGCGCCCTATAGGAGCTGCCGACACAAAACCGCGTGAAAGATATACGTTGCTAGGCGGGACAAGGGTAGATGATAAAGTAATATCTTTCCCTACTACGTATTATTATTTCTTTGGTTTAGAATTTGAAACAGTAGCCGCTAAACCCGCTAAACAGTATCCTAAAAACCTTGTAAGCTTAATTCCTGATGATTGGGCGCAGGGCGTTAGGCAGCAAAATCAGAGCATTCAAGCTAGTGCCTACCGCATTACATGGAATGGGCCAACAATAAACATAACACCGGGTTCTACCGTGCGCATGGAATTTTTAACCTCTTACAAAGCGGGATTGTTCATTTTTGATGCAAATGATGTTTGTTTATATGATAGTGGGTGGAAATACGGTGCATTTTCCGTGGTTGTCCCGGCAGGCGGTGTAAAAGCTTCTCTAAACTTCGGTATGGCTAATGACGGGGCAATTGATACAAACCGTATAACACAAACGAGCCTTTCTCTTTTTACAGTAGGAGAGCTAGGAGCTAAACCCGCTACGATGTATGGAAAGAAAAACCTTTTGCCTATGCGTGCGCAATGGACAAAACGCCCCGGTACAACTTACACACGTTTTGTAGGTTCTCGTATTACATGGGATGCTAACGCGGATTATTCAGGCGTTCAGCTTTATATAAACGATTTAGATTATGCAGGAAAAAGAATTACATTTGGTGGAGAACGTCACCCGGACACAACTATTATTTTCTTTTACAAAAAGCAAGATGGAACAGGTTCATACATTGGGCTAGGTAAAAATGAGCCTTTTAGGACGTTAGATGTTCCCGTAGGTGCTAATGAGTTGCGCTTCTATGTACAGAATGACACGGGGAAACGCGGTGAATTTTGGAGCGATAAACTTTTTATAAATTACGGTGATGATAGCACGTATACACCTTATGAGCCTATGCACAAGCTACAAAAAACGTTTGTAGGCAATTTATTTAACCCTGCTGCCGTTTTAGCTAATTACTTCATTTGGGACAATACAGGGGCCTTGAATCAATCAGGCTTAGGAACTGCCGTAACTGACTATATGGAATTCATCGAAGGGAAAACATATGTTTATGATGGCGCTTTGTATATTGCTTCTCAATTAATGCGTATCGCTTATTTTGATAAAAACAAACAATTCATTGGCGGCAGTAATTCCTATGAAGTATCACGGGAAATTGTAGCCCCTAAAAACGCACGTTTTATCAGATGTTCTGTACACCCTACAGACTTTTGGAGGTTCCGTTTTTATTGCAAAGAAGATAACGCTAAAAATGGGGTTGTGGGCCTTCCTAAAGCCGCTACGCAAGACACGCCTTTTTGGACTACTAAAGCTACAAAAGAGGCAATACAAGGCTATGTATATGGTGTTAATCAGCCTGTTTTGGATAAAGGCGGCATTAGAGTTAGTGAAGAAATGAAAGAAAGTCATATGACTAAAAAAATAGGGGTGCTTGACAACGTATCAGGTTCATTAGAATTCACCTTTATTCCTGATAAAGATCAGGCAGACTATAAATCAGGCAATTTAAACCGCACATATTTTAGTACAATGAGCGGGCAGAATTTCCGCATTTGGTCATGGGGTGGAGGTTCAGACCATGTTTTTAACTTCGATTACAGGGACAGTACAAACCGTATTTTCCTTGATTACAGCTCTAGCACAATAAAATTAGAGAAAAATATTCCTATTACGTTTAAAATAGAGTGGAGCCCTACACAATTCAAACTTTATATTAATGGCGATTTAGTAAACACAAAAAATATAAGTATTGTGGGCAATGTATTTAACACGCAGGTTCTTACATCACCGCTGTTCATTGGCAATAACACTACTGAGTCAACACCTATGAGCGGGATCTATAAAAATATCACTATGAAAGATCGTAACGGAAAAGTTACGCTCTCATTTTAAGGAGGCTATAACATGTTTGAAACTAAAGACTTTGCTTTTGAGGTAAAAATGACAAATGAGAATGAAAATACATTTGAAGGCTATGCCAGCGTTTTTGATAACACCGATTCTCATAATGACATTATGCAAAAAGGCGCGTTTAAAAAGACTATTCAGGAAAGTAAACGTGTGAAGGTTTTATGGCAGCATGATATTACGCAACCTATCGGAAAACCTATTGCTATGAGTGAGGATAGCAAAGGCCTCCACGTTAAGGCGCAAATAAGTAATACCGCTTTAGGGCGTGATGTTGTACAATTAATTAAAGACGGGGTTATTGATGAATTATCAGTAGGTTTTAAGACTGTAAAAGACTCATGGAATAAGAAAAGTCGCTTAATTCATGAAGTACAGCTCTTTGAATTTAGCCCTGTTACATTCGCTTCTAACGCTGCTGCTAGTATCGTAGGCGTGAAGGGCCTTAACCCGGAACTAACACGCTTAAACTCATGGGTACAAAATGAGTTAAAAAATGGTACAATGTTAGATAGTGAGAAAAAAGAGCTATTGAAGAACGCAATTGAGGCATTAACAGCACTTTATGACTCTAGCGAAGAGGACAAAGAGCCGGGACAAGCTCACTCTAAGAAATCTTCTGAAGAGGAAGAAGCCGCTGAAAAAAATATTCTAGGCATTTTAGCCGAAATGAAAAATTTAAGGGGGTAACTTTCAATGACTTTAGAACTTAAAGACTTACAAAACGAGCTGCAAACCGCTTTTGCTGAACTTAAAAAATCAGGCGAAACGCGTGATGCAGAAATTAAGAGTTTTGGACAAGAAACGCAAGAAACTAAGAACAAAATTGAAAATATCAATACGAAGATGGATGATTTAACTAAATCAATCGAAAATCTTCAAACGAAAATGAATCGCGCAGGAGCAGGCGCAGGATCTAACAAAGACGTTGACGAAATGGACAAGAAGTTTTATAACTTCGTTCGCGGCGGTTTTGGAAACATTAGCCCTGATGAAAGAAAGGCGCTAGTTGAAGATAAAACAGGCGAAATCTTAGTGCCTGAAGCGTTAGACAGCGAGCTTTTCCGCGCTGTTGGTAAATTAACGGTTATGCGTCAATTAGCAACAGCTAAACCGACAAATTCAGACCGTGTACGCAGACGTTCAATGAATGAGGTTACTGTTGGGTGGGGTAAATTAGAAACATCTTCTAAAAAATTAGCAGATTTCGAAAGCAGCTTAACACCTGCTGAAGATTGGATCTATATTGAGGATGCTTTAGGACTAACTAAAATCGGTGAAGATGAGTTAGAGGATGCTGATATTAATTTACAGTCTTATATTGCTGATTCATTCAGTCAGGCTTATGCTGAGTCAGAAGATTACATGTTCTTAAAAGGTCAAGGTCATTCAATGGCTCAACCTGAAGGGATCTTGACAGGAACAAAAGTACAACGTAAAACAACAGGCGCAGCAAACTCATTTACTGCTGATGATCTTATTAAGCTTGAATACGCTGTTAAAGCTCAATTTGCTAACGCGGGTTCATACCTTGTAAACAGCACTATTGAAATGGCAATGCGCTTAATGAAAAACAGTCAGGGCCAATATTTATGGCAGCCTTCTCTACAAGCAGGCACGCCGGCTACTTTTAACGGTAAAGCGGTACGCCGTCAAGATGATTTAGATGGAACAGTGGCAACAGGTAAAGAAGTTGCGGTGTTCGGTGACTTTGCTAAAGGCTACCGTATTTATGACCGTAAAGGCGGAACAATCACACGTATTAATGAACTTTACATTAATGATGGTTTAGTAGGTTTCAAATACAAACGCCGTACAGGTGGCGGCCTAGTTCGCCCTGAAGCGTTAGCTGTTTTAAAAGTTCAATAATTTTATATAAAACTAGGCCGGGGGCAATGCGCTCACGGCCTTTTATATTTTAGGAGGTATTTAGATGAAATTTAAACCGCTTATTCCATTTGCTTATAAAGATAAAGTATTTAACATTGATAATCCTAAGCCTTATGAAGAGAATAGTGAAATTGTTTTACAATGGGTTAAGGCAGGTTATTGCTCAACAGATGAAGAGGTAAAAGAAGATGTGCCTGAGACTGTCGAGAAGGCCCCTGAAAGCGAAGATAAACCTTTAGAAGAGTTAGACTATAACGAACTAAAAAAACGCGCTAAAGCGGCAGGAATCCCGAAATACAACAGCATGAAGACAGCGGATCTTATTAAATCGTTAAGAGGTCAATAATATGCCCTTGAAAATAGAATTTAAACCGGGTGAAATTGCTGAATATTTACGTATTGAGAATGGAGCCGAACAAATGACGGTAGACGGGTTAACGTCCCGCGCATTAAGAGAAGCGGAAAACTTTCTCAATCATGATTTTTCCACTAAAACAATTACGTGGGATGGCGTTGTAATTATTACACCTGTTGAAGCTCCACCTGAAGTGAAAGAGTGGGTGAAAGATAGAATACTAACCATCTATGATAATAGGGGTTCTGT
>JACCDQ011531683.1_pt1 | contig 10039 bp, 4 predicted proteins | sample 7446031 | NCBI WGS metagenome assembly JACCDQ01 (sample SAMN15323442, study PRJNA562643) | freshwater metagenome | isolation source: river surface water | place: USA:Blue River Watershed | collected 2017-08-17 | reverse complement strand
GTGGTGATTTTGTGAAGAGAGAATTTAGTGGTGATGCACGTCCTCCAAGAAGAGATTTTGATGGCCCGAAAAAAGAATATAGCCCAAGAGGTGAACGTGGTGGTGATTTTGTGAAGAGAGAATTTAATGGCGATTCACGTCCTCCAAGAAGAGATTTTAACGATGGCGAGAAAAGAGATTTCAAACCAAGAGGTGAACGTGGCGGTGATTTTGTGAAGAGAGAATTCAATGGCGATTCACGTCCTCCAAGAAGAGATTTCAACGATGGTGAGAAAAGAGATTTCAAACCAAGAGGTGAACGTGGTGGAAACGATGCTCGTCCTCCAAGATTTGATGCTGAAAAAAAAAGTTTCAGTCCAAGAGGAGAAAGAACGGATAACGAAAGAAGAGCCAAAGCTCCAGGTAAAACGTTAGGTTCGGCAAAGGGTAACTTCGGTGGAACTAACTTGTTCAAAGCACACAGCCCAATTGAAACTTCGGAGAAATGGACTCCCAATTATCAGTTAGATAAACTGAAAGAAGGAGTAAATCCAAAAGTACGTCGTGAAATTGAGAAGGCAGAAAAAGCACCAACGGAGGTTCGTTTGAATCGTTTTATTGCTAATGCTGGCATTTGCTCAAGAAGAGAAGCGGATGATTTAATCAAAGCTGGCGAAATCAGAGTAAATGGTGCGGTAGTGACAGAAATGGGCTATCAGGTGAAGTTAGGTGATATTGTGAAGTTTGGGAATCGTAAGTTGAGTCGTGAAAAATTGGTGTATGTTTTATTGAACAAACCGAAAGATTTTATCACAACAACGGAAGATCCGAACGAACGTAAAACGGTAATGGACTTAGTTGCGAATGCTTGTCAAGAACGTATTTACCCAGTTGGTCGTCTTGATAGAAACACAACAGGTTTATTGTTGTTGACGAACGATGGTGAATTAGCGGATAAGTTGACACACCCGTCTAACCAAGTAGAAAAGCTTTACCAAGTAGAATTGGATAAGCCTTTGGAAGAAGTTCATTTTGACCAAATTTTGAAAGGTTTGAAATTAGAAGACGGTGAAATCAAAGCGGATGAGTTAGCAATTGTTACTCCAGATGCAATGGTAGTAGGTGTTAAAATTCACTCGGGTCGTAACCGTATCGTTCGTAGAATTTTTGAATCATTAGGTTATGAAGTAATGAAACTTGACCGTACTGTATTTGCAGGATTGAACAAGAAAGATTTACCTCGTGGTACTTGGAGATTCTTAAACGAGAAAGAAGTAGTAAACTTGAAGTTTAGATAATCTGAGAAGAGTAGGATATAAAAAAGTCGCTGGAAATTATTTCTAGCGACTTTTTTTATGTTTTGAGTTACCGTAAAAGAGTAACCGTTTAGGGATTTAGTACATTGTGGAGTTTTTTTACTCTTTAATAGTTTAACCCTACCAGCTTTAGTAAAGCATAATTTTTTCACTAAAACTACCCTTGTTGGTTTTGATTTGAAGGAAATAAATTCCTGCCCCTAAACCCGATAAGTTAAGATTGATTTCAGAACGATTGCTAAAGTTTTGTAACCAAACAGGCATTCCTTTTAAATCAATAATGGATAGTACTCCCGTACTATTTTCTTGAAATTGAACGGTTAGCTCCCCTTGTGTTGGGTTCGGAAACGCCTTTACAAAGGCTGTAGGCTGTTCTTTTTCTGTTGCCAATATTTTGGTTGTGGTAATGCCCATCGACCCAAATAGTGATTCCGAAATACTGCTCAGGGCTTTTACCCGATAGGTATATTTTTGATTATCGGTGATTTTCGTATCTAAGAATTCAAGGATATTGCTTGTTCCCAAAGCGTAATAAGTCGTGTCAGTACCTGTTGTTTGCCGTTCAATGGCATAACTAGTGGCATTGGCAATGGCTTTCCAACTTACTTTTACCGATTTATTAGCAATATTTTCTTCTAAGGTAATCACAGGAGTTGCTAGCCAGTCGGGAGTTTTACTACTACTTGAGTCGTATAACGATTCAGAATAGGAACTGTAGGCTTTAATTCGGTAGATATAAGTCGTATTTTCAGTCAGCTTCGTGTCGTTAAAACTTAGCATGGTCGAATCTAGCTGTGCAATACTTGTATAAGATGTATTGGTCTTCTTGCGTTCGATTACATAGTTGGTCGCTTTTGCCGATTTTTTCCAAGTTAAGGCGATGCTATTTTTGTTGATAACCGTTGAACTTAGACTTGGCTGTGTTAAGAAGTCTGGAGTCGTAAGGCTAATAGAATCATAGACGGATTCTGTGTTGACTCCATAAATCTTTAAGCGATAGGTATAATTCGTATTTTCGGTTAACTTACCATCTGTTAACGATAAACGAGTAGAGTCTGTTTGAGCAATTATTGCATAATTTCCTTTTAAGACCTTTCTTTCGAGTACATAAGTCACCCCACGAGCGACCTTTTTCCAAGTAATGTTGAGGGTATTTTTGTTAACCACACTACCGCTAAGACTCGGTTTATCCAGTTGTTGTGAGCTACTAACAGTACTGGTTGCAGGAAGTGATTCTGTTAGTTTGCTATATGCCGTGATGCGATACGTATAGATGATGCCAAAGTTGATACTCTTATCGACATAACTTCGAGTATTGTCCGTATATTCTTGTACAAGCTGAAAATTATTGTTCCCTACTCTTTTCTCAAGTCGATAACTAGTCGCATTGGCAACGCTTGCCCAAGCTACTGTTATTTGATTCAACCCCGTAAGGCTACTGCTTAGGCTAGGGGTAGTCAAAAGGGCAGGAGTTGTTACGTTCACTAAGGTGTAATCGGAAGAAGTGGTCGTGTTAACGGCTTTGATACGATAGTAATAACTCGTCCCTGCCGACAAGCCCGTGTTTGTCCAAGATAAACGAGCAGAGTCTAAGGTAGCTACTACCGAAAAGCTTTGGTCATCGTTTTTACGTTCAATAATGTATTGGGTTGCGAGAGCGACTTTATTCCATGTTAAATTGATAGTATGGTAGTAACTTGCTGAGGCAGAAGATATAATTGGACTACTCAACGTAGAGCTAATCGACTCATTGTCAATACTTACATCATGAAAACTACAGGCATTCATATAGTTTTTCGTTTTCAGACAAGGTCCAATAAATCTAGGGACTTCAAACGTATAATAGCGAAAAGGCAAATAGCTTATTTTACTATAAGTGATTGGTTGAGTGAAAGATAAGGTTACTTTGTTCCCCTGATAGCTAATGTTACTAATGGGAACTGTTTTGTATTCGTCGTTATCAAAATAAAAGTAATTTTTTAGGCTCAAAGTTACGTAATCGGTACTGATTTGGCTTCTCACCAAGGTGTCTGGAACAGGAATCATTTCTTGTCCTGCCTCAAATTCAAGCGTAATAGCATCGTGTTTGGCGGAGGTAAAATAGCTTTTCTTAATACTTGGTGAATGAAAATTAGGGTTATCCGAATCGTTATAAAACTTTGTGCCTAAAATGCGGTAGATTTTTTGAGCAATTTGATAGTACCCTGTATTGCTATGGTGAATCCCATCAATCGTTTCGAGTCCGTTCATTGCAAAAACTTCTATTTTAGGAAATAGACTGGCCGTTAAGCGTTGAAAATTACGAATACTAGCCCCTGTAGTGCTGGGAAGAAACAATACGTTACTCTGGAACACAATAAATTGCTCCGTTTTAGGATAGTCCGTTTGCCATGCTTCGTAAACCTTGGCAAAGTCTTGTGGATAAGTGGTAGAGTTTTCAATAATATCGTCTTCGCCCTGTACCCATAAGAAACATTTGATGTTATTAATTGCTTTGGCTTTTTTGATTCGATAGAGCAAGTTTCCATAAATTGTACCTAAATTGGTAGGATTTTGTGCATCTCTAAAATGCTTGTTGATACGGGTGCCAGGAATTGCTCCGTTGATGAGACAAGTGGGGATGCCTTTATTTTCTATCAAAAGCTTCTGCAAGGCTAAGCCCCATGCTCCAACTACAGGGCTCGGGTTCGACCAAAGGGTATCTTTTTCCGTCCCCGAATTCAATCCAAAGGTTCTGATATACGTGTTTTCGTAGTAATAGGGGGTATTTCCTAGATTAAACGCATAAGCATTTGATTGCCCATTGACTACATAGAAGTCGCCTGCCACTAAGTGTTCTCGTGTGACCATCAAAACGGAATCCTTTCCTTTACAGGCATAAATGGCACAAGAGTATTCAGCTGGTTCTGCTTTAATCGTTACGTTAGGAATCGAAAAAGAACCTACGTCTTTGTTTTTAGCGTAGTCAAGTATGCCCTTCGCATAACGATAGTTTACTCCTTCTCGTTTTACAACAACAGACATATAAGACCAGTCGGGTAACTCAACGACACCCGCAATAGGAATTGTCCCCAAGTTTTGAGCGTTTCTTGGAAATAGCTGAGCATCTTGAGGTAAATCACTGAAAACAACCGAATAAAATCGCTGACTGTAAGACGTGAAAATACTTATAAGGAAAAATAAAAGTAAGAAACCAATCTTATAGACTGAACTAGAGGTGAGAGATGCTGTTTGGGCCATATCTTGTTAGGATAATGTTAGAAGAGAGAAAATACGATTACAAAAGTAGCAAATAGATATATCCTTTCGTAAAGCGATAGCAACTTTAGTATAAAGATGATGGAGTTGCTTCAACGTTATATTTTCTGGAACTAGCTAATGACTCCATTTAGTGTATGAATTCATTTACTCGTGTAAGGGCTATTTAAGCCATTTTGAGGAACGCCAAGCTATTTTTGTTATGAGTACAAAAAACTTTTTTAGCGTTTTAGCTAAGTATTAGGACATATTTACTTTAAAGAATCACTTGTGTAAAAATTTCACATAACTATGTTTTCTATGATTCTATGTGGTCAACCATGTCGAATATAAGTTAACGTAAAGGTCTTATAACCTCAATCAAATCAAGTAAGCAGATGTATTATACTTTCCGAAAAATCATAGTACTTATTTTGTGTAGCATTCATATTGCTAGAGCACAAGTACCTTCTAAATCCTTACATTATACCCCTTTTCAGAGTAATGGGTTTAAATGTGTTGCTATAAAGCAGAAGTTTAACCGAGCTTTATATGGAGGGAATACAGCCTTTCGAGTAGAGGCAGGGGATTTTCCAGAATTTGCCCTTTACTTACCTGGGATGGGTGGAAACCTAAAACTTGGTCTTATCCGTAATCAGCAAAGTAAATGGCTTTCTGAAGCTCAAAAAATCCAAACCGTTTATCAGGATGGAAAGATGAAGTATCAGATTCAGGATGAGTTATTGGGCGGAGCAACCTTGTTTTTGAATGTGGTGGCTGCTTATACGCATGAGGCTCTTGTATTGGATTATCATTGCGAAGGAATACTGCCTGCGGAGGTGCAATTGGTGTTTAGTTATGGAGGAGTAACGGGGAAAAAATTTAGTCGAGATGGAGATATTGGAGCAGACCCCGAAAGTAGTTTTTACCTAAAACCTGAAAATTGTGCAACCAACCGTTTTCTCCTAAAGTCCAATAGCTTTTCGTTGAGTTATAATCCTAAAGACAGTACGCAACTCGTAACAGGTGTTTTTGCTCCGAATAATCAGTTGAAACTTTCGGATGCAGCGGCACAACAAACACCCTTGGCAGCTCTGAATGCTACCCAAACAAAAAACCTTGCTCCTTGCTTATTGACGGTTGCTTCTCTTGAAAAGACCTTACAGTATCTTTGGATTCAACGAGGAGAGGCCGCTGTTACTTACACAGATTTGCCGAAGGTGCTGAAAGAGAATGAATTACTAAGAAAGAAAATGGTGAGTACCATTGAAATCAGTACGCCCGATAGTTTACTGAATCCATTAGGACAAGCCTTGAGTTTAGCGGCAGATGCCATTTGGGATAGCCCTACCTATATGCACGGGGCGGTTGCTTGGCGCATGCGGTTGCCAGCTTGGCGTGGTCCGTATATTGCCGATGTATTAGGACAACATGATCGAGCAAAAACACACTTTTCTGCCTACGGAAAATCGCAAGTTGGTAGTAATTTTCCCTTAGCGAATGCTGTTCCAGATTCAGCAATGCACGGAGCAAGAGAGCTTGAAAAAATAGGTTCGGGAATTTTTACTGAAGGATACATTTGTCGGAATCCTAACGGAGAAATTAAACCGCATCATTACGACATGAACCTCGTGTACATCGACCAATTGCTCAATCATTTCAACTGGACGGGTGATACGGCTTATCTTCGTGAAATGTGGACGGTTTTGGAAAAACATTTGGCTTGGGAAAAACATAATTTTGACCCTGATAACGACGGACTTTTTGATGCGTACTGTTGCATTTGGGCGAGTGATGCCCTGCAATATAGCGGAGGAGCTGTGACCCATTCGACAGCCTATAATTATAAGGCATTTCGGATGGCAGCCTATTTGGCAACCTTGCTCGGAAAGGACGCAAAGCCGTATCAGCAAGAAGCAGATAAAATTTATCAGGCCTTACAGAAAAATTTATGGCTACCCGAAACAGGTTCTTTTGCAGAATATAAGGACGCTCTTGGTTTACGCTTAACGCATCCTTCGGCAGGGCTTTGGACGGTTTATCATGCCATTGATTCTGAGGCAGCTTCTGAGGCACAACAGTATAGTATGACGCAATATGTGGATAAACAAATTCCAAAAATCCCGTTCCGAATTCCAGAATTGAAGGAAGATTTCTATTTACTTAGCACTACCAATTGGCAGCCTTATACATGGAGCATCAATAATGTGGCACTAGGAGAAAACCTTCATACCGCTTTGGCTTGCTGGCAGGCAGGAAATCGGACAATGGCCTATCAAGTATGGAGAAATACCTTGGTCGAAAGCCTTTACACGTCTGCTTCGCCTGGTGGATTCGAGCAATTGGCAAGTTTTGATGCGGTAAGAGGAGAGCTTTATCGAGATTTTGGCGATGGAATTGGAATGGCAGGGCGTTCGTTGGTCGAAGGTCTTTTTGGAATTCAGCCTAAATTATTATCGCATGAAATCAAGATAAAAACGGGCTTTCCTGAAACATGGAACTACGCAAGTTTTAAGTCAAAAGATATCAAGCTTGATTTTAAGCGAAATAAGCAAGTTTACCAGTATCAAATTGAAACGTACTGGCAAAATGCCAACCAATTATTGCTACAAATTCCTTCGGAATATAAGAACGCCCAAAAAGTACTTGTGAACGGAAAACCTGTAAAATACACCATGGAAAAGACCTTGAGTGGCGAATCGCTGTTAACCTTTCGTACCAAAGAGGCTAAGGTGTTTGACATTCAAGTAGTTTTTGGAATGAAAGTGGAAAAGCCCGTATCGAAGGAAAATAAGCAAAGTGTAATGCCTCGTGTGGTGGAACAAGAAGTTAGTGCAAAAGGGGAAAAGCAAGTTGAAACTATTGACTTATCGACTGTTTTTAACGATAAAGTAACTCGTATTTTTAAGAATCAGTACCTAAGTCCACGTCCTACAGCACCAACCTTACAACTGCCTTATCAAGGCATCGGAAACTGGTGTTACCCCTTAACTAATGCTATAATTGATGACCGTGGCGTGCGTAAACAGGCAGAAGAGGGGAAAGGAATGCTCTATTATCAACAAATTCCTTATGCTACGCCAGCAGATACCAATAAAAATAACATTGCATTTGTGAGTAAGTGGGATAACTTTTCGGATACCTTAACCATAAAACCCGTACAGCAACAAGGAAAACGCTTGCATATTATGTTGGCAGGAACAACCAACCCAATGCAGAGCCGTATGGAAAATGGAAAATTGCTTGTTACGTTTGACGATGGAACTGGTAAAACCTTATCCTTACAAAATCCAGATACGTGGTGGCCAATCGAACAAGATTATTTTTATGATGGAAAAGCCTTTTATTACGACCAACAAAAACGACCAACTCGTTTGCTTTTGAAATCAGGAAAATTCACCCGAGAAGAAACGGCTTATTCGACCATCAAAGGTTACTCAAACAGAGCAATAGAAGGTGGAGCTGCCAATGTATATGCCTTGGATATTCCTAATAGACCGATAAAGTCGATTCAACTAATCGCCCTTTGCAACGATGTGATTATTGGACTCATGGCACTGACATTAGAAAAATAATCTAGCTCTCTAGCCCTTGTCTGCGGCGACACAGACAAGGGATAATATTCAACAAACATCATCAACAACAAAAGAAAATGAAACAGATACCTTTCTTGTTAGTAGGCTTATGCCTAAGTTTTCAACTAACTGCTCAATGGCAAAAACAAGTGTCCAATACAGAAGCAAGTTTTAGAACTGTATGTGCTGTGAATGAAAAAGTCGTTTGGGTGAGTGGCTCAAAAGGCACTTTTTTAAGGACGACCAATGGCGGAACAACTTGGGAAACCAAACAAGTAGCAGGTGCTGAGAAACTAGATTTCAGAGATATTCATGCTTTTGATGCTAAAACGGCTGTTCTGATGAGTGCAGGCGAAGCCGAACAGGGTAACGCTAAATTTTTCCGAACAGAAGATGGTGGTAATTCGTGGAAATTAGTTTATAAAACCAATCAGAAAGGTGTCTTTTTTGATGGAATTGATTTTTGGGATAAACAACACGGAATTGCTTTTAGTGACCCAATTGATGGAAAATTTTTCATCCTCAAAACCAACGATGGCGGAAAATCGTGGTCGCCTGTAAACCCTGTGAATATTCCTTTATGTCAAGAAAACGAAGCAGCTTTTGCGGCTAGTGGAACAAGTTTGTTGACCTTCGGCAAGAACCAAGCCTATATCTGTACAGGTGGCAGTTCCTTTGCACGTGTTTTCCACAGCAACGACCAAGGAAATACATGGTCGGTTGTGCAAACATCTATGCCCGCAGGAAAGACCAACGGCTTATTTGGGCTGAGATTTTGGGATAAACAACACGGCATTGCTGTTGGTGGCGATTATCAAGAGATAAATAAAGCCATTCCTAACGTATTGCTCACTGCCGATGGTGGTAAAACCTGGCAAGATGCCCCACAAACAAATCCTGTAGGACTAAAAGAAGGCGTAGCTCTTTTCAACAAAAAAACCTTAATCGCTGTCGGGCCATCGGGAACTTGTTACTCCAAAGACTTCGGGAAATCATGGACAATGATTGACAAAACCCCTTATCATGCCATCAGTATCTCAGGAAATAGCATTTGGGCAGTTGGAGGAAAAGGAGCGATTGGGAAATTAGAAAGTAAGAGTTTGGAGTAGTGTTGCGAACTAGCTCCATCCTCATGGCTGGTCGGGAGACACAGCCACGGGACACCGAGGATTACCAGCCAAGAAGTAAGAATAATGTAGGCCGTTGTCTGTGTCTTCACAGACAACCAGTCAGCTTGTACTAATTGTCTGTGGAGACACAGACAATGGCGAGAAATGATACAAATCCAATGTTCATTTCGATAGGTCATAAAATAAGTTTAGAAACTGCCTGTGAGTGGGTGCTTAAATTATGTAATCAATATCGTTTACCTGAAACAACACGTCAAGCAGACCAATTAGTCAATTCTATTTTAAAAGAAAGAACAGAATATAACCTTTTAGAGGATTAAAATTAAACATACAGAAAGCACCAGTGGGATAACTTTTCCGCACGATGGCTGGTGAGACACACAGCCACGGGAGGGCGAGGGTTTACCAGTCAAGGAAAGAGAATGAACATTACTATAGAACCGCAATTATTCGAAAGAATTAATAAGATTAATAATTTCGGAAATACTAAAAACCCTTCTATATCGGAAGAATTACTCCTTTTTGAAGGATTTAGAAGGATATATGAAGTAAATGTTAAGATTAATAATATTTTGAATGAGAATACATTCACTTTGGCAACAATTAATAGAATAATATCAGAAGAAATAAGTGAAAATATAGGGGACGTTATTTATGCCAAGAAACATTATAAACATTACATACCAGGTGTTTTAGGTGATTCATTTGTTAATATGTACTTACGATGGGCAATGTTAAGTGAAAATGATTTTGTAAAGGCATTATCTCTTGTTAATCCATTCGAATTTTTAGTAAGAATCTT
>JACCDQ010977493.1_pt1 | contig 10039 bp, 10 predicted proteins | sample 7446031 | NCBI WGS metagenome assembly JACCDQ01 (sample SAMN15323442, study PRJNA562643) | freshwater metagenome | isolation source: river surface water | place: USA:Blue River Watershed | collected 2017-08-17 | reverse complement strand
CGCCACGGCCACGCCAGGCATGGACTGCACGAATGATTTGGTGCTGCACATGTTGCTGGATGACGCGCAGGTGCTAGCGGCGTATCAGAATCACCCGCAACATGTGGCCATCAAGCCATTCATGAAGTCAGTCGTCAAAGAACGACGCTGCATGGATTTCACTTTGTAAAGAAGGTCTCAAGACCTCACTCACTGGAGACAACGCATGAAACTTCCGACCTTGAGAGGCACTGTGATGGGACTGACCTTGACCACAGCTGCATCAGGCTTGATGGCGCAAATGCCCAACTTGCCCACCGCCGCACAGACCGACCCGGTGGCATTGGGCTGGATGGTGGGCTCGCCGCCGCCCGCCGACAAAGTGATCCGCTTTGCCGACGGTTCGGGCTACAAGTTTCCGCAAACACGCTGGAGTTTTTCCAACTTCAGGCAACTGATCCCGACCACGCAAGTTTCGCGTGGCACAGGCGCTCCCGCGGCATTGCCACGCGCTTTGCGCAACGACCTCGATGCGGTGAGCTTTGTGCCGTTGGGCAAAGACACGCCCATGACCTGGGCTCAGGCATTTGATGCCAACTACACCGATGGTGTGGTCGTCCTGCACAAGGGCCGAATTGTGTACGAGCGTTACGCGGGTGCCTTGAAGCCAGAGGGACAGCACATCTCGATGTCTGTGACCAAATCCTTCTTTGGCACCCTGGGCGCCATGCTGGTGGCCGAGGGCAAACTCGACGAGAACGCGCCAGTGTCACGCTACGTGCCCGAACTCAAGGACAGCGCCTTTGGTGACGCCACCATTCGTCAGGTTCTGGACATGCGCACTGGCCTGAAGTACAGCGAAAACTACCTCGACCCCAACGCCGAAATCTGGCAACACACCCGCGCAGGCGGTGTCCTGCCGCGTCCGCCCGGCTAACAGGGCCCGCAGACTTTTTACGAGTTTTTGCAAACCGTGAAGAAAGAGGGCGAGCACGGTGGCGCCTTTGCCTACAAAACCGTCAACTCAGACGCTTTGGGTTGGGTGATTCGCCGCGCCACCGGCCAATCCATCGGGCAGTTGTTGTCCGAACGCATTTGGTCGCGCTTAGGCATGGAGCAAGACGCCTATTTCACAGTGGACAGCGTAGGCAATGAATTTGCCGGCGGGGGCCTCAATGCCGGCCTGCGCGACATGGCCCGCTTTGGCGAAATGATGCGTAACCAAGGCAAGTTCAACGGCCAGCAGATCATCCCGGCCTCGGTGGTGCAAGACATTGCCAAGGGTGGCGACAAGAGCGCCTTCCCGCAAGCGAGCTTTCCCACACTGCCGGGCTGGTCCTACCGCAACATGTGGTGGGTCTCGAACAACGATCACGGCGCTTATTCAGCGCGTGGCATCCATGGCCAGGCGATTTACATCGACCCCAAGGCCGAGATGGTGATCGCCCGCTTTGCCTCGCACCCCATGCCCAACAACCCCTTCAATGACCCCAACTCCTTGCCGGCCTACATGGCTTTGGCCAAGCATTTGATGAAATAAACGGAAGACCCCATGACACGCACCATCCAACAACTTTTTGACTTGACCGGCCAGGTGGCCCTGGTGACTGGCGGCTCACGCGGCCTGGGCCTGCAAATAGCCCACGCGCTGGGCGAAGCGGGTGCCAAGATCATGCTCAGTTCGCGCAAGGCGGCCGATCTCGAAGAGGCCGTGGCCGAGTTGCAAGCCGCTGGCATCGATGCCCGATGGATCGCCGCCGACTGTGCCAAGGAAGAAGACATCCGCCGACTGGCCGCCGAGACCATCGAGCGCATGGGACAGATCGACATTCTGGTCAACAACGCGGGTGCCACCTGGGGCGCTCCCGCCGAAGACCACCCGGTCGAGGCTTGGGACAAGGTAATGAACCTGAACGTGCGCGGCTATTTCATCTTGTCGCAGGAAGTGGCCAAGCGCAGTTTCATTCCCCGGGGCAAGGGCCGCATCCTCAACGTGGCCTCCATTGCGGGTCTTGCGGGCAACCCCTCCGAGATGAAAACCATCGCCTACAACACCTCCAAAGGCGCGGTGCTCAACTTCACCCGCGCCCTGGCAGGTGAGTGGGGCGAGCATGGCATCACCGTTAACGCGATTTGCCCCGGCTTTTTCCCCAGCAAGATGACCCACGGTCTGCTTGAAAAATTGGGTGCTGACAAGATGGCCCAGGGCGCACCGCTGCGCCGCTTGGGCGATGACGAAGACCTCAAGGGCCTGACCTTGCTCTACGCCTCGGATGCCGGCAAGCACATCACCGGCCAGTGGATGGCGGTGGATGGCGGGGTCAGCGCCATCATCGGCGGCTGATGCGAAAGTCTCTGACATGAGCATTCCATTTGGCGCCAAGATCCCCTTTGTCGATCACCTCGGCTTTACTTTGGAAAAGTTTGAAGGCGGCGAGTCCGAGCTGTTTTTCGCGCCACGCCCTGAGCACTTCAATTCGTTTGACGTCACGCACGGCGGTGCCGTCATGACCTTTCTGGATGTGATCATGGCCACTGCCGCGCGCAGTGTGGACCCGGAGATGGGTGTGGTCACCATCGAGATGAAAACGAGCTTCATGCGCCCCGCCAAAGTGCCCGCCGGACAAGCACTGGTGGGCAAAGGCCGATTGCAGCACCGCACCCGCAGCATGGCCTTTACCGAGGGCAGCGTGTTCGATGCCCAGGGCCAGTTGTGCGCCCACGCCACCGGCACCTTCAAATACGTGAGCCGCCGCGAAACCCCTTCGCCTTCCACCGATTAACACATTCAAATTCACAGGAGACACCCATGCCCATCAACCACCGCATCGTTCTGGACAACCGCCCGCAGGGCGAGGCTACTGTCAGCAATTTCAAGATGGTCGAGCTGCCCATGCCCGAGCTGAAAGAAGGCGAAGTGCTGGTTTGCCACCATTACCTGAGCCTGGACCCTTACATGCGCGGTCGCATGAACGAAAGCAAGAGCTACGCACAACCTCAGCCCTTGGGTGAAGTGATGATCGGTGGCACCGTGGGTGAAGTGGTGGACAGCCGCCACCCCAAGTTCAAGGCCGGTGATTCGGTCGTGGGCATGGGCGGCTGGCAGGAGTACAGCGTGGTCGATGCCACGGTGGTCGGCGCATTGCGCAAGGTCGACACCACCCATGTGCCCCTCAGCCATTACCTGGGCGCAGTCGGCATGCCCGGCGTGACGGCCTGGTATGGCCTGGTCAAGATCATTGCATCCAAAGCGGGCGAAACCGTCACTGTGAGCGCGGCCAGTGGCGCGGTCGGCAGCGCCTATGGCGCTTTGGCCAAGGCCCGTGGCTGCCGTGTGGTCGGCATTGCGGGTGGCAAAGACAAATGCGACTACGTGGTGAACGAGCTGGGCTTTGATGCCTGCATCGACTACAAGGAACACAAGGACTACATCAGCCTGTCCAAAGCGCTGCGCGAAGCCTGCCCGAACGGCATCGACGGCCACTTTGAAAACGTGGGTGGCATGGTGCTCGACGCCGTGATGCTGCGCACCAACGCCTTTGCCCGCATTGCGGTGTGCGGCATGATCGCCGGCTATGACGGCGCGCCACTGCCCATGGCCAACCCGGCCCTGATTCTGGTGAACCGCATGAAGATCGAAGGCTTCATCGTCAGCGAGCACATGGAAGTCTGGCCCGAGGCCCTGCAAGAGCTGGGCACCCTGGTCGGCACCGGCAAGTTGCGCCCCCGTGAATCGGTGGCCCAGGGACTGGCCGCTGCGCCTGAGGCTTTCTTGGGTCTGCTCAAGGGCAAGAATTTCGGCAAGCAGCTGGTCAAGTTGATCTGAAGGCCTGTGGCATGTCCGAGTTGATCCTCCACCATTACCCGACGTCCCCTTTTGCCGAAAAAGTGCGCCTGATCCTGGGCCACAAGCAATTGGCCTGGAAGAGCGTGTTCATCCCGATGATCATGCCCAAGCCCGATCTGACGGCGCTCACGGGCGGTTACCGCCGCACGCCGGTGCTGCAAATCGGGGCCGACATTTATTGCGACACCGCCTTGATTTGCGATGTGCTGGAGCACCTAGCCCCTGCACCCATGCATACCGCCACGCTGTACCCCGAAGCCGTCAAAGGCGCGGCCCGCATCGTGGCCCAGTGGGCAGACAGCGCGCTGTTCACGGCGGCCATGGCCTGGAACTTTCAGCCTGCCGGGGTGGCCGATGTGTTTGCCGGTGCGCCGGAAGCGGCCGTCAAAGCCTTTGTGGCCGACCGCGCTGCCATGCGCGCAGGCGGGGCACGCATGTCGTCTACCGACGCTGCCGCGACGTATAAAAGCTACCTGCGCCGCATCGCCAGCATGCTGCACGGACAGGACTTTTTGTTCGGGGCGCAGCCCTGCGTGGCCGACTTTGCAGCTTATCACCCCCTGTGGTTCACGCTGGAGCGCACGCCTTCGGTGGCGGGCATTCTGGATGCCACACCCGAGGTGAAAAGCTGGATGGCCCGCATCAAAGCCATTGGCCACGGCAAGTCCGTCAAATGCAGCGCCGAAGAAGCTCTGCAGGTGGCTCACAGTTCCAAGCCCGCCGCATTGCAGGGTGAGGTCTTCCAGGACGAACATGGCATCGCCTTGGGCAGCACCGTGGTGGTCGCTGCCGATAACTTTGGCCTGGAGCCTACCGAGGGCGAACTGATCGCCGCCACCCGTACCCGCTTGAGCCTGCGCCGCACCGATGAACGCGCAGGCACGGTCCATGTTCATTTCCCCCGCATGGGCTTCACACTCAAAAAGGCATCCGCATGATCGACAACTTTCAAGGCAAAACCGCGGTTCTGACCGGCGCAGGCTCCGGCTTTGGGCTGGAATGTGCCCGCATCGGTGCCAAGCTGGGCATGAACCTGGTGCTGGTGGATGTGCAGCAAGACGCGCTCGATAAAGCTGCAGCCGAAATGACGGCTCAGGGCGTGCCAGTGCTGGCCCGCAAGGTCGATGTGTCCAGCGCCCAGGCGATGGAGCAGTTGGCCGCCGATGTGAAAGCGCGATTTGGCGCACCGCATTTCGTATTCAACAACGCGGGCGTGGGGGCAGGGGGCCTGGTTTGGGAAAACTCGGTGGCCGACTGGGAATGGGTATTGGGCGTCAACCTGTGGGGCGTGGTGCACGGTGTGCGCCTGTTCACCCCCATGATGCTGGAAGCCGCCAAGGCCGACCCGGCTTACCGGGGGCACATCGTCAACACCGCCAGCATGGCCGGTTTGCTCACGCCACCCAACATGGGCATTTACAACGTGAGCAAACACGCTGTGGTGTCATTGACCGAAACGCTCTACCAGGACCTTTCACTGGTGAGCGACCAGGTCAGTGCCAGCGTGCTGTGTCCCTACTTTGTGCCCACCGGCATTGGCCACAGTGAGCGCAATCGCCCGGCGGCTTTGGCGGCTGACAAACCCACCGCCAGCCAGCTGATTGGACAGGCTCAAACCGACAAAGCCGTGGGCAGCGGCAAGGTGTCGGCGGCCGATGTGGCCCAAAAAGTGTTCGATGCGGTGGCCGCGGGCCAGTTTTACATCTACAGCCACCCGCAAGCGCTGGGCAACGTCCAAAGCCGCATGGAGGCCATCGTTCAGAGCATCAACCCACCTGACCCGTTTGCCGCCAGGCCCGAAGTGGGGCAGGGGCTGCGACAGGCGTTGAGGGCGGGCGCAGCGCAGACCTGATCGGGGCGCGAGTGGCCGCTGCGAGGCGGGTCGAAAAAACGGCCTGTTCTTGTCGGAACAGGCCATTTTTTGTGGTGTCGGCGGCTGCCCATGCTGGCAGTGCCCCTTTCAGTGGTGGAAATGCCCTTCAAAGCAGTGCCGCAGCTCATGGCCCAAAGTGACGTGGTTGGTTTCCTTGCCGGTGACGATGGTGCATTCTTTGCTGGGCACATTCCAGACTGCACAGGCCATGGGGGGCGACCAATAGGCCTGGTTGGGTGTCATTTGAGCGGCTTTGGCGCAAAACTGGGCAACGTCTTCACGCACCTCCCACTTGATCTTGACCTGGTTCATGACCCGCTTTTCAGCAGTCAAGGGCGTGAAGTTTTCTGACTCACTGGCCGGAATAGCCCCACCGCCCATGGTTTGGCAAGCAGTCAGCAAGCCCAGTACGACCCCAGACATCATGATGGCCATCACTCGGCGCAATCCACTGACAATTTGTAGTTTTTGCTTATTCATTTGCAACTTGCTAATTTATTGATTGTTTTAACAATTTGTTGCAAGTTTATGGATTTGCTATTTTGGTGTCAATAGTTTTATCAATTTATAAGTTTGAGAAATCATTTTTAATGATTTTTAACACCAGAATGGATGGTTGTCATTTTTAAAAAAGCAGGCAAGTCGCCACGCCCGCTTGTGGCAAACTCGCCCGCTTTCCTTCAGATGTGTGTCCTGCGCTATGCAAAAAATCCTGGCCCAACTGGCCGTCGAGATTCAGATCCGCCCTGAGCAGGTCAAAACCGCCGTGGAATTGCTTGATGGGGGCGCCACCGTCCCCTTCATCGCCCGTTACCGCAAAGAAGTGACCGGCGGGCTGGACGACATCCAGCTGCGCGAGCTGGAAGCGCGCCTGGGCTACCTGCGCGAACTCGAAGACCGCCGCGCCGCCGTGATCAAAAGCATCACCGAGCAGGGCAAGATGACGCCCGAATTGCTGGCCGCCATCGATGCCGCGCCAACCAAGCAAGAGCTGGAAGACTTGTATTTGCCCTTCAAGCCCAAGCGCCGCACCAAAGGCATGATTGCCCGCGAAGCGGGTCTGGAGCCCTTGGCCGACAAGCTGTTTGCCGACCCGACGCTTGACCCGCACACCGAGGCGCTGGCCTTTGTGCTGGCTGCGGGTGCGATTGAAGGGGCTGACTTCACCACCACCGCCGCCGTGCTGGATGGCGTGCGCGACTTGCTCAGCGAGCGCTGGGCCGAAGACGCGTCTTTGGTGCAAGCCCTGCGCGAATGGCTGTGGAACGAGGGCCTGTTCAAAAGCAAGCTGGCCGATGGCAAGGACGAGAACAATGCCGATGTGGCCAAGTTCCGCGATTACTTTGACTACGACGAGCCGATTGGCCGTGTGCCCAGCCACCGGGCTTTGGCCGTTTTCCGTGGCCGTGCTTTGGAAATGCTGGACGCCAAGCTGGTGCTGCCGGTGGAGCCGGAGCCCGGCAAACCCAGCATCGCCGAAGGCAAGATCGCCATGCACCTGGGCTGGAGCCATGCGGCCCGCCCCTCGGACGACCTGATCCGCAAATGCGTGGCCTGGACCTGGCGCGTGAAACTGAGTCTGTCCACCGAGCGGGATTTGTTTGCCCGCCTGCGCGAAGAGGCTGAAAAAGTCGCCATCAAGGTCTTCAGTGACAACCTGCGCGACCTGCTGCTGGCCGCGCCCGCTGGCCCCCGCGTGGTCATGGGCCTGGACCCGGGCATCCGCACGGGCGTGAAGGTGGCCGTGGTCGATGCCACCGGCAAGCTGGTCGACACGGCCACCGTGTACCCGCACGAGCCACGCAAGGACTGGGAAGGCTCGCTCTTCACCTTGGCCAAGCTGTGCGAAAAGCACAATGTCAACTTGATCGCCATTGGCAACGGCACCGCCAGCCGTGAAACCGACAAACTGGCCGGTGACCTGATCAAGCAACTGGCACGCTTTCGCGATGGGGTGGAGATTCAAAAGGTCGTGGTCAGCGAAGCGGGGGCTTCGGTGTACTCGGCCAGCGAATTCGCTTCGCAAGAAATGCCCGACGTGGACGTGAGCCTGCGTGGCGCGGCATCCATTGCCCGCCGCCTGCAAGACCCGCTGTCGGAGTTGGTCAAGATCGACCCCAAAGCGATTGGCGTGGGCCAGTACCAGCACGATGTGAACCAAAGCGAGTTGGCCAAAACCCTGGACGCGGTGGTCGAAGACTGCGTGAACTCGGTGGGCGTGGACCTGAACACCGCCAGCGTGCCTTTGCTGACCCGCGTGTCGGGCCTGTCGGCCAGTGTGGCCAAATCGGTGGTGCGCTGGCGCGATGCCAATGGCGTGTTCAAGACCCGGCAGGATTTGCTGAAAGTGACGGGCCTGGGGGCCAAAACCTTTGAGCAAAGCGCGGGCTTTTTGCGCATCCGGGGCGGCGACAACCCGCTGGACATGACCGGGGTTCACCCCGAAACTTACCCGGTGGTGGAACAGATCATCGTCAAGACCGGCAAGCCGATCCAGGACATCATGGGCCGAAGCGAGGTGCTCAAAACCCTCAAGCCCGAGCTGTTTGCCAACGACCAATTCGGCGCGATCACCATCAAGGACATCCTGGGCGAGTTGGAAAAACCCGGCCGCGACCCGCGCCCGGACTTCAAGGTGGCCCGCTTGGCCGACGGTGTGGAAGACATCAAGGATCTGAAGGAAGGCATGACGCTCGAGGGCACGGTGAGCAACGTGGCCCAGTTTGGCGCATTTGTCGATTTGGGCGTGCACCAGGACGGCTTGGTGCATGTGAGTCAGCTGGCCAACAAGTTCGTGAGCGATGCCCGCGAAGTGGTCAAGACCGGCGACATCGTCAAGGTGAAAGTGCTCGAGGTCGATGTGGCCCGCAAGCGCATCAGCCTGACCATGAAGCTGGACGCCGCGCCTGCCAGACGCGATGGCCCACGCGACAACCGGTTTGAAGGTGCAGGGCGCGACCACCGCCAGCGTGGCGGGGGTGGATACACTTCGCCTCCCGCCGCCGGTTCGGGCTCGGCCATGGCCAGTGCCTTTGCCAAGCTGCAGGGCCTGAAGAAATAAGGCCGATGCAAGCCCTCCACATCCACGCTGGCCCCAAGGCCCTGGCCCACATCCGTGAACACGGTTTGCGGCCTGAGCACATTGGCGTCATCCCGGGTGCGGCGGGCGGCCCCAAGGGGCTGATTCTTGGGCCGTTGGACCGCTTCATTTTTGGCGAATGGCTGAGCCAAAGCCGGCAACCGGTGGATTTGGTCGGCGCCTCCATTGGCGCGTGGCGCATGTCCACCGCTTGTCTGAATGACCCGGTGGCTGCGTTTGCGCGGCTGGAGCACGACTACATCCACCAGCATTACGAACCTTTGCCGGGGCAAAAACGGGTAACAGCCGCGCAGGTGAGCGAGGCCTTTGGCCACAGCCTGCAGGCCTTTTACGGAGGGCGCATCGACCAGGCGCTGAACCACCCGCGCTATCGCCTGCACATCGTCACTTCGCGGGGCCGCCATGTGCTGCACCGCGAACACCCCGTGGCCACGCCACTGGGTTACGCCGGGGCTTACATCAGCAACGCCGTGAGCCGTCGCGCCTTGGGCAGCTGGCTGGAGCGGGTGGTGTTTTCAGCTCAGGGTGCAGATTTGCCTTTTGATGCCAGCGACTTTTGCACCCGGCAAGTGGGCTTGACCGAGAGCAATTTCATGCCCGCATTGCAAGCGAGCTGCTCGATCCCGTTTGCCCTCCAAGCCGTGCACGACATCCCCGGTGCACCGACCGGCGCGTATTGGGACGGCGGCATCACCGATTACCACCTGCACCTGAACTGGACGGCCCCAGCAAAAGGCACGGACCGTGCCATCGTGCTCTACCCGCATTTCCAGCAAAACGTGGTGCCCGGCTGGCTCGACAAAGCGCTCAAGTGGCGACACGCTGCGACAGCGTTTTTGGAGAGCACCATCGTCCTGGCCCCCAATCCCGAGTGGGTCAAGACCCTGCCGAACGGCAAGCTGCCCGACCGCACAGACTTCATGACCTACGACCGCGACCTGGCAGGGCGGGTGAAGGTGTGGACAGCGGCGGCCCAAGCCAGCCAGCAATTGGCCGATGAGTTTGGGGCGTGGCTGGACACGCCTGAAATCTCGCGGATTCAAGCCTTGTGATTCAAACAAGGACGGGGCTGGGATAATCACCCCATGCCTTCTACCGCGCCTTACCTCACCGCCGCCCTCTACAAATTCGTCGATCTGCCCCATTTCGTTGACCTGCAATCGCCTTTGCAAGCCTGTTGCCAGGCGAAGGACGTAAAAGGCACACTGCTTTGGGCGCACGAGGGCATCAACGGCACCAT
>JACCDQ012195267.1_pt1 | contig 10042 bp, 9 predicted proteins | sample 7446031 | NCBI WGS metagenome assembly JACCDQ01 (sample SAMN15323442, study PRJNA562643) | freshwater metagenome | isolation source: river surface water | place: USA:Blue River Watershed | collected 2017-08-17 | reverse complement strand
GAATCGAACCGTCGACACATGGATTTTCAGTCCATTGCTCTACCAACTGAGCTACCGAACCAAAATCGGGAGTGCAAATTTAAGCAAAAAACATGAACTAACTTTGATTTCTCCAAATGATTGCTGTCGACGCCGGAAACACCACGATCAAAGTGCTGGAATTCAGCCCTTCGGGTGAAGTTCGTACCCAAAAAAAATGGCCTGCAACCGAGTGGAAGGCGTGCGCTCAATCGCTCGCTACCGCCGATCAGCCCATTTGGATCGCCGACACTGCTGGGCGCAACTGGCCTCTGGGCACCTGCGTCACGTCCAGCCACAGCTGGTCGTTTGAAATCGACTACAGTGCGCAACTCGGCAGCGACCGATTGGCCGCCATGGAGGGTGCCGTGCAGCGAAACCCAGGGCGCTCCATCCTCATGGTATCGTGCGGAACCTGCCTGACGTTCACCTTTCTCCACCAAGGCCAACGGCTTCAGGGTGGAGCCATTTCCCCGGGTTGGTCCTCGCGCCTCAAGGCACTCGCCGACTACACGGGGAGCTTGCCCCAGCTTGCCCCCCCGGGATCCGCTCAGTGGGAAGCCCTCCTCCAAACCGACCCCCGGACCCGCGACACCGAAGCGAGCATGCACCGCGGGGCGCTTCAGGGAATGCTCGACGAGGTTCAGGCCGAAGTGGCACGGTTTCGGCTCATTGATCCCGAACTCGTCCTCATCCTTCACGGCGGCGATGCCCGCGCGTTGGTTGGTCACATTAAAAACGGCATCTTTGCCGACGAAAACTGGATCGCCCTCGGACTTTGGTCGGTCGCACAACGCTCATGATTCGCAGAACCCTTTTGACCGCCGCCGCCCTCACGGCCTCTTGGAGCCTCGCCGCCCAACAGCAGTCGGTGAGTCCCTACTCGCTCTTTGGCGCGGGATGGGCTCAGGCTCAGGCCAACGCCTACCAGCAATTTCTTGGCGGAGCCAGCGCGGCCGACCGCAACCCCTGGTACCTCAACCCGGACCAGCCCGCGTCCCTTTCAGCCATTAAGTACACCACCTTGGACTTTGGCGGACAGCTGAGCGGCGTCAATCAGTCTGACGGCACAAACCGCACGCTCAACCGCACCGGCAACTTCAACAGCTTCGGCATCGCCGTGCCGCTCACCAAAGGCATGGGGATTTCAGGCTCCCTTCGCCCGTACACGGCCGTGGGCTATGACTTTCAGCAGTCGGGCACCGATTCGTCGTTTGGCGACTGGATCCAGCGCTATGTGGGCCGAGGCGGACTTAATGCCACCGCCGTGACCTGGTCTTGGGCGCCAATTAAGTACGTTTCGTTCGGAGCCACTGCGCGCTACCTCTTCGGGTCGGCCGACCGCAGCACCAAAGTTTACTTCACCGACTCGCGGTACGATTATGCCGGAAAGGTGGAGCGCGTCGTAGTCAGCGACTGGCGCTGGAATGCGGGCGCCCAGCTCATTCTGCCCATCGGGCTCAATGAATTGGTCGCGGGGGTTCAGTACGAGCCTAAAGCCGATTTGTCTGCCTCCCAGAACTACACATGGTACAGCTTCAAAACCAACAGCGACGGCGCTGAACTTCCGCTCGATACTGTGACGTCCGTGTACGCGGCTCAAGGGCGTATTGCGCTCGGAGGCCGCCAAGCGGTTGGAATCCGTTGGGCTACGAACCGCAAGAACACACTGCTTCCGGCATGGACGCTCAGTGGCCATTTCGAGCGCACGCTCGTTGGCGATCACCGGGACTTCAACGCCGGTTCTTCAGGAAACTACCAAGGCTACGCCCAAGCGTGGATTGTCCAAACGAGCGTCGTACCGACGCTGATTTCGACGAAGAAGAAGCTTTCGTCGTACCTAAGTCAAGTTCAGTATGTGGCCTCATTTCGCCAGGATCGATTCGGACTTTTCTTAGGCGGAGCCGAGGTTCGCGGGTGGAGCGGCAACCTCGGGATGGCCATGCCAGTGGGCGGCCGCAGCTTTATTCCAGGCGACGTAAAAGTGGCCACGGTGCATCTTGGCCTCAATTTTGGTCGTACTGGTTCAGTTAACAATGGTTTAGTGCGGGAACAATATATTCGCGCCGCCGTTGGTCTAACGTTGAATGATCAGTGGTTTATGAAAGCTAAATTCCGATAAGTATGAAACGAGTTTTAGGATACCTGTTGCTCTTCGCCGCCCTCGGCACCTCCTCACTGTACGCCCAAAAAGCGGTGTGGGGCAAGAACGCCACTGACTCTACCGTGTGCTTTGAGAAGTACAACACCTTTGGTGCGCTGTACAACAGCAAGTCCTACGTAGAAGCATACGAGCCATGGAAGGTTGTGTACGAGACCTGCCCTCAGGCCACGGAGGTGATCTACAAGTTTGCTCCGAAGATCCTCGAAGCCAAAATCAAGGAGGCCACCGATCCCAAGGTGAAAAACGACCTCGTTCGCTTGCTTTTGTCAACCTACGACCGCCGCAACGAACTGTATCCAGGTAAAGAAGCTGAAATCTTGGCACAAAAGGCCGACGATTTTTGGACCTACTACCCTGACAGCGCGTCAAAGGCTTACGACATGTACAAAAAGGTGTTTGCCATGGACCCCAAGGCCCTGCAGCCAGCCTACCTGAACAACTACTTCAACGTGGTTATCAAGCTGTACAAAGACGAAAAACTCAATTCGTTTGGGCTGGTCGAGGGTTTCAACGACGTGGCCGAAGCCATTGAACTGCAGTCCAACGACCGCAACACGCTGATCGCTCAGTTGACCGAAAAGGATACGCTTGGAACGATTTCAGATCGCGAAAAGCGCAACCTCGACGCCAACCGCAAGCTTTTGGCTCAGTCTGAAAAGTTGCTGGGCAACATCGAAAAGGGAATTGCTCCCCTGCTGACGTGCGAGCGTTTGACCTTGATCTACAACGACTCGACCTACGCGCTGCACACCACCGATAAGTCGTGGTTGGTACGCGCCTTGAAAATGCTGTCAAAGGAGCGCACTGGCGCCGACGGTAGCTCGTCAGACTGTACCGACAACCCAATGTACTTCAAGGCTGCATCAGCCCTTTACAAGCTGGAACCCAGTGCCCAAGCTGCCCGCTCTATGGGTCTGCTCAGCGTGAAAAATGGAATGTACGCCGAAGCCAAAAAGTACTTTGACGACGCCATTCGCCAAGAGGTGGACCCCAAGAAGCGCGCTAAGGACTGGTTGAAATTGGCCGTAATTGCCGAGAAACAAGGCCAGCTGGCCGAGGCCAAGCGCGCGTGCTTGGAATCTGCCCGCGCCAACCCCGAGTCGGGTGAGGCCTACTTGTTCCTCGCTTCGGTGTACGGCAAGGCTGCAGGAACCTGTGGAAGCAATGCCTTCGAGAAGAACGCAGTGTACTGGGCGGCTATCAACATGGCCAACCGTGCGGCTTCGGTTCAGCCCGACCTTGCTGCCCGCGCTGAGTCCTTGGCCGCTGCCTTCCGCAAGAACGTGCCCGATAAGTCGATCGCCTTCCAGTTCAACTACAAGGAGGGTGATACCTACACGATCGGTTGTTGGATCAACGAGCGCGTCGTTGTCCGCTTCTAAATTCACTGCACTCTTCGTACTGGGCGTCGTCGTGGCTTCGTGCCGCAACGACGCCCAAGACGTTAAAAAGATCCATACTGCGCCCAAAGGGCCGAGTTCCATTCAGTATGGAATTTCGGTGGTGTATTCCGACACGTCAGAGGTGCAATGGCGCCTCAGCGCACGAGAATTCGAAGAACAGCGCGCAAGCGGTCAGCCCGACCGCGAGGTTTTTCGCGGAAACGTTTCGGCCACGCAGCTCCTCAATGGCAAGCCGACCGGCCGCGAGCTTCGCGCAGCCCAAATTGTTCGCGACGTGCGCGCGCAGCGATGGCTCCTCTCCGGCGGGGTCGATGTTCGCCAGGGGCGGAGCAAGTCCCTGCGCACCGAATCTCTTGAGTGGGACCGCAAGACCGGCAAGATTTTTGGCTCAGAGTGGGTTGACATTAACGACGAGGGCCAAACCCTGAGCGGCAAAGGTTTTGAGGCCATGGAAGATCTCTCAGTCTACACCATCTTTGAGGTGTCGGGCCAATTCGACGAACAAACACCCAATACCCCATGAACAGTCCCATGCGCTGGCGCGTCCTCGAGTGGATTTACTACGTAACTGCCGTGCTCTCAGCTGAAGCAGCATGGTCGCTTTATACCACCGAGCCCAAGCGGGCGCTGTTGTTTGTGGGATTCACGGTGGTTTCGGTTGCCATGGCCCTTTGGCGCCGCTCGCAGCGCATCAAAGCCTCCAAGAATTCATGATCGCGTCCCTTGTTCTGCTGTTCGTTTCGTTGGCCGCGTCTGCCTTCTTTTCGGGCACCGAAATCGCGTTTTTGACGGCCAATCGCCTTCAGCTAGAAATTGACCTCAAGCGAAAAGCCATTCCCTTTTGGGTTGCGCAATGGATCGCAAACCCCCAACAATTTCTAGTTACCTTGTTGATTGGCAACACCTTGGCCTTGGTAGTGGTCGGTGCCCAGTCGGCGGTACTCCTTCATCCGTTCCTTGAGCCCCAAATGAGTTTGCCGCTTGCGCTGCTCCTCGAAACCTTGATTTCGACTGTGGTGGTGCTTTTTGTGGCGGAGTACATCCCCAAGGCCCTCTTTCGCGAACAGGCCAACCGGGCATTGGTTTGGACCGCGGTGCCCGCCATGGTGGTGCACATGCTGTTTTGGCCTGCGTCAATGGCCCTTACGAAGTTTAACGAATGGGTGTTTAAGCGCATGGGCGCGGATTCGGGAGCGTCAGGTCCGGCTCGCGTATTTGGCCTTGCTGATTTGAACAGCTTGGTGGACGAGGCCAGCCAAAAAGAAGAGCAGGATCCCGAGGTGGAACTGTTCCGCAACGCCCTCGACTTTGCCGAAGTAAAGGTCCGAGCTTGCATGGTTCCGCGCCCAGAACTGGCGGCGGTTCCACTGACCATCAACCTCGACGACCTGCGCGCCAAATTTGTGGAAACCGGCTTTAGCCGCCTGATTGTCTATCGCGAAGAGCTTGACGATGCCTTTGCCTACGTGCATCAATTTGAGTTGTTTAAAAAGCCGCGCACGCTCAAATCAGTCCTGACACCCCTTTCGTTCGTGCCCGAGGCTATGAATGCCCAAGACGTCTTTCAGCAGCTCATTCGCGAGAAACGAAGCATGGCCCTTGTGGTAGACGACCTCGGTGGTTTATTGGGGATGGTGACCCTCGAAGACATTATTGAGGAACTTTTTGGTGAAATTGACGACGAGCACGACCAGGATTCGCTCGTAGAACAGGTTCTTGAAGATGGAACCTACCGCCTAGACGGTCGCCTCGAGGTGAACTACCTCAACGACCAGTATGCCCTTGGGTTTCCCGAGTCTGATCGATTTACGACGCTGGGCGGCTTGATTACCGACTTGGCGGGCAAGCTTCCGGAGCCCGGTGATACCGTGGTAGTCGGGGCGTGGCGTCTCGAGGTTGAGGGCATGGAAGTTCAGCGTGTCAAGCAAGTTCTAGTGCGCCGCGACGCGTGATTTTAAGGTTGTAGTGCCGCCAGGTCGTTGTATATTCGCGACCTTATTTACACCTAGTTATGGGACTTTTTGAAGCTATCCGCAGCCGTTCCGGACTCGTTATCGGAGTCATCGGTATTTCCTTGGTTGCCTTTGTTTTGACGGACTTTTTGACCTCCGGAAACATGCTCTTTCAGGGCGACCGCGACGTGGTCGGCCGAATTGAAGGCGAGAAAATTTCGTACCTCGATTTTAATAAAGAGGTTGAGGAACTCAGCCAAAATCCACAGTACGCTCAAGCCAGTCCGCTTCAGATCAGCGAGTTGGTGTGGAACAACATCTTGAACGAGAAGTTGTTGGTCGACCCAATGAGTGATCTTGGGTTCACCGTAACGACGGAGGAGCTTACCAAGGTTATTGAAATGACCCCGTCGGTGCAGCAAATGCCGGGCTTACAAGATCCGAATACGGGACAATTCCGTCCCGACTTGCTGCGCAGCGCGCTTCAAAACTTGCGCGATCAGCGCGAGAGCTCACCCGAGGCCGCGGCCCAATGGGCTAGCTGGGTGGCCTACGAGCAGGACGTTAAGAACCAAGCGTTGAGCAGCAAGATTTACGATGCCGTAGCGGCTGGAATGCGCATGCCGCAGAGCCTTCAGCTTGCCCAAAACACGCGCAACAACCGCCAGCTGCAGCTCAAGGTGGCGGCGATGACGGTGGCTGAAATCAAAGACGGCGACGTGCAGCCAACCGAGGATGACTTCCAAGCCATTTACGACGAGTACAAAGCGAATTTTAAGGTGACCAACCCACTTCGCGACGCGATGGTGGCCGACTTCCCCTTGACGCCGTCAGAGCAAGACTTGGCGACGGCTAAGGCCGAACTTGCGAAAATTGCTGCGGACTTCGCTTCTTCAGTAGACGACAGCGCTTTTGCGGCGGCGAATACCGACGTATTTGTTCCCATCGCGTTGCGCCCTGAGGCAACGATCAACCCGAACGTGCTTCCCTTCATTCAAGGCAAGGGTACGGGCTTTGTTTCAGAGCCAATTCAAGACGGCGACGTGTACCGTGTGGTCAAAGTAATGGGTCGTGCCGCGCTTCCTGATTCAGCGCGTGCCAAGCACATTCTGATTGCCTTCGCCGGAGCAGAGCGTTCTCAAGCCACCCGAAGCTACCAAGAGGCTCAGGCCTTGGCAGACAGCCTGCTCAAGCAGCTCAAGGGTGGTGCTTCGTTCACGGAGCTCAGCAAGCAGTACAGCAGCGACGTGGTTGCCGCTTCGAAAGACGGCGACTTGGGTTGGTTCCAGCCTGGACAAATGACCCCTGCGTTTGAAGCATTCTGCTTCGAGAAGAGCACGGGTTCGCTGGATCTCGTAGAAACCGAGTTTGGTTTTCACATCGTTCAGGTTACGGGTCAGAAAGGTGCACGTCCCGCCGTTCGCTTGGCCGAAGTGGTGCGCCGTGTGACCGTAAGTCCTGAATCAGAGCAAAAAGTCTACGCCAAAGCAGGTGAACTAGCTAAGTTGCTTCAAGATGGCATGAAGGCTGAAGATGCCGCAAAGAAGGTTGGCGCGCAGCTGATTCCTGCGCGAAACGTGCGCGCAACCGACGCTTCGGTTATGGGAATGGCCGAAAACCGTGAGGTGGTTCGTTGGATCTTCAACGAAGACCGCGAGGTGGGCGACGTAAGCGTGATCAACAACAACTACAAATCGTATGCAGTCGTGCAGCTTACAGCGGTATTTGAGGAGGGCTACAAGCCATTAGAGTCGGTAAAGGAAGATCTTAAGCCCCTCGCGCTGAACCGCGCCAAGGTTCGCGTGCTTGCGGAGCGCCTAGCTGCCAAGAAGAACCCAGAGTGGACGGATGCCAACGTGACGCTGGCGGCTCCGTACCTGCCGACGGGTCGCGAGGCAAAGGTGGTGGGCCTAGCTGCGGGATCTAAGGTTGGCTTTACGTCAGAGGTGATTGAGGGAAGCAATGGAGCGTACCGCTTCAAGTTGGTGAACGCGTTTGATGCGCCCACTACGTTAACCCCGGCCGACGTGGCAGCTGAAAACAACCGTCTTGCGGGCAGCGTGCAGCAAATGCTGCTTCAGTCGCTGCTCCAGTCGGCAAACGTGCAAGACAACCGCGGAGCGTTCTACTAAGTCGTTCCTAAACGTACCGAAAAAGCCCGAGGCCGCATGGCTTCGGGCTTTTTTTGTGCCGTTCCTGGAGGAGGAGGTGGGGCCGTTGAAAGGAGTGGGGCCGTTGAAGGGAGTGGGGTTGTTTCGAACAACCTAAAGCGGGAGGGTGTCGACCGTGCTTAGAGGCTTTCCCAGCGGTAGGCGTCCCAGCGCAAGAACACAAACACCATTAGGCTAAAGGCCCACAGGGAGGATCCTCCGTAGCTGAAAAACGGCAATGGAATGCCAATGACGGGCATCAGGCCGAGCGTCATGCCGACGTTGACCGCGAAGTGAACAAAGAGAATGCTGGCAATGCTCAGCCCGAAGTACATTCCAAAACCGTGCTTTTGGCGCTGCGCAAGCAGCACAAGCCGAATGATGAGTCCAGCAAACGCCAATAGGACCACGAGCGCGCCTAAAAAGCCCCATTCTTCGCCCACCGTACAGAAGATGTAGTCGGTTGTTTGCTCGGGAACGAAGCGAAGGCGGGTTTGTGTGCCTTCCATGTAGCCTTTGCCAAACAGTCCGCCCGAACCGATCGCAATCAAGGACTGCGCCGTCTGGTAGCCCGCCGCGCTGGGGTCGTCGACCTGCCCAAGCAGCAGTTTGATGCGAATTTGCTGGTGCGGCTTGAGCACGTTGTCGAAAACTTGGTTCACTGCGCCAGCCCAAAGAAGGGCGCCAAGGCCAAGCCAAATGGCCGGATGCTTCACGAACCGAATGAAGGACATGCGGTGGCGTGCGCGCGAAACCAGCAGGCTAAGCACCGCCACACTCAAGATGACGGCGCGCACGGTTCCGGGGCTCCAGGCAAGCGCTAGGATTGACACAACCGCAATGCCCAAGGTGCCAAAGAGGTAGAAGGAGGGAAGTCCGGCAAAGTAAAAAACGAGCAGGAACGACGTGAATACGAGCGCAGAACCCGCGTCAGGCTGAAGCAAGATCAAGCCCATTGGAATACCGACAATGAGTGCGGGAAGCAAGCGTCCGCGCCATGTAGTCAAGTCATAGGAGCCGTTTCCAATGAGCCGCGCGACCATCATGGCGGTCCCCAGTTTAGCGAACTCCGAGGGCTGAAGGCCAAACGAGCCCAGACTTAGCCAGGATTTATTGCCGCCTTTTTCAACGCCCACCGCCAGTACGGCCAAAAGGAGCACGATGCTAATGCCATACACAAGCCAGGAAAGCACTTCGAACAGCCGCGCGTCAGCCAGGAGCACCATGAGGACCAGAAAACTGGCAAGACCGATAAAGCTCAATTGCTTGCCGGCTTCGTGGTCCCAACTCCATTGAAAACTGTCGGCAACCGGGGTTACGGTGGCGAGAATGTTGAGCCAGCCAAAAACGACCAAAAACAAGACGAGGCTCACGCTGATCCAGTCGAGCTTGCCTACGAGGGGCGTGGCGGTAGTGCGGTTCATTAGTAGGGCGGAAGTTGCGTTTGGACGGAATTCACGCGGTACTCGCCCGTGAGCGCTCCTTCTACCATTCGGCGGTATAATTCCGGACGCGTGATGGTATCGTGCAAGTAGGACTCCATCATCAAGCTGGCGATGGGCGCAGCCCAACGCGATCCCCAATAGCCGTTTTCAACAATGATTGCGATGGCAATTTTGGGCTTGTCCAGGGGCGCAAACGACGTGAAAATCGAGTGGTCTTGGCCGTGTGGATTCTGGGCTGTACCCGTTTTACCTGCCATCGGTAGCCCTTCAAGGCGCGATGCACTGGCTGTACCCGACTCAAATACATCGTTCATGCCTTGAATAATGACGCCAAAATGCTGCGGGTCAATCGTGGTTTTGTTGACGGTGGTAAACGCGGGGTCGTCAATAGGCTTGCCGTCAATGGCGCGAACCACGTGTGGCCGAATCCACCATCCCCGGTTGGCCACGGCGGCCACCATATTGGCGAGCTGAATAGGGGTTACCACGAGCTCACCTTGGCCAATTGCCAGCGAAATTACGGTGGGCGCCTTCCATCGGTCGGTTCGGTACACTTTGTTGAAGTAGGAGCCGTCTGGCACAAACCCCTTTCGGCCCGTCGGAAGGTCCACGCCCAAAAAGTCGCCCAACCCAAAGCTCTTGACGTGGCGGTGCCATTGGTCGATGCCTTGGGTCGCGCTGGGGTACTTGTCGAGCACCTTTTTCAGGATTTGGCAATGGTAGTTGTTGCAGCTCTTACTTATCGAACCGCGCAGGTCGAGCGTGCCTGCCTTACAGTGGCAACCAATGTGCAGCGATCCAAAATGGTAGCCATCGATACAGGTGTACTGGGTTTCTTCGCTGACTACGCCCTCTTGGAGTCCGATGAGTGCGTTCAAAATTTTAAACGGAGACCCCGGCGGGTATTCCG
>JACCDQ010090192.1_pt1 | contig 10042 bp, 7 predicted proteins | sample 7446031 | NCBI WGS metagenome assembly JACCDQ01 (sample SAMN15323442, study PRJNA562643) | freshwater metagenome | isolation source: river surface water | place: USA:Blue River Watershed | collected 2017-08-17 | reverse complement strand
TCTCGCCCCCTAAATCCCCCAATACTGGGGGACTTTGAACCGCGAAAGATACCGATCTCCCCCCAAACTTGGGGGGCTGGGGGGGCAAAATAGGGTTGACTGGTAGATATGTGTACGCGGTAGCCTTGATAAGGGGGGCGAAGAAAAAGGGCGATCGCATTGAGTTTATTTCCCTCAACCCACCTTGATAAAAGCTGACTTTTCTCGTTAAGTCTGAAAATGACGACCGAATAAGGGTTTCAAACTCTTCGCCGTTTCCAATAAGCTGGATTTAATGACAATAGCGGACGAGAGAATAAGGCTTTGAGACAGGAGAAAATTAAGTGATCGCTCAAATAAAAAGATAGCGGGAAAAGTCGGATATAAATGGCGATCGCCACTCTCATCTCTTGTTATTCCTAGGTATGCAATTCATGTCTTGTCTAGGGATTTTTTTCGACAGCAACGGCTTGAATTTGATTGAGAAAATAGGTTTCCTGCTCGGTATATTGTAACGAACGGGCCAGGGCGAGGGCCTGTTGGTAGGCGACTAAAGCAGGAGCGTATTGCTTGGCCGTGCGGTAAAGTTGAGCAATTTGATCATAGGTTTTCATTAAACCGTAGTAATTATAGGATTGCTGTTCAACGCGGAGCAGTTTTTGATAAATTTGTAGAGCGTAATTGGGTTGTTGATAGGTTTGATAAAGATTGGCTAATTTTTTGAGGGCTAAACTAGCGGCTCCAAACTGTTGGAGTGACCAGGCAATACTATAGGCTGATTGATAGTTTTGGCTGGCCTTTTCCGATTGTTTGAGTTTTTCGTAATCTTCCCCTAAAGCAATTTTTAAATCAGCCACTAAGTCTAATTTTTGGTCTTTGATATAGCGTTGCACTAATTGTTCTTTAATTCGCACGGCATTTTCAGGTTCGGCGGCCTGTTGATAAATTTTGGCCAATTTTTGCAGATAAATTCCTTCTAAGTAGGCATTTTTTCGCGCCTGGGCCCTAGCCAATAAATCTTCATAGATAATCGCCGCGTTGGGATAGTCAAATTTCGCCAGATACAATTCCCCTAATACCCCTAACGCCTGTTCTTCGGCTTTAAGATTCTTTTGCTGACGGGCATTGGCGGCTAAACCTTGGTAAACCGCGATCGCCTCATCTAAACTTCGCATCCGTTGATAGGCCGTCGCTAGGGCAGTTAAAACCTCTGGGTTGAGGGGGCCGCGACTTTCTTCTTCCTGTTTGATCTGCTCCAGACGTTTTTGCAAACGGAGAACATCTTCCTTACGGGACTTTTCCCAGGCAATACTGCCGACTTGACCCAGGGACTCGATCTCGACCAACGTTCCCAAACTGCGTCTGCCCCGCAACTCTCGATACCAAACAGTAAAAGCGGCATCATCCTGACCCTCCCTAGATAAGTCCTGACCCTGTTGATGGAGTTGATCCAAGGCTTGGGTTAAGCGTCGTCGCTGAAAAGCAGAAAGGGGGATATTGGCGGGGATCAGAGGATCGGGTGGGAAAAAACTGGCATCCAGGGGATCAATTTCCGTTGGGGCCGGTTTAGGAGGAGTCAATGTTTGTACAGGGGGCAAAGTCGCTACCATCATCGCGTTGGCCCTAGCCTGGCTATTCCAGCCTAAACTATCCGCCCACAGCAGACCGCAAGCACAGGTCAATAAAACAGAGAAACGAGAGAAGGACGGCATAACGACTGACTTGATGGCGAGATTACCCAAACTTGCTTAAAATCCTAGCACAGAGCCTCTTTCCTTTCGGGAGCGATCGCATGGTGCGTCAACTGTTAATTGTTTGTTTGCTTGTGTTGGTTTGTTGCGGCTGTGGGAGTAATTTTGTCGTGTCTCAGACGGCTGAACGGCTATTTTTACCCCTGAGTCTCGATTTCCTAGGGGAATACCCCTTACCCAAACAAACCCTAGCGGATACCCCGGTGGGAGGACTGTCCGGCCTAACCTATGACCGCCTCCGCGATCGCTTCTATGCCATCAGTGACGACCGTAAAAATCCCCGTTTTTATACCCTCAAACTAGAGATTAATCAAGATACCCCACCGGCCCGTCTGCAATCCGTCACCGTAGAAGCCGTTACCTTACTAAAAGAAGCCCAGGGAAATCCCTATCCGCCCCATACCGTTGATGGAGAAGGCATTGCTTTTACGCCCAGGGGAACCCTATTTGTGGCCAGTGAAGGGGATAATCGTCGTCAAGTGTTACCCTTTATCGGAGAATTTGAGCTATCCACCGGTATTTTGCAAGACTATTTGTCCTTACCTCAACGGTTTTTACCGGCGAAAAACAATCCAACCCAGGGAATTCAGAATAATTTCGGTTTTGAAGCCCTCGCCGTCGCCGCTACCAGTACCCTAAAAGAGGATCCCTTTCGCCTATTTACTGCCGTTGAAAATCCCCTGCTCCAAGACCAGAATCCCGATAAAGTCAGCAAAAACTTGCCCCTCCGTTTTCTTCATTATGTAATTAATGCGATCGGCGATCCGGTGCTAGTAGGGGAAAATCTCTATTTCCTCGATCCCATGCCCCCAGGCACTTTATCCCAAGGATTAAGCGATCTAGCAACCTTAGACCAGGAAGGGTATTTTATTAGCCTAGAGCGAGATTTTGGATTAGGCGGTTTTGGTGCGAAATTATTTCAAGTGATCAACGCTAACGCCACTGATACCAGTCAAGTCAGCAGTTTTAAAGACGGAACCACCGGCTTAATACCGCTGAAAAAGCAACTGTTATTAGACCTAAGCACGTTAAACATTGACCTCGATAATTTGGAAGGTCTGGCCTTTGGCCCCCATTTAGCCGATGGTAGTCCTACCTTATTGTTAGTGAGCGATGATAACTTTCGGCAGGAGCAAATTACGCAATTTCTCCTATTTCGGGTTAATCGCCATTCGGTCAAAGCAACCAACCTTGGCAAGCCGGTTTAGCCCTGAAAGACTCGGCTTACCCACCCATGTCTTTGGGGGGAATTAAACCGTTTCTAATTCGGTTTCTCGAAAGTGCGCTTGAAAGGGTTTAGAAACACCTTCACTGAATTTGACAACGATGGGCAGATTGGCACTAATGGGACGACCTTGCCATTCCGTCAAGATGCTGATGATTTCCCCTTCTAGTCCATTCAAATCACAGGGTTGTTTTTTATGTTGGGGATGATGGTAAACAATCACAGAGGCACTGACTCGAACACGATCGCCAATTTTCATAGATACTGACTCAACTTAACAACTCTTAGAGATAGGGGTTAGGGCTTACCGGCTGGCCATTGCCCATCCCAGTATTTAAGCTTTATCATTGTGACACAGGTATGGCCCCTCCGAAGCTGACTAGAGGGGAACATTTTTGGCGGTTCTGGACGGGTAGGAGTTCCCCAACAACCTGACTCGGTGACTCCGGGGGAAGAAAAGTCAGCAATAAATGAAAATTAAGACCCTAAATCGCTCAAATTGGCTGTCGTCAATGATATAATCAGAAACGCTGATTTTTAGAAATGAGATTATTGGTTCTACTCTATGGCTAAAAAATCCATGATTGAACGCGATAAGCGTCGCAGTCGTTTAGTTGACAAGTATGCTGAGAAACGGGCTACTTTAAAAGAAGAGTTCCGTCAAGCGGAAACGTTGGATGACAAACTGGCTATTCACCAAAAAATTCAACAGTTACCCCGTAATAGCGCGCCTTCTCGCAAACGTAACCGTTGTTTAGCCACTGGCCGCCCTAGGGGGTATTATCGGGATTTTGGTCTCTGTCGTAATGTTCTCCGGGATTGGGCGCACCAAGGTTTATTGCCTGGGGTCGTCAAGTCCAGTTGGTAGCAAGTCTTGGGTAAAGGGGCAGAATTCCACCAGTTCAGGTTTTTGGCTGGTTCGGTGAAAGTTTTTGCTTCTTGCCTAGGGTTGTTTATCGAAAAAATTGGGACCAAAACCCCGTTCTTTGGGACGGCTTTAATTGGTTTTGAATGAATGTATTGCTGGAAAATTTGGTAGTGATTCGATAGTAGTGGTGGTCTAAATGGCTTATACGGTAGGGATCATAGAAAATATCAACGAATATAAATTTTTGTCCAATCTATCTCTTAACCACTACGGCGAAATCACTGCCCCTTGGAGTCGGGATTAAGAGAGAACAAACCTATTAGAGAATTAGGGACGGCGATTTTTACACAGGGGGAATTTGACGACGATTTTCGAGGAGCAATTCCTTGAATTTTTCGGGGGGGACAGGCGGACTGACAAAGTAGCCTTGGAAATCATCACAACCATGTTTCTGGATGAAATTCAATTCTGCTTCCGTTTCGACTCCTTCGGCAATAACCTGTAAATTGAGTTGATGGGCCATTTGAATAATCGCTTTGGCGATCGCCGCATTTTTGGGATTACTGTCAATATTACGAATAAAACATTGGTCTATTTTAAGAACATCAAAGGGGAATTGCTGTAAATAACCCAAAGACGAATAACCCGTACCAAAATCATCCATGGAAACCTGAATGCCGAGGTTTTTAATACGCTGTAACTGCTCCAAAGAGGTCGGCACATCGTCAACTAAAACACTTTCCGTTAATTCCAATTCTAACCATGCCGGCGATAATTCTAATTCCGTTAATAGCGTTTGCAATTTATGGGCTAACTGAGCATCTTGGAATTGTAGTGCTGAAAGATTGACCGCTACCTGAAGGGGAGCCAAGTCCTGCTCATGCCAGGTTTTTACCTGTTGTCCAACTTCCCAAAGCACCCATTCCCCAATTCCTTGAATTAACCCAGTTTTTTCAGCAATGGGAACAAATTTACCGGGCGAAATGAATCCCTGTTCTGGATGTGGCCAACGGATTAACGCTTCAGCCCCAATGATTGCCCCGGTTTTCAGATGAATTTGGGGTTGGTAATAAACGATAAATTCCTTTCTTTCTAGGGCTTGACGGAGATCTCGCTCTAGTCGGAGGGCTTCCTGGGAAATCGCCGTTAATTGTTCCGCTTGATAAAATTGTGCTTGATTGCCCCCCTGGCTTTTGGCCATTTCTTTGGCCGCGATCGCCTTGGTTAATAACTGATCTAAGGTAGTACCATGGTGAGGATAACAAGTAATCCCTAGACTCACCGAAATCGGAATTTCTTGCCCCTGAAGAATTAAGGGTTTAGCAAACGTCTGTAATAGTTGGGGAATGAGGGGATGGGTGAAGTCTTCACACTGATCCTTAGATAATTTCTGACCCATGAGTATCACAAATTCATTGCCATTCAACCGAATAAAATGGTCGTCAGGGGTTAATAATCGCTTAACCTGATCCACCAGATAACACAGGATATGATTGCCGCCATCGTAGCCTAATACTTGATTAATTTGTTGTAGCCGATCCACACTCAATACCAGTAAAAAAAGGCAGAAATTTTGCCCCTGGGACTGGATATGATTTTGCTGGAGGAGGGAATTAAATTGCTCTCGCAGGGCTAATTGATTGGGTAAACCCGTCAAGGAATCGTGGGCCATCAAATAATTAATTTTCTCTTGGCTCGCCTGGAGTTCTTCATGATAATACTGGGAATGATTATTTCGTTTCTTGAGACGTATGGCGATCGCGTCCAATAAATCCTCATTACTAAAAGGTTTAATTAGGTAATCATCGGCTCCTAAATTCATACCATAACGTTGATCCTGTCGAGTCCCCTTCGCCGTTAAAAAAATAAAAGGAATCACACGAGTCACCGGGTTTTGTTGCAGAAGATTTAAGACCCCATAGCCATCTAAGGTCGGCATCATCACATCACAAATGATGAGATCCGGCGGATGACTTTGGGCAAGTTTGGCCCCTTCTTGACCGTTTCTAGCTTCAAGTACCTCAAAATTTTCTAATGTCAAAAGTTCTGCAATCAACTCCCGAATCGGGGTTTCATCTTCTATGATGAGGATAGTAGTCATGGTCGAGGATCAATAGGATCAAGAATAATTTAGCTAACCAGGATCAAGGCTAAAAAAATAAACGACAAAAATACCGAAATTTCGTAAAAACAATAAGAAAGTTCGACTTCAGCGAAGTTCAGTGAAATTCAGTGAAATTACGTCAGTGACGGTGTATGAAGTAGCAATCTTTCTTTAGTTTAATTGCAAGCTGTAGTTTCTTCAGGATTTTCTGCCAATTTCAGTAAAACTTTTCTGAAGGTTGCGTCAATGGAAGAGCCGTTAGGTAGCCGATAACAGTTGATAGGCTAAATACACCGCTTCTAGTAACTCCTCGGCGGGGATATCCAGGCTCATTTCCTCCTGGGCAAGCTGGTTTTGCAAGGGTTTAGCCAACTGTTCGCTTAATCGTTTTCGGGCGGGCGGGAGGAGTTCGCGCCGGCGTTCCAGATAGGCTCGGATTTTGGCAAAGTCTTCTGGGGTTAACTGCTGAAGCAGGAGGGTGGGCTGGAGGCTTTGGGCCAGGGTTTGACGGTCGGCGGCAATGGCAAGGGCGATTTTGCGGGGCTGTTCGGGCTTTTCTTGAATAACGAGGGTTCCGGCAACCCAATCCCCTAGACGTTTTTCCTGGCGGGTAAAAATAATCAGCATCATGCCGATATAAAACCAATCATCGAGGGGACGTAAGAGGGCGCGGAGGGTGGCCTGGGTTAATCCAACGGGGCGGCCATTGTCGCGGATGACACGGGTTTTTAGGTAGCGTTTGCCGGGGGTTTGCCCTTGCCAGAGGGTTTCAAAAAAGACAAAGTAACCCACAAAACAACTAAAGACCAGTAATAATTGAATGGCTAATAACCATTGACCCAGGCGGGATGCTCCGACAACTTGATCAAGTTTCAGAACTTCCCACAAGAAATAATAGAGTAGGCCCCACAACAACATCAGCAGGATCAGGAAAAGACCTAAAACCAAATAATCAATCAAGAGGGCATAGGCACGATTCCCAATCCCCGCAAGGGTAAATTCCAGTTCTACACTTTCCGGCGTTTCTAGGGAAAAATGATTAAATAAGGGCATGGTTCTCGCAACGAGAGTCGGGCATTTTCGCTATTTTAAAGGCTCTTTTCCAATTTTATGGTTTCCGATCAGTCTCTGTCGCTATCCTTAACGCAACTCCAACAAAGCCTACGGGCGGGACAACAATCCCTAGGGGAGTGGACGGGGGGAGAATGGGCCGTTTCGGCAGTCCCAGGGGCGGGAAAATCCCATAGTTTATCGGTAGCGGCGGCGATCGCCATTGCCCGGCATCAACTGCAACCCCAGCGTCAATTATTCATTGTCACCTTTACCCGTTCGGCGGGGGCGGCCATTAAGCAAAAAATTAAAGAACGTTTAAAGGAATTATCCTTACCGACGTTGGGATTTTCTGTGCAGACGATCCATGGTTTTGCGTTGCAAATTGCCAGTCGTCATCCAGAGTTATCGGGCTACGATTTAGCGCGGGTTTCGTTAATTAATGACTATCAACAACGACGTTTAGTGAAAGATAGCGTGGAAAATTGGCTCCAACGGTCAGCCGATCGCTTTCGGGAATTATTAGAAACGGGGGAATTTGATGGGGAAGAAACGGAAAGATTACGCCGTCAGTCTGTCCTTCGTTCCGAGGTTTTACCCAGTTTAGCAATAACGGTGGTCAAAGAAGCCAAAAGTTCTGGTTTATCACCCCAGGCTCTCCAACAATTAAGTGTCTTGGCTCCCGATGGTATCCTGGCGATCGCCGCCGGTCTATACGAAGAATATCAAACCTTAATGAATGCCAGAAACTGGTTCGATTACGATGACATGATTTTAGGAGCCTTAAAGGTTTTAGACCATCCCCAAATCTGTGAACAATGGCAACGACAAGTTTTTGGGATATTTGAAGATGAAGCCCAGGATTCTAGTCCCCTCCAAGCCCAATTAATTAACCGATTAGCCTACGATCCTGTAACTCAACAAACCCATTTAATTCGGGTCGGGGATCCTAATCAAGCGATTAACTCAACCTTTACTCCCGCCGATCCCATTTATTTTCATGGATTTTGTGAACGATGCGAAAAACAGGGAAAGTTTACCACCATGGATCAGGCTGGTCGCAGTCATTTAACGATTATTCAAGCGGCCAATTTTATGGTGCAATGGGTCAATCAGGCGATAGCTCAATCCCTGAAGGTTTCTCCGGTTTTAGGTGATGTTTTGAACCCGGTGATTCCCTTTCGTCTCCAAGCCATTCAGCCCGTTTCTCCCGGTGATCCCCAACCCAATCCGGTTGTTCAAGGTCAGACGGTGGAATTACGAGAACCCGATGATATTTTTCAGTCCATTCAACTGATTAAAACCCAGGCGATCGCCCTTTTAAAAGCCAATCCCGATCACAATGCCGCCATTTTAGTCCGTGAACATCGTCAAGCTCATTTTATCGCCAGTCAATTAGAAGATCTGCCCAAACAATATCACATCCGTCTCTATGAGGTCGGAGCCAGCGATCGGGTGCATCAAATTCCCAAAGAAATTCTCAGCCTTTGCCAATTCCTTGACCGTCCCCACTCGCCCGACCTATTAAAAAATGCCCTAGAAATTTTACAAAAAAAAGAATTAATCCCAACCCAAGATCTCAACGCTTTAGCCCTCTATCCCGAAAAATTCTTATATCCCAGTCCCCTGGAACCGGTCACGCCCAATATTGTTAATATCGCCAGAAATTGCTGTCGTCAACTGCTTCAAGCCAAATTAGATTTACCTCCGTACCATTTAATTACCTTTCTGGGCAGTTTTTTAAACTATGATGGCTCCCAAATGGCGACCCTACACAAACTAGCAGAGCAAATTCAACCGCCTACCCAGCCCAGTCCTAGCCTCAAAAGTATCATTACCGCTCTTCAGGAAATGGTTAACGCCGATCGCTTTGAAGGAGTCGAAGAAGATGGAGAAGAAATTTATACCCGTCCCCAACAAATTACCATTATGACCATGCACAAAGCCAAGGGATTAGATTGGGATTATGTCTTTTTACCCTTTCTGCAAAGTGATACCATTCCCGGCAATCCTTGGGTTCCCGCCGGCGCTAAATTTCTGGGAGACTATACCTTACAGGAAGTCGCTCGCGCTCAAATTCGTACCGCCGTTCATCATCAGTATTTACATCAAACCCCCGTCACAAAATTACCCGATCCCCTCACCGCCTGGGAAAAAGCCCAACACCTTAAACGCGCCGAAGAATATCGGTTACTCTATGTAGCCATGACTCGCGCTAAACGATTACTGTGGTTAAGTGCCGAACGCCAAGCCCCTTTTTCCTGGAGTACTTATCACCCCCAAACCAATCCGAAATTGGAGGAGAAAACCCCCTGTCCGGTTTTTACAGCTTTACAGATCTTTTTTCAGACGAAAACTGTTTAAAAAACTGTCTAATATCCAATCTGATTGATTACCCATAATTCAAGGTATTCTAAAACTCTATGGTCAAAGGATCACAATTATGGTTGTTTATCCGGATTGACCATAACCAAAGCTCATCTCGCTACCTGGAAAATTGGGTTAAAAGCCTGAGAATTTTGCGAATTTGTGGCGTGAGTAAGGTTTTACGGTAAGTATCAGCCGCTTTTTTGATGATTTCTGCCTGGGTCGGATAGGGATAAATCATCTGGGCCAGGGCATTCAGCCCTAGGTTTTGGGTCATTGCCAGGGTAATGGTGGAAATTAGATCTCCAGCATTTTTGGCTACTAGGGTCGCCCCTAAAATTTGATCTGAGCCAGTGGCATAAACTACCTGCATAAACCCTGCGGTTGTACCGTCGGTTATGCCTCGATCAATGGCGGTTAAGGGAATCGTCATTTCTTGAACGGAGGGGTATTGCCCCTGGGCTTGCTCCAGGGTTAATCCGACCTGGGCAATTTCTGGATCGGTATAAGTGACCCTAGGAATGAGTAAATTACTTACCTTGGCTTTCCCCCAGCCCCAGGGAGAAAATAGACTATTTTTAATCACAATTCGAGCAGAAGCATCCGCCGCATGGGTAAATTTTTGACTTAAGCATACATCCCCGGCCGCATAGATTTTGGGATTTTTTGTCTGTAAATAATCGTTAACAATAATGCCT
>JACCDQ011804458.1_pt1 | contig 10044 bp, 5 predicted proteins | sample 7446031 | NCBI WGS metagenome assembly JACCDQ01 (sample SAMN15323442, study PRJNA562643) | freshwater metagenome | isolation source: river surface water | place: USA:Blue River Watershed | collected 2017-08-17 | reverse complement strand
TGACACCAAATAAGTCCTGGTCGGCAACCAAAGGAGGTCGGCAATCTCCTTTGGTTGCCATCTTCGGCGGGAGCTTGACGAGCGGAGCCATTTTTGGCAGGAGTTTGCCGTTGTAGTCTTGTTTCCTCGGCAATCTCCTTTAATTGCTATCTTCGGCGGGAGCTTGACGAGCGTAGCGATTTTGCCGTTGAAGTCTTGTTTCGTCGGCAATCTCCTTTGGTTGCCATCTACGGCGGGAGCTTGACGAGCGGAGAGTTTGCCGTTGTAGTCTTGTTTCCTCGGCAATCTCCTTTGGTTGCTATCTTCGGCGGGAGCTTGACGAGCGGAGATCCCGGATCGAGATTGAGTTGAAAACTGTTGTAGTCTTGTTTCCTCGGCAATCTCCTTTCGTTGCTATCTTCGGCGGGAGCTTGACGAGCGGAGATCCCGGATCGAGATTGAGTTGAAAACTGCACAACCCCAGAGATGGCTCCAAAACTGCATAATCCCAAAGAAGATCACAAAATACCATTTTTTCAAAGTCCCACCTCTGACTAGATGTTGCATGGAAACATGACGGTTACTACAGGTCAAGTGGAACAAAGTTTCAGGCAGGGAGATGTTGCTGTAGCTAAAAGGAAGCTTCGACAGCTAATCCAACAAGGAAGCATTCCTCGCTTCTTGCGAGCTGTTCAGGTTATCAAAGGCACCAAGAAGAAGGTGTATCATTTTGTGGAGTGGCATTCGGGCGATGCAAAGCTGTTGATGGCACCCACGAGCTACACACAGCTTTGTCTTTACGAAGACCTTGGAGAGGTATGTAAACATTCTGTGTTGCTTCTTTTCTATCGGCGGGAGAGGTTGGCGGGAGAGGTCATCGACTTGGACGAGTAATCTGGCGAACCGCAATCCCTGTTCAATGGACTTGAGACAGATGGCGAATTCCGTTGCCAACTGGTGTGATACAAGTTGCCGACATCCGCCCTGTCACTTCGCATGATAGACGCTCCATCTCCTATCATGTTTGTGGTGTTCAGTTCGGGTCCTGGTAGTTTGCACAATCGGTGGGAACCGCATTCAAGATCAGTCGCCATAAGTTCGAGCAGTAAGATTTCCGTTGGCCTGGCTACTGTAGAAAAGTTGATAAAGGCCTTGATCGGCTCCGAGGTAGCAAGCAGGGTGTTCCTGTCGCCTTCCGAGGGATATGCTGGAGATGGAGGGTTGCAGTGCAATCGCGAAAGGCCGTCAGTTTTTGAACTCGAATATAGATGTTTGCTGTTGTCAAAATGATGCCAGCACCATCGAGCCACTAACGGTCTGTGGTTTATCCCTTTTTAGACACTACACAATTCTGAAACAGGAGCCTCCTACAAGAGAAAAATAGATGTTCTGGCTTCTCCGTTCTCGGATTCAAGCAATTGTTCATCTGTTTTATGGTCGCAGAAGCATGGCGAGGATAAGAAGAAGGACCCATTTGTATTTGTTGTTAATGAAGGATCTCCGGATTTTGCAATGTTGGGTTTGCTTTCCCATGGGCGAAGAATTGATTTCCGTGGAACAGCAAAGGCTGTAATTGCCAGAGCAAAGACAGAAGATAGAATGCGAGGCAATTTTCAACTCAATCTTATGTTTAGCGGAGGCGAGAATCAAAGACGAGGTGTTGTTGAAATTGCAGATCATTATGGATGTGCCATGCCTGGAGTGAATGTTGACAGTGAAAAGTGGATCCATCTGGCTGTGGAGATGAGTGAAATTGCCAAGAAAGTTGGTGTTCCATGGGTTGTTAATCCCAACAAGGAGTTGAAGAAGCGGAATCAGATCTTTGCGGAGCGATTACATCCTGACAATGTTTTCGAGGGTATAACCATTGCTTTGTTGGAGCTGTTCCCAAATCCGGGTATTGTGAAAGAACACGTAGACAAACTTAATTGCTCACTGTACACCCATACACTCCTGTTCAGCCAAATTGTGAACCTTGCAGGGGTAATTTACAGAGTTCTCATTTTGGGGTACATGCGAAAAACTTGTTTTGATTCCATGATTAGAAGAAGTGCATGCCAAGAGGTTGCGGACGCGTGCAGGGCGTATATGATTAAAGCAAGCCATTCGCAAGTGCCCAGTATGAAGGCCCAATCGTATAAGTCTTTTTATGAGGATACTGGAACGATGGGATTGGGCTTAATGGTAAAGAGGGTGCCCAAAACGACTGGCATTTTGAAAATTCAATATGCTGTACTCCTGAATCGACCACATGTAAACAAGCCTATGTCTTATGTATCACCGATTGCCACCATGATTTGTCAAATCTACAGGAAGAACAAGTCGTTTGAGTTTATTGATTTGTTGTCCATGTGCCTACCTATGGCTCACTTATGCAGTTTTTACAGTTATATGGCTGTTCTGGATGCGCTATCCAAGGAAGATGCTTTATCGAGTGACCCCGAATTGGGTCTTCTGGAGCGGATCATCGGTGATCTTGTCAACATGGTTGGTTCTTATAACGGTGGAGGGTTCCGACGTCAGCAATGTTCTTACAATTACCCTGCTGCAAGTCGGGCTCGGCTGGTTTCTGAGTTATTGGTCTTGAGGGCAATGTGCCTCAACTCCACAGAAATTCCACCAAGAGGTCGATCTTACGAGCAACACTGCCAGGAGAGGTACTTGCATTACTTAAAGACAGTGAAGGGCAATATACATGGTGCCGGACCGTTGACGGGAAGTCATCTGATTTGTGTGTTGGTTCTTGTTGGGCTATTGAACCCAGTTGGAATGGTTCATTGCAGCCAATTTGCCACTGCGACAAGTTTGTTTAAGGAAGGAAAGGGAGGAAATTGTCCCAACCCACATGCTCGGGCTTACATTAATAATGTTCCAAAGTCGAAGAAGCCGACAGGGAACACTAAAAAGGATGACCAAAATGATGACCGCAGTCATCGTGCTCAGCGACTTATGGAATCCGTTCTGCCCCACCTTCGTTTGAAGTTTCCTTTTATGGAGCGAAGTTTTATTGAGCAGATCAACTGTGAGACTTACCGGAAGGATATTGTCTACGACTTTTATGGCCCATGTACATCCCATATATTTGTACCCCCTTTTCGGTCACCAGAAGCACCAGGCCTTTATGTAATGAGCCCAGAAATGAATTTGGAGACAGGGAAGATTTCTGTTGTGACACGGCTGCAGACCCCTGATACGGAACGGGTTGCGGCACCATCATTTGTTCGAAACAGAAGCAATGCTATTATTGCATTGAAACCTTCTTCTCCAAAGGCCGAGAAGACACAGACCTTTGTAAGAATTCCAATGGAATATATTGATTCCTTTCCTGGACTACGAAAAGATCTGATGAGTCATTTTTTTGTCACCTATGGTGCCAACGGCAAAAGGTATATTCCTTCGACAGAATCGGCTACTAAATGGATTTCAACACATCCCATTATGAGTAAACTGCTGCGCCAGTTTTTGAACTATCCACTTCCCAAATCAGTATCGGTATCAGAACCTCGAGCAGGAAGTTTCCCAACCCCAGGTCAGCGGAAGGGGTTTAAATCACCGCAGCAATTGGTATTCGATCTCACTCAGCCCGGATTTCCAGGCAAACAAATTGCTATGAAGCGACCAGCCTTATCAGTACTCGATACTGGTAAATTTCACTCTGCCCCAAGCGGCCATGCTGGTTCTATGGAGGCAAGTATGCCTAGAGCAAAGAGAGTGAAGGAACATCATAGCTTAAAGAGTGATGTGCTGATCCCTTTAATGCCTACAAGTATCGCTATGCCAGATACCTTGGCATCTGAATCCTCATGTCCCGAATCAACCGAGCAGCCTGCATCAGTGTATGACAACATTGTTTTCAAATCTTACAAATTACACGGGACTGCTGGAGTTGAGCTGGTTTGCAAGAAGAGGTCGGAGATGCCAACTTTTCGGAGACTACAGTTGAATCCAATTTCAATTTTGACGTTGGGCCCGTTGCATGCTGAAGTCAAGCAGTCTCTCTACCATGGAATGGTCTCTAGTTGTATGCCTTCGGTCTTCAGCAAAGGATGCTTTCTTTCGGTGAAATGCACAGATGCTTCTCACGTCTTTCGGTACGATACTCCATTGGAACCAGGGTGTACTGGTAAGGAAGCAACCATGTACATGTCGAATTTGCTTGGATACGACCTGAGCAGCTTTTATACAGTTGGAATCTGTTCCATCGTTGATAAATTGGCTGTTTTCAATGGTGCAACGGCAGTCCCAAGCCGGAAGTATCCAGGAATGGTGAACTGGCTTTTTGACACCCAAAGTGAGAGCAACAAGTTTTTCGTCCAGGCCATCATGATTACTTCTGGGAGACCTTCTTATTTTCGAAGCCTTTATAACCGAATGGTGAAGAAAGTTAGGAGCGAGAGTTCCAACGGGTTGGACATTGGACAAGTCGTCCTTCACTTATCCCTGCCGGGAAGGGAGGGGGTATTGTTTTACGCTGTTCTCCAACCTCCTCATGGTACACATGGCAGTAATTGGTGTTTGGTTCCGGCCATGTCGGCTAAATCCAAGCCTGGTGATATCCTTTACATGGATTGCTGGTCCTGGAAGTCTCAGAAGGATTTGCAAATTCCCTCTGTAGGTAAGGTTGCTGGTCTCAGCGATGAAGACTCGACACCACACATTATTTAAATTATTCTGTCTGCTTTTTGGAGATTTCCCTTCTAATTGCAATCCGACAGACATGTTTTGTTATACCAACTGGAAGGAAGCAGCGATCTCACCACATCGCTGCAACTCATGATCTCAAATCAGCATACTGACATAAATTAGAAAAGCACGTAAACCAGGTGTATTGTAAGTATATTGCAATTTTTGTGATGACAAAGCCATGTCCAAATTGAGTGATTCCATTGTTGTTGACTCTTGCTGCTTCCAACATGGGTACATCATCGTATTTCTAAGTCAGATGATTCCTGCTAACGTGAGCCAAGCATCTGCTACAGACGTGTGTGACCCTTTAGCAATTTTGGGAAGCCAGGGTGGTTAACTCTAACCCAATATCACTTTAGCAGCAAGTTGGTGTATTGTTTACGGCTTTTATTGTTCGTGGTTTTCGAGATTTACCAACGAACACAGCAGGAGAGAAGGAGAAGTTCACGCTCTTTGTTTTCTACAGAGATTCACGTGACAGCTTACCAATTCCTTTGTTTGGATTGCACTATCGAGAGACCATTTTGTGTTATACAGATTCTCCACGTTCTTACTGGTTTCATTACTATGCCCTACGAGGGAGGCCCGGCTCGGGCCAGTGTATTGGACCGTGACTTCCCAAAATCTGGCTTGCATCGTGGAAACAAAATGATCGCATCTCATCGTAGCCACAAAACAATACAACCTCGAACTTCCCATAATATCAGTTGTGTTGCGGATTATTTTATCTACGACAAATCACTAACCATGGACAACCCATTGCCACTCCCTAAAGTAGCTCGTGGAAGGGGGAAGAAGAAGAAGGTTGACGAAGAGACGAAAGATGATGTTCCGGCTGATGGTTCCAATGACAGCGACAACTCCAAGAAACACTCAGCAAAACGTCCAAAAATGTACATCGAGCAACGTGACAAGCCTGTCGGAGACGTACAAGGGATTCCAAATCATTCTCAGTTTGCTAAGTCCAGAAGCAAAAAGCCACCTCGGGTTGCGTCAAAGTCCGCCAACAAGGGTTCACAAGGAAAGGAGAAACACAAATTGGTTCACTCGTTTTGCCTGACACAGGGGCAAATCGATACAGACACAGCAACGCTCGGGCCAGTTCAAACCGAGAATGCCAACAAGAAGTATATCAGACTATACACAAATTGGGAAGACTACGATCCTTGGTGTCTCATGGCATTTGGAAACGGGATTGAACCACTGAAACCCGACGAACGGGTGTCATTTCTCAGCATGGATACCCTACGTAGGTGCAAGGACTACCTCACATACAATGTCCGAAGACCCACAGATAGGAATTGCATTGTCCCGTTCGAAAGGGTCAGAGCACGTAATTGTGCCTGTCAACAACAAATGCAAGATGGTATGGTGGAGCGCTATCCCAGTCATTTTGCTGCCAGAGATGAAGAAGATGAAGACGTTGCTGCCAGAGATGAAGAAGATGAAGACAAGCCTGTCGACCCTGGCACCTTCGTGTACGAGAACCCAGAACATCCAATCTCCACCGATGTCACAGATTACTACACCAGTCGCCTTCAGTTTCTCCTTGCATGCCGTGATTTGATGGAGCCGGATTCCGCGTTCACTGATCGACAAATTTACCGTCATTTGCGGCAATCGACTGTTGTCGTGCAAGGAAAGGAAAAGTGGGGAATTGTTTTTCTCGGAGACATTACAAAGAAAGATGCTCTGGCTTTGATGACACCATCCTGTGTATTTCACCTTCTTGAACCGCTGGGAGTTATAGAATCTGTGCCAAAGTCTATCCCTCAAACAGAGGAAAGAAGAAATGTCATTGAAAACATTCTAAAGGACAAAGATGTGCACGAGTATGACGATTTGAAAAACCTGAACTACCTTCCTGGACTTCGTGCATATGCTGCATTTTTTACTCCCAAAGCAAGCAAAACTTTTCCTTTTCCTGGAAGACACAATGGTTCAAACCTCTTGGTGTCCTCTGTCGAATATGCAGCATTGGAAAAGGTGGAGTGGCACAAAAAGAGCGTAGCCGCTCGATTGGAAATCTTTGAAAAGGATGATAGGGGGCCAAATACTTTGAGTGGTAGCCTTTGTCATCGAATGGATTTCAACCATCGATTTCAGCGAATTTGTGAAGCTCTGATGACGTTGCATGCCTATCTACTGACGAAGGTGCAGTATAACTTGGTTGGCATCGGAGACCAGCCAAATATGATGATTGTGTATGAAAACTTTCGCTCCCTGTATGGCCATGTGATGATGTTCCACCGTTTTGAGTCAGAGTACGAGACTGTTGTTGGTTGTTTGAAACCAATGAAGTCCACCACAGAACCTCTGTCTGTCGTTGCTTCCGGCAACCTTGTCTATTCGCATGTCAAGTCCGTTTGCAAGGATCACGGTTATCGCCACAGTGTTATTGTTTCAGATGACATTATTAGTGAGCGCGAAGGTGTTAACCAGGCAGCCAAAAAGCAGTTGGTAAACAGAAAGGACTACGAGACAAGGGAGGCACGAGCTGAGCAAATATCAAAGAACCGTCAGGACTCGGTTGCCGATTACCTCAAAGAGCTGCGAAAAAGTACTTCCGTTGAAAATTTCCTGGATCTTTATAACCCCAAAGTTCAACTTGAGGATTGGGATGATAAAATTGACCGGTTTGGCTACGTCTGCGAGAAAACCACAGAGGAAGGGGTAATAAGGATAGTCGTCAGGGAGGTAGACACGAAAGAGGCAAAGAGAATTGCTGTGAAGTACAACCGCGTGGCGCATACCGTCATTGCTCTTCACGGTATGCCACTTTATCACCATGAGACTGATTTTGGCAACTACAATGCAGATTATTGTGCCTTCCTTATTCCTGCCTCTCTCAGGTCCAAGGCATCCCAGTTTCACCGGTACATTTTGCATGAGAACGGATACGAAGTGAGCGGCATGATTGGCAATGGGATGCAGCGTGTCAATGGGAATGACAATTTGCTCACCTACCCCGATTTTGAAACCTGTGCCGAATTTTTCAAACGATTCGATGCCACATCCGGAGAAGTCAATGAAATTGTCAAGGACTTGACCAAGGCAATCCAAGAAGGCTGCGAAATTGCATTGTTTCGAAGAACAAAAGGTGTCCTCAACAACCAAAATTGTTTAATAAGAATGCGCCTCCAATGCAATGTTCCCGATCTGAGCAAAACCACCATGGAATGCAAGAAGACTGCTTATCCATTGAAGCAAATTTTTGATGCTGCGGCTGAAGGTGTTACTGTTCTGTCAGGAATCCTGCCTCTCCACAATACCGGTTTGTTACATCAGGCTTATTCAGGTACTATGAAAACTTCCGCAGTAACAGCTGGAACACGCTTCCATAAGGACACACGTGGTTCTATCTCCTTTAGGGGTCTTCCGGTTTTTATTGCACCTGACAGCTTTGTTCTCTATCCTGGTGCTCTACCCATTGCTTCTGGAATGCCACTGACCCCAGGGATTTCTTATTTCATTGAAATTGATATACAACTTGGGTGGAAAAACGATTTGCCTGTCTTGCCGTCGACAACTCTGACAGATAGATCCGGTCTTGACTGTTACCTTACATCAGCAGGCCGAGCTATGTCATTACTGAACGAAGAAGGCATTGGAACTGTGAAACAAAAGTTGCAAGAGGCGAGTAAGCACCCAGGGGAAACATCTTTTGCCATTACCAAAGATGTCACTCTTCCCTCTGTGGTGTATTGGTCCAAACATGGCACCCCTTCGCAGTTGGGAGAAGTACTTTTCGATCAGATTGATCCAGTAATGGAGACACTGGGTAGATCTATATGGTTCGGGAACTTTGAGTACCCAACACGAGATGGCGAAAACAAGAAACCGGTTCCCCGACTAGGAAGCTTCCAATCTGTTTCACAGCAACCTGCAGACTCGCAGCCCCAGCTGCAGAATGGAAGCATATCTGAAACCGGCCAGCCTTCGACAGTTGCCGAACAGGTACCTCTCCAGGTCATTGGCACACAGCAACTTCCTACCGCTAATGAAACTAGCAATCGTGACTCCTCTCGGATTAACGAAGCTGAAGGGGCTCAGGAACACAGTTGAACTAGTTTAGCTGTTGATTGACCAAATATTCTACGTTTTGTTGCCAATACTTAACGTCTGATCGGCCGTTTGAATTTGCAGTAGTTACCAAAAATAACCAAATACATAAGCGCATGGAACGCATATCTGAACTGGTTGGAATCACGTTTTTCAAGACTGTTTGCAACCGCCCTGACAGCACTGGTCATGGTATGATTCTTTCCGTACTTATCAACGTAATGGTCTTTAGGCAGTATTCCAGCTGAAATTGCTTTTTCCCTCATCTTGAAGAGGCCTCTTGTGTTTTCTTTGTTGGGACCATTGTCATACACGAACGCAAATTGGATAGCATGGAAATGCTTTTCCAAGTTGTCATATACGTCCTCGTTAAGATCGGTTCCGGGCAACATCTCGTCTTCGTCTCTGAATTCGTCCTTTATCAAGCGTCCGCAATCAACTGAATTGCACTTGTAAAATCTGTCAACATTCTTTTTTTTGTGTTCTGTCATACACATCTTGCAGAAAACTGTTCCTGTTGTCTGAAAGGCTTCGAACTTCAGCTTCTTTCCTGCTGCTTGCTTTGCATCCTCACTGTGGATAACTACGTTGCGCTTCTTACACTGCAGAGTCGCATAAGGGTTACTGGCTACTGCTTTCCCCCTCTTGGCCTTTGTGTTCTCACCTGGTGTCCCGTTACTGCCTTCGTTTGCTTTTTCAGTCGTTTCCAGTTCTTTTGTCTTCTGGCTCACCTTTTCGGGACTTACTACGCCAAGCGCTTTTTTGTGTTCATTCTGTCCAGTAACCTCTGTTGATTCCTGCGTCAGAAGTTCGCTGCATCTCTGTTCATTCTGTCCAGCAACGTCTGTTGTTTCCTGCGTCAAAAGCTCATTGCATCTTTCCATCTTTCGTCGTCCTCTAACCTTGAGGTAAGGGCACGTTTTGTGTCTTTCTCATTTCCACTTCTCAATTAGGTTCACATTCGCCGAAGACACAAACCCATCTTTCGCGCCAGGGGAGCATTCTAATTTTAACATTTTCGATAGTTCTCGTCTAAACACAACTGGTGGACAAGATCACTTAGATTTCCCTCCATGAATGTTCTATATTGTCCAGCTTCCCTTTCTTTCCCCTCCCAATATCATCATACTATTTCGTACCGGGACTTGGTGGAAACAGTGTGATATTAGCATGCTTATTCATGCCAGGATTAGTATTTTCAAAAATGCTATTTGCATTCTTGTTAGGTCCCACTCTCCCTCCCAATATCATCATACTATTTCGTACCGGGACTTGGTGGAAACAGTGTGATATTAGCATGCTTATTCATGCCAGGAT
>JACCDQ010242782.1_pt1 | contig 10044 bp, 3 predicted proteins | sample 7446031 | NCBI WGS metagenome assembly JACCDQ01 (sample SAMN15323442, study PRJNA562643) | freshwater metagenome | isolation source: river surface water | place: USA:Blue River Watershed | collected 2017-08-17 | reverse complement strand
GGCTTCTCTGACTATCATACTTCTAGTTTATCGCAAAAGGTTGCAGATAAACAATCATTTATTAAAAAGCCGTCCTAAAGGCTTGTCCTGAGCCTGCCGAAGGGACGGGGCTTTAAACCCAAATTTTCGGTAAAACCATGTACTGTCTTTCCCGGAGTCCACAGGCTTTTGCTCCATTTCAGAAGCCTGCTCCCGCGTCGCACAGGTACGGTTTCAGCAAATTTCCTCATCCAATCCTTACCCAATACTCTAGTCATACAAGTACTCTAGTAGAACACTTTTCAGGCATCCTCTAAGGAGACGGGTCAAACTCATCATGTGGTCAGATTAAATAATACCTTGCGACAACGAATTTTCTGATTGGTGCGCCAAAGCCTCTCTTTTTCCAAAAATGTGGAAAATCATATTGGGGCAATTTGGTACTTCATACACGACTACAATGCCCAATTAGCAAAGGCTTAAGCCATCACCACTAAAGCTAAATCACTATCTGGTGAATTGAAGGGGAAGTTGGGCTAAAGAAGGCTGACGACCCAAAAGCCCAGTCATTAATCGTAAAGCCAGTAACTTAAGCGGGGGAACCTGACGCAGGGTTAATAAACCCAGACGACGGATCGCCACCAACGGCCACCAATCATTCGAGAAAAAGCGGTCTAAAAAGTCCGTGAAACCTAAAATGACCCAGTTTTCAGGTTTGCGCCACCGTTCATACCGTTTTAAGACCGGTAAATGACCAATATCTTCTCCCCGTTGGACAGCTTCCTGTAGGACTTGGGCTAAGGCCGCCACATCTCGAATACCGAGGTTTAAACCCTGACCACCAACGGGATGACAACAATGGGCCGCATCTCCCACTAATGCTAAACGGGGTTGAACATAGCGATCGCTCTGCATTAATTGCACCGGGAACAAACGACGAGGATTAACTAATTGAATTTGTCCAAAACTGTCTCCTAAATGCTGTTGCAGACGGGCTAAAAACTGACTTTCTTCTAGGGCTAGAACTTCCTGGGCCTGGGCATGGGGTAATGTCCAAACAATTTGACAGCGATCGCCGGGTAAGGGTAACACGCCCATGGGGCCACTGTACCAAAACCGTTCAAAGGCAATATCATTACGGGGGGCTTGATGTTGAATGGTAAAAGCCACACAGGATTGCCAATATTTCCAGCCCTTAGTCGCAATTCCTGCCTGGGTTCTTAAGGGCGATCGCGCTCCATCTGCCGCTACCACTAACTTGGCCTGAAGTATAGATTGCTGTTCCCCTTGGCGCAGAGTTAAAATCGCTTGCTCGGCTTGGTATTGGATGTGTGTGACTTCAGCCGGACGAAACCATTGCACGGAACTGGTATTTAAAGCCTCTTGCAGTTCCTGTAAAATGACTTGATGTTCCCCCACAAACCCCAGATACTCTGACTGCAAATCTTCCTTTTCAAAGGGAACCACCTGGGGAAAATCTGCATCCGATAGCCGTATCTGGGAAAACTTACCCACCTGGGGTTCGATCTTTGACCAGACTCCAATCCCGCGTAAAATGCGACTCGATAACAATGATAGGGCGTAGGCCTGGGGTTTCTTTAAGGCAACTTCTGGCGATAACGCCTCAATAATGGCTATCTTTAAACCAGATTCCTTTAAAGCATTCGCTAAGGTTAAGCCAACAATGCCACCACCGGCGATCGCCACATCAACGGAACCGGTATCAGCAGGAGAGAACGGAACAATGGACATAAAACCAGGGAAACGTAAAAATTGAAAATATTAAAAATCTCTTGATATTGTTACCGAATATCGCCAGAATGACAACTCAATCTAACCGTTTTGGTTGAAGATAGAGTTTCCGGTATTATCACCTGAGAAAAAATTCTTGTTAGTTTCGCGATCGCCACAATCTAGGGTAGTGTTCTGAATCTGTGGATAAGATACCTCACCATAAATAGACTGACTGCCTTCCAGAAATACTATCCACAGGTCTAGAACATTACCTCTTTTGTCATAGGGACTTTTCTTATTTTCTTTATTCTTCTTTCATGTACGGAATGTGGGTATTAAATCCAGTGAAACCCATAATTGCGATCTTGAACCGTGCAGTTTTGGGATGCCTTGAATTATGGGTAATCAACCGGACTTGTATAACCCCTCAAGCACTAAACCACTTCGTTGAGTCCATAATAAAGAGCCATATACTGTATTACAGATGATTCATGGCCTTGAAGTTCTGGCAAATAAGTGGCGATCGCCGTGCGTACTGCATCAGCAAAGGTAGCAAAGTCTTGAGTCTTCGTTTGAACAAAGGGTTCAAGTTTTTTGATTAACTCCCAATTACTTTCAATATTCGCGGCTCGAATCGCTTTTTCTAAGGGGGGGGCATTTTGGGCCGCAATCTCAGGCAAAATACGGCTGACAAACGTAACACGGTGGAAAACTCGCCAACAGGATGGCTTTTTGTCCCCTTGATTCGCTTGACGTAAGGCGATCGCGTTGGGATCACTACTTTGTTCTAACCAAATTGGATCAACCACTTTGCCAAAGAAGTCCTCAAAATTCTCCGTTGTGGGTTCAAAATAAAACGTCATAAAGCGGTAGGCATCCACCTTTCCAGGTTGTTTAATCGGATTCCCCTGAGCGTCATAAACCCCCAGTTCTTTAGGATCAAACTGTCCACGATACTTAGTTTGTAGGGCTTCCGTCTTGGCGTAGAGTTGAATATCACGCTCCACATCCACTTCCACTTCCAACGCGAAAGATTTTTCTGTTTCCCGTCCTTTCGTTTTCGTAGTTGCCAAATGACCGCCAAACATAGCATCCAGTTCAAAGCCAAGGGCAACGGAACCAGCCGACAAGGAAAAACTTAACCCTCCACCAGCCATCCCTTCAAAAGAATAGAAGCCAGTAGTTGTTTCCGAAGTAGCCTGCATTACATCTGTAGATTCAGAGAAAAAGCCACCATCGGCAGTCCAAACATAGGTATTTACCAAATTACGAGTTGCCATCTTCTGACTAGGCAGTTCCCCCAAAGACCCTGAGGCTTGGAAGCTCACATTCTGGAAAGTTGAATATTGATCGTAATAGGTCGCTAACTCTTGCCGTTGTCGCTCAATGCGTTTTTTCAGGCTATAGGCTTCAATGGGCTTAAAGTAACTCCATTGTCCATAACTCGCCGCATTGGGATAGTAAGGATCTGGTTGCACACTGCCGTCTTCCTTCAACCCAACCTTACCATCAAGGGTTCCCTGCTTAGTATAAGTAGGATTAATCGGGAAGGTAATAATATTCCAATCTTTCGGAATATCAGGGTTAGGCAAGAAGCGATAGGACACCAAAGCATTGTTATGGGCCAGGCGCAGAGCAAAGACATCCATTGTATCCGACTGAACTAAAGCCAACCCTACATTGTTAGGCACATAGCGGCGACCGACGGAGGGGTTTAATTCTGAGCCAATTTTTTCCCACGTTCCCAAGGTTTGTAAACGACTGATTTTGGTTGTATTGTAGCCATTACTTACGTTAGCTTCACTGATTGAACCTTGGGAAGAACTAAATGCAGCTTTAAGACGCGCGCCTCCCTCTAATTCTAAAACTTGTGTTTCAACCACCAAACCAGCACTAACTTCTGCACTTACACCTACTGAGGCTTGCATCTCAAAGGACATATCAAAGCCACTTTCTTTAGAAGAGGAGTAGATATAGTTAACCGAATCAGCCTCAACTAACTGAATTGTCGTCCCATCATAGGGGGTATCCACCGTCGCTGCTGTGAGGTTTTCACTGGGGACAGGGGGCGCGCCTTCAATGTAGCCAATAATTTGGGGGGCCGCTTGTACTTGTCCAATCCATTCGGTGATTAAATTGCCTACTTTATAACCTGTCAATAGGTGCCATTGACCATTCTTGATGTAGCTATAACAGCGTTTTTGGATGCCGATTAAATTGCCTTCGAGATCGTACTGCAAGTCTGAGTATTCCTGCACACCCGGAGCAGAATTGATCGTGTCGTGAAATTGAGTTACCACCCCTGCTAGGGCTGAACGAATAATGGCTGTATCTTGGCCAATGGGAGCCGTAGATAAAACAGATGTGGGTTTCGCCTCATTCACGCCCAAGGTTAAATGATTACCCCTGAGAGCCTGATCGAAAAGCTCTGTCTTACTTTCAAGATCAAAGGTGTAATTAGCGATCAGATCTTGTTTTTCCCCTTGAATGCGGCTAAACAAATTGTCTTGGATTTGTTCCTGGGTCCGGGCCACATCCCAGATGCGAACCTCTTCCATCGTCCCAGAAAAGGGTTCTAAGGGAAGTCCTGCCTGTCGATAAATTCCCCCTAGAGTAAACTGTTGTTCTCCCCAGTTGTTTTGAGGGGTAAAGGGTTCGGTTGGCACAGGAAGGCCATTTTGATAGAGGGTTAAACTAGAACCTTGGGGATCAGGATTTTTGACCCATTGGGCGGCAATGATCACCGCATGGCTTTCGCCTTTGGAGTCGGAGGCAATGTTGCCTTCATTTTCCTCTAAACGCCACCAAGCAACGAGTCCTTTTTCCTGACCATTCATCTTGGTTCCCAAGTTAGCGAGATCAACCACCGTATTCCAAAGACGGATCTCACTGATAACCCCTTGGAAGTAACTGGGCTGTGAACCTTGGTAGGTTTTACCAATTTCTAATTTTTGAGAATTGCGGTCTAGGTCCCCCCCTTTATAAGTCTCGTAACCCGCCGCTACTTGGTTAATATAGAGGCGAATATCTGCCCATTGATTAACGATCACATTGGGGGCTTCTTTGCTACCTTGATTTTTAACTTCGGTTTGGTGTTGACGAGTAACAGCAATTTTATAAAACTGTCCGACTTGTAACGCTTCGCTGGATTTATAAACGTAGTTTCTTCCTTGTTTATCCTCAAAGGCAAAGGCGATTTTGCCATCGGTATCCAGATAGAGGGAATACGGTACATTTTGAGTGGTTCCGTCTCCCAGTTTCCCTTTGGTTAAAATCCCTTGACGTTGATTTAGTGATCCGACTTGCAAGAAGACTTCAATACTTAAATCTCGGTCTAAATCTAAGGTGGGATTGTGGTCACATTCCAAGAAACCATTGCCTTTGAATTCTAGGGCGTAGGATTGGTTATAGACAGCGGACAGATGATGCCATTGGGGCATTGGGGCTGATTCTTTAGATTTGAGAAACAGATTTCCTACCCCTGCAAAGCCGTAAATTTGTTTATCTTGAATGGCGGAAGCCACAATGGAGGGCTGCCCAAAGATTTGTCCGTGATAACCATTGGGGGAGTAATCTTTAGCGATTCCCCCCGTAAATTGCCAATAGCCCATTAAGCCTGGTTCATTGCCAGTTAGTCGGCGATTCATGTCGCTCTGAATCTCGGCTTCTGAACGTGCTTTATTCCAAATCCGAAGTTCGTCAAGCCTACCATTATAGTGATAACCTGCCGAAGCCATCGAGCCTAGACGAAATTTAGTTGCTTTTGTTAGAGCGATGGTTTTGCCATTATCACTATGCCACAATTTACCATTAAGGTAGATTTTCATCTCCCCTGTCGCGGCATTTTTGGTGAAGGCCCAGTGTGACCAAGCCCCTTTGAAATTAGATGGTTCGGCAGCTTTTGAAATCCGATCATAATTGTTGCCACTACCGCCACAGTCAAAATAGATATTACTGTTGCTCCAGGGGAGGTGAATATTGAACACCCTCACGTTATTGGCATCTAATGCTTCTAATACTGAATTGTTATTCGGTAGTTTTGACCCTCCAAAAGCCCAAAAACTGATCGTAATTTCGTTTCCTGTCGGAATACAGGCGGAGGGAAGTTCAATGTAGTCATCTACTCCATCAAATTCGATGGCTGAAAGGCCACTGCTTCCTTTGGATTGAACCCCTAAGGTATATTGAGAGTCAGCCGAATGATGGTGAATTACCCGTGAACTTTCCGCGAGTTGGGCGGAACGTACCCAAGCTTCGAGAGTCAAATCGCCTTTAGCGTCAAATTTTGAGAGTTTGGCGGAGTCTCCTAGTTTCACATAGTCATCCCTGCCATCAAAGGATAAGGCACGGCCTGGGGATTCGGCAACCCATTGACAGGAAAGAGTCGTTTGATCACCTGTAATTGTGCCATTTTGAACGTTGCCACTACTGCTACCCGGTTGGAAAATAAATTGTAGAGAGCCTTGGTTGAGGGATTTACAGGTGCGATTGTTCGTTGCCCAAGTATCGTAGTCGTAGGGGATGAGATAGACCGCAGCACCAGCAGGAACTTTTAGACTAACTGGGGTGAGCGAGACGGTTTTGTCAGTAGCTTTTACGTCAGCACTAACGACGACTTTCTTATTTCCCAGGGAAAGTATCGAACCTTTGGCTAGGCTTTGTTGAGTTTTTTGGCTCAAAAGCAAACTGTTGATATTTCCACCATCAACTGACTGTCCCAGTTTACCGATGAAGATAGGCTCAGTCACTTCTCCATTGAGGATGTTACAAAATTGCTCTACAGTGCGTGGCAAATTACACCAGGTTTCTTCTAGTTTCGTGACCGAATTGGTAATTTTGAGAGTACAGGTTTCAGGAGTGTTACTGTCACTAATGGTAAAAGTGGCACGATAGCACTCTGGTTCTGCGGAGCGAGCTGTGGCTATCAATTTTCCAGTTTTTGCCCCTAATAGATACTGAGCTTTAGTGGTATTAGTGTCATAGTAAGCAACAAAAAATTGATCGCTCATACCTCGGAAATATAAAGCTACGTTCCCCGTCGCACTATTGACCAGTAGCGGAGTGTCTTTAGTATAAGCAAACTTGAGGAGTCCTCCAGCTACTGTCAGTCCACAGGGATCTGTATGTAGCCAGGACATGGGTAAGGAAATCTCTCCTTGAACCCGAGAACGAACTAGCTCTAATTCGGTTTCTTTTTTTTGCAGTTGGGCTTTTGGCGAGGCTAACTCACTGCTTTTTTGCTTAAATGCTTCGCAATCACTGGCCAGTTCCTTTATTCTGTTATCAACACCCCTTAACCGCTCAGTACGGTATGAGACATAACCCATCGCCACCGATACAGGAGATTGCGATAGGACTTGTATTGCTTCTTCAAGCTCTTTTTTCTGTACTATTAAGTGACCATGTTCAAGTACGGAGGGCCGTAGTTTTTCAATTTCGACTTCTAACTGATTAACAGTGACTTTTAAAGTCGCAATTTCTTCCTGTAAACGGCTGACTGCATCTAAGTCTTGATTTACCGCATTACCCGTCTGGAGGTTAGGTAGAGTTAGACAATCAGGAGCTTGGGCAATTTTCCCTTCCCGTGAGACAGCAAAATCTAGGGCGGCAATAAAATTCTCATCTGGTGTGGCAGAATTACTGGTACCAACGGTTAACATCACCCTGGCATTGCGTTTAACGGGTTTTTCCTGCTGATCGTAGCCTGTAGCAACTTTTTCTTGCTGATGGTAAAGAACAGAAGCCAAACCTGACGTAATTCGCCGTTCATTTGAACCTGATTTTAGGGCAAAACTGGTACGTTGAAGTCCTGGGTGATCACCAATCGGTGCGTCGGATTTAATCCAAGTTGCAGCACCTTTAATGCTACCGTGCATCGCGTTTTCTGTTTGATCAAAAAGGCGATCGCCAAATCCTTCATCAAAACGATAATAAGCCCATAAACCTGGCTCATCCCCCACTAAGCGATGATGGAGTGTCGCCTGAATTTCACTTTGACTAAGGCAACGTTTCCAAATTCGCACTTCATCCATTTTGCCATTGAATAAGCGATCACTTGACCAGTTACTCTTACCCAAATAACTTTGATTACGTACTAAATTTCGAGGAAGACGAAATTTCTTGTTTCCAATGATTGAACCATCTTTATACACAGTCACGTTGCCTGTAGAATCCATTGACACCGCTAGGTGAATCCACTTATCGATTTCTAGGACATTGCCAAGGTCAAGGAATTCAGAATTTGCCCCTACAAAAATATGTAGTTGTAGATTATTTTGGCTCCCATTATTAGCTAAAAGGATATTGTCTGAAGTTGCACCATTGCCGAAGTCAAAGATACGACTCCAATTATAAAAATTACGGTAATTAACCCAAGTTTCAATGGTGAAAGTTTGAAAGAGATTTTCAGATAAGGCTGGCAATTGTACGTAGTCATCTTGCCCATCAAAAAGCAGAGCCGACTCCGCATAACCCGATTGACTAATAATGGGGATTAAGGGTTTTCCCGTAAAGGAGTCTGTCCCTGGTTGACGTTCTAACACCGAGTTTTGATACTCAGGATCGGGACTGGTATAAAGTTGAGTTCCCTTCGTGTTAAATAAACCGTCACTTGAGCGTTCAACATTAAAACAATCAATCAAGCCCGTTTTACTGTTGTGGGTAAAAAATTGCCACCGTTGCAGATCAGCGATTTGGGTCGGCAGTAATAAAACACTAAAGCGGCCATCCTTTAAATTGCGAACAAAATCTAACTCTTGGGTTGGCTCAAAAAAGGGCTTTTTCTCTAAATCCTTGGCTCCTAAACCATCTTTGCTCGTTTGAGGATTGTATTTGTGGCGACTGCGTTGATAACGCACTTCCATTTTAAGCTTTAATTCCGTCCCAGCTAAAACATAGCGATCTACCAATAAGGTTTCATTCACTAAGGGAACTTTTTGTTGTGCCTTATCTAAAACAAAGTTACCTGCGCTATCTTTTTTGTAAAGCATATCACTATGTTCTTTACCAATAGCTTGACGGAATACATAGATAAATTTACCGTCTGACAACACTTGAAAAGGAGCTTGGGCTGTAAAGCGGGCAGTGGTGGATAAAAAGGGATCTACCTCTTCAGACCGTAAGGTTCCCAGTTTCGCCTCTTCTCTTGTCCCTTTTTTCACTAAAGGCAGAGTGATGTTCGGCAGGATGGCATAACCAACTTGAGCAATTTCATTGGGAAAGCTCATTTCTTTAGGGTTATCGAGCCAGTAGTTAACATCCAGGGGGCTTTTACTTTGGCCTTGGGTATTTTCCAAATCGAGAACTGAATAATAGATGCGTCTTGCTTCATCCATCGCAAAAGCAATGATCACCCCCTTGTGGTTAACCTGGGCAGTGCATTTATATGGATGATCGGTGTAGGTTTTGAGGAAATTGTCAAGAATAGTCATGATTATTTAACACAAAAAATAGAATGGCAATCTCAAATTTTTAAATCAGAGAAAAATCCTTAAAAGCGATAAAACCCTCTGAAAAGCAAGAAATCAAGAAACAAGCAGACTTCATTCTTTGCTAGTCCAAAATTAATCGGTTTGCTTTTCGCCAATGCACTGAAAACCTGGGGGTTAACCCAACAGTCTAAGCCGTTTGATCCCTCATCTAGATTAAAATCTATCGTTTTAAAGGCAGTTAGAGAGTTAAACAACCAACTTTTGAAAATAGACAAGGTTTAATAAGAGTGTTATCAATTCATTGTCTATTTATTGATCGGCACTGTGATAGGAATCACTTATCCCGACAAAGTCTGGGTTGGTTAGCCAATCGAGTCCGAGGCTTATCATCCTATCGTTGCTACACCAGCTTTGAGAGGAGTGATTACTGCTTAAACCTTTTTTGACTTCCATTGATTGTAAGAATGTTAGTGATAGCAGACAATAGTGTATTTACGGAAAAGTAAATGCTAAATCTACGCAAATAAAAGTTCGTGGATGTTATCTAGGTAAGCTTTGATATTATCTAGGTAATACCATTTTTCAAAACCTTTGTCATAGATCAGCTAAGTCAAAGCCTTACAGGGAGAGGCTCGAGTATGTCATCTATTTTGAAATTTGGTACAAGCTTTTTCAATCGCGATCGCCCCAGGGGGGCAGACATTCCGGAATTTTTGCAAAAACGTTGGGGTTTACCGAAATAATCTTACTCGGCTTTTTGGGGATTTTAAGTCCAGAATTTTCCTTGGTAAGCTACAGTTTACATCGCGGTTGGGGACGAATTTTCTCTGCCGGATGATGTTGCCATTGCTGTTGGGAACGGTCAAAATAAAAGTTTAGTTGACGACTTTCACACAGACTT
>JACCDQ011988277.1_pt1 | contig 10045 bp, 10 predicted proteins | sample 7446031 | NCBI WGS metagenome assembly JACCDQ01 (sample SAMN15323442, study PRJNA562643) | freshwater metagenome | isolation source: river surface water | place: USA:Blue River Watershed | collected 2017-08-17 | reverse complement strand
GCGAGGTGCTCGAAGTAGGTGCGCAACTGCTCCGGGGTGATGGTGGTCATGCGGCGGCGCAAGGCGTCAAGCAGGTGAGCATAGTGCTCGGGGGTGATTTTCATGGACATGGTGGGCTCCTGTGAGTGAACGAGTGGTAATCCCGTGGGATTAGGCGTTGGCTGCCTCGGCAGCGGCTGCAGCGAACAGGTCGTTGCGCTGGGCGTGGGTCTTGGCCGACACGATGCCGGCGTCGAGGGCGTCACGGGACGCGCCGTAGTAGCCCCAGCACGACTCCACCTCGACGCCTCGCGGGTCGAACACGGCATAGCCATACACGGCACCGGTGATGTAGGCGTCCAGCTCGTCGATCTCGGCACGCAGGCAGCGCAGCGCCGCCTCGCGCACCTTGGGTGTGCAGCGTCGGGTCTTGGCCGACGGGTTGCCGAACTCGGTGATGGCCGTCGACTTGTCGACGTAGATGATGCCCACTTGCCCGCTGTCCCATGGGCACGAGAAACCCGTGGTGTTGATCGTGACGCCGCTGTGCTCGTACATGTAGATCGGCAGCGAGATGAGGCGCTTGTCCGAGGCTATGGTCTGCAGGGATTCGGGCGTGAGCTCCTCGTCGCCGAACGTGTAGCGGCTGCGGGTGGACAGCACCACGGTGCCCAGGTGGTCGAAGGCTTGGCGCGGATTCTCGGCGTCGCGGTCGGTGTACACGCAGACGGTGTAGCCGTTGTCCAGAGTGTGCTGCTCCAGCGGGTCGCCGTAGTAGTCGAAGCCGAAAGCGTTGCGGGTTGCCGTGGTGGACATGATGAACTCCTGTAAGTGAACGAGTGGGTGTGTCCTAATCCCGTGGGATTAGGGAGGTGTCGGGCCGCTGCAGCGGCGCTGCTTTATCGACCCAACACCTCTATTGTAGCAGAATGTGCGCAGTTTGTCAAATGAACGGGTCGGGCTGCACCGGTCAATCGTCACCGAACAGGCTGTCGATCCTGGGCACGTCGTCGGGGTACGTGGGTGTGGGCGGGGTGGGCGGTGCGTCGTCGAAGATCGATTGGAGGGCGTTTAACGCGTGAGCGGGTGTCTGCGCATCATAGGCCTTGGTCAGCACTGCCTTCTCTAGCTCCGGCAGCTCCTGTGGTGCGTCAGGGTCGAAGCCGTTGGCGAGGCAGTACTCTCGGCGCAGGCGCTCGTCGTCTTCGAGGCGCTTTCTAGCGCGCTCGGCCCAGGCGGCCTTCGCGTCGAAGTCTGTGTACTGGCCGCCACCATGACGCTGGTCAGTATCGTCGCTGCACTGGCACAGGCCTCGCTCGAAGTCCGTCATGGGCTCGTCGGCGTAGCGCTCGTCGAATACCCAGCCGTTTACCTCGTGCTTTTCCACCATGTGTGCGGGCAGTTCGTCGCGGATCTTCCTGTGCAGCGCCTTGGCGTCCTCGATGTAGCTCTTGGGCACACCGTAGGCGGCAGCGATCTGATCCGTGGGGCGCAAGATCAGGCCATGCTGCACCAGATGCCACCGCCAGAGGCCCGCGCTGTACATAGGGGGGTCGTACGGCTTTTGCGTGTTGCGGTTGATCAGGTGCAGCTTGTGCATGGGTGGGATCTGGGGGAGCGGTGCAGGGGCAGGTGAGGTAGCTGGGGCTGCAACGGGTACGTGTGCCGGTGCGGGCTTCGGCGTGGCAGCGGCGGTGCGGGGGGCTGCAGGGGCCGGAGGCTGCGCCCGGGTATTTGCAGGGGCCAGCGAAGTGCCGTCGAGGTAATCGCACAGGAGCTGGCGCAGAAGGGTCGAGGCGTTGGTGCGGCAGGAGGCTGCGGCATCCAGAAGACGTGCATGGTCGGCAGCGGACAGCCGCAGCGGGAAGTTCTTGGTGAGGGCTTGGTTGGTCATAGCTACCACAGATAGTTACGCTGGTAATCCCACGGGATTAAGCCTTGGGAGCCGCATAGACGGCTAGGCGACGTCAGAAGTATAGCGAACGACGCCGGTGACGTCAACGGCGCTGCGAAAGACGTCAACGCGGAGACGTCAAACAGACGTATGAATGACGTATGAACGACGTATGAATGACGTATGAACGACGTATGAACGACGTATGAATGACGTCGGTGTTTTTTGTAGATTGACGTCTGTTTGACGTCAAACGTGATACGCACTTGTCAGGTTGGTAGCTATCTAAGCGGTTTTCGGCCCCAAAATAGATACTTGTCAACTAACCAACGAACGTAAGTGATTGATTTTTAAGGATTAGATGATTAGTTCGGATTTTCAGGTAAGAGAGAGATTTGGGGTGGTGGGGTTAGGGGGGTGAAGGGCGGCACGAGGGTATAGCAAGGGCCAGAGGGCTCTTACTTTTTTGGTTAAACCTTAAAACTACCTACTACTAACTATTTTTCGACTACCTCTACTGGGAGATGCAGCCTTGCCGTAGATTTTGACCCCCTGTTTTGCTCAAAATGCTAACTAAACTTCGCGTTCTGCTCTTGTCTTTTGCCGTAACCTGTGCTAGCAACTCTGTTTTTTGCCTGTTTTTTACGCATTTTGCCTCTTTTTTGCGCATCAATACGCATCCTGACCTCTAATCCCGTGGGATTAAGCCTCACAATGGCAAATGATCAGTTATCACTTCGTCTAGTAGGTTGGGCATCCGTTCACGAGTCTATCTGATACGAGTATCACATTCATTAGTAGGCCAGGTACCCGTTCACGAGTCTATCTGATACGAGCAGCATTTCGACTGTGACATCCTACGGTCTAGCTCTGGGCTCGCCTCGTAATCCCACGGGATTAAGGGCGCCCCGCGCCGCGCGGATGATAGTTAGCCACCTGCCTGGGCAGATATTCGCAGACCGCATACTTCGCGGGCCGAAAACCCCCACGTTCACGAGTCTGATATTCGCAAATCGCATACATGCCCTACGGTCTGCCCGTAATCCCGCGGGATTAGCACCTGGGCCGGGTGCTGCGGCGATGATAGTAGGCGTTCTCTGGACGCAAAAAAGCCCAAGCCTTGCGGCCTGGGCTCTGGGAGGGGCTAGAAGGGCCCTTGCGGGCCCGTGGCGCCCTTGCGGGCGCTTGACTTAGGCGCTGGCCTTGCCGGTCACCTTGCGGCCCTTCACGGCCTTGCCGATGGTCCAGCCAGCTTCGGCCAGTCGGGCCTGGATCTTGGGCAGATAGACCGCGTCGCTGAGATAGTCCGGTGCTGCATCGAGCCATGCCGAGAATGCGTCGACTTCGGCCCGGGTTACGACGTCCTGGGGCACGGCCGGCGCTGCCGGCGTGGCTTGCTTTGGCGCTGCCGCCTTGCGCCCGCCACCAGACTTGCGCCCGGCGCCGATCGAGTCGCGAACTTCTTTTGCCGCGGCACGCATAGCGTGCTTACTGGCTTCAACGAACTGGGCGGCCGTAGCGTGTATGTCTGTCTTGCCTTGCGTGACCGTGACCGGCGTCTCTGGCAAGGCCAGCAGCAGCAGCGCGTCCTTGAAAATCGCCCGGATGTTGTGGCCAGCGGCCGCAAAGTCTTCGGCGTAGAGCTTGCATACGGCGTCGACCCTGGCCATGACATCGGCCTCTTCGGGGTTGAGCTGCAGCGCGGCCAGCTTTGCGGCCTCCTTCGTCTTGGCCAGCATGGTCCCGGCGGCCTTGGCCGCTGCTGCGATAAGCTTGCCGACGTTGACGTCCCGGCCACCTTGGATAACGGCCGGTGCGGCCGGCGCGACGATGTCGGCGAGTTCGGGGAAAGTCTTGGCGGTCTTGGTGTTGGTGCGTGCCATGGTGGTACTCCTAAGTGATCAAGTGAAACCCTGCAGGGCCTGGCAAGCCCTGCCGGTATCGTCGAGGACCGTTCCCCGATCGATGACTCAATTATGCCACATGTCCGCCAGAAAGTCTAATCCCATGGGATTGACCGGCCGCCGCCGATGATAGTAGTTCAGCGCCGCTGGGCTCATTCGATGCTCCCCCAGGGTATGCTTGGGTGGTCGCGACTGGTACCCCCTGGGGGTATGCTCGGGCTGGCGGCGGTGATAGTAGCTGGTCGCCCTGGCGTAGCCTGGACGCAAAAAAGCCCGCCGAAGCGGGCTGGGTGGTTATTTGACAAGCCACGGCGCTAGCTCGCGCCGAAGCCATTGGAACGCTTCCGGAGCCTCGTCTAGGTTGACCACAGCATGCGGCTGATTTGTCAGCAACTGCGCGTGGATAGCCGAGTTGCTTGCTAGTTGCTCGTTAACGAGCCGAAGCATGTCGCCTTCACGGGTTGTCAATACGGTACGGTTCTCGAGGTTTGCGATTGCGAACATGGCTTTTCCTTGTGTGTTGTCAGGGTTCAGTCAGTGCCGAAGACTGCGAACGCGGCCAGAAATGCTGCAGGCCAGACCAGCAGAACAGGTGCCCAGCCAGTGCTGAAGTAGATCGGACCTGCGAGCAGGACTGCGGCGAAGATAGCGGCGAGGATGCGAGCTTTCATGTGGAACTCCAGTAATCAAGTGGTTGGTGAGCCTTCATTGTGCCACTAATCCCGCCAGTTAATCCCAGGCGGCCCGGCCGGTGATGATAGTAGTGCGGTACCCCGGGTGACCCGTCCAAGCCACCCCCCACCCCGGGCTTCATGATCCGCTTCACTCACCACACAGGCTGGAAATTCAAAGTGGAAGTATATACCCCAAAATTTCCCGGCTGTTTTTCCTGTAGTGGAAGTACATACCCCATTCCCCCAACCCAACCCGCCCTATATACTCCACGCATGACCACCAAATACCCCCCAAGAGTCGGCCGCGTGTTCGGTCGCCTCACTGTCAAGGGTCGTGCAGACCCACCGATGCCGCGCAAGTACGTCTGCCTGTGTGAGTGCGGCAACAAGATCTCCGAGTACTGGAGCAACCTGACGTCCGGGCGCAAGCGGTCGTGCGGGTGCCTGCGTGCAGAGATCATTGCAGCCAGGCGAAATCTCAAGGAGGCCACACCATGAGCACAACCGCAGTCCGTGCCGACCAGTTCCTGCGCAGCTTGGCGCTGTCCGTGGCCCGTAACCGGGTGGGTGCCAACCGTCCCATCGTCGAGGTGCTGACCGCCGAGGGTGTCACCGAGCAGGAGTTCCTCGTCCTGGCCGACAACCCACAGTTCAAGCGCTACGTCGAGGCCTACACCGCTGACCTCAAGGAGAATGGCTTCTCGTTCTCGGCCAAGAGCAAGGTGCTGGCGGAAGACTTGCTGCCGGTGGCGTACCACATGGCGCGCGACGAGGAGACGCCTGCAGCCGTGCGGGCCAAGATCATCGAGAACCTCGTCGAGTGGGCTGATCTGAAGCCGAAGAAGGCCGTTGACGCGTCGCAGGGTAACAACGGATACAGCATCACGATCAACATCCCTGGCGGTGTGCCGCAGCAGATCGAGAGCCACCGGGCCGAGGTCATCGAGGAAGCACCCACCATCATGTTGCCGAGCCGCCCGCCCAAGACGCCCATCACCCTGGATGACGGCGTCGACCCGGACTACCCCGACGCTGACGCTGATGAGGGCTTCACACAATGAGCACCATGTTCACCCCGGTGCCGTCACTGGTACCGTTTTTCCTGTCTGAGAAATTTATCTCACTGGTTTGTGGGCCAGTTGGTTCCACGAAAACCACCGCAGGTATTGTCAAGATTTTGTACCATGCCAAGAAGATGGCGCCGTGCAAGGACGGTATCAGGCGGTCTCGCTGCATCTGGGTTCGTCAGACGCGAGAGCAGTTGCGGGACACGTCTATCCCTGACTTCCTGAAGTGGTTCCCGGACGGGCAAGCAGGCTACTTCTTGAAGTCCGAGTACAAATACGTGCTGAAACTGGACGATGTCGAGTGCGAGATCCTGTTCCGAGGTCTTGACGACTCCAACGACGTGCGGCGTCTGCTTTCGCTGCAGGCATCATTCGCTGTGGTTGAGGAATTTCGGGAGCTGAACAAGGACATTTTTGAAGCGCTTCAGGGTCGTCTCGGTCGTTATCCCGATGGCTCCATGGTTCCTCACCGACCGGAATGGGGCACGGATGACAAGGGAAACCCGATCCAAGGCTGCGTCACGGATCAGGGCAAATCTAATATCCACGTCTGGGGGATGAGTAACCCCCCGGATCAAGGTACATACTTCGAGGAGTTTCTCAGCAACCCGCCGGATAACACGCACGTCACCATACAACCGTCAGGTCTTTCGCCCGAGGCAGATTGGGTCCACTTACTACCCAGCAACTACTATGAGAACTTGGCTGAAGGAAAGAGCCAGGACTACATTGATGTCTATATACACGCCAAGTTCGGTAAGTCTCTTGCAGGTCAGCCGGTGTTCCGGTCGTTCGACTCTACGTTTCACGTCGCCAAGAACCAGCTGAACCCGATCCTCAACGGGATGCGGCCGCTGCTCATCGGGATGGACTTCGGCCTGAACCCCAGCGCGACCGTCGGGCAGCTCGACGCCATGGGGCGCCTGCTGATCTACCGGGCGCTGTCGTCCGACGGCATGGGCCTGCTGCGGTTTCTGCGCACGGTACTCAAACCCTGCCTTGCCGAGGACTTCCCCGGGGCTCCGGTGCTGGTGATTGGTGACCCGGCGGGAACGGCGCGGGCGCAGACGGACGAGAAGACGGTGTACGACGTGCTGCGGCAGGAGGGGTTCAAGGCGGTGCCGGCCTACACCAACAGCATCGTGGCGCGGATCACGGCGGTTGAGCAGTTTCTCAACCGGCAGGTTGATGCCGGTGCTGGGTTTCTACTGGACCCGGGGTGCAAAATTCTCATCCAGGCGCTGCGTGGCGGCTATCGGTACAAGCTCAAGACCAACGGGGAGTACGAGGACACGCCGGAAAAGAACAAGCACTCACACATATCGGACAGCCTGCAATATCTTTGCCTCCATGCAGACGCGCAGCAGGGTGGAAAGTTCGCCAATCGCAGGGCACACACCATCGAACGTGTGGCCATGGGGGCGTGGACCTAGCAATTCCGCGCAGGGTGTGTAGAATCCGGGCAGGATAACCACACCCACATTACGCCATGGCAGGTCTCGTCGTCATCAAGTCCAACGCGCAGCTGACCGCAGAGGACACCGCCGCGCAGGAGGCTCGTGACGCTGCTCTGCGCCAGCAGATACCCGTGCTGACCGGGCTGGCCTCCCATGTGCGAAAGTGCTGGGAGGCGGCGCGCGACGCCAAGCAGCCCATCGAACGCATCATGCTCAAGGCGCTGCGGCAGCGCCGGGGTGAGTACGAGGCGGACAAGCTCGCGCAGATTCGCGAGACCGGCGGCTCCGAGATCTTCATGATGGTCACGGAGACGAAGTGCCGAGGCGCTGAGTCGTGGCTGCGCGACATCCTGCTCGACGAGGGCATGGTGCCGTTCGACCTGAAGCCAACGCACGTCCCGGAGATGCCGCCGGACTACGAGGAGCGCCTCACCGCATCCATGGGGGCCAAGGTTGTCCAGATCATCCAGAGCGGTATGCCGCTGGATCCGATGGTCATGGAGCAGATGCAGGAGCAGATTGCTGACGACATGAAGCAGGCGCTGCTGGCCGAGGCCACTGACCGCGCCGAGCGGATGAAGAAGCGCATTCAGGACCAGTTCGCCGAGGGCGGCATGGTGGAGAACTTCAGCGCGTTCATCAGCGACCTCGCGACCTACCCAGCGGCGATCATCAAGGGTCCGGTGGTGCGCCGCAAGCGGCAGCTCGAGTGGGTGCAGGACGAGACCGGTGCGTACATCCCGCAGACGCAGGATCGCATCCTTCCAACCTACCAGCGTGTCGACCCGTTCAGGTTCTACCCAGAGCCTGGCCTGACCCGTCTGGAGGAAGGCTACTGCATCGAGCACCACCGCCTGTCGGAAGCGGATCTGTCCGACCTCATCGGTGTTCCAGGGTACGACGACGGTGCGATCAAGGCGGTGCTGGCAGAGGGAGCGTCGTCCGAGTGGCTGTGGAGCGCCGAGCACACCAAGGCCGAGCTCGAGAACAAGTACAACATCTGGCGCTCGGACAGCAACAAGTACGACGCGCTGGAGTTCTGGGGTCGCGTCAGCGGCCAGGATCTGATCGACTTCGGCCTCGACGCTGAAGAGGTTCCCGAGGTCTCGCGCATGTACGATGCCTGCGTGTGGGTGGTGGGCAAGTGGGTCATTAAGGCCACGCTCAACTACGACCCGCTGGGCGACAAGCCGTACCGCATGACCTCGTGCGTCAAGCGACCGGGCGCTCTGTGGGGGGTGTCCATCCCCGAGCTGATCGAGGACGTGCAGGCCATGTGCAACGCCGCCGCGCGGGCGCTGGCCAACAACATGGGCATCGCCTCTGGTCCGCAGGTCGAGATCTCGGTGGACCGCCTCGCCGAGGGCGAGAAGATCACTCAGGTGTACCCGTGGAAGGTGTGGCAAACCGTGGCCGACCCGATGGGCTCCGGCCAGCCGGCGGTGCGGTTCAACCAGCCCGACGACCGCAGCGGCCCGCTACTCGCCGTGTACCAGCAGTTCGCGCGCATGGCTGACGAGCAGTCCGGTATCCCGGCCTACGTCTACGGCGACGGCGCCGTGGGTGGCGCGGGTCGCACTGCGTCGGGTCTGTCCATGCTGATGGGCTCGGCCGGCAAGGGCATCCGCCAGACCGTTATGCACATTGACTTCGACGTCATCGGCCCGCTGGTCACCGCGCAGTACAACTGGAACATGCAGTACGTCGATGACGCGACGATCAAGGGCGACTGCGAGGTCATTCCACGTGGCGCTGTCACCCTGGCCAACCGCGAGCAGCTCAACGTGCGCCGGGTCGAGTTCCTGCAGGCGACGGCCAACCCGCTGGACGCGCAGATCGTCGGCGCCAAGGGTCGCGCAGCGATCCTGCGCGAAGTGGCCAAGGGCCTCGCGATGCCTGTGGACAACATCGTGCCCACGGACGAGCAGATCGACATCCAGTCGAGCATGCAGGCTGCGCAACAGCAACAGTCCGCCGTCATGGCACAGCAGACACCCAACCCGGGCACTGAGACCTCGGCGCCGGGCGGGGCCCCGTCTGGCGGCAAGGGCAGCAATACCGTCAGCAACCAGATCACCGGAGCTGGCGCGTAAGCGGCCGGCGTGGTAAAAACACCCCCAAGGAGAAATCATGAGTGCATCCCCCGCAGCCGGCGCAGTAGCCGTCACCCCGAGCGACACGGCCAACATCTCCAGCGGCGCCTGCCGTGCGCTGTATATCGGTGGCCCTTCCGGCGGCCAGTACGTGGACGTGGTGGTCATGCCCGCAGGCTACTCGGCCAGCGTCACGTTCAAGAACGTCCCGGTGGGTTCGATCCTGCCGGTGAACGCCGCCCGCGTGCTGGCTACCGGCACCACAGCCACCTTCATCGTCGCCCTGTACTAACATGAATCTGAACGCGATCACGCTGGCCATCACCCGCCCTGGCGGGGTCCGCTCATGGGATCCGCTGTCGTTGTTCACCACCGGCGTCAACGGCGTCTGGTACGACCCGAGTGACATCACGCGCTATATGTCATCGCTGGGGCCGGAGTTGGTCACTAACGGGGACTTCAGCAACGGAACGACGGGGTGGGTGGAGAGTGATGCCACCGTCTCAGTGGCTGTTGATGCCGGAAAACTGAAAGTTAGTGTGCTTTCTACGCCGACATCGGGCGGAGCAACTGCGGCTGTTTCTGGACTGACATCTGGAAGGACATACAAGCTGACGTTGCAGTTTACGCAAGGCAACCGAAGCACCAACAATTTCTATATCAACGCGTTCGCTGGTCTTGCTGGGCAGGGTGGCTATACAGCATCTGGCGATTACGTTTTTTACTTTACTGCAAATACGACTTCAGCAGTTCTAACCATTCGTAATGCTGGAGCAACACAAGTCGCTGGCGACTATTGGTACATCGACAACATCTCCGTCCGCGAACTAACTGATATTAGCACGGCTACCCTATTCCAAGACGCCGCAGGCACCACGCCTGTGACGGCGGTGGAGCAGCCTGTTGGCCGTATGTTGGACAAGTCCGGGCGCAATAACCACGCTACGCAGTCCACCTCCGCTGCAAGGCCGGTGCTG
>JACCDQ011287421.1_pt1 | contig 10045 bp, 13 predicted proteins | sample 7446031 | NCBI WGS metagenome assembly JACCDQ01 (sample SAMN15323442, study PRJNA562643) | freshwater metagenome | isolation source: river surface water | place: USA:Blue River Watershed | collected 2017-08-17 | reverse complement strand
CTCGGCTTACCCCCCTCCCCCGCAACCCGCTGGCGCCGCGCCATCAACGCGGCTAGGGCCGGCACCGTCCGACCTTGAGGAGAGTTTCATGCGCCCCAGCGGCCGCGCCCCCGACCAGATGCGCCCGATCTCCATCCAGACCGGCTACACCGTCCATGCCGAGGGCAGCGTGCTGATCGCGTTCGGCGACACCAAGGTGCTCGTCACCGCCTCGGTCGAAGAGAAGGTGCCGCCCTTCCTCCGCGGCAAGGGTCAGGGCTGGGTCACGGCCGAATATGGCATGCTGCCCCGCGCCACCCACACCCGCGGCAGCCGCGAGGCCGCCAAGGGCAAGCAGTCGGGCCGCACGCAGGAAATCCAGCGTCTGATCGGCCGCTCGCTCCGCTCGGTCGTCGACCTCGAAAAGCTCGGCGAGCGCCAGATCGTGATCGACTGCGACGTGCTGCAGGCCGATGGCGGCACCCGCACCGCCTCGATCTCGGGCGCGTGGGTCGCGCTGCGCCTTGCCGTTGACGCCCTCCTGAAATCGGGCGCGCTCGCCGAAGACCCGATCACGGATCAGGTCGCCGCGATCTCGTGCGGCATCTATCAGGGCACCCCGGTGCTCGACCTCGATTATCCCGAAGACAGCAACGCCCATGCCGACGCCAATTTCGTGCTGACCGGCAATGGCAACATCGCCGAGGCACAGGCCACCGCCGAGGGCGCCACCTATGACGAGGAAGCGCTGCTCCGCCTGCTCCGCCTCGCCCGCATCGGCTGCACCGAGATTTTCGAGGCGCAGCGCAAGGCAACCGGCCGGTGACCCGCAAGCTCGAGCCCGGCAAGCTGGTCATCGCCAGCCACAATGAAGGCAAGGTGCGCGAGATCCGCGCGCTCCTCGCCCCGTTCGGGATCGAGCCGGTGTCGGCGGCCTCGCTCGGCATCCCCGAGCCCGAGGAAACCGGCACCACCTTCATCGCCAATGCCGAGTTGAAAGCCCGTGCCTCGGCCGACCTGTCGGGCCTGCCCGCGCTGGCTGACGACAGCGGCCTTTGCGTCGATGCACTCGGTGGTGATCCGGGAATCTACTCGGCGCGCTGGGCCGAGGTCGACGGCAAGCGCGACTTTCATCACGCGATGAAGCTGGTCAACGACAAGCTCGAGGCGCTCGGCCCTGACGCCGGCCGCGACGCGCATTTCGTCTGCGCGCTGTCGCTGTGCTGGCCCGACGGGCATATCGAGAGCTTCGAAGGCAAGGTGCATGGCACGCTGGTCTGGCCGATACGCGGCCAGAACGGCTTCGGTTATGATGCGATGTTCCAGCCGCACGGCCATGCCATCACCTTCGGCGAGATGGACCCCGACGCGAAACACGCGATGAGCCATCGCGCCGATGCCTTCGCCCAGCTGGTCGCGGCGGTGTTCTGATGATTGGAAAAGGGCCGCACCAGCCCGCGCCCCCACCCGGCCTCCCATATGATCCTGCCGTTGGGAGGCCGGGTGGGGGCGCGGGCTGGCGCGCTAACTCAGCGAAGCTGGACAACGCCCTCGCGCTCTACATCCATTGGCCCTTCTGCGTCTCGAAATGCCCTTATTGCGACTTCAACAGCCATGTCCGCGAGGGCGTGGATCAAGAGGCATGGCGCGCTGCCCTGCTCGCCGACATGGCGCACGAGGCCGCGCTCCTGCCCGGCCGCAGGCTGGGCTCAATCTTCTTCGGCGGGGGCACCCCGTCGCTAATGCCGCCCGAGACGGTGGCCGCCCTGATCGAGGCCGCCGGTCGCCACTGGCAGATGGCCGATGACATCGAGATCACGCTCGAGGCTAATCCCTCGTCGGTCGAGGCCGCGCGCTTCGCCGATCTGGCGGCGGCGGGCGTCAACCGCGTCTCGCTGGGGCTGCAATCGCTGCACGACGAGGCTCTCGCCTTTCTCGGCCGGGCGCACGACGTCGCCGAGGGGCTGGCCGCACTCGACACGGCGCAACGCCACTTCAAACGCGTCAGCTTCGACCTGATCTACGCCCTGCCCGGCCAGTCGCTCGAGGGTTGGGCCGCCGATCTCGATCGCGCGCTGGGCTTCGGCACTGGCCATCTCTCGCTCTACCAGCTGACTATCGAACCGGGCACGCGCTTCGACACGCTGGTACGCCAAGGCAGCCTCGTGCCCGCCGACCCCGATCACATGGCCGAGCTGTTCGAATATACCCGCGCGCGTACCGCGCAGGCCGGGATTCCGGCCTACGAGGTGTCGAACCATGCCCGCCCCGGCGAGGAAAGCCGCCACAACCTCGCTTACTGGCATTATAACGATTATGCCGGGATCGGCCCCGGCGCGCATGGCCGTCGCACGCTGATGGCAACCACGCGCCACAAGAAACCCGAAAACTGGCTGTCCGCCGTCACGCGCAACGGCCATGGCCTCCAGTCGGAAGAATTGCTCTCGGCCCGAGACCGGGCCACCGAGGCGCTCATCATGGGGCTGCGGCTGACGGAAGGCATCGACCTTGATCGCCACGGCGTACACGACATCGTCGATGATGCGGCGATCGAGCGTATCGAGGCGCAAGGCCTGCTCGCGCGCGACGGCAGCCGGATCGCGCTGACCGAACAGGGCGCACCGCTGCTCGACGCGGTGCTGCGGGAAATTACGCTTTAATCAAAGCTGCGCGGTGCGGGCGAGGCGGTCGATCCGCCCCCCGGACCCACCTCATGAACCTCGAGCGCGCGTTCGGCCAAATGGCTGCGTCCGAAACGGAATGCGCCGTCAATTCCGCCAAACCCGCCCTTGTCCTCAAGCCGCGCGACCGGGAAAGGCGTTCCAACCTTCCAATCGCCGGCAACCCGCACGCTCAGCAAAACCGCGTCATAGCCAAGGCTGGCCAGTCGCGACGGAGCAATCCCATAGCGTGCCCGGTAACGCCCGGCGAGCTGACCGAACAGGCCGTCGGCGACACTCGCATACCAGGCGCCATGCAAGGCGGGCGCACCGGCAACCACCTCGTCGGCATTCCACATCTCGGTACCAAGAATATGCACGGCCGACGGACTGGCCTTGCGCACCAACTGTGCCGCAACCACAGCGACGCGGCCGCCATCAGCAATCAGAACCGCATCATAGGCCTCGCCTTTGCCAAGCGCCGCGACGGCCGCCGTCAGCGACTGGGGCGAACTGTCATAGCTCTTGACCGCGACGAGCTGCCCGCCCGCGGCCGCAACCTCACGGGTCAGGCTGGCCGCCGCGTTGCGGCCATAAAGCCGTGCCGGAACAAGCCCCGCGAAACGCAGTGCTCCGCGTGCCTTGGCATAGGAAACGACACGCCGGATCGACTGTTCGGGCGAAAATCCCAACAGATAGACACCCGGCCCGGCGACCGCAGGATCGTTGGAGAAGGCGAGGATCGGCACCCCTGCCTTGGCTGCGATCGGCCCGACGGCCTTGACGTCGCGCGCCAGCAACGGACCAAGGAACAGCCGGTTGCCGTCGGCCACGGCTTTCTGCGCCGCCACAGCCGCACCCGGCGCCGTGTCATAAATAGTCATGCGCAACCGCTCGGTCGCCGTATCAAGCAAGGCCAGGTTTGCAGCATTGGCGATCGACTGGCCGAATGCCGCATCGGGCCCCGTCATCGGGACCAGTAGCGCAATGCGGTGACGTGCCTCGTCCTGTGGCAAGACCGACGCCGTGGGCGCATCCGTCGCACGCGGCGCAGATCCGCCCGCAGCCGGACGCGGTCCACCCGCCTGACAGGCCGCCAGCAGCGTCAGGAGCGCAAGCCCCATGACCCTGAGCCAGCCAGCCTTGTGTTGCAGCACCACCCCGACCTCTGCCATGACATTCATCCTATGACGCATACTGCCGATCCCGGCCTCTCCCCCGGCCTCTACATTGTCGCCACGCCTATCGGCAACCTTGGCGACCTCAGCCCGCGCGCCGCCGAGGTGTTGCGCACAGCCGACCTGATCGCGGTCGAGGACAGCCGCGTCACGGCAAAGCTCCTCCATCATATCGGCATCAAGCGACCGATGCTGCCCTATCACGATCATAATGCCGACCGCGTCCGCCCCGGCCTTGTCGACGATCTCGCCACCAAGGCGGTCGCACTGGTCTCGGACGCGGGCACGCCGCTGATCTCGGATCCCGGTTACAAGCTCGTGCGTGACGCGCGCGCGGCCGGTCATGCCGTCACCACCATCCCCGGCCCCTGCGCCGCAATCGCGGCCCTCACGCTGGCGGGGCTGCCCACCGACCGCTTTCTCTTCATGGGCTTCCTGCCCAACAAGGCCAAGGCCCGCGCCGACACCATCGCCGAGGTCGCCGCGATCCGCGCAACCTTGATTTTCTACGAAAGCGGCCCGCGCCTCGGTGCAACGCTGGCGGCGCTGGCCGAGGGACTGGGCGATCGCGATGCTGCAGTCACCCGCGAGATCAGCAAGACCTTCGAGGAGGCCGTCACCGGCACCCTGTCGACACTCGCCACACGCTATGCGGAAACCGGCCCAAAGGGCGAGATCGTGGTCGTCGTGGGTCCGCCCGGCGAGGCCCCGCCCCCGGCCGAGGCTGATGTCGATGTCCTGCTTGCCGACGCGCTGGCCCGCCTGCCCGCCGCCAAGGCCGCAGGCGAGGTCGCCAAGGCCACCGGGCTTTCCAAGCGCGATCTCTATGCCCGCGCACTCGAGATGAAGGGATGAACCGCGCCGCTGCGGACGCCTTCGGCCGCACGGCCGAGCTTCGCGCGGCATGGCTTCTTCGTCTCAAGGGCTGGCGCATTCTTGGTCAGAGGCTTCGCACGCCGCGGGGCGAGATCGATATCCTCGCCCGGCGAGGGCGCACCCTCGCCTTTGTCGAGGTCAAGGCCCGCAGCGACAATATCGCGCTCGACCTTGCCATCGATCGACAGCGCCTCAAGCGCGTCGCCGCGGCGGCCGAGCTTCTTTCGTCCCGCCACGCCCGGCCCGGCGACACGCTGCGGATCGACGTGATCCTCGTTGCGCCTCGCCGCTGGCCACGGCACCTCGCCAATGTCTGGCACGGATGATAGAGGCCCGTGCAAGGGAGATAAAAGCATGACGCTCAACGTCGCCGTCCAGATGGATCCGATCGAGACGATCAACATTGCGGGCGATTCGAGCTTCGCGCTGATGCTCGAGGCGCAGAAGCGCGGCCATCGCGTGTGGCACTACCAGCCCGGCGATCTCAGCTATCGCGACGGCCGGGTTCTGGCGGTCGCGCGCAGCATCAGCGTGCAGCGCGTCGCTGGCGATCATTATGCGTTCGGCGAAACCCGCCTGCTCGACCTCGCCGACGATATCGACGTGGTGCTGATGCGGCAGGACCCGCCCTTCGACCTCGCTTACATCACCGCCACCCATCTGCTCGAGCGGATCGCCGACAAGACGCTGGTGGTCAACGACCCCGCATCGGTACGCAACGCACCCGAGAAGCTGTTCGTGCTGGACTATGCCGAGTATATGCCTCCCACGCTGATCACGCGACGGCTCGACGAGGCCAAGGCCTTTCACGCGCAGCATGGCGAGGTGGTGGTCAAGCCGCTCTACGGCAATGCCGGCTCGGCGGTGTTCCATGTCGGCAGCAACGACGCCAATCTCGCCGCGCTGACCGAATTGTTCGGCGAGGTATGGCGCGAGCCCTTCATGGTGCAGGCGTTTCTTCCCGATGTGAGCAAGGGCGACAAGCGCATCGTGCTGGTCGACGGCAAGCCCGCCGGTGCGATCAACCGCCTGCCCAAGAGCGGCGAGATCCGCTCGAATCTCGCCGCCGGCGGCAGCGCCGAGGCAACCGAGCTTACCGCGCGCGAACTGGAAATCTGTGCCAAGCTGGGGCCGGAACTCGCCAAGCGCGGCCTGATCTTTGTCGGCATCGACGTGATTGCGGGCCACCTGACCGAGATCAACGTCACCTCGCCGACCGGCATCATGGCGATCGACGCCTTCAACGGCACCGACACGCCCGCGCTGATCTGGAACGTGATCGAGGCCAAGCTCAAGGCTCGCTGATCTCGGCCCTCGGATGCGCGTTGCGATAGACGTCGAGCAGGTGGGCCGCGTCCACCGCGGTATAGATTTGCGTCGACGACAGGCTGGCATGACCCAGCAATTCCTGTAGCGACCGCAGGTCGGCTCCACGCCCGAGCAAGTGGCTCGCAAAACTGTGACGCAGCGCGTGCGGGGTGGTGCGATCGGGCAACCCCAGCCGATAGCGCGCGCCCCGTACCGCCCGCCGGACAAGATCGGCTGACAAGGGCCCGCCCCGGAAACCGCGAAACAGGGGCAGGTCGCGCGCCACCGGCCACGGACACAGCTGCAGGTAAGATTCGATCGCCGCGCGGACCGGAGGGATCAACGGAACGATCCGGGTCTTGCCGCGCTTGCCCGTCACGCGCAGCACGTCATCCAGCGGCAGCACTTCGCCCGTCAGGCCCATTGCCTCGCCGACGCGCAACCCCGCACCATAAAGCAGCAACAGCACTGCAAGGTCGCGCGCGGCCACCCAAGGTTCGCGGGCACCGGCGGCAGCCTCTTCGGCCAGCGAGACAGCATCGGCAGGTGCGACCGGGCGCGGAACGCCCTTCTTGACCCGCGGCCCACGCAGACGCGGCAAGTCGGCCATTCCAGCCACAAAGGCAAGAAACCCTCGCACCGCCGACAATTCGCGCGCAGCCGAGGCATTGCCCAAGACCTAGTCGCGCCGGGCGGCAAGAAAAGCGCGCAGTTCGGCTGCCTCGACCTGCGCCAACCCCGCTATGTCGATCGCGGCCCCGCGATGCTGCCCAAGAAAACCCACCCATCGCTGTGCAGTCGCGACATAGGCGCGGATCGTATGCTCGGATCGCCGCCGGTCGCGGCGCAGATGCTCGCCCCAAGACGCCGCCACCGCTCGTGCGGGGTGATCGGCCAAATCGGTGGCAAGGGACGGATGACGCGCCATGACATCCTTTTGCGCGAGCAGGGCGATCAGTGAAAGCCCCCCCTGCGCTCTCCCCCCGAAAGACCCTCAAGATCCCCCGAGATCCCCCGAGATCCCGTTGCATAGCGCCGGCGCTCAGCGCATAGGCAGGGCCATGACTAGCAAAGCCGCGATCACACCCGCCCTCTCGCCCCTTGCACGGCCCCGCGCCATTGCCGAATGGCTGCTCGCGGTTGCCGCGATCGTCTTTCTGATGGTCGTCGTCGGCGGGATCACCCGCCTGACCGAATCCGGCCTGTCGATGGTGCGTTGGGAACCGGTTTCGGGAATCATTCCGCCGCTTGACGCCGCGCAGTGGGATGCCGAGTTCGCCGCCTACAAGGCAACCCCCGAATATCTCAAGGTCAATGCGCTCGCGGGGATGACGCTCGAGCAGTTCAAGGCGATCTTCTTCTGGGAATATCTTCACCGCGTGATCGGCCGCCTGATCGGGCTGGCGATGATCCTGCCGCTCGCCTGGTTCGCGCTCCGCCGCGCCATTCCGCAGGGCTATGGCTCACGCCTCGCAGCACTGGCGGCGCTGGTCGTACTGCAAGGCGCGATCGGCTGGTGGATGGTCGCCTCGGGGCTGATCGACCGACCCGACGTCAGCCATGTCCGCCTTGCCATCCACCTGCTGACCGCACTGCTGTTCTTCGGCGGGCTGATCTGGACCGCACTCGACCTGCGCGCGCTCGACCGCGATCCCGCCGCTACCCCCGCGCGGCTAACCGGATTTGCGATGACCGCCCTTGCCATCCTTGCCCTGCAGCTTCTCTACGGCGCCTTCACCGCCGGGCTCGACGCGGGTCAGATCGGCGGCTGGCCGCTGATGCTGGGGCAGGTCTTCCCAGATGGCGGCTGGCTGAGCGACCGGAGCATTTTCGGCAATCTCATCGATGCACCGGCCGTGGTGCAGTTCGTCCACCGCTGGTGGGCGTGGGTCGTCGTCGTCGTCATGGCGCTGCTCGCACGCAAGGCCCGCAACCGTCTGCCCGCCGCCCCGCTGCTTGTCGGCGCGATCCTGATCGCGCAGGTCATGCTCGGCATCGCCACCCTCTTGTCGGGGGTCGCCATCCCGATCGCCGCCGCGCATCAGGCGGTCTCGGTCCTGCTCGTCGGCGCGGCCGTCGCCTGCGCCCACGCCCTCGGTCGCCGCGCATGACCGCCATCGCCACCGTCTATGCCGTTTTCGCCGACGCCACCGAGGCCGAGGCAATCGGCACGGCGATGGTCGAACAGGGGCTCGCCGCCTGCGTCAACATCCTCGCGCCCTGCGCATCAATCTATCGCTGGCAGGGCAAGGTCGAGCGTGCGACCGAGATTCCCGCGCTCTTCAAGGTCGCGGCCAGCGGGGTCGACGCGCTGGTCGCTGAAATCGCGCGACGCCACAACTATGACGTCCCCGCCATCGCGGCATGGCCCGTCACACAGGCTGGACCCGGCTATGCCGAGTGGGTCGTCTCGGGTCAGCTCTTGCGCTGATAGGTCTGGTCGGGCGTCGGAAAGGCGCGCGACCGAACGTCGGCCGCATAAGCCGCCGCCGCGTCCGACACCGTCGTGGCCATATCGCCGAAGCGCTTGACGAAGCGCGGCGTGCGCTCGAACAGGCCAAGCATGTCTTCGGCCACCAGGACCTGGCCGTCGCACTGTGCCGACGCACCGATGCCGATGGTCGGGCAGCTCACCGCCTTGGTGACGGCGACCGCGATCGGCTCGACCACGCCTTCGATCACCATCGCGAAGCAGCCGGCCTCGGCCACAGCCTTGGCGTCGGCAAGAATCTTGCCCTCTTCGGCCGCATCGCGCCCGCGCGCACCATAGCCGCCGAGCATGTTCACCGCCTGCGGGGTCAGCCCGACATGCGCCATCACGGGGATGCCGCGCGCCGACAGGAAGGCGATCGTCTCGGCCATCGCGGCCCCGCCCTCGAGCTTGACCGCGGCCGCGCCCGTTTCCTTCAAAATCCGCGCCGCGCTCTCGAACGCCTGTTGCGGCGAGGCCTCGTAGCTGCCGAACGGCATGTCGACGATCACGAGGCTGTGATAGCTGCCGCGGACAACCGCCGCGCCATGCGCGCACATCATGTCGAGGCTCACCGGCACGGTCGACGGCAGGCCGTAAATCACCTGCCCCAGGCTGTCGCCGACCAGCAGCATGTCGCAATGCGGATCGAGCAGCTGCGCCATCCGCACCGTGTAGGCGGTCAGCATCACCAGCGGCTCGGCATCTTTCCGCGCCCGGATCGCGGGCACGGTCAGGCGCTTCATCGGCGCGGGCGTCGGATTGGCGCGACTGGTCGCGGAATCAAGGGTGTAGGTCGTCGACATGAGACGCGTCCTATCACGAACGCCGATACGCGGTCACCTCGATCTCGACCTTCATCTCGGGCTTGACCAGTCCGACCACGACGCAGCTTGCCGCCGGACGGATCTCGCCAAAGGCTGCGCCCAGCGTCGAACCGATCTCGTCCCAGTAGCGGGCATCGGTGATGTAATAGGTCGCGCGCACCACGTCGGCGAGCGCAAAGCCCGCCTCGGCCATCGCCTTTTCGATCACGGCAAGCGCGTTCTTGGCCTGATCGGCGGCCGCTTCGGGCATGACGCGCGTCTCGGGATCATAGCCGGTCGTGCCGGCGACGAAGCACCAGTCGCCCTGCACCACGGCGCGGCTGTAGCCGACTTGGCGTTCGAAGGGCGATCCAGAGGAAATGAGCTGGCGGGTCATGGCAATCAGTCCTTGTAGTTGATCTTGATCTTGGCGGCCGCCGCGCGCGCGGCCGCGCGGGCCCGATCGGTGTCGCCGTCGGGCGCAAGCGCCAGCGCGACACCCATGCGGCGATAAGGCCGGGTCGTCGGCTTGCCGAAAACGCGCACGTCGATGTCAATGCCGTCCGGCCCCGACGCCAGCGCCTCGGCGAGCCCGGTGACCGTAAAGTCGTCCGAATTGCGGTCGGCCAGCACCACCGCCGAGGCCGCCGCACCATAATGACGGATGCGCGGGATCGGCAGGCCCAATATCGCACGGGCGTGCAGGTCAAACTCGGTCAGGTTCTGCGAGATCAACGTCACCATGCCGGTGTCGTGCGGGCGCGGGCT
>JACCDQ010794920.1_pt1 | contig 10046 bp, 7 predicted proteins | sample 7446031 | NCBI WGS metagenome assembly JACCDQ01 (sample SAMN15323442, study PRJNA562643) | freshwater metagenome | isolation source: river surface water | place: USA:Blue River Watershed | collected 2017-08-17 | reverse complement strand
TAGCCCTGCGCTTCGCAAAAAACCGATGCCCTCACTCCCCTTCGACCAGCAAGACCTGCCCGTCGGCGACGGTCACACCCTGTATGTCGCCCAGTATGGCCAGCCCGACGGCCCCGCAGCGGTCGTGCTGCACGGCGGCCCGGGCAGCGGCACGCAGCCGTCCGTGCTCGACTGGTTCGACCTGACGACGCAGCGCGTGGTGCTGTACGACCAGCGCGGCGCCGGTCAGTCGCGGCCGCAAGGCGCGCTGGCAGGCAACGATACGCAGCAACTGGTCGCCGACCTCGAGCGCATTCGCGAGCGGCTCGGCATTGCGCGCTGGCTGGTCGTCGGCGGCTCGTGGGGCGCAACGCTGGCGCTGCTGTATGCCGGCCGGCATGCGCAGCGCGTCAGCGCGCTGGTGCTGCGCGGCAGCTTCCTCGCCAGTGAGCGCGAACTGCAGTGGTTCTTCCAATCGCTGCGCGCGCTGGTGCCGCAGGGATGGAGGCGGCTGACCGACGGCTGGAGCGACAAGCAGCAGGCGCAGGTGCTGCACACGCTGGCCGACGCGCTGCTGCACGGCGACGATGCCCGGGCAAGCGATGCGGCCAGGCGCTGGAACGACTATGAAAATGCGGTGATGTCCGCGATGGCGGGCAAGCTCGACGTGGCGGCGGCCGATCCGTCGGCGGCCGTGCCGGCGCGCGTGCTGAACAAATACCGGCTGCAGGCGCATTACCTGTCGAATGCCTGCTTCACCAGTGACGAAGAATTGATGGCCTGCGCACACGCGCTGGCGACGACGCCGGTCACGCTGGTGCATGGCACGCGCGACCTGGTCTGCCCGCCGGAAAATGCGGTACGGCTCGCGCAGGCGATGCCGCACGCGCAACTGATGTGGGTGGAAAACGGTGGACACACGCCGGCCGATGCAGGCATCGCCGCCGGCTTGCGGCAGGCGATTGCCGCAGCGACGCAAGCCATGGCGCTAGCCACGACGCAAGTGCCAGCAGGCCGCTGACACCTGACAGCGCAACCAGGTTCGGCGGCGTCTGGCGCCTTATTTCTGCAGCTTGCGGTAAATGGTATTGCGCGACACGCCCAGCGCGCGCGCGGCCGCCGACACATTGCCGTGATGCTCGTCGAGCGCCTTCTGAATGGTCAGCAGCTCGACATCCTCCAGCCGTGCCGACGCCGGCAGCGACAGCGACAGCGGCGCCGGCGCCACGGCTTCCGCCGTCGGTGCCAGCGACGCGGGCGCGTTGCCGACATCTTCGAGGAAGTCCTCGGGCAGGTGTTCCATCCGGACTTCGCGCTCCGATCCGGCCATGACGATCGCGGTACGCAGCAGGTTGGTCAGCTGGCGGAAATTGCCGGGCCAGTTGTGCCGCTTGAACAGCGCCATCACTTCGGCCGACACGCTGAACGGTTCGCCGCTCGACTCAGACGCCAGCATCCGGTTGATCACGACCTCGAGATCGCTGCGCTCGCGCAGCGGCGGCAGGCGCACGACGAGTCCGTTCAGCCGGTAATACAAGTCCTCACGGAACAGTCCCCGGGCGATCATGTCGCGCAGGTTGCGGTTGGTGGCGCAGATCAGCGCGACATTCACCGGGATCGACTTGGTGCTGCCGAGCGGCATCACCAGTCGCTCCTGCAGCACGCGCAGCAGCCGCGCCTGCAAGGGCAAGGGCATGTCGCCGATTTCGTCGAGGAACAGCGTGCCGCCGTTCGCCTGCAGGATCTTGCCGCTGCTGCCTTTCTTGCGCGCGCCGGTGAAGGCGCCGTCTTCATAGCCGAACAGCTCGGACTCGATCAGCGTTTCCGGGATCGACGCGCAGTTGACGGCGACGAACGGGCCGCCGGAACGCGGCGAGTCATTGTGGATCGCCTGCGCCAGCAATTCCTTGCCGGTGCCGGTCTCGCCGGTAATCAGGATGGGAATGTCGCGTCCCATCACCAGATTCACCTTGCGGATCAGCGACGCCACCTTGTCATCGCCGGTGTCGAGATAGTGCAGGCTGGACAGGCCGCGCCGCTGCAGCAGATCGTCGGTATGGCCGCCCTTCTTGATGGCCGCCGCATCGTCGCGCCGCCGCTCGGTGTCGAGGCCACCGGCCTGGACGATCAGGTTGGGCGCGCGCAGCGCGGCACGCGCGGACACGCGCACGCCGTTGTGCAGGCAAAGGTCCAGCAAGCCGGGCGTCGCGGTACGGTAGTGGTCGAACAGGGCCGACACCGGCATGCCAAACAGCGAGCTGAACGTATGGGTCTGCAGCGCCGACAGGGGCAGGCCCAGCTGGAACAACCCGCTGCGGTTGGCCGACAGGAAGCGGCCCGACATCGAGAATGACGCAATGCCCTCCATCAGCGTGCCGATGAATTCGGGGCGGGTGTGGAAGTGCAGCGTGATCGCATCCTGGAAGGCGGCCGAGAACAACTGGTTCTCGATCATCTGCGCAGACATGCGCACCAGCGCCATCGTGTGCTTGTGGAAGCTGCGATGGTCGCCGGTCACGTCGAGCACGCCGATCAGCTTGCCCTGATGGTCAATGATGGGCGCGGCGGAGCAGGTCAGGAAGTGGTTCACCGCCAGGAAGTGCTGGTCCGCATGCACCAGCGTCGGCACCTGCTCGGCGATCGCGGTGCCGATCGCGTTCGTGCCCTTGCTCTGCTCGGACCATGCAACCCCGGGACACAGCGCGACCCGGTCGGCCTTTTCAATGAAATCGTCGTCGCCCATCGATTGCAGGATCGTCCCTTGCGCATCGGTGAGGATCACCATGCTGTGGGTGTTGACGATCTGCTCATACAGGGTCTCCATCACCGGCAGCGCGTAGCTCGCGAGTCCGCGGCTCTGGTCGATGCGGCAGGCGAGGTCGGCCTTCAAGATGGGCGAATAGTCGGCTTCGGTCTCGGGCGTCAGACCGTACGAAGCGGAGCGGCGATGGGATTCTTCGATCATGGCGCCCTGTTCGGACGCATGAAACATGCCCAAGGTCGATGCTCGCCTTGCCGGCAGCACCAAGCCTGAATTAGCGGATATCTCCTGACTTCCCGCGCTTGCGGGCGGTTGCGACTGCGCCATCTCTTGTCCCCATGGTGGCCACTGTGTCTTTTTTTATCGTTGTTGTCTGGCGGAATGTAGCACTTGTTCCGTTATGAAGCAAAAGGGCAGCAAAGGCTGTCTTTTGCTGCAGTGAACCAGATGGCACGGCTATTGCGATTGCTATCGGGTCCGAGCCGGGCCACTGCGTTTCCAAGCTTGCAATCCGCGCCCTGTACACGCCGCGACCCGGCAAAATTTTTTACTCAAACTACTAACTACTCTGGAGATTATCGAATGAGCAATCCGATCCGCTTTGCCTTCCGCAGCCTGCTGTGCGCGGCTGCCCTGGTGGTGTCCGGCGCCGCCTTCGCGCACGGCGACGTGACCCCGCAGGCCGTCGACACCAGCGCACTGAAGGCGCTCGGCGAAACCTGGCAGGCAGAGAACCCGTACCGCGGCGACAAGGCCGCGATCAAGGTCGGCGCTTCGGCGTTCGCGCAGAACTGCGCACGCTGCCACGGCATCGACGCAATCTCCGGCGGCATCGCTCCCGACCTGCGCCTGCTCGACCGCGACTGCAGCAGCGTCGCCGACGACCGCAAGAAGGCCTGCCATGCCGAGATCGACGAATACTTCTCGACCACGGTACGCAAGGGCCGCGTGCGCAACGGCGCGGTCTACATGCCGCCGTTCGAAGGCATCCTGCAGCAGGAAGCGGTGTGGGCGATCAAGGCCTACATCGAGACGCGCCGTCCGGACTGATCGCGCGACCGGTCAAGCGAACCCGCTTTTGACGGGACTTTCGATTGACCCATAATCCATAGCGTTACCGGACGCCGCATCCGCGGCGTCCGCAAGGAACACACTAAGCGCGACCAACAGCGCCCCTCCCCCGGAGACAACCAAGAATGACCTGCCTGACCCGACGCGGCCTGCTCGCCTCCCTGCTCGCCCTCTCGACACTCGCCTTCGCGCTGCCCGCTGCGGCCGACCTCGACAAGATTCGCCCGACCGGCAAGCTGTCGGTCGCCGTCTACGACGATTTCGCGCCGTGGTCTGGCAAAAGCGGCGGCATCGACCAGGAGCTGGCCGACGCGATCGCGAAAAAGCTCGGACTGAAACTGTCGCTGATCCCCTTCCCGGCCGGCGAAGACATCAGCGACGACCTGCGCAACATGGTCTGGAAAGGCCACTATCTCGGCATCGGCCCGGCCGACCTGCTGATGCACATGCCGGTCGACCGCAGCGTGATGATCAAGAATGACCAGGTCGAAATCTTTGCACCTTATTACCGCGACACCGTGCAACTGGTGCGCAACCTGAAGGCGATTCCCGACTTCGACGGCGTCGGCTCGCTGGAAGGCAAAAAGCTTGGCGCCGAAAAAGTATCGATCTCGGCCATGGTGCTGCTGGGCGAATCCAGCCTGCGCGACCGCGTCAGCATTTATGCGTCCGGCGTGGAAGCCGTCGAAAAGCTCAAGGCCGGCGAAGTCGACGCCGTCGTCGCGACGCGCGCCGAGATCGAATCGGTGCTGCGCGGCGACCCGGCCTTCGAAGTCACCGAAGCGCCGTTCCCGCGGCTGCCGCGCAAGGGCTGGGTGATCGGCATGTCGGTCAAAAAAGAAAACACCGAACTCGCGCGGGCGGTCCAGCAGGCCGTGAATGAGCTGTTCGAGTCCGGCGAGATGGCCGCCCTGTTTGCACGTCACGGCGTGCGCTCGGTCAAGCCCTGACCCCGAGGTAACGATGCGCCGGCTGATCGCATCGCTGCTGTTGCTATGCGCGGTCGTCACGTCCCATGCGGGCGTGATGACGCGCGAACAGCTGGCGCAACACTTCCCGTCGCCGCTGATCATTGGCGACAAAGATCCCGAGCTGCCGGTCTGGCCGGTGCTGAAGCAGGAAATGACCTCGACCGAACTGGTCGGCTATGTATTCGAGTCGATCGACTTCGTGCAACTGCCCGGCTTCTCCGGCGTGCCGATCAACCTGCTGGTCGCGCTCGACCCGAAGGGCGGCTTCCTCGACGTGCGCGTGATCTCGCATCATGAGCCGGTCTTCCTCGAAGGTTACGGCCCGCAGCCGCTGTTCAATTTCGTCAGCCAGTACAAGGGACTGTCGCTGACGCAGAACATCGGCATCGCCGCCGGCGCGCGCAGGAGCGCGAAGATGGACGGCAATAACGTGCGCATCGACGGCGTGTCGAAAGCGACCGCGTCGGTGCGCATCATCAACCAGACCTTGCTGGCGTCGTCGCTGGCGGTGGCACGCAAGAAGCTCGGCTTCACCGGTGCGCACGACCCGGACCAGATCGCGCGCCTCAAGCCCGAGCTGTTCGAGCGCCATAGCCCGAACCAGCTGTTCGGCAAGGACATGGTGGCGCACCTGACGCTGAGCAACCGCGATGTCGAGAAGAGCTTCAAAGGCACCAACGGCGAAGGGCTGGACACCGAAGGCAGCGCTGCGCCCGACGGCCAGTTCCTCGACATCTACACCACGCTGGCCTCCGTGCCGAGCATCGGCCGCAACCTGCTCGACGGCCCGAGCTGGGACAAGCTGTCCGGCCGGCTCGAGAAAGGCGACCACGCGATCCTGGTGATGTGGGGTGGCCGCTTTTCCATTACGCCCGAAGAATTCGTGCCCGGTACCGCGCCGGAACGGCTGACATTGCAGCAGGGCGGCCTGCCGATCGAGATGCGCGACCTCGACCTCGAACTGCGGCTGGCCGACGGCACGCCGATCAACCCGGAGAACATCAAGGTGTTCCGCGTGATCGCACAGGCCGGCCTCGACCTGTCCAAGCCGCTGGAGTTCCTGGTGAACGTGAAGCGCGAGAAAGGCATGGTCTATCCGGAGATCATCCGCGCGACGCTGCCGTACAAGCTCACCGTGCCGGAGCGCTTCTACGATGTACCGGCCGGCGACGACAAGAATTACGCCAGCATCTGGCGCGAGCGCCTGCCCGAGCTGGTGGCGCTCGGCGTCGCGCTGCTGCTGCTGACCGTGCTGCTGGTCCGGCAGCGCTGGCTGACCGCGAGCGCGCGCCGCTTCACGCTGATCCGCATCGCCTTCCTGTCCTTCACGCTCGGCTTCATCGGCTGGTACGCGCAGGGGCAGCTGTCGATCGTCAACCTGACCGGCCTGCTGCAGGCGCTGAAGGAAGGCCGCGGCCTCGGCTTCTTCCTGTACGACCCGATGACGGTGTCGCTGTGGGCCTTCGTCGCCATCACTTTCTTCGTCTGGGGCCGGGCGACCTTCTGCGGCTGGCTGTGTCCGTTCGGCGCGCTGCAGGAGCTGGTCGCGCGCATCGCGCGGCTGTTGCGTGTACCCCGCCTGCGGCTGCGCACTGCCACCGACCAGCGCCTGAAGCGCATCAAGTATGTGCTGCTGCTGGCGCTGCTGGCGTCGGCGCTGTTCGCGCCGCAGCTGGCCGACCGCCTCGCCGAAGTCGAGCCTTTCAAGACGGCGATCACGCTGTACTTCGTGCGCTCATGGCCGTTCGTGCTGTATGCCGCCGGACTGGTGCTGGGCAGCGCGGTGGTCTACAAATTTTTCTGCCGCTATCTTTGCCCATTCGGTGCCGGCCTCGCGCTGCTGGGGCGCTTGCGGCTGCTGAAATGGCTGCCGCGCCGCGCCGAATGCGGACAACCCTGCCAAACCTGCCGCCATCGCTGCGACTATCAGGCGATCCGTCCCGACGGCGCGATCGTCTACGACGAATGCTTCCAGTGCATGGATTGCGTGGTCATCTATCACAGCGACAGCCAGTGCGCGCCACGCATCCTGCAGGCCAAACGCGGTGTGACGATACCGCTGCGCGTGCTGCCCGCAACGGCGAGCGCGGCCAAGGAGAGCGCATGAAAGAGGGCATGAAAGCGAGTATGAAAGCGGGCATAAAGCGCAGAACGATACTGAGCGCCGCGCTCGGCGTGGCCGCGCTGGGCGTCGGCGGATGGTGGAGCGTACGCTCGCGACGACAGGAATTCAGCACGGGCGGCATCGTCTTCGGCACCACCGTCAGCCTGCGCGTGCTGCACGATGACGCAAGCACCGCGCACACCGCGCTGTCGGCGGCGATGCAAGCCTTGCGCGACGTCGATCACCTGATGAGCCTGCACAGGCATGACAGCGCGCTGTCGCAACTGAACCGCGACGGCGTGCTGGATCATCCGGATCCGCGTCTGCTCGCCGTACTGCAGGCTGCGCAATCAACCGCGCGCATGACCGGCGGCGCCTTCGACGTCACGGTACAGCCGCTGTGGGACGCCGCCTCCGGGCAAACCGATAGCGCGACCGCGCTGGCGCGAGTCGGCTGGCACAAGCTGGCTGTCGACACCGCGCAGGTACGGCTGGGCGAAGCGGGCATGGCCGTCACGCTGAATGGCATCGCGCAGGGGTATGGCGCCGATGTCGCACTGGCCACCCTGCGCGCGCACGGCATTCAGCACGCGCTGCTCGACACCGGCGAATTCGCCAGTGCCGGCCAGCGTGACGACGGCCAGCCGTGGACCCTGGCCATCCGCGACCCGCGCCATCCGCAGGAACTCGCGCAGGTATTCCGTGCCGACGGCCGCTGCCTGGCCACCTCCGGCGATTACGAAACCTATTTCACGGCCGATTTAAGTCGCCACCACATCGTCGACCCGCAAACCGGCAGATCGCCGCAGGAACTGGCCAGCGTGTCGGTGCTGGCCCCCACCGGCATGCAGGCCGACGCGCTGTCGACCGCATGCATGGTGCTCGGCAGGGAGAAGTCGCTGCAACTGGCGGAACGCCTGCCCGGGGTCGATGTGCTGTGCATCGCGAAGTCGGGCGAGCTGTGGCAAAGCCGCGGATTTCCGGGGGCGCCGGCAAGCGCGTGACCGTGTTACGACGCTGGCCCCGACGGCGGCAACGCTGTGCCGCAAGCCCGGCAAAACCGGTCTGACATCCCCAGGTCCGGCTCATGGCAGTGCGGGCAGGCACGCCTGCCGGCCATATTCGACGGCAGCCGGCGCGACGTCAGCTCGGCGCTGATGATCCCGGTCGGCACCGCCAGCGTGCCCCAGCCGATCAACATCATCAGCGAGGCAATGGTGCGGCCAAGATCGGTCTTTGGCACCAGATCGCCGAAGCCCACGGTTGTCACCGCCGTAATGGCCCAGTAGATCGCGGTCGGAATGCTGGTGAAGCCATGCGCCGGGCCTTCAAGCACATACATCGTCGTCCCGAGCAGCACGACCACCAGCATCACGAATGACAGGAACACGAAGATCTTGCGGCGCGACGCGCGCAAGGCGTCGAGCAGTACGCTGTATTCGTTCATGTACGGCACCAGCTTCAGCACGCGGAACACGCGCAACAAGCGCAGCACGCGCACGTCCGCCAGCGCATACGCATCGGGAATGAAAATCGCGACATAGGTCGGCAGCACCGCCAGCAGGTCGATCACGCCGAACGCGCTGGTTGCATAGCGCAGCGGCTGCCGCACGCAGGCCAGCCGCAGCAGATACTCGACGGTGAACAACAGCGTGAAGCCCCACTCGAACCCGTCGAACGCGCTGCCATAGCGCTGCGCCAGCGCGGCCACGCTGTCGAGCATGACGACGGCCACGCTGATGGCGATCGCGATGATCAGCCCGAGGTCGAACAGCCGGCCGGGCCGGGTGTCGGTTTCGAAAATGATGGCGTATGCGCGGTTGCGCCAGCCCGTCGCCGGCTTTCCGTACGGTTGTCTGGATGAGGAGTCGGATGCCATGACGCCTGGAAAAAATCGTTCTGGTTTCTGAATGCAAATTGGTCGGTTCAGCATACCACCCGCGCTTCGCAGCGACCAAGATTGCGCACGCTTGATTTGCGTCTGTCGCACCGGATGATCGCCACGGAACGGGAACCGGTACCCAGACGGCGCAGCCTAACGGGTGTCTTGATGACGGAGAACGGCATGCGTGAGCTTGCGGCAAGACCGCCCGACCTGCCGGTGCAAGCGCCGGCGTCGGCTGCGGCCGGGCTGGCGAATGCGCTGGGCTGGGTCGCAATCGGCGTCGGGCTGGCCGCCGCGCTGAGCCCGCGCACGGTCGGGCGCGCCGCCGGGCTCGACAGTGGCGTACGCACCCGGCGCACGCTGCGCGCCATCGGCCTGCGCGATCTGGTCAGCGGCAGCGGCCTGCTGATGCGTCCGCAACAGCCGGGCTGGCTGTGGGCGCGCGTGGCCGGCGATGCGCTCGACCTCGGACTGCTGGCGGCCGCCGGCCGACGCCGGCCAGATGGCCGCATCACCGTCGCCTCCGCGCTGATCGCCGGGGTCACCGTGCTCGACCTGCTGGCCGCATGGGATCGCCAGCGCATTGCGCAAGCCAGCCCGCACACGCCGCGGGCCGGCGTCCTGCCCGGCACAATGCCCGGGACGATCCGGGTGCGGCAGTCGCTGAACATCAATCGTTCGCCTGAAGACTGCTATCGCTTCTGGCGCGACTTCGGCAATTTCCCGAACTTCATGCAGCACGTCGATGCGGTGCGCATGATCGACGCCACGCGTTCGCACTGGAGCGTACGCGCGCCGCTGGGACGAACGGTGGAATGGACCGCCGAGCTGTCGAGTGACGTACCGTCGCAGCAACTCGGCTGGCGCACGCTGGCCGGCTCCGAGATCGAGCATGCCGGCGTGGTTCATTTCGCGCCCGGCATCGGCGGACGCGGCACGCGGGTGCAGATTGACCTCAGTTATGTCGCGCCGCTCGGCAAGGCCGGCGCACGGCTGGCCCGGCTGTTCGGCGCAGAGCCGTCGCAGCAGCTTGCGCAAGACCTGCGGCGCTTCAAGCAGCTGATCGAGACCGGCGAGATTCCCACCACCGCCGGCCAGGCGGCCGGGCGGCGCAGTCTTCTGGCGCAGGCCATCCACGCTGAGCCGCCATCGTCCGTGCAGGCAGGAAATGGCGCCGCAGGGAGACCGTCCGAATGAAAGCCAACGTCTGGCACGGCAAGAACGACCTGCGCGTCGAGCAGGTGGCGGACCCGCGCATCCTCAATCCGCGCGATG
>JACCDQ010802330.1_pt1 | contig 10047 bp, 4 predicted proteins | sample 7446031 | NCBI WGS metagenome assembly JACCDQ01 (sample SAMN15323442, study PRJNA562643) | freshwater metagenome | isolation source: river surface water | place: USA:Blue River Watershed | collected 2017-08-17 | reverse complement strand
GAACCAAAGAATGGTAATTACCGTTATTACATTATGGCTAAGACCATCAATGATACAATAATTGAGAAAGAAGGTCAATTCATGCTTATTAAATAAAATGATTATGAGAATTAAATATATATATATACTATTTGCACTTGTTGTGGGTCAAATTACTTCTGCTCAAGACTTTACAATGAAAAATCAGAATAAAGTAATGGGGACAATCAATCCAAGTTTTTATGGTTTTGGAGATTCCTCGAAAGCAGGTGTTATTTATAGTACTGAAGGGTATAACGAGGGGAGTAAGATTGAAAATCGATTTGGTTTTGCTAATCATTATTTTGAGAATAGTGAATTTTCTTTAGCATTGGATGTTAATTCGATAAAAATTACTCAATTGGGTTTTTCTACCACTCAAGCTAATTTGCATTATATCTACAAAGCGCAGTTATCGTATGAATGGACTTTTAATCCATCGATATCAGTAGGGTATGGAAATAGTAGACTAGACTATTCTTCGTTAGTTTTTGAAGATCAAATCAATGTATTGACAGGTTATATAGCAGGTGTTTCTAGAGATCCAGTTAATATTGATAACAAGATTAATTATTTGGATATTGGTGCTGGAGCAGTAGTTCATAATAATCGAAATATGTTTTTTGGATTTAATTTAAAACACATTAATAGCCCAGAGACTTCTTTTAATAGTAATGCTAGTAATAAAAAAGACATGTTCATGTCCTTTCAATCAGGTTATGAAAAAGACTTAAATCCGTATGGGCAAAGTACTTTTTTACCTGAGAATTCGTACTTGTATTTGTTTAATTCATTTTCTAAACAAGGAGCAAAAACTCGATTTGATTTGTACCAAGAAGCCATACTAGGAAATATATCTTTTGGAATCAATGAACATTTTAATAAATACGACGGATTTTCAGTTTCACAAATGGGAACTTCATTGAGTATTTTTATTGAAGAAATTGAAGTTGGGGCTAATTATTCCTTTGATATTGGAAGTAAAAAAGTAGGAGGGACTACGTTTAATACTTTTGAGTTATATGTGACTTTTGATTTCAATCCATTTAAGAAGAATCGAAGAGGTAATAATAGCCGTTTTTACGATATGCAATAATTGTTTTTTTTCAAATATAAGAAAGGCTACCAAAATAGGTAGCCTTTCTTAATTTTATTTATATCAGATTAATATAAATCAGGAAATTGAGACGGATTCACCTCATTCATCATTGCGTATATTTTTTCAAAAATATCATCTGCAGAAGGTTTAGAGAAATAATCACCATCTGTACCATAAGCAGGTCGGTGTGCTTTTGATGTAAGTGTTTGAGGCTTACTATCTAAATACGAATAGGCATCTTGAACCTCTAAAATTTGTTGTAAGATATAAGCCGAAGCTCCACCGGGAACATCTTCATCAATTACTAATAAACGATTGGTTTTCGCAATACTTTTTACAATGTCCTTATTGATGTCAAATGGCAACAAGGATTGAATGTCGATGACTTCACAATCAATGCCAATTTCAGCTAATTCATTAGTAGCTTGTTCTACTAATCGCAAGGTAGAACCATAAGAAACTAAAGTTATGTCTTTTCCCTCTCTTAAAGTTTCAACAATTCCGATGGGTGTCTTGAATTCACCATAATTCAAAGGAGCTTTTTCTTTTAATCGGTATCCATTTAAACATTCTACAACCAAAGCTGGTTCATCCGACTCTAAGAGCGTATTGTAGAATCCAGCCGCTTGTGTCATGTTTCTAGGTACCAAAACGTGAATTCCTCGAATGGCATTAATAATCATTCCCATTGGAGAACCAGAGTGCCAAATACCTTCTAGTCGATGACCTCGAGTACGAATAATTAATGGCGCTTTTTGTCGTCCAAAAGTTCTGTATTGTAAAGTAGCTAAATCGTCACTTAAAATCTGAATGGCATACAATAAATAATCTAAGTATTGAATTTCAGCAATTGGACGAAGCCCTCTTAAAGCCAATCCTATGCCTTGTCCTATAATCGTTGCCTCTCTTATGCCAGCATCAGTAACACGTAATTCTCCGTATTTTTCCTGCATGCCTTCTAGGCCTTGGTTCACATCGCCAATATTCCCTGCGTCTTCGCCAAAAACTAAAGCTTCAGGGTATTTGGTAAACAAAGCATCGAAGTTGTCTCTTAAGATCATTCGACCATCCGTATCAGCTATAGTATTCTCGTTGTATTTAGGTGCTATTGGTTGTACAGAGTAAATGTTAGCATTGGATTCGGAATGCAAATGACTACTGAATTTTTTCTGAGTTACTTCAGTATAATTTTGAATCCATTTTGCTACTTCGTTCTTTCCATTTTCGTTAATCAACAAGCGCAAAGCTTTACGAGCTGTGCCTACTATTTCCTTCTTTAAAGGATCTTTAATATTCTTTAAAACGGAAACGTGTTGAAGTATTTTGGTTTTATTTTGACTCGTTTCAGCTACTCTTTCAAGTAGTGATACTAGTTCTTTTTGTTCGTTTAGGATGGGTTCAATAAATTCTTTCCAAGCTTCCTTTTTACCTTCAAGAACTTCTTTTTTAGCGGTGGCATCGATTTCGTCTAGTTCTTCAGGCGATGCAATATTAATAGCAATCATCCACAATCGCATTTGACGAATACAATCAAAGTCTTTTTCCCAAGCTAATCTATCAGCACTTTTATATCGCTCATGAGACCCTGAACTTGAATGACCTTGCGGTTGAGTTAGTTGAGATACATGAATTAAAACAGGAACGTGTTGTTCTCGAGCTAAATCAGCTGCTTTTTCATAAGTAGCAATTAAGTCGGCATAATCCCAACCTTTTACTTTTAAGATTTCAAATCCATTAGTACCTTCTTCTCTTTGATAACCTTTTAAAATTTCAGAGATAGATTCTTTTGTGGTTTGATGTTTTGCATGAACAGAGATACCATATTCGTCATCCCAAACACTCATTACCATGGGTACCTGTAATACACCAGCTGCATTTATAGTTTCGAAGAAAACTCCCTCAGAAGTACTGGCATTGCCAATAGTACCCCATGCAATTTCATTTCCTTCGTTCGAAAAGTTCGCCGCATTAGTGATGCCAGGGACTTGTCTGTATATTTTTGAAGCGTAGGCTAATCCTAAAAGGCGTGGCATTTGTGCAGCCGTAGGGGAGATGTCTGAGCTTGAGTTTTTTTGTTTAGTTAAATTCTTCCAAGAGCCATCTTCATTTAAACTATGGGTTACAAAATGACCACCCATTTGTCTTCCTGCCGACATGGGTTCATAATCCAAATCCGTATGACCGTATAAACCTGCAAAAAACTGTTTTATAGTTAATTTTCCAATGGCCATCATGAACGTTTGATCACGATAATAACCAGAACGGAAATCACCATCTTTGAAAGATTTAGCCATTGCTAATTGGGGAACTTCTTTTCCGTCTCCAAAAATCCCAAATTTTGCCTTTCCAGTTAGTACCTCTTTACGTCCTAATAAACTACATTCCCTACTAGTAATAGCAGTTTTGTAGTCATTTAAAACTTCAGTTTTGAAGTCTTCAAACGTTAACGTTGTATTCGTTTTTTCTTTTATCATAATTGAAAAGGATGACATAATGTACAAATCTAATTAAAAACTACTTATTTTCATAATTAGTCTAAAAATTAAATTTTGTTTTTTCTAATCATTTTAACGAATTGTAGTTTTTTGTTGAATTATTGTTTGTAAAAACGTAATTTGTTAAATAAAATGTAATTTAATTCAGATAAATCGAAAAATATTAAAACCATTTTCTATTGAAAAGGTTGATTAGTGTTTTTGGAGAAAAAGTAACCACAAAACGTATTTTTTCATTGTAGTTTTTTTGATTGAATTCCAATCCATTGTTGGAGTAAATAGGTAAATACAACTCAAAATAATCAGGTACAAAGTTGAATCGGATTCCGCTATCATATACGAAATGATTATTAGTAAGTTTATTTTTCATTAATCCAATATCTCCATACAATTCAATCCAATTCCAGACATTGACACTCCCATTTAAAGTAGCCATCCATTGATTTGCATAAGGGATGTTTAGTTTTGACTTGAATCCACCTTCTGCTTGAATATATTGCTGGCTGAAAAAGCCAGTACTTTCAGAACGCCCATAAAAGTTGTAATCAAAAAGATAGTCTGTAGGTCGATCTAGAGCAAAACTAAAATAATCGGACCTGGACTTATTATATAAAAATACTCCTGCAAATAACCGTAAATTGATTTGTCTATTGCTTTCAAATAATTTTCTATACTCAATCTCTAAAGCCGTTTTTCCTATTTTTTTTGAAAATTGAATATCTGAACTAAAGCTAATATGATTTGTGATCTCAGTTTTAGTATTAAAATATCGAGTATTAAATACCGAGTAATTTTCGCCAAAATTATTTGAAATAAAATTACTTTTTTCCCTGTTTACTATGACTTGTCGAACAATAATACCTTGTTTTCTATTATCTCTTAAATTAGCTTCACGTATTTTAAATTCAATTATAGGAGAGATTTTTGTATAAGTAGCATCAGGCGTGTAATGAAAATAGGAACCACTTAAGGCATATCTTATGTTGTATAATTTACTATTTCTATAATTTTCATTAATAATAAAGATTCCGTTTCCAGATAAATTTTTAGATTTTGTGGAAAATGACGGAGCTATATCGAATAAAAATGGTTTATCTAAAACGGTCTTGTTGTGCAGTCGTAAACCAGGTGAGAGCCCATCATAGAAATTATATATTAATGAAGGAACATACAAAATCTGATTGTAGTAAGGATCTTCTAAATCCTTCATAAATACAAATTTTAGAGGGCGATTATTGGGAAAAAAACCTTCTAATTTTTTCCAATTGTTTCTTAAATTATATTCAGGGACTTCGTTTTTGTAATTTAATATAATTCTATCTGCTTGATTTCTTTTTAAAGTAAAAGTACTATCACATTCTTTTAAGTCCAACCATTCTTTAAATACAATTTCATTTTTTTTAATTCCATAGATTGGAATAGGAATTGGAATTTCTGTTTTGTTTTTAACAGAGAAAGTTATGCTGTCTTTGGTAAGTGAAACTTTTGAGAATTTATAATCAATTAATTCACGGGAATGTATTATAGTTTTAAAGAACCAATCAATATTTTTATTGGTTTTCGATTTTAGTATATATTCTAGGTCGGTATTAGAAGTTTGTTGCGATTTGTTTTTGGTATAAAATTCGCGAATACTATTTTTAACAATATCTTTTTGTAAATAGTAGTCTAAAAATTGAATACTTAATCCGGCTTTATATTTATTGGCAATTTGTTCGTTGAATTTGATTAAATCAGTTTTTGTACTTCCAAGGGTTTGATCTAAATTTTTACGTGCCATTAACATATAAAAATAGTTGTACTGCTCATTAAACTTGAGATTAGCTAAGTTATAGCTTCTTAAAAGTTTATACTGAGAGGCTTTCCCTAGCATCTTACTCTTAGGATGGAATTGTTCAACATATTGCATCATCGCATCCATTTGTAAGGCGTCGTAAATCCAATTGTCTTTCCGAGGGTCTAGATACAAACTGTTTTTTAAATAGGTATCCAAGTAGGTTTTTAAAAACTTGATTTCAAACAAGAAATCTTCTTCAAATGGGTTCAAAAAGGAAGGTAACTGATTCAATCCGTAAAAAGGATTTCGATCGTAATTAGTTTGAGAAACTACAATTTTTGGGTGGGGATAAACTCCGATGAAATCAGTAGTAAAATTAGCTATTCTATTAATGATAATGATTTTTTGAATAGCATCTAATTGGGTACTGTTGATGTTGGTAATAACCTCATTCAATTCATTACGATAACTATTAAAACTCGACTTCGATTCAATATACACACTAAAGTCGGTTCTGTTTTCTCCTTTTAATAAGAAATCAGAATGTGATTTATCTTCTGTTTGTTCCTCCACATTCAAATCTGTGGTTAAAGAGAGTCCTTTTGAGATTTTAAAATGGATAGTATAGTCACAAATTCCATTAGCAATATCGTCTAAATTACTATTGCTGTATTTAACAAAGTCTTTGTTCTCGTATCGTGCGGGACTTAAAAACCAATTTTTAAGGTTCAGATCTCCGTTGGGAGCATAGCCGTATTTAGTGAATTTGTTACTTGGTATTTTTGAAAAGTAAGTTAAGTATAATGTTACTTTTTGATTGGGAGCCAATTTTTCTCTTAGATCAACCGTTATGTAATCTGGGTTGATTTTTGTTCTATGCCAAGACAAAAATAATTTTTCCTCATTCAAAATGGTTAGATTTGAAGTTCTACCACGCTCTGCTTCACTAGCTAAGTGAAAACCTCTATAAAATTCGTCAGAAAAACGCTTCCCTAAAGGCGTATTTTTATCAGAATAGGCATTGTTCCAATCGTTTAATACAATTGAACTGATGCTGTCATTGGACTGATTAAAAAAAGTAATTTCCTGCTGAATACTAAGCGTTTTAGTGTCAGGATTTAACTCCACATTCATATTAGAACGATGTTGAGCCATTAGCTTATTTGAAGCTAATACAATCAGTAGAAAAAACACTATTTTTAGAAATGATTTCAATCGTCAAATTTTAAGTAAAGAATACAAGTGATGAACTGATTCCAAATCAAATACTATAGCACTCGGGTTTAAAAATTAGGGCTTAGGTCGTATTTTTTATAGAATGCGTCTAAAACCGCTACCACTTCTTCTTCGGTATCTACAATTTTAAATAAATCCAAATCGCTGGCACTAACTGTTTTTTCGCGCTCTATTAAAACCGTTTTGATCCATTCGATTAAACCCGACCAAAACGATGTACCGACCAAAATAATTGGGAAACGCGCAATTTTTTTAGTCTGAATCAACGTTATAGCTTCAAATAATTCGTCCATGGTACCAAATCCTCCTGGCATTACCACAAACCCTTGCGAGTATTTCACAAACATCACTTTTCGAACAAAGAAATAATCAAAATTCAAATTTTTATCTCGGTCGATATACGGGTTGTAATGTTGTTCAAAAGGCAATTCAATATTCAATCCTACAGAGGTACCTCCACCTAGATGTGCCCCTTTATTTCCTGCTTCCATAATGCCTGGACCACCACCAGTAATCACACCATAACCCGCTTTACTGATTTTATAAGCAATTTTTTCAGCTAGTAGATAGTAAGGATCTTCCGGTTGAATTCGGGCAGAGCCAAAAATGGTCACACAAGGACCTATACGCCCCATAGTTTCGTATCCATTCACAAATTCCGACATGATTTTAAAAATCGCCCAACTATCATTGGTGCGAATCTCATTCCATGTTTTTTGTTTCAGTTTGTCCTGAATTACTTTATCTTCATCATTATCAAAGTCTTGTAGTCTCATTTTTTGTATTTTTTGGAGCTTAATCCTGCTATCCGCTGTATCTTTTTAAAGTAGCCTTCGAGTGCCTCAGTCTACTTTAAAAAGGATGCCGCTGCTATCAGGGCTAGATTTATCAATTACTAAACTAATTCTTTTTTCAGAAATTGTGCAGTATAACTATTTTTATTTTTTATGATTTCTTCGGGAGTGCCTTTGGCAACTAATTGTCCGCCGCCTTTTCCGCCTTCAGGACCTATATCAATAATGTAATCCGCCAGTTTAATCACGTCCATATTGTGTTCGATAATCAAAATCGTATTGCCTTTATCGACTAATTTATTGATGACATCCATTAGCACTCGAATGTCTTCAAAATGCAATCCAGTAGTAGGTTCGTCTAAAATATAAAAGGTATTTCCGGTGTCTTTTTTAGACAATTCTCCAGCTAATTTGATGCGCTGTGCTTCGCCACCTGAAAGTGTTGTACTTTGCTGCCCCAGAGTAATATATCCCAATCCTACTTCTTGAATGGTTTTGACTTTTCTGTAAATTTTAGGAATATTTTCAAAGAACGGAACCGCTTCGTCTACCGTCATGTTCAACACATCTGAAATGGATTTTCCTTTGTAACGGATTTCCAAAGTTTCTCTGTTAAAACGTTTACCCTGACAGGTTTCGCATTCTACGTACACATCAGGCAGAAAGTTCATTTCAATAGTTCGCACTCCTGATCCTTCACAGGTTTCGCAACGACCACCTTTGACATTAAAACTAAAACGACCGGCTTTGTAACCACGAATCATACTTTCGGAAGTCATTGTAAATAGATTTCTAATCTCCGAAAATACTTCGGTATAGGTAGCCGGATTAGACCTTGGCGTACGCCCAATAGGACTTTGGTCAATGTCAATGACTTTATCAATATGTTCTAAACCTTCAATTTTTTTGTAAGGTTGTGGTTTTTTTACCCCGTTGAAATAATAGGCATTCAAAATAGGGTAGAGGGTCTCGTTAATCAAAGTCGATTTTCCACTTCCTGAGACACCCGTCACGCATATCATTTTACCTAAAGGCAGCTCGATAGACACATTTTTCAAATTATTTCCTGTGGCTCCTGTTAGTTTCAAGAATTTTCCGTTGCCTTCCCGACGCTTTTTAGGCACTTCGATTTTCATATCGCCATTCATGAATTGCGCAGTTATGGTATTGCTTTTTAAAATCTCAGCAGGAGTTCCTTGACTGATGATTTCGCCACCAAATTTCCCTGCTTTTGGGCCAATATCAATCACATAATCAGCACGTTCAATCATGTCTTTGTCGTGTTCAACCACTAAAACGGAATTGCCAATATCACGCAATTGTTCCAAGGAATGAATTAGTTTTTCATTGTCTCTTTGGTGCAAACCAATACTCGGTTCATCCAAAATATACAATACTCCAACCAACTGTGAACCAATTTGTGTGGCTAGTCGAATGCGTTGGGCTTCACCACCTGAAAGGGATTTGGAGCTTCGGCTTAACGCCAAATAATTCAAGCCAACATTCATTAAGAAATCCAATCGGTCTTTGATTTCTTTAATCACTTCAGACGCAATTGTTTTTTGTTTGTCAGACAAATGACTTTCCAATTCTTGAAACCAAGTTGTCAAATCTGAAATATCCAAATCGCTTAATTCGGCAATATTTTTATCGTTTACTTTAAAGAAAAGCGCTTCTTTTTTCAATCGTGAACCTTCACATTCCGGACATTTTACTTCGTCCATGAATTCTTTCGCCCAACGTTTAATCGTAGTTGAGCCGCTTTCGTTGTGTTGGTTTTTGATGAAATGAGCAATCCCTTCAAAATCAATTTTATATTCTCTAGCTACGCCTAAATCTTTTGAATTGATGGTGAATTTTTCTTTGCCACCGTTCAAAATCATTTCCATGGCTTCTTCTGAAATCGTTTCTACCGCATCGGTTAATTTGAAACCGTATTTCTCACCAATGATTTCTAATTGCTTAAAAATCCAAGACGATTTGTATTCGCCCAAAGGAGCAAATCCGCCATTTTTGATGGATAATTTGGGATTCGGAATAATCTTTTTACGATTGATTTCGTTTACAGTACCCAATCCATTACAATGCGCACAAGCACCTTTTGGAGAGTTGAAAGAGAATAAGTTGGGCTCTGGATTTTGATAGGAAATACCCGTTGTAGGACACATTAAATTCCTACTAAAATAACGTACTTCGTTAGAATCTTGATCTAAAACCATCAATACATTTTCGCCATGATGCATGGCGGTATTGATACTTTCGGCCAATCGTTTTTGGTTGTCTTCGGTATTTTCAATAACCATTCGATCAACTACAATTTCGATGTCGTGGGTTTTGTAACGATCCAATTTCATTCCGCTAACTAAATCTTGAATTTCGCCATTCACACGCACTTTCAAAAAACCTTGTTTGGTGATTTGTTGGAAAAGTTCGGCATAATGTCCTTTTCTGGCGCGGATAATAGGTGCCAAAATATTGATTCGTTTTCCTGTAAAATCCTGAATAATCAAGTCTTTGATTCGATCATCGGAATAGGAAACCATTTTTTCACCCGTATTATAACTGTAGGCATCAGCCCCACGAGCGTATAACAAACGCAAAAAGTCATAGATTTCAGTAATAGTTCCT
>JACCDQ010108463.1_pt1 | contig 10048 bp, 9 predicted proteins | sample 7446031 | NCBI WGS metagenome assembly JACCDQ01 (sample SAMN15323442, study PRJNA562643) | freshwater metagenome | isolation source: river surface water | place: USA:Blue River Watershed | collected 2017-08-17 | reverse complement strand
CTCGCCGACGAGTTGCAGCGCGTTTTGCCGGTCGGGTGCATGGACGCGCACGATGCCGGCCGGCAGGGGCTTGCCGGACGGTCCGTTGCGGTTGAGGAATTCCAGCATCACCGCGGGCTTGATCGACTGTGCGCCGCCGTCCTGCCGGACCGGATGGATCGGCTCCAGGCCCGAGATCAGGTATTCGCGCCGCACCGGCAAGCTGGTGGCGGGCAGCAGGGCGAGCTGCAGCGTCTGCTGGTCGGCTAGCGTGCCCGGGCGCTCGACGCGGTAGCGGTGGTAGTCGAGCAGCGTTTCCTCGGCCGCAGCGCTGCTGGCGCTGAGCAGGCTGGCGCGTGCGATCCGCTCACCTGCAGCACGGATTTCCTGCACCCGGTTGATGGCCCCCGCGACCAGTTGCAGCCTCGCATCGCGGAAGTCGGCGCCGCTGCGGTTGCTGACCGTGGCCCAGCCCGACAGGTCCAGGCTGCGCCCGTCCGCCGACAGCAGCGCGACGTAGTCGGCTCTCCAGGACAGTCCGCCGGTCTGGTAGCCCAGGGCCAGGGTATGCCAGCCGGCTGGGGAATCGAGCAGGGCATTCAGATGCGGGCGCGCATGCAGGCCGGCCGGCAACTGGTCGAAAACGATGCGTTCGGGGGCCGCGCTCCCGATCCGGTCGGGAAACTTCAGCAGGACACCGCCTTGAGCCGACAGCAGGATGGCGCGCTCGGCCGTCGCATCCGCACCGCCTGGCTGGTCCCGCAGCACGCCGACTTCACGCCCGACATGCTGCTCGAGCAGCGTCTGCGGCGACAGCCGCGCGGGATCGTGGCGCAGTTCATGGAGCTTGAACTCGCCGCTGCCGCCAGACTGCAGCATCACGGTTTCAGGGCGGATCTGGCTCGGGATGGCGCCGATCTGCACCCGCGCGAGACCGCCGGGCAGCCGGACCTGGCGCTGTTCGCTGACCAGTGCCAGGTCGGAGCCGTAGACTGTCAGCGACAGCGATTCGGGTTCCGACGCCGTAGCAGCGGCCGGGCCTTGCTGAGCCTGCACCGCCAGCGCACAGGCCAATGCCGCGGCCAGCCCGATGATGATCTTCATGACGCCTCCCCGATGAACTTGCTGGACAGCATAGCCCAGCCGGGGCGTGCAAGGCAAACGGCATGCAGCCCGGTCTTTCATCGCGGCTTTTCCGTGCCGGGCTATCCCGAGATCGTCGCTGCTGCGTTCCGTTGGCCTGGAGCGAACAACTCGCGGTACTCGGATGGGGTACAGCCCTTGGCGATCCTGAACTGCCGGGCGAAGTGGGCGCCATCGGCATAGCCGACGCACTCGCCGATGCGCGCCATGCTCTGGCGGCCTTGCACCAGCAGACCGCAGGCATGGCCGATGCGGCGCTGGGTCACATAGTCGCTGACCGACATGCGCGTGCTGCGCCTGAACAGGCGCTGCAGCTGGCTGATGCTCAGGTGGGCGAGTCCGGCCAGATGCTCCATCGAGGGCACTTCGGTGTAGTGCTCGTTGAGCCAGAGCAGGACCGGCGCCAGGCGCGCCATGTCGCGGCAATCTCCCGCCGGCTCGATGGCCGCTGACGCGAGCGGCACGCGTTGCCGGTCCTCGCTCAAGGCCAGCAGCAGCTCCAGCAGGCCCAGCCACTGGCGTGCCGGGCTTTGTGTCTCGAACGCCAGGATGCGGTCGCGTGCCGCGCTGCTGGCGGCACGGCTGAAGGCCACGCCCCGGCGTGATTCCTCGAGCAGGTTGGCCAGCGCCCGCAGCTCGGGAGAGGCCTGCACGATGTGGTCGATCCACGGCCGGGTGAACCAGCAGACCAGGGCCCGGTGCCGTGAGCCCTCGATGGCGGCTTCCGATTCCCAGGCATGGGGCAGGTCGGGACCCAGCAACACCAGGTCGCCGTCGTCATAGCGCTCGACATGGTCGCCGACGAAGCGCATTCCCCTGGTGTTGAGCGTCAAGGTCAGCTCGTATTCAGGGTGATGGTGCCAGTTGAACGGAAAAGACGGCAGCTGGCGGTCGAACAGCAGCCACGACCGGTCCGTTGGCATGAGCACGGTCTCGAACCAGGGGCGCATGGCTTGGATGCTTTCGTGTGTTTCATCGGTGAAGGATGCGGTGATCGTACAAGATCCCGCCGCCATGGTCCCATGTCCCGCGGCCTGTCTCGGACATGATGCCCCCATTGCATCGAGACAGGAGCCCCTGCCATGACACACGACTTTCTGCAACCCTTGACCGGCTCGTTTGCCATGCCGGCCGCCGAAAACCCGACGGTCGTCATGATTGATGCCGCCTACCGCCAGCTCGAGCTGAACTGGCGCTACATCAACTGCGAAGTGCCGCCCGAGCGGCTCGGCGATGCCGTGCGCGGCGCGCGTGCCATGGGCTGGCGCGGCTTCAACTGCTCGATTCCGCACAAGGTGGCGGTGATCGAGCATCTCGATGGCCTGGGGCAGTCGGCCGAGATCATCGGGGCCGTCAACACCATCGTCCGGCGCGGTGAGGCACTGATCGGCGAGAACACCGATGGCAAGGGCTTCGTGAAGGCGCTGCAGGAGGTGGTGGACCCGCGCGGGAAGTCGGTGGTGATCCTGGGTGCCGGGGGTGCGGCGCGTGCCGTCGCCGTCGAGCTGGCCCTGGCGGGTGCCCGCAGCTTTCGCGTCGTGAACCGGGGGCAGGCGCGCGGCCAGTCGCTGGCCGCGCTGCTCAATGACAGGACGCCGGCCAGCGCCGAATACCTGGCGTGGCAGGACAGCTATCGCATACCGGAGGACACCGACATCGTGATCAATGCCACTTCCATCGGCCTCTACCCCGACGTCGATGCGATCCCGGACCTGGACCTCGACAGCCTGCGCGCCGATCTGGTCGTTGCCGATGGCATACACAACCCTCCGCTGACCCGACTGCTGCGGGCGGCCAGGGAACGTGGCTGTCGCACGGTCGACGGGTTGGGGATGCTGGTCAACCAGGGCGTCATCGGGGTCGAGTACTGGACGGGACTGACGCCAGACCCGCAGGTCATGCGCCAAGCCCTGCTCGCGCTCAAGCTCTGACCACCACAGGCCATGGACGAATTCGACGTCGCCATCATCGGCTCCGGCGTGGGCGGTGCCAGTGTGGCGCTGCAGTTGGCCGGAAGTGGTGCCAGGGTAGGGCTGATCGAGCGTGGCGACTATCTGCCCAGGGAGCAGCAGAACGGCGATCCGCAAGCCATCTTCGTGGAGCAGCGCTACAGGACCGGCGAGACCTGGTATGCCGACGGAAGCGCGTTTCGTCCCGGGATGTACTACTGGGTGGGCGGGCATACCAAGTTCTTTGGCACCGCGATGTTCCGCTTCCGGGAGCGGGACTTCGAGCGGCTCGAGCATGAGGAAGGGGTCTCTCCAGCATGGCCGATCGGCTACGCTGATCTGGCGCCCTGGTACCAACAGGCCGAGCGCCTTTTTGGCGTGCGCGGACAAGGCGGCGTCGACCCCACCGATCCGGCGCGCGCCGCCGACTACGATTTTCCGCCTGTTCCCCACGAGCCGGTCATGGCGGAAATCGAGCGGCGGCTGCGGGCCCAGGGTCTGCACCCATTTCCCATGCCCAGCGCGGTCGACTTCGGCGCTGGAGGGGCTTGCCGACGTTGCGCCGACTGCGATGCCATGGCCTGCCGCTTCGGTGCCAAGGGCGACGCGGAAGTCAGGCTGGTTCGGCCCGCGCTGCGCAGCGATGACGTGACCCTGTTGACTGGCACGCGGGTGGAGCGGCTCATCACCGACGACAGTGGCCGGCGCATCGTGGCGGCCGAGGTCATGCACGGTGGGCGGCGCAGGCGCATTCACGCCGATACATTCGTGCTGAGCGCGGGCGCCATCAATTCGGCGGCCCTGCTGTTGCGGTCGGCCAATGCCCGGCACCCTGCCGGCCTGGCCAACGGCAGCGATGTGGTCGGCCGGCATTACATGACCCACAACACCACGGCGCTGATGGCGATCCACCCGCTGAAGCGCAACGGGACCCGGTTCCCGAAGACGCTGGCGGTACACGATTTCTATTTCGGTGACGGCGCAGGCGGCCACCCACTCGGCAGCCTGCAATCGCTGGGCAAGATCCGCGAGCCCATGCTGCGCGCAGTCCTGCCCGGCATGCCGCTGTTCGCACGGCGCTGGCTGGCCGAGCACAGCGTCGACTGGTACGCGCAGAGCGAGGACACGCCGCACCCCGACAGCCGGGTGACCGTGAGGCCGGATGGTGCCATCGACCTGCACTGGCACCGCACCAACCTGTCGGCGCACCGGCGCTGGGTCGGGAAATGCCGCCAGATCCTGCGTCAGACCGGCTATCCGCTGGTACTGGACAGGCCCTTCGGGACCGAGGTCGTCTCCCACCAGTGCGGCACGGTCCGCTTCGGCAACGATCCGGCCAGCTCGGCGCTGGATCCGATGTGCAAGGCCTGGGAGCACGACAACCTGTACGTGGTCGACTCCGGCTTCTTCCCGTCCTCGGCGGCGGTCAATCCGGCGCTGACCGTCGCGGCCCAGGCACTGCGAGTCGGCGCCCACCTCAGGAGCATCCTGACCCGATAGGGCGTTGCCGTTCCTGCTCCAGAAGGCCGTTCGGGTCGGCTTGAGCTTGGCATGCAGAGGGTTTTTGAATTTTTCATAGACAATCGGTCTGAACAGGAGGGTTGATCCATGTTCAAGGGAATCCTGATCACGAAAGACGAAGCGGGCTACCGGGCCGGCGTGCACGAACTGGACGAGTCGCGATTGCCTGCGGGCGACGTGACCGTGCGGGTGAGCCATTCCACGCTCAACTACAAGGACGGCCTGGCCATCACAGGCAAGGCACCCGTGGTGCGCCAGTTCCCGATGGTCCCGGGCATCGACCTGGTAGGCGTGGTGGAGCAGAGCGAACACCCCGCATACCGTCCGGGCGACGCCGTGCTGCTCAACGGTTGGGGCGTGGGCGAGGTGCACTGGGGCGGACTCGCCCAGAAAGCGCGCCTGAGGGGTGATTGGCTGATACCGCTGCCGGCGACCTTCTCGCCTCGGCAGGCCATGGCCATCGGCACCGCCGGCTATACCGCCATGCTGTGCGTGCTGGCGCTGGAGCGCCATGGCGTCAAGCCCTCGGATGGGGAGATTCTGGTGACGGGCGCCGCCGGCGGCGTGGGAAGCGTGGCCGTGGCCGTATTGGCCCGGTTGGGCTATACCGTCGTTGCGGCTACCGGCCGACTTCGGGATGCCGACTACCTCATGCGCCTGGGCGCTGCCGAGGTCGTGGACCGCGCGCAGTTCGCCTCGCCTGGCAAGCCACTGGGCAAGGAACGGTGGGCGGGCGCAGTGGACGTGGCCGGAAGCCATGTGCTGGCCAACGTGTGCGCCAGCACCCAGTACCGGGGGGTGGTGACGGCCTGCGGGCTGGCAGCGGGCATGGATCTGCCGGCCACCGTGGCGCCTTTCATCCTGCGGGGTGTCACGCTGGTGGGCATCGATAGCGTCATGTGCCCACGCCCAGACCGACTGCTGGCCTGGGATCGGCTGGCCCGGGACCTCGATCTGGGCCAGCTCGGTGAAATCGGCCACGAGGTCGGTCTCGACGAAGCCATTCCGCTCGCAAGCCGACTGCTGGCGGGAGAAGTGCGCGGGCGCGTCATCGTGGACGTGAACCGTTGAGCAAGACCGCAGCCTGGCCCTCATGGTGGCCAGCGTCTGTCGGGGCAAAGCAAAACGGCCTACAGCCTTGTGAGCTGTAAGCCGTTTGTTATCGTGGTCGGCGTGGCGGGATTCGAACTCGCGACCCCTTGCACCCCATGCAAGTGCGCTACCAGGCTGCGCTACACGCCGAAGCTATTGATTATAGCCTGAACTCCAGAGGGCCGGGCTGAGTTCGTGGCGCGCTATTGGACCCGGGGCGGTGCCAGCTTGGCCAGTTCCCGCTCAAGCAGGCGTTGCGCCGATCTGCGCATCAGCATCCTCTGCCAGCCGGGGGCATGTTCCAGCAGGATGATTCCCTGCTGCTCGCAGGACCGGGCCTGTGCTTCGAGCCTGACTGGCGGCCAACTGGCGACAGCGGACTCGGCGTCGCGCAGCAGTGCCTTCCCGGCATCACCCGACAGGCCGTCGAGGTAGGCGTCACCCATGTGGGCATAGGCGCTTTCCAGGCGACGCAGCCATTGCTGGCGTTCCTGGTCGCTCGGGTTCTGGTGCAGGCCGGACTTGACGTTGCGCTCGATGGCGGCGACGCACAGCGCGGTGGCGGAATGGCGGGAGTCGACGGCCTGAGCGCCTGCACTGGCGAGCAGCAGGGTCAGCGTCAGCGAAATTCTCTTGCCTGTGGGTCTCATTTGCATCTGAAGATGGATACTGCACAAGAAGATACTGCAAAAGAAAAACGGTCTGCAACCTTGTCGATTGCAGACCGTCATCTGTATGGTCGGCGTGGCGGGATTCGAACTCGCGACCCCTTGCACCCCATGCAAGTGCGCTACCAGGCTGCGCTACACGCCGAAGACTTGTATTTTATGCAGAAAAGCTGCCGTTTCGCTAGCCGACCAGAATTTTTCTGATCTCAAGCAGTTCCTGCCTGACCGCGATCCAGTCCGGGCCGGCTGGCCCGGACTCCACGATCTCGTGCAGTCCTAGCAGGCGGCTGCGCGCGCCGGCGATGGTGTAGCCCTGTTCATGCAGCAGTTCGCGGATGCGGCGCACCAGCAGCACCTCGTGGTGCTGGTAGTAGCGCCGGTTGCCGTTGCGCTTCATGGGCTTGAGCTGGCTGAACTCCTGCTCCCAGTGGCGCAGCACATGCTGCTTGACACCGCAGAGCTCGGCCACCTCGCCGATGGTGAAGTAGCGCTTGGCGGGAATGGGGGGCAAGGTGTCGCTCATGGCTTTCAGGCGGCCTGGATCAGTTGTTCAAGCTTGACGGCGTCGGCGCAGAAGGCGCGGATGCCCTCGGCGAGCTTCTCGGTCCCCATCGCATCCTCGTTGAGCGCGAGCCGGAACGCCGCCTCGTCGTACTGCATGTAGGGCAGGTCGAGCGCGGCCGCTGCCTGCGGGTCGAGCGCGCGCTGCAGCGGCGCCTCGCTCGCGGCCAGTGCACCGAGCAGCTCCGGGCTGATCGTCAGCAGGTCGCAACCCGCCAGCGCGACGATTTGGCCCGCGTTGCGGAAGCTCGCCCCCATCACCTCGGTCGCGATGCCGAAGTGCTTGTAATACTCATAGATGCGACGCACCGACTGCACGCCGGGGTCGTTCGCGCCAGCTTGTTGCCCCTCGTCCCAGGAGGCTCCCGCCTGCTTCTTGTACCAGTCGTAGATGCGGCCGACGAAGGGCGAGATCAGCTGCACCTTGGCCTGGCCGCAGGCCGCCGCCTGGCAGAACGAGAACAGCAGGGTGAGGTTGCAGTGGATGCCGCGCTGCTCGAGCCGGGCTGCGGCCTGGATGCCTTCCCAGGTGGCGGCGATCTTGATCAGCACGCGGTTGGTGTCGACGCCCTCGGCCTGGTAGAGCTCGATCAGGCGCTCGGCGCGGGTGACGGTGGCGGCGGCATCGAAGCTCAGGCGGGCGTCGACCTCGGTCGAGACGCGGCCCGGCACGCGCTGCAGGATCTCGCAGCCGAAGCGCACCAGCAGGCGGTCGACGATCTCGTCCATGGGGCGGTTTTGATGGCGCGCCACGGTGTCGTCGAGCAGGTGGCGGTACTCGGGCTTCTGGACCGACTTGAGGATCAGGGACGGGTTGGTGGTGGCGTCGCGCGGCTGGTACTGCTCGAGTTGCAGGAAGTCGCCGGTGTCGGCGACCACGGTGGTGTATTGTCTGAGGGCTTCGAGCTGGGTCATGATCCCTCCATGTTAGCCCAACAAGCCTGGGGTGCATATTTGTCAGACTCAAGGATCAGGATGAAAGAAAACCAGTCGCATTCCGAACACCAGCCGCGCCTGATGCGCGCGCTGGCGCAACTGCTGCGCGAACAGCGCGTCGCGGCCTTGGCCACGCTCGAGCCTGACGGCGCCCCCGCTGTCTCCATGGTGCCGTTCGCGCTCGAGCCGGGAACGGGCAGTCTGGTGCTGCATGTCAGCGCACTGGCGCAGCACACCGGCAACATGGAGCGCGAATCACGCGTTTCGCTGCTCGTGATGCAGCCCGAGCGGATCGGTGAGCCAGTCCATGCGCTGCCGCGCGTGACCCTGCTGGGGCGCGCCAGCAGATTGCAGCGCGACAGCCCGGCCTGGGTGGCTTGCCGGTTGGCCTACCTGGAGCGCTTTCCCGAGGCCGAGCCGATGACGCAGCTGGGCGACTTCCGCTTCGTCGCCATCGAGCTTCTGGGCGCGCACCAGATCGCGGGTTTCGGTGCTGCGCGCTCGGTCGGTGCTGACGAGATCAGGCAACTGCTGCTGGGCAGTTGAGGGGGCAAAGGAAAAACGCCCGTCGCTGGTGGCGACAGGCGTTTCAAATGGAGCGGGATAAGAGGCTCGAACTCTCGACCTATACCTTGGCAAGGTATCGCTCTACCAACTGAGCTAATCCCGCAAGAAACCTGGCTCCCCGACCTGGGCTCGAACCAGGGACCTACGGATTAACAGTCCGGCGCTCTACCGACTGAGCTATCGGGGAATAGCCTCGTATTATAGGCAGGTTTTCAGGCTTTTTTCGAGGGGGCGAAAATTTCGCCTCTGCCGTATTTTCAGCGTCCGCTCGCCTGCTGCCAGGCTTGCTGCAACGCAGCCGCAGCGGCCTCAGGATCGGCCGCGCCGGTGATGGCGCGCACCACCGCGAATGAGCCGACGCCGCTGGCAGCGATCTCGGGCAACTGCCCGGCGCCGATGCCGCCGATCGCGACCAGGCTGCGCTGCCGCATCAGTCGGGCGTAGGCGTGCAGGCGGCCGGTGCCCTGCGGTGGCGTGGCCATCGCCTTGAGCGTGGTCGGGAACACGGCACCCAGGGCGAGATAGCTGGGCCCGACGGTGTCGGCTCGCAGCATCTCGGCGTAGCCGTGGGTGCTCAGGCCCAGCCGCAGGCCGGCGTCGCGGATCTCGTCCAGCTCGACTGCAGACAGGGTGTCGAGGTCTTCCTGGCCCAGGTGCACGCCGTAGGCGCCGGCGGCGATTGCCTCGCGCCAGTGGTCGTTGATGAACAGCAGGCTGTCCGTCCCGCGCACCGCCTCGACTGCGGCGCGGATCTCGGCGTGGATGGCGGCGGCGTCCCGCGACTTGAAGCGCAGCTGCACGGTCGGCAGGCCGGCGCGCGCCATGCTGCCCACCCACTCCGCGCTGGGCAGCACGGCGTAGAGGCCGAGCGATTGCGGGCAGGGCGCGAAGGCATCGGGGCGCGGGCCTGTGGGGACGCCGAAGTCGGCCGGCTCCGTCGGCCAGGCTGACGGGTCGAAGCTGCCGCTGCGTTCGCTCTGGCGCTGCCAGGCGCGCGCGACCACCTCGGCGTCGGCCGGGATGAAGCCGAGCCGGCGCGCGGCGGCGTGGCTGATGGCGTAGGCGCTGTCGTCAGCCGGCAGCGCAGCCGGGTCGGTGTTGCTGTCCAGGCCGAGCGCGGCGTGGCGCTCGATGATCTGCAGCATCAGTTCGGTCGGATTCGACATGGCGCTGTCAGCCCTGGTGCCAGAACGGGGTGCCGAGCACCGGGGTGCTGGCCTGGGCCGCATCCTGGGCGGTCATGGCGCCGGCCAGGAAGGCGCTGCGACCGGCACTCACGGCGTCAGAGAAGGCGCCGGCCATCTTGACCGGGGCCTGCGCCAACGCGACCGCCGTGTTGAGCAGCACGGCGTCATAGCCCCATTCCATCACCTGGCAGGCGTGCGACGGCAGTCCCAGGCCGGCGTCGACGATCAGCGGTACCTCGATGCGGTCACGCAGCGTGCGCAGCGCGTAGGGATTGACCGGGCCGCGGCCGGTCCCGATCGGCGCCGCCCAGGGCATGACGGCCTGGCAGCCGACGTCGACCAGGCGCTGGCACAGCACCAGGTCGTCGGTGCTGTAGGGCAGCACCTTGAAGCCGGACTTGATCAGGCGCTCGGCGGCCTCGACCAGGTTCAGCGTGTCGGGCTG
>JACCDQ011847598.1_pt1 | contig 10051 bp, 10 predicted proteins | sample 7446031 | NCBI WGS metagenome assembly JACCDQ01 (sample SAMN15323442, study PRJNA562643) | freshwater metagenome | isolation source: river surface water | place: USA:Blue River Watershed | collected 2017-08-17 | reverse complement strand
AGGTCGCAGCTTTTCCAAGATAAGTGACGGTCAATGGTGGGAAGCCTTTGCGATTCATTGCGATCGTAATGAGCCCAAGAATGATGTCTCGGCCAACAATTACGACAATCATCCAGATTGGAATGATGTCCCGGATCAAAAAGACAGCAAGGATGGCAAGGATGTATAGGCGATCAATCGCGGGATCAGCCAACTCGCCGAAGCGAGAGGTTTGATTCCAGGCTCGGGCTAACTTTCCATCAAAGTAATCAGTAGCTCCGCCGATTACCAAAACAATGATTGCCCAACCATCGGCCTCAAGGTTAAGGGTGAGGTAGATGAACAGAGGAATGCCCAAGAATCGTAGAAAGGTGAGAGCGTTTGGAACGCTAATCACTGAACTACTCATTCCTTATCGCGCTCCTTGACTCTGACAGCTACCTGAACCGGGGTGCCTGGGAACTTGAACTCTTCGCGAAGGCGTCGCTCAATGAAGCGACGGTATGAAGCCTCAATCCAACCACTAGAGAACACCACAAACTTAGGAGGAGCAATGCCCGCCTGCGTTGCGTAGTAAACCTTTGGCTGCTTTCCGCCACGAACAGGTGGCGGTGTTGCGCCAATGAGCGCTCCCAGGAATGAGTTGAGCTTTGCCGTAGGCACACGACGCTCCCAACTTTCAAGGGCGGTACGAAGTGCTGGTGCCAGACGATCGCGGTGCCAACCAGTTTTTGCAGCGATATTTACTCGCTGGGCCCATTCAACCTGATCTAGATGTCGATCAATTTCACGATCTAACTGGTTGCGGCGATCTTCATCAACAAGGTCCCACTTATTCATAACAATCACCATGGCTTTTCCTGCTTCTTCAGCCATTGTGATCACACGTAAATCTTGTTCAGTGATTGGCTCTGATGCATCTAGAACAACGACTGCGACTTCGCAACGTTCCAGCGCTGTAGCCGTGCGCAATGACGCGTAGTAATCAGCTCCTGAATCTTGATTTGCGCGCTTTTTTAAACCTGCGGTGTCGATAAATCTCCATGTTGATCCACCAAATGAAAGCAATGAGTCAACTGGATCACGCGTTGTTCCCGCAGCATCATCAACGATTGAAAGGGATTCTCCAGCGATCGCATTAAACAACGATGACTTTCCAACATTTGGTCGGCCAATTAATGCAACTTTGCGATAACCATCTTGGTTTTGCGCACGTCCAACTTCTGGCAAAACATTAACGATGTGATCTAACAAATCTCCGCTACCGCGACCATGAAGAGCTGAAACAAATCGAGGCTCTCCTAAACCTAAGCTCCAAAGTCCATGCGCTTCTGCTTCTTCGCGCTCACCATCAACTTTGTTTCCAATCAAAATTGTTGGCTTCTTTGCCTTACGAAGATGCTGCACCAAAGTGTCATCTTCATCTAGTGCGCCAACTTGTGCGTCAACAACAAAGGCAAGTACATCTGCTTCTTGCATAGCCAACTCTGAACCAGCACTTACCTGAACAGAGATTCCATCAGGTTTTGCTTCCCAGCCACCAGTATCCATAATGATGAAACGGCGACCGCCCCATTCACATTCATACTGAACGCGATCGCGAGTAACGCCAGGAGTATCTTCAACAATTGCTTCACGTCGCCCAAGAAAGCGATTAATCAAAGTTGATTTTCCAACATTTGGTCGTCCAAGAATTGCAACAATCGGTAAGCCCAGCAAATTACGCTTCTTTAGAAGCTCCCAAATGCGGTCAATTGTTTCCTTTAAATCCAAGTATGTTGAATCAACTTCAACCGCATCTGCAGCCATCGCTAAAGGAGAAACTGTTCTAGTTGAATCAACAGCATCACGACTATCAAGCGAGGCTTTTACATCGACACTTTTATCTTCAGTTTCATTTTCGCGACGTGCTGCACGCGCATCTAAATCGGCTGTTAAGTAAATCTTTAATCCCGCTTCAGGTGCAACAACGGTTCCAATATCGCGACCTTCTACAACAATTCCTCGTTCAGCATCATCAATGATCCGATGTTGAATATTTAACAACTCTCGGCGAATTTCAGGAATTGCGCTGATGCGTGAAACATTTTCAGTTACAGATGTTCCGCGAATTGCATGTGTAATCTGAGTTTCACCGGCGAAAACATTTGGTGATTCAGGGTCTGCAATAAATTTAATTGGGTGATCTTTTATCGCTTGTAAAATTGCAAAAGGCTCTTCGCATTTATGTTCAAGCGCAAGCCACGTTACGGCGCGATAGAGCGCACCTGTGTCTAAGTAATTCCAACCCGCACGTACTGCGATTGCTTTTGCGGTGCTCGATTTGCCTGCGCCACTTGGGCCATCAATAGCTACGATTATGCCCATGTACTGAGCCTACTTCTATTTACGGATCGGATGAACATTCCATCCGATCGAGGTTAAGTGAGCAGAAAGTTTTTCGGCATCAAATTGAGAAAGAGCCAATGTTATTAAGGCACTTAATTGACCTGGAGAGTGTTCAATAATTAAATCTTCAACGTTCACATCCATCGCTGCGCACTCATTAAAGATCGCACCTAACTGACCTGGTTTGTCATCAATCACAATTGGAAGATATGAGTACTCGCGAGCAACGCCACCATGCTTTCCAGGGATGAGCGCCTTTCCTGCACGTCCTGCAGCGATGAGCTCGGCAATTGTTGAAGGATCATCCAGCGCTTGAATCATCGCTTGGAGGTCGTTTTGTAGATTTATTAGCAATTCTCGTAATTCGGCACGGTTTGAGTGGATGATCTCTTTCCACAGAGATTCATCTGAGCCTGCAATGCGTGTTGTATCTCTTAACCCCTGCCCTGCTAGCTCCATCCATTCGGCTGGTGTACCCGCTAGCTGTTTGGCAACAAGGGAAGCGGCAATCTGAGGTAAATGAGAGATCTTTGCTACCGCTCGATCATGATCGGCGGCGCTCAGTTCAATTGGAGTAGCCCCCAGGATTGAAATCAATTCAAGGATGAGGCTTTTTGAACTGTCCTGAAGATCGGCGCTAGGCGTAAGTATCCAGCTTCGCCCTTGAAATAGATCAGCCCTAGCAGAGCCTGCACCGCCTATCTCACGGCCTGCCATTGGATGGGTAGGCAAAAACCGTGTCGAGAGCCCTGGAATTGTCTCAACCTTAAGTACAACTTCATTCTTAACACTGCCAACATCCATAAATGTCGACTGTGGGTTTAAAGATAATTCCTTCTCTATGACAAGGGGTAACCGTGAGGTAGGAAGGGCGAAGATGACTAGCTCTGGATCAACTACCTCTCCCCCTCCAACTAGGTCCATCGCTAGAGATTGAGAGGAGGGATCAGAGTCGACCAATTCAACTGAGATTCCTCGTTGAACTAGGCCAAGGGCGATTGAGGTTCCAATTAGCCCTGAGCCTACGATTCTTACCTTTGAGAGCATTATTGGGCGATATCTCTACGTAAGGCGGCCGCCCCGTGGAGGTATATATGGGTAATTTCCTCAGGGGTTGCCGTGGTTTCTACATGCAACATCGCTCGAACCGTTCTATCTAATGCTCCCGGCACATCGACCTCAACTGAGCCGATCAGAGGAACATTGGCAAAACCCATCTCGCGGCAGGCCGCAGCAGGAAAAGCGGCGTTGAGATCCACTGTTGAGGTAAAGAACACTGAGATTACATCGGATGGCGTCAATTGATTTGCTTCCAGGATCGCCGAAATCAGCTCCTTCACTCCTGCCGCAATATCAGCTGAGGTGTTGGCTGGAACTTGAATAGCTCCTCGAATTGCGCGCAAACTCATGGGATAAGGGTACCTTTCCTCACCGAAATTGGTGTGTATTTAAAACTATATAAGTCGATAAAACTGTAAAACCTTTAAACCTGATTACTACATTCTCTTCGAAACAGAACTTCTAGCTCGAGAAATACATTCTCCATAAAATGTCGATAAAACCTTTTTTAGAGCAGTTATTGAGCGTATCAATATCGATAAATAGGTATTCCTTGGAATCTGTATCTATAAATAGATAAATGGTTATTAACTTTAATATCGATTTATAGTAAAAAGGTTAAATATCTAAAGCCTTTCGTAGATTCATTAACTCTGTGTCATTGAGGTCTCGCCAGCGGCCTTCAGGGGTATCCCCCAGAGAGATCGGACCGAACTTGGTTCGGATCAGGCGTAGGACATCTACCCCTACCGCCTCCATTAATCGACGGATGATGTGATAACGACCTTCGTGAATTGAGACCTCAATCCACTTTGGAGAGAGCTGCTTAAAGGTCAAAACTCGACCCATTCCATCCTCGAGCTCTACACCCTTCAAAAGCACCTTATCTACCCCAGTTGGCAAAGGGCCATCAAACTCGATGATGTAGGTCTTTTCCAAGCCGAAGGATGGGTGGGTGGCACGGAAGGTTAAATCTCCATCATTGGTAAGCAAAATAAGCCCCTCGGAGTCCTTATCCAAACGACCAACATGGAAGAGACGCTCCTTGCGAAGGTCGATGAAATCATCCAAAGCTGGGCGACCTTCTGGGTCGTACATGGTTGACAAAACACCTTTAGGTTTATGTAGTGCAAGGTAAGACTTAGTCAAAGTTCTTGTAATTGTCTCACCATCAACCATTACATGATCTTTTTCAGGGTCAAATTTGCTACCCATCTCACGAACAGTGATTCCATTGACGGTAACGCGACCATCTTCTATTAACTCATCAGCTCCACGACGGCTAGTAATACCGGCATCAGCGATTATCTTATTAAGCCTCATTTGGGCCATGGCTATCCTCCCGACAGTCAGGAGGTAAGGGTAGCGGAGGTGCTACTCAGTTAGCGAATCGAGGATCTCATCCAAACCATCAAGATCTGGCAGGTAGGGAGCCAGGGCTGGAAGATCATCGAGAGCGTTCAAACCTAAGCGTTCCAGGAAGTAGCTGGTGGTCTTGTACAAGATCGCACCTGTTTCATGCTCGAGACCTGACTCTTCGACAAGGCCACGGGTGATCAGGGTCTTCATAACCGCCTCCACATTAACCCCACGGATCGCTGAAACTCGAGCACGGGATACGGGCTGGCGGTAGGCGATCACTGCAAGGGTCTCAAGGGCGGCTTGAGTTAAGCGAGACTGTTGCCCATCCAGCACAAACTTCTCAACCACCGCTGAATAATTGGGGTGGCTGTAGAAGCGCCATCCCCCATTGATCTTGCGCAATGCAAAACCGCGTTCTTCATAGCTACCCTCAAGTGAGGCTAACGCTGCCTCAATCTCTTCAACGGGCTGCTCGAGAACTTGAGCAAGGACTACCTCAGTGACGGGCTCATCGACGACCATCAAGATCGCCTCGATAGAACGTTCAACTTCTACATTAGACATTTTCGCCACTTTCTGTCGAGTCTTCCATCTCTAAAACTACGGGTATATCAAACTCATCGGTGATCTCAACCTCGCCCTCGAGGCTTCCGGTCCAGCTAATGTGAAGCTCCCCCAGCGCCATGACCTGCTCAAACCGCAAAACACCCTGACGGTAGAGATCCAGCAACGCTAGGAAGCGTGCCACTACTACGAGGGTGCTGTCAGCATCGGAGATCAGATTTCTAAAGCTTAAGGACTTTGAGTGTCGCAGGGCTTCGACAACCCTCTTTGACTCCTCTGTGACGCTCACAAGAGGCATATGGAGGTGTTCTACAGCTACAACAGGTGACACCTTAGGAGTTAAAACACGCTCGGCAATAGCGGCAAAACGCTGTGCGCCAACGCCGATCAATACCTCTGGAAGCAGACTTGCCAAGGCGGGATCCAGCGCGACAACGCGTGGGAAGGATTTATCGGCGGCCAGAATGCGCTCGCTAAAGGTGGCCGCAATCTCTTTGAAGGCCCGGTATTGAAGCAGGCGAGCAAATAGAAGATCTCGAGCCTCAAGGAGAGCTAGATCCTCTTCATCCTCAACCTCACCTGTTGGCAGAAGTCGGGCCGCCTTAAGATCGAGCAAGGTAGCGGCAACAACTAAGAACTCTGTGGCTTGATCAAGCTCCCAACCCTCGCCCGATGCTTCAAGTCCGCGAATAAAGGCGATGAACTCATCGGTCACGATGCTCAGAGAGACCTCGGTGACATCCATTTTGTGGCGTGAAATCAGCTGGAGCAGTAGATCAAAGGGTCCATCAAAGTTATCAAGGTGGACTGAAAAGCCACCTGAGGCAGCGTTTACATCGGTGTTCTCCTCCACGGAGAGCTCGTTGGTCAGTTCCACTGTCGCACCCTACTTCACGCTTGCCTGTTTTATGTGTAACGCATAGGCTCCCACGTATATCAGGAAAGAGGTTTGAAGATTGAACGCTAAATCGACAATTGCAGAGGATGTTGCGACAACATCCACCTTGCTTGGCAAGGTCGCAAAGAGCTTTCCTACACCTGCGCCGCTTGCAGAGCATGGCAGTGCAAAGGTCATTTCTATCTTCAATCAAAAGGGTGGAGTTGGAAAGACAACAAGCACAATTAACTTAGGTGCAGCTCTTGCTGAAATGGGACGACGAGTTTTGTTGGTCGACTTTGACCCTCAGGGTGGTTTGTCATTGGGTCTTGGAGTGAACGCTCACTCGCTTCCTTTGGAACAAACTGTTTACTACGCATTGATGACACCAACCGCAAATGTTGATGAGATCGTTTTGAAGTCATCTGTTCCAGGTTTAGATTTCTTGCCGGCAAACCGTGATCTCGGAACCGCAGAAACAACACTTGGTGCAGAAATTGGCGGACAGCAATACCTAAAGCGCGCTCTTGCCCCGCTTCGCGATTACTACGATGTCATTTTGATTGATTGCCAGCCAACCATGGGACAGTTAACTATTAACGCCTTGGTTGCATCTGATGAAGTTATCGTTCCTATGCAGTGTGAGTACTTTGCGCTACATGGTTTTATTGAACTCAAAGGCAACTTGGACAAGGTAAAAACTTTCCTTAATCCCAATCTTCGTCTTATTGGAATCCTTGCAACTATGTATGACAAGAAAACATCTCACAACCGTCAAGTTCTTGAAAGAATTCTTGAACAGTTCCCGGAAGATGTTTTTGAAACCATCATTGCAAAAACAATTCGCTTTCCAGAAACAACTGTTGTTGGCGAACCAATCACAACATATGCAACATCTTCAGGTGGTGCTGCTTCATACCGCCGCTTAGCCCGAGAACTAATCGCCCGAGGAGGCGCACGATGACACGTAGAGCAAACCTTCCAGGTGCAGATGAACTATTTCGCTCAACAGCACCAGCCCTTAGCGCAGTTCCAACGCAACCTGTTCAAGAAGTTGCTGCTCCCCTAGTTCCACCTGCGATTGCAACGCCTAAGGCACCTTCATCAAAGAAGGGTGTTCGCACAATTGCGCGACGTCGAGTTACAACCGTTGATCGCTCACCATCTGGTCGCGAGCGTCATGATGAAAAAATCACTGTTTACCTATCACCAGATGAACTATTTGATCTTGATCAAGCTCGCTTACAACTACGTGGTGATCTTGGTTTAGCTGTTGATCGTGGCCGAATTGTTCGCGAATCAATCGCTGTCATTATTGCTGACCTTGAAGCTAAGGGCGATCAAAGCATCTTGGCTCGTCGCCTGCGCGGACAGTAAAACTAATCTCTGGCTCTTGGATGAGCCATTGAATATGTCTCACGCACTTTATCGATAGTTATCAGCGTATAAATCTGCGTTGTTGTAACAGAGGCATGTCCTAGTAACTCCTGCACTACGCGAATATCTGCCCCACCATCTAAAAGATGAGTCGCATACGAGTGTCTAAACACATGTGGCGAAACATGTTCGGTAACCCCGGCTGCCTTCGCTGAATCTAAAACCATTTGCCAAGCTGATTGTCGAGATATTCGACCCCCACGGGAGTTTAAAAACAAAGCTGAACTCGGTTTGGAACTCTTTGCAGACAAATCGGGGCGAATACGAACGCAATAAGTATCGATTGCCTTTGAGGCGAAACTTCCTAAAGGAACAATTCTCTCCTTCGAACCTTTTCCGCGAAGTTTTAGAGTTCTAATCTCTCCTTCATCAGTCTGCACGGTACTCAGATCATTTAAATTTATTCCAATAAGTTCACTGACGCGCGCGCCACTGCTGTACAAAAGTTCCAGCATTGCTTGATCTCTTAAAGTTATGGGGTCTCCTTCTCGAAAGGCAGCATCGATCATTGAAACAATTTGTTTTATCGTTAACGCTTTTGGTAATCGACGAGCTGACTTGCTTGGTGCGATCTCTAATGTTGGATCTGAGAAGCCATACTCCTGCTGCAAATGTTTGAAAAATGAGCGCAAAGTTGAATCAATTCGATTAATACTTGCGACAGCTAACTTTGCTTCGCGCAATGAGGATTCGAAGGAGTTGATAACTTCTGGAGTTACATCATTCAAGGCAGATCCATTTAAAAAAGCATTGAACTTATTTAAATCACGTTTGTAGGCAGCGATTGAGTTAGCTGCCAACCCTCTCTCAATCTGAAGATGATTGAGAAAGGATGAGGCGGCTAGATCAAAGCTGGGTGCTTGCGTAGCCATGCGCTTCTGCCACGGCGGAGTAATAGATCTTTCCATCGTGCACGTTTAAGCCCTTTGCTAGGTTCTTATCCATCGCACATGCTGCTTCCCAACCGTTGTTTGCCAGAGACAGGGCAAATGGAAGGGTTGCATTTGTAAGTGCATATGTTGATGCAACAGGAACCGCGCCAGGCATATTTGCTACACAGTAAAAGATTGAGTTGTGCACCTTATAAGTTGGCTCAGCATGGGTAGTTGCCTTTGAATCCTCAAAGCATCCACCTTGATCAATTGCGATATCAACCAATACGGAGCCTGACTTCATCTGAGCAACTAATGCATTTGAAACCAACTTAGGTGCCTTTGCACCGTGAACCAAAACCGCTCCAACAACGAGATCTGCTTGCTTAACTTCGCGCTCGATCGCATGCTTTGAAGCAACAAGAGTCTTAATGCGTCCACCGTAAACGGTGTCGATGTACTGTAAACGTGAAATTGAGCGATCAAAAACAGTTACATCTGCACCCATGCCTAGTGCAATAACGGCAGAGTTCAGTCCGGCTACACCGCCACCAATAACAACAACACGTCCTGGTGCAACGCCCGGCACTCCCCCAAGCAATACACCGCGACCACCGTGTGGCTTTTGTAAAGCAGTTGCACCAACCTGTGTTGCAAGGCGACCTGCTACCTCGCTCATTGGAGCAAGGAGCGGCAGAGTTCCATTTACTTCAACTGTTTCGTAGGCAATTGCAGTTGTTCCTGACTTCACCAACGCATCGGTGCAAGCCTTTGAAGCTGCCAAGTGAAGGTATGTGAACAGTGTCTGGCCTTTACGCATCTTTGAATACTCAGGTTCGATTGGCTCCTTGACCTTCAGTACAAGATCAGCCTTACTCCAAACATCATCAGCGCTGGGAACAATAGTTGCACCGACAGCGACAAAATCCTCATTAGTGATTGCTGAACCAACTCCAGCGCCATCTTCAATAATTACTGTATGTCCTGCATGGATAAACTCTGATACACCTTCAGGAGTTACTGCGACACGTGATTCGTGAACTTTGATCTCTTTCGGAACTCCGACGATCATTGCTTAGCCTTTCGCTGAAATTGCCGCTGCGATCAACCCAACAAATAATGGGTGTGGGCGCGTAGGGCGTGAACGAAGCTCAGGGTGAGCCTGCGTTCCTACATAGTAAGGATGTACCTCTTTTGGCAGTTCTACAAACTCCACAAGATCTAGCTCCTTGAAAATACCTGAGAAAACAAGGCCAGCACTCGAAATTTGATCACGGTACGTATTGTTCACTTCATAACGGTGACGGTGACGCTCTGAAATTTCATTAGCTCCATATGTATTTGCAACAACAGATCCCGGCAATAGATCGGACTTGTACAGACCTAGTCTCATAGTTCCGCCAAGATCTCCCTTGCCAGATACAACATCTAATTGATCATCCATAGTTGCAATCACAGGTGTTCCTGCATCTGAAAATTCAGCCGAGATTGCATCCTTGACTCCAGCCAGATT
>JACCDQ010287670.1_pt1 | contig 10053 bp, 1 predicted proteins | sample 7446031 | NCBI WGS metagenome assembly JACCDQ01 (sample SAMN15323442, study PRJNA562643) | freshwater metagenome | isolation source: river surface water | place: USA:Blue River Watershed | collected 2017-08-17 | reverse complement strand
ATAAAAATTGTCAATAGAATTTAATTTTTGTTTTTTAGATATTTAACGATATATTTGCGAATCTAGATTTTAAAACTTCTATAAAATGCGTATTTCTACTAAACTTAAATCACTACACATCCTTGCATTTGTATTGATGCTATTGAGTACGAGCAATTTGTTGGCTCAGCTTACTGGTACCAAGACAATTCCAGGAAACTACGCTACCCTAACTGCGGCAATCGCAGACCTGAACACTCAGGGCGTGGGTACAGGAGGTGTAACGTTCAACGTTGCATCTGGTTACACAGAGTCTACTACCGCACCGTTATTAATTACGGCAACAGGTACGGCTGCTAACCCAATTGTTTTTCAAAAATCAGGCACAGGTGCTAACCCAGTGATCACCAGAACAGATGCTGGTACAGTAACTTCAACTGTTTTGGGGGCACAAGCAGACGCAATCATTATTATAGAAGGATCAGATTTCTTGACTTTCAACGGTATTAACCTGACTGCTTCTGTTGCATCCTCTACAACAACAGGTATTGAGTACGGGTTTTACCTCCGCAAAGTAAGTGGAACAAATGGTTGTAAAAACGTAACCATTACAAATAGCACCATCAATATGAACCGAGGTACAGCAGGTGTAACCACTGGTATTATGTCTTCTAACAACGATGCGCTTTCTACGACAACAAGTGCTACAGGTATTTTCTTAGCAACTGTTGGTGGTCGCAATGAAAACTTAACTTTTAGCAACAATACAATTAGAAATGCTAACAATGGAATTTATGTAAGAGGTTTTGCGGCTTCAACTCCTTTTGATCTTTACGACGTGAACATCAATATCACCGGCAATACTATCCAACAGTATGGTGGTAATTCAACTGCTACGTGTTATGGTCTTTATATGATTTATTATCATGATGTCACTGTCACGAACAATACAGTTAACAACATGGCTAACGGCGGTGTTGCAGGGACAAACCTTATTTATGGGTTAATGTTGTCAAGTTCATCAGATTTCGGAGACTTAACGATCAATAATAATAACGTCAACCTAACTACTACATCTGGTAGCAAGTATTCGATCTATAGTTCAGGTTCAGCTGCAACTGGAACTGGAACTTTAAACATCAACAACAATACAATTGGTTATGGTACTGGTAGCACTGGCTCTACTTATGGAATTTATTCCTTTAGTAGCGCGCTAGTAGAAAACATGAACAACAACACCATTAGTTCATTTACACAAACTTCTGGTTTTTTCTATGGTTTCTATAATACTGGTGGCGGTACAATTTCCAACAATACTATTGCCGGATACACTATGGGAGGAACTTCTTCCCAATATCCATTCTATCTTTCTAATGCCGATATGACTGCATTTGGTAATACAATGTCAAATATCAACTACACAGGTACTGGTATTTTTTATGGCTTCTTTGTAGGAGGTGGAAATGCAAACTCATCTTTCTATAATAACACAGCATCTGCTATTTCTTGTGCTGGAACAACTTATGGTATTTACGCATCTTCCAATGCGGGTTTAAATGTATACGGTAACTCCGTAACTGGTCTTACAACTACAGGTGCATCTAACATTAGCGGAATTTACCAAACAGGTGGTACGGGCATAACATTTAATAGAAACAAAATTGCCAACCTCACTGCAACAAATGCAGGCGGTAGTGTTTTTGGGATTAACATTGTTTCAGGTGTCACCAATGTAACGAATAACGTTATTGGAGATCTAAAAACTCCGGTAGGTAACTCTGCTACAACTGATATTATCAGAGGTATTTCTATCACTGCAACAACTGCGAACACAACTCATAACATTAGCTACAACACTATCTATTTGAATGCGACATCAACTGGTGCAGCCTTTTCAACCTCAGGTATTTTCCAAACATCAAGTGCGACAGCTACCTCTGCGAATTTAGTATTGCGCAACAATATTGTAATCAACCTTTCAACTCCTACGGGTGCTGGTGTTACAGCAGCCTTTAGAAGATCAGCTGCTACACAGTTGAATAATTTTGATTTAGCATCAAATAACAATATGTTCTTTGCGGGCACACCAAGTGCTTCGCGTGTTATTTATATGGAGGGAACATTGGTTCAGCAGACCCTTGCTAACTACAAAACTTATGTTACTCCTCGTGATGTTTATAGCATGACTGGTGAAGCATTTACTTATTCAACGGCAGGTTCATTCTTTATCAGTTTGACTCCATCAAGCGCTGACTTCTTGAAGCCAGTTGCCGGAATCAATTCGCAAGTTGAGGGTGGCGCAATTCAGATAGCTGGTATTACCAACGATTACGCAAACGTGGTTCGTGCTGGTAACACAGGTTATACTGGTACTGGTGCAGCTCCAGACCGCGGTGCTTTTGAATTCAATGGTGTAACTACAGCTCCTCAAATTACTATCACGGCTTCAAACCCGTCTGTTGCTGTTTCTTGTACACCTTCAACACACGCTTTTACGTTTAATATTGCATCTTCAGGAAGTGCGGTTACTTCTGCAGTCTTGAGTTATGCATTTAACGGTGTGGCACAGCCAAACATTACATTAACCAACACAAGTGGTACAACCTGGACTGGAACTATTCCAGTTGCAACTCCGATCAATGCCATTGTTACCTGGTCAGTTTTAGCAACAAACAGCGCTGCTTCTACTTTGTTTAACGGACCATCTTATGGCGATGCACCATTATTAGGTATTTCCGCCAGTGCATCTGCCACGCCAGCCACAATTTGTAACGGTCAGTCTTCATCTTTGGCTGTTGCTTTAGCAAATACTAATGCGGCAACTAATTATCCAATTCCTTCGGTTTCACAACCAACTGCTGATGAAGACCTTGGAAACGTAACAATTACCCAAGGTTCGACTACGATTTTAAATAATACTTCCTTGATCAATGACCTTACCGGAACAATAGGTGTGGCAACAGGAACTGCAGGGTCGTATTCAAACTTTACAGCATTTGGTCCTTATACTATGAATGCTGGTCAAACCTATAACTTCTCACTTTCAAGTTTAACAACAGGTTTTGCATACCAAAACTCAATGGCTATTTTCATTGACTACAACCGCAATGGATCTTTTGCAGATGCAGGTGAAATGGCATATGCACCTGCTGCTACAGTTGCCGGAGCTCATACAGTTACGGGGTCTTTCTTAATTCCAGCAACTGCTTTGAATGGTCAAACCAGAATGAGAGTAATGGACCTCGAGACGCTAATTACAAGTTATGCTCAAGCCACTACTTCATCTTTCTACGGAGAATATGAAGATTACATGTTGAATATTGTTTCATCTAACAATGGTGGTGGTAGCGTTCCTGCAATTACAGCGAGTGTATGGTCTGCTGGTGCTACAACAGTAGGTACTAACAACCCACAATCTGTTTCTCCGACGGCGAACACTACCTATTCAGCTTTAGTTTCTGCAGCGGGTTGTCAAGTAACCTCTAGCACAACAACTGTTTCAGTTTTAACTTTACCTACAGCTCCGGTTGTAACTAACTCTACACATTGTGGTTTCCAAATCCCTACAGCAAGCGTTGCTTCTGTAAACGGAGGTGGTGGTACTGGTGCCTTTAACTGGTATACAGATGCGGCTGGAACGGCATCAGCACAAGCGTCTAACTATGGCCCACTTGCTACATACTGGACAAACAACTTCTCTACATCTACAATTACAAATGGTTCATTGTCAGGTGTTGCTGCCGTGACAGCAGGTGAATTAGTATTACATCCAAATATTTTGTCTCAAAGTGGTGGTTTAACGGTAAATGCTTCAGGAGTAAACACAAACGCTCATGAGATTTCCTTTAAGTATGTAAGTACAGGAGGTGGTGTAGCAAACACTGCTGATGGTATGGCATTCAGCTTTGGTGATGACGTCAATGCGTTGGCAACAACTCCAAATGCAGAAAACGGTACAGGTACTAAGTTGAAAATTGCTTTTGATTCCTACACAAATGGCGGTAACACGCAAGGGATCTACCTTATGTATAACTGTAACGTTGTGAGTCAAACACCTACAACTCCAGGGGTATTGGCATACTTGCCAAATACGGCTTGGATTGGCGCTACTTCAAATGTTTTGATCACTATTAACGCTGCCGGCGTCTTGAACATGACAATCAACGGTACGCCAGCATTCACCAACATTCAGCTTCCAGCAGCTTTTGTTAACGCGAACAAAGCTAACTGGGCATATGTATGGCGTTCGCGCTCAGGTGGTATCGCTTCAGGTTCAACACTCGACGACATCGTGATCAAGCGTGCTCCTATTGCTGCAGGTCCATCTACCTATCCTTCAATCGTATCTTCAACTACAACATTCTATGTTAACGAGAATGGAACAAATGGTTGTTTGAGCCCATTGGTTCCTGTTGTTGTAACAGTTACAGCTCCACCAGCAATTAACATTGCTACAAGTGTTACTCCAGCAATCTGTTTAGGTGCTAATATAGTACTGACAGCTTCATCTACTGCTTCTCCTGTGTACGCTTATTCTTGGAATACAGCTTCATACCCAGGTTCAGGTATGTCTGCGCCTTCTACAGGTGCGACACGATCTTTGACGCCTACTGTAGCAGGCACTTATGTTTATACAGTTACAGGAACAAATGCTAACTGTAGTAACCAAGTACAACAAACTGTTGTTGTGAACCCGAATCCAAACGTAGTTGCAACAACAGCGACTCCAGTTACACCTTGTCACAATAGCCAAGTAAACTTAAATGTTACAAGTTTAGTAACAGGTCCACAAACGTTACCAATAGGATATTGCCCAAGTAATGCTACATCTTTACTTGATGAAGAAGTATGGAATGTAACCTTTGGTTCATTGAATAATTCATCTACTTGTGCGTCTACCGGAGGTCCTGGATCACTAATAAATCAATATTCAAATTATACAACAACGGTACCTGCACCAAATATTATTGCTGGAAGTACTTATCCGCTATCGGTTCAAATTGGAACTTGTAACGGAAACTATAGTAACTCTTTAAAGGTATTTATTGACTACAACAGAGATGGAGACTTCCTTGACGCAGGTGAAACGATTTATACTTCTCCAGCGACAACAAATGGTGCTCATACAGAAACAGCTACAATTGTAATTCCTACAACAGGTATTGTTCCAGGATTGACCCTCATGAGAGTAGTAAGTGTTGAGACATCTCCTGCGAACATCAATTCTTGTGGTACTTATTCATGGGGAGAAACAGAAGATTACGCTATAAATCTTCAGGTAATAGGCGCTTCACCGGCTTACAGCTATGCTTGGAGCACAACACCTGCAATTACAGCTGCTACTGGTTCATTGACCCTTTCAAATACAGGTACTACACCAACTACAGCACTTTATAATGTTGTATTGACTGACATTGCAACAGGTTGTACAACTCCATCAACAACCAACACGATTACAATAAACCCGCTTCCAATTGTGAATGCCGGTGTTGACCAGTTAATCTGTTCTAACAACCCAACAATGCCTGCTACACTTACAGGTTCAGCAACCTTTGGTACAGGATTAAACTACGTTTGGAGTGGCCCGGTAGCGGGTGTAACAAATGCAGTGCCTTTCCAAATTGGTGCAACAGGAACTTTCGTAGTAACTGGTACTGATGTAAATGGTTGTGTGGATACAGACGACGTATTGATTACTTACTCTACAATTCCAGTTGCAAATGCTGGTGTTGACCAAACAATCTGTTTGAACCAGACTGCAACATTTGCTCCTACAGGTTTGGCACCATATACATGGACCATGACGAACTATGCAAATAGCGGTATTTCTGCTCCTGTAACGGGTACATTAGTTGTTACACCAACTGCAGCAGGAACATATACATACCAAGTAAACGTTCAAAACTCAGTGGGTTGTACGAACAACGACCAAGCCGTCTTAACTGTGAACGCTTTACCAGTGGTAAATGCGGGTGTTGACCAAACAGTATGTAATGCATCTCCTGCTACTTTATCGGGTTCAGGCGCTATTACTTACGCATGGGTAACTACTCACCCTAACTTGTCAATTTCTAATGCAACTCCATTCTTCCCTTCACAAACTGCTACTTACACCGTAACAGGAACAAACATCAACGGTTGTCAAAACCAAGATGTAGTTATAGTGAATGTGATTCCACAGCCAATTGTGAACGCTGGTTTAGACCAAACAATTTGTGCTGGAACACCAGTGATCTTAAATGCGACAACTACCTTGGCTTCTCCAACTGCTGTTGTAAGCCCATTCACTTGGACAGGTGGTTATGCAAATAACTCACAGTTTGTACCGACATCTTCACAAACTTTGACTGTATCTGTAGTTGGAGCGAACGGTTGTACAAACCAAGATCAAATGTCAATCACTGTATTGGCCTTGCCGACTGTAAATGCAGGTCTTGATCAAACGATTTGTTCAGGAACTGGCGCTACGCTTAACGCAACAGGCGCAGCTTCCTATACTTGGTCAAATAACGTTGTTCAAGGTGTTCCTTTCTTCCCAACTGCATCTCAGATTTACACTGTAACAGGTGTGGGTGCAAACGGATGTACAAATGTGGACCAAGTTCAAGTAAACGTTTCAACTGGCCCATCTGTAACTGTTTCAGCGCCTCAAACGGTTTGTTCAAATGCAGCGGCTACATTTAGTGCAGTTCCACTCAACAGCTTAGGTGGTTTCTGGACAACAAATGGTAATGGTACAATTACGCCAAATATTTCAAGTGCAGCCATTACTTATTTACCAGCGGCAAATGACCCAGTAGTGGTTACCTTGACTTACGTTGCAACAAACGCTTGTGGTAGCTCTTCAAGTGTAACCAACGTGAACGTGTTGCCAATTCCATTAGTAAACGCTGGCCCAGATCAAACTATTTGTGAAGGTTCATCAGTTGTATTGAATGCATCAGGAAATGCCAACGTTACATGGTTAACACCAAACGTAAGTAATGGTCTTGCATTTGTACCTACAGCAACTACTACTTACACAGCAACGGCTACAGGAATAAACAACTGTACAAACCAAGATCAAGTTACGGTTACTGTTGTTGCGCTTCCTGATGTAAATGCTGGAGATGACCAAACAATTTGTGCTGGTTCTGATGTAACATTGACTGCAACGGGTGCAACTGCTTACCAATGGACAGGCGGTATCTCTAACGGCGCTGCGTTTGCTCCTGGCACAACTGCTACTTACACCGTCACTGGTACAACAACAAATGGTTGTGCTGGCACAGACCAAGTAACTGTATATGTAAACGCTACACCAGTAGCAACGGCTACACAAGTAGGAGACGTAACAATTACAGCTACGCCAGGATCTTACAACTACCAATGGATCAACTGTGCTACGGGCACTGCTGTACCAAATGCTTCTTTTGCAACATTCAATGCTTTAGCAAATGGAACATATGCAGTTATCGTAAGTACACCACAAGGTTGTTCAGATCAATCTGATTGTATCACTATCGATGCAGTAAGTGTTGAGCAATTGGCTGAAATTGCCATGAGTGTTCAGCCTAACCCAACTGCTGGTGAGGTAAGCATCTCTATGCCTACGGACCTTACTGCTACTGCACAAGTATTTGATGCACAAGGAAAGTTAGTTATTGACCAAACAAATGTTTCAAATGGTTCAACTTTGAATCTTATGACCATGACAACTGGTGTATACATGATCCGCATCACTGCTGCAGATTCTGTACAAACATTCAGAGTTGTTAAACAATAATTGAAACCTATTGAATATTCGAAAGCCACCCCGAGGGGTGGCTTTTTTGTTTTGGATTCCTTATCTTTATAATCTTAAAATCTTATCATGAGAAAACTCTACATTTTTGGATTATTTTGTATGTTTTTTGTCCAAGCTGGATTAGCCCAGTTTGTACAAATTGGTACTTCAACAGCGGCCTCAAGTTATTTGTATGGGCCTTATTACAGAAGTTCTACGGCTTCGGTATTTAATTATTCAAAATACGCCTACATATATACGGCAACCGAGTTGTCAGGCATTCCTCCAGGTTCAATGATTACTCAAATTGAGTGGCAAAAGGCATCTGGAACAATTACGGCCCCGAACACCTTTCAAATTTTATTAGCAAATAATTCAGCTACTACCCTTACTACGGGTACAACTTGGGGGGCGGTGACAGCCGGTGCCACATCTGCTTATCTAAGTACCACCCAAGGATTTACTGCAGCTGGTCCGGGTTGGGAGAGCTTTGTTTTAACAACTCCTTTCATCTACACTGGAGGGACTCTCCAAGTCATGACCGATCACGTATATGCGGGTGTAGCAAGTGCCGCAAATAATTTTTACCGTGAAACAGCAACAGGTATGGCTATCGGCTGGGCATCAAACCTTGTTGGCTCTGCCACTACAGCTCTGACTACAACCTACGGAAACAACAGACCAAACATCAAAATTCACTATGTTCCAGGTACTGCTTGTACTGGTACAGTTGTAGCAGGTACTGCTAATGCTTCAGTTAGTGCAGTTTGTCCTAGCGTACCATTTAACTTGTCTTTAACAGGAAACACGCTTGCATCAGGAATTACTTATCAATGGCAAAGCGGACCAAGTGCAACTGGCCCTTGGACAAATATTGCCGGTGCAACAAACAGCAGTTACCAAGCTAGCCAAACTGTAGACACTTGGTATCAGTGTGTCGTTACTTGTACTGCCTCTTCGTCTACTGCAATTTCAACAGTAGTTGGGGTTACTACTAACAGTTTTTATAATTGTTATTGTACTAGCACCGCAACGGCCACTACATATGGTGATATTCAACGTGTAGAATTGAACACAATTGACAATAGTTCTACAGGTTGTAATGGCATGTATTCCGACTACACAAGCATTTCTACCTTGTTATCTCCAGGCGTTACGTATCCAATGGAACTTGACCTAATGAATTGTTCGGGAGGGACTTATAATTATGGAACAAGAGTATGGATTGATGTTGACCACAACGGGCAATTTGATACGTATGAAATGCTCTATGATGCAAGTAATTCTTTGCCATCTTTAGTTTCAGTAAATGTGCCATTTAATATTACAATTCCTTCTACTGCCTTAAGTGGGCTTACTCGCATGCGTATTGTAATTATCGAATCTAATGCAACTCCTCCACCATGCGGCACCTATACTTGGGGTGAAACCGAAGATTACATGATCAATATTTCAGCACCGCCAACTTGCCCACAACCAACAGCTTTAACTTTGGTTTCATCGAGTTTGAACAATGCGGTTATAGATTGGACACCAGGTGGTTCAGAAACCCAATGGCAAATTGAATATGGCCCACAAGGCTTTCTTCCAGGTACAGGAACTTTGGTTTATACAACCACACATCCTTATACAATAGGCTCATTAAATTCTTATAGTTTCTATCAAGCCAGAGTGCGTGCGGTTTGTACGCCAGGTGACTCTTCTTTTTGGACACCTGCCGTTTCTTGGAATACTTATGACCAAGGACAATATATTCAATGGGACAACGAATGCCCATCTACAGGTTTTATAGATATCAGCGCTAATAGTACAGCAACATATACAAACATTGCCTATTTAGGCGAAGTCGGCTTAACGCTACCATTCCCTATATTATATCAAGGTATTTTAGTTACTACTGCAACAATTGGTAACACGGGAGGTGTTAAGCTTGGTACCACAGCAGCACAAGTAAATACCGTAATGGAACCAGGAAATGGTCTATATCCTTTCGTACAGCAATTAGCTCAGTCTTACGCAGTTGGTGGCGGTATTTATTATGAGCAAGTAGGCACATCTCCTAATAGTAAATTGGTCATCCAATGGAAAGATATTCCTCATTGGAATTCTCCAATCTTCCCTAACGGTGCTACTTTTGAGTTAATCATCGACGAGGCTACACAAGAGATCTATTATGTTTATGATGACGTAATCATGGGTAATGCAACGACCTGGGATCACGGTGCGGATGCAGAGATTGGTGTGCGCGGCCCACAGAACATGAACGTATCTATGAACAACCAGACGTATTTACAAAACAACAGCTGTGT
>JACCDQ010382559.1_pt1 | contig 10055 bp, 7 predicted proteins | sample 7446031 | NCBI WGS metagenome assembly JACCDQ01 (sample SAMN15323442, study PRJNA562643) | freshwater metagenome | isolation source: river surface water | place: USA:Blue River Watershed | collected 2017-08-17 | reverse complement strand
CAGGCGCTGCAGGCTCTGGTCCAGGCTGGCCAGCACGTACTTGCGCGAGCCGCCGCCCTGGCCGTAGGGGCCGGGCCACATGTCCCAGCCGGCCTTGCTGGAGATGATCAGCTCGTCGCGGTAGGGCTTGAAGTCTTCCCGCAGCAGCCGGCCGAAGTTGATCTCGGCACTGCCGTAGGGCGGGCCGTAGTTGTTGGCCAGGTCGAAGTGGGTGATGCCCAGGTCGAAGGCGGTGCGCGCCATCTCGCGCTGCACGCTCAGCGGCGTGGTGTCGCCGAAGTTGTGCCACAGCCCCAGCGACAGCGCCGGCAGCTTCAGCCCGCTGGCACCGCAGCGGCGATAGGGCATCGATTCGTAGCGATCGGGGGCGGCGGCGTAGCTCATCTCGGGTCTCCTCGGGCTGGCTGGTTCAGCGTGTTCTTCGAGGGCGCGATGATGCCGCGATCGACCCGCATGGGTTCGGTCGAAAAAGAGAACCCGGACATGCCGGGTTCTGAAAACCCCCGGCGCGGCTCGCACGGCCGGGGTCGAGGAGACCGGTGCGCGGTCGGCGTCGATCAGGGCGCCGGGTCGATGCGCATCACCGCGAAGCTGCGCGCGGGCAGGCTGACCTGTGCGCGGCCGCTGACATCGGCGGTGACATCGGCGGTGACATCGCCCGCGCCGCTCGGCCACTGCCGGACCAGGCGCATGCCGGGCGACAGGCCGGGCACGTCCAGCGTCACGGCGCTGTCGCCATGGTTGATGCCGACCCAGGCACCGCCCTGGCGGGACGGGTCGCCGGACGGGTCGCCCGCCGGGTCGCCGCCCCGGCGCTGGAACTGCATGGCCAGACCGGCGGATGTGGCGTGGGCGTAGCGGCCCGCCACCAGCGCCGGCAGCGCGCGGCGCAGGGCGATCACGGCGCGGTAGTGCGACAGCAGCGAGGCCGGATCGGCCTGCTGCGCGGCCACGTGGTGGGTGGCCGCATTGCCGGCCAGGGCGCGGAAGGGCGTGCCGGTGGTGAAGCCGGCGCGGCCGCGTTCGCCGGTCCAGCTCATCGGCACGCGCAGCTTCGGGTCGCCGCTCAGGGCGCCGGCGCCGGTCATGCCGATCTCCTCGCCGTAGTAGACGAAGGCGGTGCGTGACTGCAGCAGGTAGGTGGCCGCCAGCAGCTTCTGGCGGGTGATGTCGCCGCCGAGCTGATCGGCCACGCGCTGGCCGGCGAAGCTGTCGTGGTTGCTGGCGAAGGCGGCCATGCCGTCCGGTGCCGACAGCGGGTAGGCGGCCACGCGGGCCAGCGCGGCGGCGTCACCGCGCGCGGCGGCGATCAGGTCGTTCTGCTGGCCGAAGGCGAAGGCCGCGCCGCAGCTGTCGGCTGCCGCATAGCGCTGCGGCAGGCTCGGGGCCTCGCAGACCAGGTAGCGCCCGCCGTAGCCGTCCAGCACGGCCCGCGTGGCGGCCAGCACGGCATGGTTGCCGTCCTGATGTTCCCAGGCCGACGGCCCGTTCTCGACCAGGTTGCCGGCCGCGTCGATGCGCACGCCGTCGACGCCCCGGTTGAGCCAGAAGCGCAGGTTGTCCTGTTGCCAGGCGACGACCGCCGGGTTCTTCAGGTTGAAGTCCGGCATCTCGGTCCAGAACGGCGCGTAGTACGAGCCGTTGGTGGTGCCGCGCCAGGGGTCGGCGCCGTAGACCGACCAGCCCGACGGGTGCTGGCGCTCCCAGACGTACCAGTCGCGCCAGCGGTTGTCGGCCGCGCTGCGCGACTGCTGGAACAGCGGATGGCGCGCCGCGCTGTGGTTGATGACCCAGTCGAGGATCACGCCGATGCCCCGCGCATGGGCCTCGCGCAGCAGCGTGTCGACGTCGGCCAGCGTGCCGTACTCGGGTGCGACCGCGCGGTAGTCGCTCACCGCGTAGCCGTGGTCGCCGTCCTGGCTCGGGTGGATGGGCATCAGCCACAGGCCGGTGATGCCCAGCTGCTGCAGGTGGTCCAGCCGCTGCGTCAGGCCGCGCAGGTCGCCGATGCCGTCGCCGTCGCTGTCCTGGTAGGCCCGCACGAAGACCTGCATGAAGACGCCGTGATGCCAGTTGGCCGGCAGGGCGCTCGGGCTGGCCGAGGCGGTGACCGCGCTGGTGTCGGGCACCGGCAGGTCGGCGGGCGATGTGCCGCCTCCGCCGCCGCAGGCGCCCAGCAGCATCCCGGCGGCCAGCGCCGCCAGTGTCGGGGTGAGGCGCATGTCAGCGCCCCGCCTCGACCGACCAGACCTGCAGCGACTGCGGCGCCAGGTCGAGCTGGACGCGCCCGCGGCGGTCCACCGTCCGGATGCCCGGCGGCTGCCCGCGCCACAGCGGTCGCAGCGTCGCGCCGGGCGGCAAGGCCTCGATCCGGTCGCGCCGTTTCCGGGTGCCGAAGTTGTAGACCACCAGCGTGCGCTCCACGCCGTGGGCGACCGGTGCGGTGCGCTGGAAGGTCATCAGCCAGCCGTCTGCGCGGGCCGCCTCGTAGCCGCCGTGGCGCAGCGACGGCCGGCTGTTGCGCAGGGCGATCAGTGCGCGGTAGTGCTGCAGCAGCGAGGCCGCGTCGGCCTGCTGGGCGGCGACGTGGTGCGTGCCCGCGTTCGTGGGCGCGGCGCGGTACGGCCGGGCGCTGCTGAAGCCGCCGTGCGCGCTGGCGTCCCAGCTCATGGTGGCGCGCAGCTTCGGGTCGCCCTTCAGGCCGGCGCCACCGGCCAGGCCGATCTCCTCGCCGTAGTAGATGAAGGGCGTGCCCGGCTGCAGCAGGTAGGTCGCCGCGACCAGCCGGTAGGCCGCCTCGTCGCCGCGCACGCGGTCCATCAGGCGCTGGCCGGCGAAGCTGTCGTGGTTGCTGGCGAACGTGGCCATGCCCGCGGGCATGCGCTCGAAGTAGCCGGCGACGTGTTCGAGCGGCGTCGGGCTGCCCATCGCCGCGCTGACCAGCCGGTTGTTGTGGCCGAAGGCGAAGGCCGCGCCGCAGGCCCGGGCGTAGGCCACCGGATCGCCCGGTGCCTCGCAGACCAGGTAGCGGTGCTCGTAGCGCCGCACCAGCGCAGCCACGTCGGCCATCAGCGCGACGCTCTCGGGCTGGCTCTCCCAGGCCAGCGGGCCGTTCTCGATCAGGTTGCCGACGGCGTCGAAGCGGAAGCCGTCGACGCCCCGGTTGAGCCACCAGCGCAGGTTGTCGTGGTGCCAGGCGACGACGGCCGGGTTCTTCAGGTTGAAGTCCGGCATCTCGCTCCAGAAGCCGGCGAAGTAGTGGCCGTGGTCGGTCTCGTACCAGGGGTCGTTGCCGTAGATCTGCCAGCCAGCGGGCTTGTCATCGGACCAGACATACCAGTCGCGCCACGGGCTGGCTGGCGAGGCCTCGGCGGCGCGGAACAGCGGGTGGTCGGCGGCGCTGTGGTTGATGACGTAGTCGATGATGACGCCGATGCCGCGCGCATGGGCCTGCCGCAGCAGCTCGTCGAAGTCGTCCAGCGTGCCGTAGTCGGGCTCGATGGCGCGGTAGTCCTTGACCGCGTAGCCGTGGTCGCCGTCCTGGCTCGGCTGGATGGGCATCAGCCACAGGCCGCGCACGCCCAGCGACTGCAGGTGATCGAGCCGTTGCGTCAGCCCGCGCAGGTCGCCGATGCCGTCGCCGTCGCTGTCCTGGTAGCTGCGCACGAAGACCTGCATGAACGGGCCGTCGCGCCAGTGCGCATCCAGCCGGCTGCCGGGATCGGCCATGGGCACCGGCGTGGTGTCGATGACCGGCTCGGCGGCCTGCAGTGGCGTGAGGTTCATCAGCACGAGTGTGGCGGCCGCCAGCAGGCGCGACACCAGAGGGCTGGATGCGGGCATGGCGGCGGCCTCCCGGATCACGGGCAGGGCTTCTCGGCACGCGCCTTCTGCGCATCTTCCAGCGAGCTGTAGATCTTGCGATCGCCGCCCAGCACCCAGATCTCGCGGGTCGTGTTGCCGTCGAACTTCATGTCGCGGCCGCCCTGCTCCTTGGTGTCGCCCTTGTGGATGATGTAGTTGACGGTGGCGGACTTGCCGAACTCGGCCAGGTCGGCCTGCCAGAACACGCCGAAGTCGGTCTTGCCGGTGGGCAGCATCGGGTTCTGCCACTCGATGCCCGGCAGCGGGATGCCGGGGTTCTTCCACAGGTGCACGCCCCAGCCGTCGTAGGCGTTGTCGCAGCGGCTGTAGTGGATGACGACCTTGCCCTCGGGCGGTGCGGCATGGGCGGTGAGGCTGGCCAGGCCGATGACGAGGGAGCCGAGCAGGCGGGCGGTGCGGGTCAGGCGCATGGGAGTCTCCTGGGTTGCGCGGTGGATGGGTGGCTCATCGGGTGAGCCTGTCGAAAGGTCGGGGTGCGATCTCGCGTGCTCGCGTGTTCGGGTGCTCAGCCCTTGATGCCGCCGGCGGTCAGGCCGGCGATCATCCATTTCTGGGCCAGCATGAAGACGACCGTGATCGGCAGGCCGGACAGGATTGCCACGGCCGCGAAGTCGCCCCACTTGAAGTTGTGTTCGGCCACGAACATCTTGGTGCCCACCGCCAGCGTGAGCATCTCCTCGCGATGCAGCAGCACCGAGGCGACCGGGTACTCGATCAGCACGCCGATGAAGGCCAGCAGGAAGACGACCACCAGGATGGGCAGCGCCATGGGCAGCAGCACCAGGCGGAAGGCCTGCCACGGCGTCGCGCCGTCGACCCGGGCGGCTTCCTCGACCTCGTAGGGGATCGTGTCGTAGTAGCCCTTGATGGTCCAGACGTGCATCGCGATGCCGCCCGAATAGGCCAGCAGCAAGGCCCAGTGGGTGTCCACGCCGAAGGCCGGGAAGACGCTGCCGATGCGGTCGAAGATCGCGTAGATCGCCGCCAGCGCCAGCACCGCCGGGAACATCTGCATCAGCATCAGGCCGCTGAGCAGCTGCGTGCGGCCGCGGAACTTCATGCGCGCCAGCGCGTAGGCACCGGTGGTCGAGAACAGCAGCGTGACCAGCGCCGAGAGCGTCGCGACCTTGACCGAGTTCCACAGCCAGCGCAGCACCGGCAGCTCGGGCTCGACCATCACGCCGTCGCGGCCCATGTAGGGCAGGCCGAAGGCGTAGCGCCAGTGATCCAGGCTGATGGCCTCCGGGATCAGGCTTCCGGTGGCGAAGTTGCCGGGCCGGAACGACACCGACAGCACCACCAGGAACGGGAAGATCACCAGCGCGCACAGCGCGATCAGGAAGACATGCGCGGCGGCGACGCGCCAGCGCTGCGACTTGTCGAGGACGATGGCCATGGGGCTTGCTCCGGCGTGCGTAGGGGCGGTCGGGTGACGGCTCGGCGGCTCAGCGGCTGTCCTGGGCCGCGATGCGCGTGAACCGCATCTGCACCAGGGTGATGGCCGCGACGATCAGGAAGATCACCGTCGAGATCGCGGAGGCCAGGCCGAACTGCTGGCCCGAGTCCTGGAAGGCGATCCGGAAGGTGTAGGACACCAGGATGTCGGTCGTGCCCGCAGGCACCTGGGTGTCGAGGAAGTCGGGCCGGCCGCCGGTCAGCAGCGTGATCAGCACGAAGTTGTTGAAGTTGAAGGCGAACGACGAGATCAGCAGCGGCGTCAGCGGCTTGAGGATCAGCGGCAGCGTGATGCCGAAGAAGTTCGTCAGCGGGCCGGCGCCGGCCACCGCCGAGGCCTCGTAGAGGTCGGCCGGGATCGACTTGATCAGCCCCATGCAGACCACCATCATGTAGGGGAAGCCCAGCCAGGTGTTGACGATCAGCAGCATCGCCTTGGCCAGCAGCGGGTCCGAGGTCCAGGCCGGCTTGATGCCGAACAGGCCGTCGAGGATCAGGTTGATCTCGCCGAGGTTCTGGTTGAACAGGCCCTTGAAGATCAGGATCGAGATGAAGCCCGGCACGGCGTAGGGCAGGAACAGCAGCATCCGGTAGACGCCCTTGAAGCGCAGGCTGTCCCAGTTCAGCAGCACCGCCAGCAACAGGCCCAGCGAGCTCGCGAACAGCACCGTCAGGCCCGAGAACGCCAGCGTCCAGCCGAAGATCCGCAGGAAGGGTTCGCTGAACTTGCTGTCGGTGAAGATGCGTTCGTAGTGGGCCAGCCCGACACCGACCTTGAAGCCCGGCTGGATGCGCGTGCCGGCCGCATCGACGTAGAAGCCGATGTCGAAGTCGGGCCGCAGCACCGCACCCGTGTCGCGGTTGAGCAGGCTGCCATCGGCCCGGGCCTCGTAAAGCGGCTGGACCGGCGCGAAGGTGCGCAGCGAGGCCATGCGCAGCCCGATGCCGTCGGGCGTGCGCAGCGTCAGGGCCTTGAGCGCGGTCTGCCGCGCGATGACGTCCTTCAACGGCAACGGGTCGGCCAGTGCGGGCCCGGACGCCGGGCCGGCGACCAGCGCGACCGGCTCGGCCGGGGTTGCGCCCGTCGTTGCCGTCGTTGCCGTGTCCAGCGACAGCGGCGGGCTGAGGTAGATGCGCGACTCGTCCTCCTGGTCGACCAGTCGCAGCCGGTGCCTGCCGTCCTGGGCATGCAGCGTGAAGGCGTGGTTGCCGCCGGGCGCCTGGAAGGTCTCGTCGAGCAGGTACTGGCGGGCCCGGTCGTGGTCCAGCAGGTTGGTCGAGCTGAAGTTGGTGAAGCCGATGCTGACCGTGTAGACCATCGGGAAGACCACGAACACCACCGCCGCCGCGATCCCCGGGAACAGGTAGCGCAGCGCCATCGTGCGGGCCGATGTGTAGGTCCACAGCGCCAGCGCGCTGATGAGCAGCAGCGTGCCGGCCAGCAGCGGCTCGCCGAAGGTGTAGACCACCGTGACCAGATAGAGCGCGGCCAGCGCCAGCACGACGGCCAGGGCATGGCCGGCATGCCGGCGCAGCGGGTGCGGGGTGTTCATCGCGGGCGTCCGGTCGGTGGTCCGTGGGCTCACTTGCCCTGGATGCGCTTGGCCGCGCCGTCCATCGCTTCCTTCGGACTCTGGCGGCCTTCCATCACGTTGCCCAGTGCCGAGACCATGGCCGACCAGAAGCGGCCCATCTCGGGGTTGTTGGGCATCGGTGCGCCGTCCTGCGCCGAGGCCATCGTCGCGACGATGTTCGGATTGGCCTTGAGCTCGTCGTAGAACGCCTTGCTGGCCGGCGCGCCGATGGGCTCGGCCGCGTTGAGGGTCTTCAGGCCCTTGAGGCTGAGCATGTGGTTCTCGATGAACTCGACCGCCAGCTCCTTGTTGGGCGAGGCCTTGTTGATCATCACGCCCTTGACGCCCACGAAGGGCGCGGCCTTCTTGCCGGCCACCGCCGGGATCTTCGCGACCCCGAAGTCGATCTTGGCCTTGCGCAGGTTGTCCCACGACCACGGGCCGTTGATCATCATCGCGACCTTGCCCTGGGCCATCGCGCCTTCCATCTCGGCGTAGCCGCTGCCCTCGGGCATGTAGTTCTCGCGCAGCAGCTTGTTGAGCAGCTCGACGCCCTTGAGCGCGCCCTCGTTGTTCACGCCGGTGTCGCTGCCGTCATAGGTGCCGTCGGCGCGCTGCCTGAAGGCGTAGCCGCCATTGGCCGCGATCAGCGGCCAGGTGAAGTAGGTGTTGGTGTAGTCCCAGAGGATGGCCTTCTTGCCGCCCGCCGAGAGCTGCTTGTCCAGCGCCATCACCTCCTCGAAGGTCTTGGGCGGCGTCTTCACCAGGGCCTTGTTGTAGACCAGCGAGACGGCCTCGATCGCGTACGGATAGCCCCAGGTCTTGCCGCCGATCGTGAAGGCCTTCATCGCCAGCGGATCGATGTCCGCGGCAATCGCCTTGCCCGGCGTGACCGGCACGATCAGGCCGCCGGCGATCCATTCGCCGATGCGGTCGTGGGCCCAGATCCAGATGTCCGGTCCCTTGCCGGCGGCCGCCGCCTGCTGGAACTTGCCGGGGCCGTCCTCCGGGGCCTCGACCACCACCGGCACGCCGGTCTTCTTCGTGAACTCGTCGGCGACCTGCTGCAGCGCCTTGGTGCCGTCGGTGGTGAACCAGATCAGCAGCTTGCCGGGCTCGGCGGCGGCGGCCGGCAGGCACAGCGTGGCGCCCAGCAGCGTGGTGCCCAGGGCGTGGAACAGGAAGGGGCGGCGGTGCGTTGTCTGCGGTGCGTTCATCGGATGTCTCCTCGCGGTTGGGCCGGGCAGGGCCGGGTGGGGTCTTGCGGATCAGGTGCCGCGGGCCAGCGTGCGGCCCTCGGTGTCGAACAGGTAGCAACGCTGGGCTGGCAGCACCAGGTTGGCCAGTTCACCGACGGCCAGCGGGTTGTCCGGGTCGGTGCGGGCGACGAAGCTGGCGTCGCGCCCTGGCGTCTGCAGGTAGAGATAGGTCGTGTCGCCCAGGTGCTCGGCCGCCTGCACCTGGCCTTGCAGCGTGTTGCCGGCGGGCTCGGCCACGGCGACCACGTGCTCGGGTCGTACCCCCAGCGTCAGCGGCGTGCCCGGGCTCAGGCCGGCGGCATCGGCCTGCACGTCGATGCCGGTGCCGTCGGCCAGCGCCACGCGCACCCGCCCGGCCTGGCTCGACACCAGCGTGGCGGGCATGAAGTTCATCGTCGGCGAGCCGATGAAGCCGGCCACGAACAGGTTCACCGGCTGGTGGTACAGCGCCATCGGCGTGCCGACCTGCTCGATGCGGCCCTGGTTGAACACGACGATGCGGCTGGCCAGCGTCATCGCCTCGACCTGGTCGTGCGTGACGTAGACCATGGTCGTGCGCAGCTCGCGGTGCAGCCGCGCCAGCTCGACGCGCATCTGCACGCGCAAGGCGGCATCGAGGTTGGACAGCGGCTCGTCGAACAGGAACACGCCGGGCTTGCGCACGATCGCGCGGCCGATCGCCACGCGCTGGCGCTGGCCGCCCGACAGGTCCTTGGGCCGACGCGCCAGCAGGTGGCGGATCTGCAGGATGTCGGCGGCGCGGTCGACCGCCTCGTCGATCTCGGCGTTCGAGTAGCCCGCCAGCTTCAGGCCGAAGGCCATGTTCCGGGCCACCGACATGTGCGGGTAGAGCGCGTAGCTCTGGAACACCATCGCGATGCTGCGTCGCGCCGGCGGCAGCTCGTTGACGACCGCCTCGCCGATGCGCAGCTCGCCGGCGGTGATGTCCTCGAGGCCGGCGATGCAACGCAGCAGCGTCGACTTGCCGCAGCCCGAAGGGCCGACGAACACGACGAACTCGCCGTCCTCGATCGACAGGTCGATGCCGTGCAGGATCTGCGCGTCGCCATACGACTTGCGCAGGCCGGTGAACTGGAGTCGGGCCATGGGGATCAGTCCTCGAGGACGGCGAGATGGATGCCGTAGCCGGGCAGCGCCAGGCGCGTGCCCTCGGGCCGGCCTGCCTGTGCCGGCGGCAGGCCGGGAAGCGCGACCGCCTTCGATCGGGCCACGGTGGCGTGGTCGAGCGTCGTGCTCGCGGGGCTGAAGTTCAGGACCAGCAGGAAGGCGTCGCCGCTCATGCCATTCATGGCGTTCATGCCCGGCTCGGGTCGGCGGATCACCACCAGCACCTCCGGCGCATCCGTGTCGATGAACTCGATCGCGCCGCGCACCAGCGCCGGCTGGCGACGTCGCCAGCCCAGGAAGGCGCGCATGAAGTGCAGCGGCGAGTCCGGATCGGCCTCGTGGCGGTCGACCGACAGGGGCAGATGGGCCTCGGGCACCGGCAGCCACGGGCGCTGCGAGGCCTCGGTGCCGAAGCCGGCGTGTGGCGCGTCGTGTCGCCAGGGCATCGGCGTGCGACAGCCGTCGCGGCCCTTGTATTCGGGCCAGAAGGCGATGCCCGGCGGGTCGCGCAGGTCCTCGAAGCGCAGGTCCGCCTCGGGCAGGGCCAGCTCGTCGCCCTGGTACCAGCAGGCGCTGCCGCGCAGGGCCAGCAGCGCGACCAGCTTGAGGCGGACGAAGTCGGCCGGTGCTGCGTCGCCGTCCCAGCGCGTGCGCAGCCGGGTCGAGTCGTGGTTGCCCAGGGTCCAGCAGGGCCAGCCGCCCTGACCGGGCGCGCGCGCGCCGGCCTCGAACTGCTCGCCGTGACGGCGCATGT
>JACCDQ010756759.1_pt1 | contig 10057 bp, 9 predicted proteins | sample 7446031 | NCBI WGS metagenome assembly JACCDQ01 (sample SAMN15323442, study PRJNA562643) | freshwater metagenome | isolation source: river surface water | place: USA:Blue River Watershed | collected 2017-08-17 | reverse complement strand
CGTGAGGTTGTCTGGAAACTGCCGGTCGTGCACCGCCCGGGTCTGGCTGGTGCAAGCCCCCAGTGCCAGCAAGCAGGCACCGCCAAATGCAGCCCACGCTGGGCGCATGGCAAGGGGTGAAAGAGAGGGAGAGTTTCTTTTTTTCATGGTTTCAACGCACGTTCTGAACCTGGGTTTTAAGGGCCTGATTGAGCTGCTGGGTGGTGGCCATGAAGCCCAGCATCATGGACCCCAAGACGAAGCCGCAAAAAATCAGCATGAAGCTGTTGATGCGGCCTGCGGATCGCTCGATCGAGGTGGCGATGCGGTCAATCGAGCCCACACCGATCTTCACGAAGGCCTGGACCGGGTCCTGCCGCTCGGAGGCATCCGTGATCCGGTCCTCCAGATCGGTGCTGAGCACACCCGTGGCAAAGGCCTGCCCGAAATTGACCGCATTGCTGCTGGACAGGCGCGTCAGGATCTTGCGAACATGCCAGCGCATCCAGGGGTTGGCGTATTGCAGCGCCTGCTCCAGGGCCGAACGCAGGGACACCCCCGAGCGCATCAGCGAAGCCAGTGACACGATGAGCAAAGCCCCAGAATAATCGCGGTACAGGCTGTAGGGCAGATAGCGGTCCACCCGCACCCGCCAGCTGCCCGTCCAGTGGCTGAGCGAATAAAAAAACGCGCCCAGCGTTGCGACAAAGGCCGCCGCCATCAACAGGCCGTAATGCCGGATCATGAGAGACACCGCGTGCAGCGCCTTGCCCGCAGCCGGCCACTGCTCGACAGGCATGATTTCTTCGAGCACCGGCACCGCAAAGAACGAAAAACCGGTGGCAATGGCCGCCATCAGCACCAGCAAAAACAAGGGGTAATTGACCGCACCACGGATGACCCGGGTCATGCGCTCGGTCTTTTCGACCGTTTCTGACAGAAAGCGCAAGCCACTGGCCACGCTCTCGTCGCCACTGATCTGCGCGGCATTGAGCACCATCAGCTCGCTGGGCGGGGCAATGCCGCGCATGGCATCGGCCAGCGAACCTTTCATCGCATTGCGCAGAATATGGCGGTACAACAAGGCCAGAGCGGGGTCTCTTTTGCGCGCCCGCACTTCGTATTTCTTGAGTGTCGAATACAGCGGAATGCGGTCTTCCAGCGCCATCGACAAGTCCAGGTACCAATCGGTGCGCCGTTTGCGCAAGGCGCTGCGCGCCTGGGCGATCTGCACCCGTTCAAGCCACTTCACACTCATGATCTGGACGCCTGCAAAATATTCTTGAACGCCGAGGGGTAGCCAAAGGTGTTGATGAAGAAATACGGATCGATCGCACCTTGGGAAACCCCGTACAAGGCATGCCCCCACGCATCCTTGCCTGCCGTATCTGGCGTGTCGAACCCCGATTTGCGCTTGCTCATGCGGTAACGGCGGGCTTCAAAATCCTGGCCATCGGCCAGCAGCTGCAGCAGCTGCACATCGGGCGTGACCACCTCGGCGGCCACCGTCATGCCAGCCACCCCCAGACGAGCGCCCTCTTCTGCACGTTGCTCCATGCCTGGAATGTGGCATTCGCTGCAGCCCTCGTCGCTGGCGCAGAAAAAGGTTTCGGGGTCCAGTTCGAAAACACGCTCGAACTCCAGCAAATCCCGCACAGACATGACTTGCTTGGCGGGGCGACGACAGGCCAGACAACTGCGCGGCAGCAGCACCTGGTAGACCAGCGCCGACACGAACTCCAGGCTGCAGACGGTTCTGCGGTCGATGCCGATCATGCGCGAGCTCAGGCGCGCCACAATGCCCAGGGCCGAGGTGGCATGCACCGTGGTGAAGATCTTGTGCCCGGTTTCAATGGCCGACTGCGCGATCTGCCCTGAAATCCGGTCGCGGATTTCACCGAACATGCCCACATCCGGATCGAGCCGCAAAAACGCGCGCATGGCCCCCATGAACGGGTTGCTGCTCTCGGTGTCACTGTGCGAACGCTGGATCGAGAGGTGCGAAACGCCTTTGACCACGTATTCCACCGGGTCTTCGATCGAGACGATCTTGCGCCCCCCCTGGCGCACCAGCATGTCGAGCATGGTGTTGAGCGTGGTGGTCTTGCCCGAGCCGGTGATGCCCGCAATGAACACCCCACCCCAGGCCGATGCGATGGACAGCTTGAGTTGATCGCGCTGGTCTGACAAATAACCCAGCCGCTCCAAAGAGCGCGGTTCGGTCGATTGCGTCAGGTGCAAAATGCGCAGCACCGCATCGAGCCCACCCACCGTGGGGTGGCTCTGATAGCGCAAGGCAAACGCCTTGCTCTGATGCGCCAGCGGGATCATGGCCGCCTGCGCCAGGCGCTGGTTGAAAGCGGCATCGGTGCGTGACAGCTCTTCTGCCAGCACCGTGAAAGCAGCGCCCAGGGCATCGAGCACCATGGCGCGGGGGTACGATTTGTAGTGCCGCATCACACCATGCAGACGCACCTTCACGGCAGCCACATCGGTGCGCACCTCGATGTGCACATCGCTGGCCCCGATGTCGATCAGCTCCCCGATGATCCGCTTGAAGTTCTGCACCGGCTCCGAGGCCTGGATCAGGCGCTCGACTTCGGCGTCTTGCACCTGCTGCTGGGCCTGCCCCTGCCCCCCATAGTTGAGCTCTCTGAGCAGGTGGCGCTCAGCCGTGACCGCATGGCTGATCTGGTAACCCTGACCCAGCAAATGGCTGCGAAACTGGAACCACTCCATGCCCCCAGACACCTCGGGCAGGGCCAGTTGCACCAGCAGCTTGGGGCCCACCTCGAGCGCCAGGATCTGCGGCTCGGCGGGGTGCTCCGGCCACTGCGCGGCTATGCCGCTGAACACCGTAACATCGTCCAGCGAAGACCAGTGGATGGCCGTTGTCATGTGCTTGCTTGTGGCGGCCATGCTCAGTAGCGGATCAGCGTCAAGGCGCGTGGCTGCACGCCAGCACCGCGTTGGCTTTGGCAAAACGAGGCCACCTTGCCCATCGCCAAACCGGCAGTGGATGAGGATTTGAGCACCTCCCCGTCATCGGTGCTGATGTTCTGCTTCGCATCAGCCCTAATGAGGTTGAGGTTGGGGCCGCTGCCCCCCTGCTTGCCCACGATGCCAGAAATAGACGTGTCGATGGCGTCGGTCGCCTGGTTGAACAAGGCCACCATCTGGGCGCAGCTTTCCTGTGAAATGTTCGTGTAGGTCAGTGCATAGGCGTTGTTGACGCGGCCGCCCAAAGACAGCGGAGCCACCGTGACCGCCCCCCCAAAGCCATTGACCACCGTGGTCACGCCTGCAACTTTTGCGTCTAAATACCCCGGCGGTACCGAGCGGATGGCGCCCAGCGTGAGGTTGCTGAGTTGGCCATAGTTATCCACACCTTTCATTTGGCCTGGAATGTCTTTCAGCACAGCCGCCACCCACTTGCTTTCGTTGTCCATGTGCGCCAGATGCAAGGCTTCGGTCTGCTGGCGCAACTGCAACAGCACCACCACGGCACCAATCGCCATGGCCACCGACAGCTCCAGCAAGGAAAGGCCGCTTTGCGATGCGCTATGTCTGTTTTCCATGGCGTCAGATGAGTCGAGTCCGGACCAGGGCCAGGCCAAAAGCAGCGTCACCACCGGCCGTGACTTGGGCACATTCCGTGGCGACCGTTGCCGGTGCGACCGGCGCAGTAGCCCGGCTTTTGAGCACTCTGTAAGTGCCAGGAAAACCAGCCGCCACACCGTTGGCCTGGGTGATATCTTTCCAGTTGGCAAAAGAAGACGGCGCCGTCGCATCGGCATCGGCATCGGCCACCAGGGCCACGGCGTCCCCCAGGGCCAGGGCGTACTGCACAATGTCCATGCAAGACGCCCCGGGCAGGCCGGCAAAGTGCACCCCCCAGGCCTGGCCCTTGAAACCTGTGCCCGCCAGCCCCCCCAGGGTGATGCCCTGGCCATACAGGTGCCGCACCTCGGAGGTGGCGTCGTTCACATTTTCATTGCGCATGGCGCCCAGCCGTATGGCCGAAGCCAGGTCCAGACTGTTGTAACTGGTCGTGCCAGGGTAGAGGCTTTCCACAGCGCTCACCATCGCGGCCATGCGCTCTGCAAACTCGTTGGCGCGCTGCTCTGACCACAGGACAGCACCGTAGGCCAAAACACCAGACAGCACGACACCGGACACGGTCGTGGCAATCGCCAGTTCCAGCAAGGTATAGCCTGCATTGTTCAGGCAGCGCTCTGGAGTCATGTGACAGCCCCAAGTGTCCGTCTGCAAGCGTCAGTCACTTCCAGCCGACAAAGGACAAAGCCACTGTAGGTCGCCTCGTACCACAACCAGATACACCCAAAGCTGTCGCCATAGCAGGGGTGGTCTGCGCGCCATCTAAAACAACCGCACCGGCTTCAACAGTGGCGGTGGCAGCTGGTGCTGTGAGCACCCCGGTATCTAACGCCATTACCGTAGGTCCATTGGTGGCGGCGGTTGCAGCACCAACGGTGATCTCGGGAGAAATCACGATGCCTCGAGCCCCGCCAGCGTACGCAGCCGCCACCATATCTGAACACACATTGGTGGGCACACCGGCCATGGTGATGACGTAACCCCGGCTCAGCGCAGGGCCCGGAATGCCTGCTGGCGCATTCACGGTGATCGGACGATCAAATTTACTGTTGACGCCTGTCACGGCAAAGGGCGCAGCTGCGTTGCGGGTTATGGACAGGCCCTCAAATGCGCCCGTGGCAACCACGGCGCCCAAATCCAGCCCGGCATAGGTCGGTTGTGATGACCAAGATTTTTCGATTTTTGCCACGGTACGGGTCAACAAAGTGGCGGTGTCGTTGGCGCGGCTGGTGTTGACCACGACGTTCACCAACCCAATAGCCGAGACCAGCAGCACCCCCGCAATCGCCACCGCAATCGACAGCTCGACGATGGTGTAGCCCTGCTGCTTTTGCTGTGGGCGTTGCGCCCCTGCAAGTCTGTAGGACGGGTTGCGCAAGGGAGGTGTGAAAGTTTGCATGAGGTATCTCCAAAAAAAAGTTAGAACGACTCCAACAAATGTGAACTATACTATGATTTCATCTGATATCTGAATTATTTTTAAACCTTTTTTGAGGTCAAAGTGAACACCAAAAAACCAAGCAAGCAGGTAGGCTCAATCTTTGCCAACGTGGCACTGGGCGTGGCCGCCGTGGGCAGCGTGGCCGCCGTGACGGCCGACTGGTCAGCACAGCAGGCAGCACTGGCGGTGCAAAGGCAGCAGGGCCAGCTGTTTACCGTCCTCAATGACGCGGTGGGCAACTACATGACACTGCTCTACACCCAGCTCACCGAACAAACAGCCGACGGAACAGACAAGATCCCTGGCACCTGCGCCACATTGCCCTACCGGGTAGGGGAATCGGTGGCAATCCATGCGGACATCCTGGCCAAGAAATGCACACTGACGGTGCCCCTGTCCAGCAGCGCTACCAGTACAAGCACAAGCACAGCCACAAGTACAGCCACATACACGCTGGACAACGCGCTTCAACCCACGCTGTCCGACCTCAAGGCCCTGGGCATACTGGATCGCAACATCTCTGAGACTCCCGCCATGCCCACCGAGTCGCTGGTGTCTGGCCCGGACAGTGCGGGCGGAAAAAGCAAAACGCTTGCCCCCAATGGCTATGCCATTTCGATCGAGCCCAAATGCGTGGGCCTGGGCACGGCAGCCAGTGCTTGCAACAAAACCAACAAGGCGCTGATTTCATCGGTCATCAACATCCAGCCCTTTGCACAGTCGCAGTACACGCAGAACTTCACCACCTTGCTGTGGGCTGCAGGGCCCGATGCCGCCATGTCCGGCCCAGCCGATGCGGACAACGTGGTGGCGCAGCAGGACCTGCGCATCAACCCCACTGGGGAGTTCCGCTCGGTGCAGGCCGGTTGGACACGCAACAACCCGGTCAAACAAGAGTGGAGCGTGACCGCAGGCAGCACCACCACCAGCTACACCCGCGGCGTGGACAACCTGATGCTGATGCGCAACGGTTACGACTCTGCCTATTGGCAATTGGCCCGCCGCGATGGCTCCACGCCCCCCACCGCCAACTGGGACTTCAACGGCAAAGACCTGACCAATGTGGGCAAACTGACGGCAGCATCGGCAGAGATCAGCGGTGACTTGCGGGTGGGCGGCAACCAGACCGTGACGGGCAACAGCACCATCAGCGGCAATCAAAGCATCACAGGCAACCTCAATACCGAGGGTACTGGCACCTTTCGGGGTTTGCTCAAGGCACTCGGGGATCTGCTGGTGATGGGGGCCACCGATCTGCGGGGCACGCGCCAGGTTGCGGGCGCGGCCCTGTTCAAGGACAACGTCACGCTCCAGAAAAACCTGAGTGTGGGCGGCAATGCCCAGATCGCGGGCACCTTGACGGGCTCATCGGCCGAATTCAGTGGGGTGCTCACGGCCAACAGCCTGCACATCGGCGGCACCCAGATCGGTGCAGGCGGCACGCTGCTGGGCGCCATGGGCGGCTGGGGCGTGACGCCCACAAGCGCCTGCAGCAGCAATCTGGCACTGGCCCAGAGCACCGACGGCAAGCTGCAAATCTGCCGCAGTGGTGCGTGGACCCCGTTGATCACGAGCGAGAACATCGTCATCACCGCCCCCGGCACCGGGCAATCGTGCTCACCCGAAGGCGCACCCGGTCGTCTGCCCGATGGCACGCTGGCGGTTTGCAAAGATGGGCAATGGCAGTCCACCGCGCAAGGCAATGCCAGCGTTGGCGGGGCCTGTTCTGTTGCAGGGGCTGTGGCCACCACCAACATCAACCGCCGCATGAGGTTGGTGGCTTGCCGCGATGGCGCCTGGACCAAAGACACCTTTGCCAAACCTCACCTGGGTTATGCCACCGGGGGGGGGGAATGCGGACTGGAGGACGAAATGGCGCTGGATGGCCGTGGCTACCCCTCTTTGCTGGTCTGCAAAAACAGCAAATGGCAACCGCCGGGCACGCAGTTGCTGGTGAACATGCAACAAGGCACATCCTGCACGCTCGAAGGCGTGCTGGCCAGCGACATCGATCACACCGGCTTGCTGGTTTGCAAAGGCGGCGTCTGGGCCAAGACCACCGAACCGGTCGCGATGGGCAGTGCCTGCGCGCCAGAGGGGCGGCAGGTGACTCTGACTCCGGCAAATGGCGGGCGCATGTATTGCATGGACGGTCACTGGACAGACTCACTCAAACTCATCCGACTGGATGGGGTGACCGTGATCTTGACACGCCCTGTCTGGTTCGAGGGGTTTGCCTACTATCTTTACAGTGAGCCAGGCTGGGGCCCGAACAAACCCCAGACCTATTCAAATATCGCCCACATGCTGTTCTACAAGCCGGGCTACATTGAAGACGTCGGCAATTGGCAAGGTCACGGACCAGAGAGCATCACCACGACATTAAATCGCTACACCCCATACAGCGCTCCTGACATCGGGTGGCGTGACACAGATGGAAGACTGTATCGATTCGAACTGCCCAGTGCATCTGACCTTGAACGTATATCCACAGCTTTTGGTGGCAGGCCTGACCGCTGGCGCATAGAGCTTCATGGTGGCGCCGAATTCTGGACCGCGACCCGGCGCGATGAATGCACAAACCGCGGGTGCCCCAGTTTTGGATCGGCGGATAACTTGGTCTGGGCTGGCGGCGGCGGCGACTGGTGGGACCATGCGACATTTGACCTCTGGTTCAACAGGAACAGCTACCACCGTCGCAACACGGAATCCAGGCCCGTCATCCTCAGAGCGATCTGAGAGCCGACATGGATATGACTTCGACTGTCTTGCCGATCATGGTGTTCGTGGTGGTACTGCTGGTGCTGCCAGTGGGCGCTGGCCTGGTTTGCCGTGGGTGGCTTGGCCGCCGCCCGGTGCCCGTGCGCGCATTCTGGCTGCCCGTGGCCCAAATCCTGACCGCGCTGGGCTGGATCTTGGCCTTTGCGCTGGGCAGTACCCGCACCCTGAGCTACCCCGCCAGTGTGCTGCTGGCGGCTGTGCTGTATGTGCCTGGGCTGTTTCTGTGGGGTTTTCACGCGCAAGGCCCCAAGCCCCCCCAAGAGCCGCCCCGCCCGTGACCGTGCAAGGCTGCAGACCCTGGGTGTCGACCGTCGTCGGTGTGGGCCTGGCGCTGTGCCTGCTGGCCGCGCCGTCCGCCCGCGCACAAGCCGAGCCGCAGGAGCCCACCCATCAGACCTGCTTTGAGCAGGCTGGCGCACGCCACGGCGTTGCGCCTGTGCTGCTGCAGGCCATTGCGCTTCAGGAGTCGGGCATGCGTGCCAACGCCCTCAACCGCAACCGCGACGGCAGCTGGGACATGGGGCTGATGCAGATCAACTCGCGCTGGTTGCCCGTACTGACGCGCCAGGGCATCACGCCTGAGCAGCTGTGGAACCCTTGTGTGAGCGTGCATGTGGGGGCCTGGATATTGGCTGGCAATTTCAGGCGGCTGGGCCAGAACTGGGTCGCGGTGGGCGCCTACAACGCCCGCGACCCGGCCTTGCGCATGCGTTATGCCCAAGCCGTCCACACCAAGGTGCAGCAGATTTCTTCAAGCCATCGTCTTTTTTAAGGTTGACTCATGAACAATGGAACGCCTCCCGCAATCGGAGAGCTCACACCGTGGCGTGCCGTGACAGCCATTTTCGCGATCGTTTCATTGGGGGGCTGTGCATCGCAGTCTTTCCGTGCAGCTTCGGCATCTGTTTTCCCTCAACCTGTCGCTCAATCAACGTCGGCGAACCCTGTCGTGCCTGAGATGGCCACGCCCCGACAGGGCCCGCCAGCGGGTGTGACAATCAGTCCTCTGCGCCCATTGGCGCTTCAGGCAACCGGGCGCACACCCCCTGGGCCTGCACGCGCACCAGAGCCCTTGCTGGCTGCCGCCGCAGCGCCACAAGCCATGGCATCAAAGACCCGTACGCCAGCAGCTGCCCCCCCGCCACGCCCTCTATTGCCTGCAACAGCCACCCCGGTCAAAACAGAAGTTGAACGCCCCGTGCCGTTCACGTTGGACACGGGCAGCAACAAAGCAGCAGGGCCAGGCATTGAGCACCAGGAAAAATCGGCGGCACTCCAGATGCCTGGTTTGGCCAATGTCCAGGCGTCTCCAAACCAATGTTGGGGTCAGGTCAGCATCGTGCCCACGGCCACCCGCAAGACACTGCAACTGGTCACTGGGCAGGCGCATACACGCTACAAAGTGTCTCAAGCCACGCTGCGCAAACAGCAATTGGCCGTGGTCGTCAAAGATGCCGGGCAAACTTTCCAAGTGGAGCAGCCCCAGTATGTACCCGTCACCGAGTCGGTCAAGGTGCAAGAAGAATTTGTCCGTTTGCATGTCAAGCCAGCGGTGTATGAAACCCGGGAAGAAGATGTCCTCATCGAGGCGGCCCGTGTGGGCCTGCGCACCTGCGCTGCAGCCGGTGCCGGCCTGAACAAGGCTGCAGGCCCTCAGCCCACTGCGCAATGCGCTTACGAGATACCGGCCAGGTACCAGAAAGTCGCCATCCGCAAGCTGATCACACCCGAAACCGTGCAGGAAGAAGTGGTGCCTGCGGTTTACAAGACCGTCACCCGGATGGCGCTGGCCGAACCGGCCAAAGTGGTGCCCGTCGAGATTCCGGCCAAAACCATGCAAATGCCTTTTGCCAGCGTGGACACCCCTCCATCGGCGACCCCCGAAGAGGTGCAGGCCACCACCCGGGACCTGCAGGTCACCGAATACGATAAGAAATTGCCCCAGCTCAGCTGGTCCCGCGTGGTCTGTCAGAGTGAACTGACACCGGCCCTGGTGCATGCCCTGCAAAAAGGCCTGCAACGCGAGGGCTGGATGCCAGGCACACTGGACGGCAAGCTGGGTGAGCGCACCCTGCAGGCCGTCAAGGACTTCCAGAAACAAAAGGGCATTGAATCCAGCCACATCGCCTACAAGGCATTGGAGTGGCTGGAGGTGCTGAAAGACAAGAACTGACGCTTGCAGCGCAGCCAGTTGCCGCCCTTATAAACAAAAAGAATATATACAAAACCAAAAAATCG
>JACCDQ010833572.1_pt1 | contig 10058 bp, 7 predicted proteins | sample 7446031 | NCBI WGS metagenome assembly JACCDQ01 (sample SAMN15323442, study PRJNA562643) | freshwater metagenome | isolation source: river surface water | place: USA:Blue River Watershed | collected 2017-08-17 | reverse complement strand
CGGGCTGCATTTCCCGATCTGGATGGTGATCCCGGTCGCCGCGGTGATCGCGGCGCTCGCGGGCATGCTGCTGGGCGCGCCGACCCTCAAGCTGCGTGGCGACTACCTCGCCATCGTCACGCTGGGCTTCGGCGAAATCATCCGGGTGTTCATGAACAACCTGGAGCACCCGGTCAACATCACCAACGGTCCGCGCGGCATCAGCCAGATCGACCCGATGACCTTCTTCGGCTTCAGCTTCGGCAAGCCGCTGGTGATCGGCTCGTACACCATCCCGCCGGTGGCGCTGTACTACTACCTGTTCCTCGCGCTGGTCGTGGGCAGCGTCGTGGTGTGTCACCGGCTGGAGACCTCGCGCATCGGCCGCGCCTGGATGGCCATCCGCGAGGACGAGACCGCCGCCAAGGCGATGGGCCTGAACACGCGCAACCTCAAGCTGCTGGCCTTCGGCATGGGCGCGACCTTCGGTGGCGTGTCCGGCGCGATGTTCGCGGCCTTCCAGGGCTTCATCTCGCCCGAGTCCTTCACGCTGATGGAGTCGGTGATGATCGTCGCGATGGTCGTGCTCGGCGGCATCGGCCACATCCCCGGCGTGATCCTGGGTGCGGTGATGCTCTCGGCCCTGCCCGAGGTGCTGCGCTACGTCGCCGGTGACGTGCAGTCGATGACCGGCGGCCGCATCGATGCGGCCATCCTGCGCCAGCTGCTGATCGCGCTGGCGATGATCGCGGTGATGCTGTTGCGGCCGCGCGGCCTCTGGCCCGCGCCGGAACATGGCAAGGCGGCTCCGGCCGTCGTGAAGTGAGGAGCACGCACATGAACGACACCGTTCTCGAGGTCAAGGGCGTCTCCAAGCGCTTCGGCGGCCTGCAGGCCCTCAGCGAGGTGGGCATCACCATCCGCAAGGGGCAGGTCTACGGTCTGATCGGCCCCAACGGCGCGGGCAAGACCACCTTCTTCAACGTCATCACCGGCCTGTACACGCCCGACGGCGGCACCTTCGAGCTGGGCGGCGCGCCCTACACGCCGCAGGCCGTGCACCAGGTCGCGGCTGCGGGCATCGCGCGAACCTTCCAGAACATCCGTCTCTTCCCCGAGATGACGGCGCTGGAGAACGTCATGGTCGGACGCCACGTGCGCACCGGCTCGGGCCTGATCGGCGCGATCTTCCGCACCGCCAGCTTCAAGGCCGAAGAGGCCGCCATCACGCAGCGCGCGCAGGAACTGCTCGACTACGTGGGCATCGGCAAGTACGCCGAATACAAGGCCCGCACGCTGAGCTACGGCGACCAGCGCCGGCTGGAGATTGCCCGCGCGCTGGCCACCGACCCCAAGCTGATCGCGCTGGACGAGCCGGCCGCCGGCATGAACGCGACCGAGAAGGTCGTGCTGCGCGAGCTGATCGACCGCATCCGCAACGACGGCCGCACGATCTTGCTGATCGAGCACGACGTGAAGCTGGTGATGGGCCTGTGCGACCGCGTCACCGTGCTCGACTACGGCAAGCAGATCGCCGAGGGCACGCCGCACGACGTGCAGCGCAACGAGAAGGTGATCGAGGCCTACCTGGGCGCCGGTCACAAGGCACATTGAGCGAGCGGAGCACAGCCACATGACGCAAGACAACAAGCAGGTGCTGCTCGAAGTGCGCGGCCTCAAGGTCGCCTATGGCGGCATCCAGGCCGTCAAGGGCGCGACCATCGAGGTCCGCGAGGGCGAGCTGGTCAGCCTGATCGGCGCCAACGGTGCGGGCAAGACGACCACGCTGAAGGCGGTCACCGGCATCCAGCCGATCGCCGACGGCGACGTGCACTACCTGGGCCGCAGCATCCGTGGCCAAGGGGCCTGGGACCTGGCCAAGCAGGGTCTGGTGATGATCCCGGAAGGGCGCGGCACCTTCACGCGCATGACCATCACCGAGAACCTGCAGATGGGCGCCTACACGCGCAACGACAAGGAGATCGACGCCGACATCGAGAAGGTGTTCGGCATCTTCCCGCGCCTGAAGGAACGTCGCGACCAGCTCGCCGGCACGATGTCCGGCGGCGAGCAGCAGATGCTCGCGATGGGCCGTGCGCTGATGGCGCGTCCCAAGGTGCTGCTGCTCGACGAGCCGTCGATGGGCCTGTCGCCGATCATGGTCGACAAGATCTTCGAGGTCGTCGGCGACATCCACAAGCAGGGCGTGACGATGCTGCTGGTCGAACAGAACGCCAGCCGCGCGCTGTCGATCGCCGACCGCGGCTACGTGATGGAGTCCGGCGAGGTCACGATGACCGGCCAAGGCCGCGCGCTGCTGGACGACCCGAAGGTGCGGGCGGCCTATCTGGGTGAATGACCACCCGGTGAGCTGCCCCGGTTGATGATGTGCCCGTGCTGATCGGCCTTCCCGGCTGATGCCCACGCAAGAACGCCGGCCCGAGGGCCGGCGTTCTTCATGGTGGGTCCGACGCTCCCGGTCCCGTCAGCCGGTGTTGCGCAGACCCGCCGCCACGCCGTTGATCGAGATGTGGATGCCGCGCTGCAGACGCTCGTTGCCGGCGTCGCCGTCCTTGCGGTTGCGGTAGCGGCGCATCAGTTCGACCTGCAGGTGGTTGAGCGGATCGAGGTAGGGGAAGCGGTGCTCGATCGAGCGCGCCAGCGTCGGGTTGCTGGCCAGGCGCTGCTGCTCGCCGGTGATGGCCGTCAGGGCCTGCTGGGTGCGGGTCCACTCGGCCTCGATGGCCGCGAAGATGCGCTTGCCCAGCTTCTTGTCCTCGACCAGGTCGACGTAGCGCGCGGCGATCGCCAGGTCGGTCTTGGCCAGCACCATGTCCAGGTTGGACATCAGCGTGCGGAAGAACGGCCACTGCTTGAACATGCGCTGCAGCAGCGCCAGGCGCGACTTGCGCTTGTCCTCGCCCTGCGCGTTCAGGAAGGTCTCGACCGCCGAGCCGAAGCCGCACCAGCCCGGCAGCGCGACGCGGCACTGGCCCCAGCTGAAGCCCCAGGGAATGGCGCGCAGGTCCTCGATCGCGCGGGTGGCCTTGCGCGAGGCCGGGCGCGAGCCGATGTTCAGCTCGGCGATCTCGCGGATCGGCGTGGCGCTGAAGAAGTAGTCGGTGAAGCCGTCGGTCTCGTAGACCAGCTTGCGATACGCGGCCATGCTGGCGTTGGACAGCTCGGCGGCGGCCTCCAGGAAGCTCTTGGGCGCGCTCTGCGTCGGGTGCAGCAGCGTGGCTTCGAGCGTCGCGGCCACCAGCGTCTCGAGGTTGCGCAGACCGATCTCCGGGTGCGCGTACTTCGAGGCGATCACCTCGCCCTGTTCGGTCAGGCGGATCTGGCCGTTCACGGTGCCCGGGGGCTGCGCGAGGATGGCCTGGTAGCTCGGGCCGCCGCCCCGGCCGACGGTGCCGCCACGGCCGTGGAACAGGCGCAGCTTGATGCCGTGCTCGCGGCCGAGCTGCTCGAACAGGTCGACCAGCGCGAGCTCGGCGTCGTAGAGCTCCCAGTTGCTGGTGAAGAAGCCGCCGTCCTTGTTGCTGTCGCTGTAGCCCAGCATGATGTCCTGCTCGCCCGGGCCGTCGATGCCCGAACGCACGACCATGCCGGTGATGCCGGGCAGCTCGTAGAAGGCCCGCATGATCGGCGCGGCGTTGCGCAGGTCACCGATGGTCTCGAACAGCGGCACGACGATCAGCGAGTTGGTCGCGTCGTCGTCGAGCGTGCCGCGCAGCAGGCCCGTCTCCTTCTGCAGCAGCAGGACTTCCAGAAGGTCGCTGACGTCCTCGGTGTGGCTGATGATGTAGTGGCGGATGGCGCTGCGGCCGTAGCGGCCGAGCATCTCGCGGGCCGCCTCGAAGATCGCCAGCTCGCTGCGCGCGTGGTCCGAATACGCGTGACCGGTGACGCGCAGCGGCCGCGTCTCGTTGAGCAGACCGACCAGCAGCTCGCGCCGGGCCGGCTCGTCCAGCGCGGAGTAGTCGGCCTCGACGCGGGCGATCTTCAGCAGCTCGGCGACGACCGCCTCGTGCTTGTCCGAACTCTGGCGCAGGTCGACCGTGGCGAGGTGGAAGCCGAAGACCTGCACCGCGCGCATCAGCGGGGCCAGGCGCGGGGCGATCAGGGCCTGGGCGTGGTGGTGGCGCAGCGAGGCCTCGATCACCTTCAGGTCGGCCATGAACTGCGACACGTCGGTGTACGGGTTCTGCGGCGGCACGGCGTGGCGCAGCGCCTCGGTGCCGGTGAACTCGTGCAGCGTGGCGGCCAGGCGGGCGTACATGCCGATCAGCGCGCGGCGATAGGGCTCGTCCTCGCGGTGCGCGCTCTGGTCGGGCGAACGCGCGGCGAGTGCCTGCATCTCGGGCGTCACCGGCGCGAGCAGGTTGGACATCGACAGCTCGCCGCCGAGGGCGTGCACCTCGGTCAGGTAGTGGCGCAGCACCGTCTCGCTCTGGCGCGACAGGGCCCGGCGCAGCGTCTCGGCGGTCACGAACGGGTTGCCGTCGCGGTCACCGCCGATCCAGTTGCCCATGCGGAAGAAGCTCGCAATGTCGTGACCGGGCAGGGCCTGTTCGACCGCGCGGTACATGCGCGGGATCTGGCGCAGGAAGGTGCTGTGGTAGTAGCTGAGCGCGTTCTCGATCTCGTCGGCCACGGTCAGCTTGGTGTAGCGCAGCATGCGGGTCTGCCACAGCTGGGTCACGCGGGCACGCAGCAGGGCCTCGTTCTCGGCGCGCTGCTGGTCGGTGTGCAGGTCGTCGCGCGCGCCGATCAGCTCGGCCACGGCGCGTTCGGCGTCCAGGATGCTCTTGCGCTGGACCTCGGTCGGGTGGGCCGTCAGCACCGGCGAGATGTAGGCCTGCTGCAGCGTGCGCGCGATCTGGTCGGCGCGGATGTCGGCATCGGCCAGGCGGTCGAAGGTCATCGCCAGCGAGCCTTCCTGCAGGTGGCCGGCGCGCTCGTGGACCTCGCGGCGGCGCACGTGGTGGCGGTCCTCGGCGATGTTGGCCAGGTGCGAGAAGTAGCTGAAGGCGCGGATCACGCTGACGGTCTGGTCGATCGTCAGGTTCTTGAGCAGCCGGTCCAGCGCCTTGCCGGCGGTCGCGTCCTGCTTCAGGCGGAAGGCCACCGACAGCTGGCGCACCCGCTCGATCAGGTCGAACGCCTCCTGGCCTTCCTGTTCGCGGATCGTGTCGCCCAGGATCCGGCCCAGCAGGCGGATGTCCTCGACCAGCGGCCGGTTCTTCTCGGCGGCATCGGCGGCGTCGACGACCCGGGGTCGCGTCGACCGGGTGCCGGCGGTGGTCGTCGCGGCCTTTTTCGACTGGCGTGCGGCTCGGGCGGGGCGGGAGTTTGCGGCGTCGCGCGGCATTGAAACCTCGGTGTTCAAAAAGGGGTAACAAAGTTACAAGACGATGGTATCACCGGCCTTCCGGCGCATGGACGCAAGAACGGGGCCAAAACGATTGCGCCCCTTGTCCATCGGGTGTTTGCCCGGGCCCTGTGCGGCGCCGGAACGACGACGCGGCACAACGTCCGGGGCGTCGGCTTGGTCGACAATCCGGCCATGATCGCCACGCTGCCCACCCCCTGCATCATCGCCACGCGCGAAAGCCGGCTCGCCCTCTGGCAGGCCGAACATGTCCGTGACCTGCTCGCCAGCCGCCACGGCCTGGCGGTCGACCTGCTGGGCATGACGACCCGCGGCGACCAGATCCTCGACCGGGCGCTGTCCAAGGTCGGCGGCAAGGGCCTGTTTGTCAAGGAACTGGAAGTCGCGCTGGAAGAAGGGCGCGCCCACCTGGCCGTGCATTCGCTCAAGGACGTGCCGATGGTGCTGCCCGAGGGCTTCGTGCTGGCCGCCGTGCTCGAACGCGAGGACCCGCGCGACGCCTGGGTCTCGCCGCACCACGCCGACATCCATGCACTGCCTCAGGGCGCGCGGGTCGGCACCTCCAGCCTGCGCCGCGTGGTGCAGCTCAAGGCGCTGCGGCCGGACCTGGACATCCAGCCCCTGCGCGGCAACCTCGACACCCGTCTGCGCAAGCTCGACGAGGGCCAGTACGACGGCATCGTGCTGGCCGCCGCCGGCCTGAAGCGGCTGGGACTGGCCGAGCGCATCCGGGCCGTCATCGAGCCGTCGGTGATGTTGCCGGCGGCGGGGCAGGGCGCCCTGGGCATCGAGGTGCGCGAGGACGCCACCGCGCTGCGTGCGCTGCTGGCCAGCCACATCGACCCCGACGCCTGGCTGGCGGTGCACGCCGAGCGTGCGGTCTCGCGCGCCCTTGGCGGCAGCTGCAGCATGCCGCTGGCGGCCTATGCCCAGTGGCAGGGCGACACGCTGGTGATCGAGGCGCGCCTGGGCCATCCGCTGGACGCGCGCCAGCCGCTGGTCGTCGCGCAGGCCCAGGCGGTCGTGCCGCGCACGCTGCAGGCCACGTCCGCCGCCGAGGCCCTGGGCCTGGACGTCGTCGCCCAGCTTCGTGCGGGTGGCGGCGACGCGCTGCTGGCGGCGCTGGCCGAGACCTGATCGGCCCGAGCGGTCGACGTCGACGTGAACCTGCCGACGCTGCTCGTCACCCGTCCGCAGCCGCAGGCCGATGAGTGGGTCACCCGGCTGGCCGCGCTCGGCGCGCCCGCGCTGGCCTTGCCGCTGCTGGTGATCGAGCCGCAGCCGGCCTTCACGGCGGCGGTTCGCCAGGCCTGGTCGACCTTGTCGGGCTGTCGCCTGGTGATGTTCGTCAGCCCCAACGCGGTGCTGCAGTTCTTCGCCCAGGCGCCGGCCGGATCGGTCTGGCCGGCCGCCACCCTGGCCGCCGCGACCGGCCCGGGCACCGTCGCCGCCTTGCGCAACCAGGGGCTGGCCGCTGCACAGATCCTGAGCCCGGCACCCGACTCGCCGCAGTTCGACGCCGAGACGCTCTGGCAGCAGCGTCTGTCGGCCATCGACTGGCGTGGCGCGAGGGCCCTGATCGTGCGCGGTGAAGACGGCCGCGACTGGCTGGCCTCGACGCTGCGCTCGGCCGGCGCCGAGCTGGCGCTGCTGGCGGCCTATCGCCGCGTCGCCCCGAGCTGGGACGAGGCCTGCGTGGCCCTGCTGGCGCGCATCGAGGCCCGCCCGACGCAGTTCGCCTGGCAGTTCAGCAGTTCCGAGGCGGTGCGCCACCTCGCCGACTGGATCGCCCGCCAGCCGGCCCCGAAGCCCGGCCTGCTGGCCGTGCCCGCGCTGGCCACCCATCCCCGCATCGCCGAGACGGCCCGTGCCTGCGGCTGGACCACCGTGCTCGACGTGACGCCCGACGCGGCGCAGATGCTCGCCCGCCTGCGCGCGCATGCGCCGCCGCCGTCACCCGCCTGAACCCCGCCGCCTGAACCCCGTTGCCGGAAGTCCGGTCGATACAATGGTTTCGACCCCATCCCGGTGCGCAACGCCTCAACCGTGTCCTCAGCATCACCCCCCGAGCGCGGCGCCGATCCGGCTGCCATCCCACCCGCTGACGCGGCCCTGCCTCCCGAGGCTGCCGCGTCGTCGCCGACCGAACCCCTGCCGGAGATCGGCCTGCTCGACGCACCGCGTCCGGGCGCGGCGTCCGCATCCGGACCGACCCCTTCGAGGCTCGGCCTCGTCATCGGCCTGACCGGCATCGTGCTGGCCTTGATCGCCGGCGCGCTGGCCTGGACCACCCGCAGCGAACTGGCCGACCTGGAGCGCGAGCTCGTGCGCCGCCAGCAGACCAGCGCCGACCAGTCGGCCGAGGCGCGCGTGCTGGCCACCGAAGCCCGCGACGTCTCGCGCGACACCGCGGCCAAGACCGCGCTGCTCGATGCCAAGCTCGCCGAAGTCGCGCTGCAGCGCGGCCAGCTCGACGACCTGCTGCAGTCGCTGTCGCGCTCGCGCGACGAGAACGCCATCGCCGACATCGATGCCGCGATCCGCGTCGCGCTCCAGCAGAGCACGCTGACCGGCAGCGCCGAACCGCTGGTGCTGGCGCTGCGCTCGGCCGACGAGCGGCTCGCGCGCATCAACCAGCCGCGCCTGGAGCGCCTGCGCCGCGCCATCGCCCGTGACCTGGACCGCGTCCGCGCGGTGAGCGTGCCCGACATCGGCACGCTGCTCATCAAGCTCGACGAGACGGTCCGCCTGGCCGACGAGATGCCCCTGACGATCGAGGCCGCCCGCCCGGTCGACGCGCCGGCGCGTGCGGCATCGGCATCGGCTGCGGCAACGCCGCCCGCCAAGTCGGCCAGTGCCGCGGCGGCCGCCTCCGAAGGGGTCGGCTCGACGGTGCTGCCGCGCCTGAAGCTGGCCTGGGCCTCATCGGTCGGCCTGGTCATCGAGGAGCTGCGCAGCCTCGTGCGCGTCACCCGCATCGACCAGCCCGAGGCCATGCTGCTGTCGCCCGAGCAGGGCGTGCTGCTGCGCGAGAACCTCAAGCTGCGCCTGCTCAATGCGCGCCTGTCGGTGCTGTCGCGCCAGCTCGATTCGGCCAGCGCGGACCTGCAGGGATCCGAGCAGGCCATCCGCCGCTACTTCGACCTGCAGTCGCGCAAGACGCAGCTGGCACTCGACCTGCTGCGACAGGTCGGCCAGCAGACCCGGCTGGTCGGCGTGCCGCGTCCGGACGAGACCCTCGCCGCCACGGCCGCTGCCGTGGCCGGCCGCTGACGGACGGCTGGCATGCGCTGGGTCATCTGGCTGGTCATCCTCTTCGTCGTCGCCGCGCTGGCCGCCGGCACGCTGGGCAACAACGACGGCGTCGTGTCGATCTACTGGTCGCCCTGGCGGGTCGACCTGTCTCTCAACCTGTTCCTGCTGGGCATCGTCGTCACCGGCGCGCTGACCTACGTCGCCGTCGGCACCCTGAACCGCCTGATCGGCCTGCCCGAACGCGCCCGCGCCTGGCGACTGCAGCGCCGTGAACGGGCCGCGCAGGGCGCCCTGCGCGAGGCCATCGGCCTGCTCTATGCGGGGCGCTACAGCCGCGCCCACAAGGCGGCGCAGCGGGCGCTGGAGATCCAGGCCCTGACGCCTGAACTCACGGCCGACGGCGAGTTCGCCACGCTGGCGCACCTGCTGGCGGCCAGCAGCCTGCACCGTCTGCAGGACCGCAGCCGCCGCGACGACCAGCTCGGACGTGCGCTGGCCGCCCTGGGTCCGAAGGCCGCGCACCTGCCGGTGGCCGAAGGCGCACGTCTGCTGGCGGCCGAATGGGCCATCGACGACCGCGAGGCCGAACGGGCGCTGGACCAGCTCGGTCTGCTGCCCGCCGGCGTCGCCCGCCGCACCCAGGCCCTGCGCCTGCGCCTGCAGGCCGCCCGGCTGGCGCGACAGCCGCTGGAGGCCCTGCGCACCGCCCGTCTGCTGGCCAAGCACCAGGGCATCGCCCCGGTGGCCGCGCACGGCATCCTGCGTTCGCTGGCCATCGAGGTGCTCGACACCGCCCGAGACGCCGACCAGCTGCGCCGCATCTGGTCGCAGCTCGAAGCGGCCGACCGGCGCGACCCGGTCGTCACCGCCCGCGCGGCCAGCCGTTCGGCCGAGCTGGACTGCATCCCCGACGGACGGGGCTGGTTGCGGCCGCACTGGTCCGAACTGTCCAAGCTCGGCGAGCGTGAGCGCGCCGCGGTGCTGAAGGCCTTCCTCGACGTCCTGCCCGGCCTGCCGGTCGACTGGCTGCCCTTGCTGGAGGAATCCGTGTCGGCCCATCCCACCGACATGCCGCTGGCCCACGCCGTCGGACGTGCCATGGCCGAGCGTCAGCTCTGGGGCCGGGCGCGCCGGCTGCTGGAGGCCGTCGCCCAGAGTGCCAACGCCGAACCCTCACAGCGACAGGACGCCTGGCGCTGGCTCGGCCGCATCGCCGACCGCGAGGGCGACGAGGCCCAGGCCCAGCGCTGCTACCGCGAAGCAGCACAATTTTCTTGAAAAGGCTTGACGCCTGGGAAACTGGATTGTTATAGTAGCGGTCTTGATTGCAGTGCGGCTGTAGCTCAGTTGGATAGAGTACTTGGCTACGAACCAAGGGGTCGTGGGTTCGAATCCTGCCAGCCGCACCAAAGAAAATGACGGGCCAGCT
>JACCDQ011889557.1_pt1 | contig 10059 bp, 6 predicted proteins | sample 7446031 | NCBI WGS metagenome assembly JACCDQ01 (sample SAMN15323442, study PRJNA562643) | freshwater metagenome | isolation source: river surface water | place: USA:Blue River Watershed | collected 2017-08-17 | reverse complement strand
GAACACGTCGTCAACTGGTGGGGGCCGCGCGGATTCACCAACACGACCAAACGTCACGAGTTCCGCGTCGGCGGCTACTGGGAGCACATGATGCACGGACCCGACGGCACGAATTACCCCAACAAAGCCAAGTTTCTCGAAATCGTGCCGCACGAGCGCATCACCTTCCTCCTCGGAGGCGGCAGCGATCTCGAGGCCGACGAGCGCCGCGGGGTAACCTTCCGGGCCACCTGGACCTTCGAGGTGGTAGCGCCGGACCGGACGCGGCTCACCGGCCGCATGGTTTTCCCGTCAAAGGATGCCCGCGACCGCGTGGTGCGCGACTTCGGTGCCATCGAGGGCGGCAAGCAAACCCTCGAGCGTGCCGCGGAATACACCGCCGGCCTGTTCACAAAACCGTTCGTCATCTCCCGCGAGTTCGCCGCGCCCCGCGACCTGGTCTGGCGTGTGTGGACCGAGCGCGAGCACTTCATGCAGTGGTTCGGCCCGAAGGGCTTCAAGCCGATGACTGTCGCCAAAATGGACCTCCGACCGGGCGGCATGCTGCACTACAGCATGGAGACGCCCGACGGGAAGGTGATGTGGGGCCGCGCCGCCTATCGCGAGGTCGTGCCGTCATCGAAAATAGTCTGGATCAATTCGTTTTCCGACAAGGACGGTGGTATCACTCCCCATCCCTTCTCCAAGGATCCCTGGCCCCTGCAGATGTTGACGGTGGTGACCTTCGCCGAGCAGGCCGGGAAGACCACCGTCACGATCACCTGGGTGCCCTTCGACTCGACCGACGCAGAACGCGCCACCTTCGAAGCCGGCCGAGGCAGCATGAGCATGGGCTGGACCGGCACGCTCGACCAACTGACGGCTTATCTTACCTCCAACCCCTGAAACCATGTCCTCCACGCCCACACCCTCCAAGGTTCCGTTCTACGTCAGTATCGTCCTTAGCCTTCCGCCCGTGTTCATGCTGCTCATGAGCGGCGTGATGAAAATCATGCAGAACGAACAAGTCCGGCAGGGCTTCGCCGACTGGCCCGCCGGCAGTGCGGTTGCGATCGGTGCCGTGGAGATCGCCTGCACGCTCATCTACCTCATCCCGCGCACCGCCGTGCTGGGAGCGATCCTGCTGGCCGGTTACCTCGGCGGCGCGGTGGCGGTGACCGTCAAGATGGGCATGGGCGTCGCCGGCTGGTGGATGCCGGTGGCCTTCGGCGTGCTGCTGTGGGGCGCGTTATGGCTGCGCGACCCGCGCGTCCGGGCGCTGATTCCGTTGCGGAGCTGAAGTCCTGGCAGAGGGCGCCCCGGCTCCTTCAAGGCACTTGTTAGAATGCGGCCCACCGTTGCCTTTCACGCGGGGCTGGCAATGGTTGTCCGCTCAACCCCATCCCCTCCGCATGAAGTTCCTCCGTATCCTCGTCCTCGCCGCTGTCAGTCTGGCCGCGGGCCTCGTCGCTCACGCCGAGCAGTTCAAGGCCCTGCTCTTCACCAAGACCGCCGGCTGGCACCACGACTCTATCAACGCCGGCGTCACCGCCATCCAGGCCCTCGGCAAGCTGCACGACTTCGACGTGTTCTGGACCGCCGACGCCAACCGCGTGTTCAACGACAAGGAGTTGGCGAAATACAAGGTCGTGATCTTCCTCTGCACGACGGGCGACGCGCTCAACGACGAGCAGCAGGCCGCCTTCGAGCGCTACATCAAGGCCGGCGGAGGCTTCGTGGGCATCCACAGCGCCTCCGACACGGAATACGACTGGCCATGGTATCGGAAGATGGTCGGCTACATGTTCCACATTCACCCGGCGGTGCAGACGGGCACGCTCAAGGTGCTCGATCCGAATTTTCCCGGCATGGACCGCTTCGCCAAGCGCTTCCTCTTCACCGAGGAGTGGTATGAGTTCGGCGCGCCCGAGGGCAGCAAGCTGAAGTTCCTCCTCGCGGTGGACGAGAAGACCTACAAGCCGCACGCCAAGTGGGGCCCGAAGGAAGGCAAGGGCATGGGCGACCTGCACCCGATCAGCTGGTATCACGAATACGACGGCGGCCGCGCCTTCTACACTGCTCTCGGCCATCTGCCCGCGACCTACGGCGACGCGAACTTCATGCACCACGTCTATGGCGGCATCTACTGGGCCGCCACGGGCAACGGGTTTTCGGCGGAGTGACCTTTCCGTCCAGCTGACAGGCAGGCCGCGTGGCTTCGATCCATGCGGCCTGTTTCATTTTGGTGAACGCGGCGACTAGCCCTTGCGCACCGCCGTCGCCGGCCTAGTTTGGCGGGATGCAGAAATTCACCCTGCCCGCCCTCTGTGCGCTGCTCGTGATGCCGTCGGTTTTCGCGGTGGAGCCGCCCCGCCTGGCGGTCGTCATCACCGTGGACCAGATGCGGGCGGATTATCTGCCCCGGTTTTCCCCCCATTTCGGCGAGGGCGGCTTCAAGCGCCTGCTGTCCGGGGCCGACTACCAAAACTGCCACTACCGCTATTCGCTGACCAAGACCGCCGCCGGGCACGCCACGATTCTGAGCGGCATGCACCCGGATACGCACGGGATCATCGCCAACGAGTGGATGGACCGCACGACTTTCGCCTGGGGCAACGCGGTGGAGGACACCGACTCGCCGCTGGTCGGCCTGCCGCCGCGCGCCGGCCGTTACGCCAACGCCACCTTTGCCGCCAAGGCCGGCCGTTCGCCCCGGAACTTCCTCGGCACAACCGTGGGCGACTGGCTGAAGGCGCGCTATGGTGCCACCGCAAAGGTCTTCGGCGTGGCCGACAAGGACCGGTCGGCCATCCTGCCCGCCGGGAAAAAGCCCGACGGGGCCTACTGGACCGAGGAAGGGATTTTTGTCAGCTCGACCTATTACCACCCGCAGCTGCCGGAGTGGGTCGCGACGTTCAACGCGCGGCGCAACGGCGCGCAGCATCGCGGGCAGACTTGGGACCGCTTGCGCGAGAAGGCGCTCTATGACCGGGTGCAGGGGCCTGACGATGCTCCCGGTGAGGAAGCCTCGGCCGGTTTGCCGGCGACGTTGCCGAAGAAGCTCGACGGCATGGGCGATTTCTACGGCGCCTTCGATCGCACGCCTTGGGCCAACGAACTGGTGGCGGACATGGCCGTTCACACCCTTACGACCCAGCAGCTCGGTCAGGATGACGTTCCCGATCTGCTGGCGCTCGGCTTCTCCCAACCTGATTCCACCGGCCATGCCTATGGTCCGGACAGCCATGAAATCATGGACACTTATCTGCGGCTGGATCGGACACTGGCGCAGTTTTTCACCTTCCTTGACGCGACGGTCGGTGCCGGCCGCTGGGTCGCGGTGCTCACGGCCGACCATGGCATCCCGCCTCTGCCGGAGCGCGTGCTGGCCGAGCGTGGCCCCGGTTCCGCAGGTCGCATCAGCGGGCGCGAACTCGATGCCCATGTGAGGTCGGCGCTTGATGCGGCGTTCGGGGCCTTGCCCGAGCCGCTGGTTTGGGCGTTGCGCGACAACGCCGGCTACCACCTGCAGCCCGGAGCGCTGGCGGCGAAAAGCCTTTCCGCCGACGCGGTGGCCGCGGAACTGGTGGCCGTTCTGCGCAAGCATCCGCACCTGGCGGCCGCCTACACCCGCGCGCAGCTCACGGCCACTGGCCCGCTCGACGAGTGGGGCGAGATGGTGCGCCGCACGTTTTTCCCGGCACGCAGCCCTGACGTGCTTTTCATCGAGAAGCCCTTCTTCCAGGTTCGCTCGCTGGGCACGACGCATGGCACCCCCCATGGCTACGACACCCATGTGCCGCTGGTCTGGTATGGCGCGGGAGTGTCCCCGGGCGTGCATCAGGAGAAAGTCGGCATGAACGACCTCGCCCCGACCCTGGCCGGTCTGCTTGGCGTGGAACTCCCGCCGGAGGCGAAGGGCCGGAAACTGTTCTGACGCCTGTGCACATCTTGCCGTTTTACGGGCGGCGGTCGGGGGATGTTTTGCCTTTTCCGCCGGGCGCGACAAATCTGCCGCCATGATCCTCGATTTTTCGACGCTTCCGCCGCGCGACACCTACAGCTGGATGATCAACACGATCACGCCGCGTCCCATCGCGTGGGTCTCGACGGTCTCCGCCGCGGGCCACACCAACCTCGCGCCATTTTCCTACTTTCAGGCCGTGTGCTCGAAGCCGCCCACGCTGATGTTCAGCGGCGCCGTCAACCGCCAGGGTGTGAGCAAGGACAGCGTGCTCAACATCGGCCAGGTGCCGGAGTTCGTCATCAACCTTGTGCCCTTTGCGCTGGCGGAGCCGATGAATCTCACCGCCACGCCACTGCCGCACGGCGAGAGCGAGTTTGAGAAGTTCGGCATCGCCAGCGCACCGTCGCTAAAGGTGCGTCCGCCGCGCGTGGCCGCCGCGCCCGTGGCCTTCGAGTGCAAGCTGGACCGCATCCTCAACTTTGGCGAAGGCCCCTCCAGCTCGAACGTCGTGTTCGGCACCATCGTGTGCGCGCACATCAGCGACGCCGTGCTCACGCCCGAGGGCAACATCGACCCGGCCAAGCTCGACACCATCGGGCGCATGGGCGGCGACAACTACGTGCGCACGCGCGACCTGTTCACGGTCGTGCGGCCGCGGTGAGCGGCGTGCCCTCCCGGCTCACTCCGGCAGACGGCGCAGCTGCTCGTTGGCCAGCGCGGCGGCGGCGACGCGGTTCTCCACGCCAAGCCGCTCGAAGAGCTGCTCCACGTGTTTCTCCACCGTGCGCGGGCTCGTGCCGAGGATGATGGCGATCTCGGCGTTGGTCTTGCTCTGGGCGACCCAGTAGAGGACCTCGGCCTGACGGGGCGTGACCCCGAGCTTGGTGAGCTCAACCGGTCCGGGAGGGGCGTGTTCCTCGATCAGGTAGAGCACGGTCAGGGAGTCGTTGCCCTGCTCGGTGAAGCGGTGCAGCAGCAGCGTGCCGGCCGTGCTGTGGTAGCGCTCGCCGGTGTTCAGCTCCGGCGGGAGGAAGCCCGGTTGGTGGTGGGCGAGGTGCTTGAACAGCAGGTGCGTGGCCCGGAGCGTTTGGAAGATCAGGCGGCCGCCGCGGTCGGCGATCAACAAGGCGCGGTCGAGCGACTGGGCCAGCTGGGCCTCGGCGTCGAGGCGCAGGGCGATCTCGGCCTCCAGCCGGGCGTTCTTCTGCTGCAGCGCGAGCCGGGCGTCGCGCAGGTCGAGGTGGGTGCGGACCCGGGCCAGCACCTCGGGCGGATGCACGGGTTTGCTGATGTAGTCCACCGCACCGGCCTCGAGTGCCCGGACCTTCTGGGCGGGCACGTCCACGGAGGTCAGGAAGATCAGCGGCAGTTCACGCCACACGAGGTTCTCCTGAATGCGCTGGCAAACGGCCAGGCCGTCCATGCCGGGCATGATCATGTCGAGCAGGATCAGGCTCACCGGCTGCTGCGCGAGGAGTTCCAGCGCGCGCGGACCGTTCTCGGCCACGAGCACGCGAAGCCCGGCGCCGCCGAGAGTCTCCAGAACAAGGCCAAGGTTGGCGGGAGTGTCATCGACGACGAGGACGGTGGGGGACTGGGTCATGAAGGGAGGGTGCGGAGCAGGTCGCGCACGCGTTCAACCTGATAGGCCCCCGCCAGGGTTTCAAGCCGGTCGAGCAAAGATGACGCGCCCGGCACCCGGTCGCGCGCCTGGGTGATGCCGGCACGGAGCGCGGCGATGTCACCGGCATCCGCCGCGGCCAGCAGGGCCGTGCGGATCTCCGGCGGCAGAGACTCGTCGGAAGTGTTCGTGACCGGCGTGGCCGGCGCGTGCCATTTCAGGCCGAGCAACCGGGTGAGCTGCTCCAACAGCTGGGTTTCCGTGAAAGGCTTGGGGAGGAAATCGTTTGAACCGGCGGAGGCTGCGGCGGTCGCGTCGAAGGTGAGCACCGAGGCGGAGGTGAGCACGACGGGCAGCCGGGCGGTGGCGGGTCGGGCCCGCAGCCGGCGGGTGAGTTCGAGGCCATCCATGCCGGGCAGCTTCACGTCGAGGTAGGCGAGATCCGGCGCGGAGTTTCCGTCGAGTGCGGCCAGCGCGGCCTCGGCGGACTCGAACAGGCTGCACTCGAAGCCGAGCGGCGTCAGCAGGTCGGCGAGCACGGTGCGGTTCACCTCGTTGTCGTCCACGATAAGCACGCGTCGGCGCGGGCCTTCGTAGCCGCCTGCACCGAAAGGCTGGCGGCTGGTCGCGGTCGGCGCCGCCGTGGCAGGCAGGGCCACCGAGAAATGGAACGAACTGCCGCGGCCGGCCTCGCTGGTGACCTGTAGCTCACCGCCGAGCAACTCGACGAGCCGTTGCGTGATGACGAGACCGAGACCGGTGCCGGCCTCTCCAGCCGGCCGCGTGGCGGCCTGCTCAAAGGGTTGGAAGAGCCGCTGGCGGTCCTCGTCGGTCAGGCCGACGCCGGTGTCAGTGATGGCGAAGCGCCAGTGTTCGCCGACGGCCGCGACCTCCAGCGTCACGGAGCCGCTGCGCGTGAACTTCACGGCGTTGGAGAGCAGGTTGTCGAGGACCTGCCGGAGTTTCTGCGGATCGCCGGTCACGTATTCAGGCAGGGCGTCGGGCAGGCGGAGGGTGAAGGTGAGTCCTTTGACGACGGCGGCAGCCTCATGGGCGGTGGCGAGTTCGCGCAACAGCTGGCCGAGGTGGAAGGGGGCGTCGCGCCGTTCGATCTTACCCGCCTCGATCTTGGAGAAATCCAGCACCTCGTTGATCAGGCGCAGCAGGTGCTGGCCGCTGTTCTGCACGATGCCGACGCGCTCGCGCTGCGGGCCGGCAACCGCGGGATCGCGCAGCAGCACCTGCGAGTAGCCGATGATGCCGTTGAGCGGTGTGCGCAACTCGTGGCTCATGTGGGCGAGGAAGACGCTTTTCGCCCGGTTGGCCGACTCGGCCTGGTCGCGGGCCACGGCCAGCTCGGCCGTGCGCGCCTCGACCAGTTTCTCGAGCCGGCGTTGCTCACGCCGGACAGCGCCGAGCCGCCAGCGGATGTAACCGACCACGGCGGCAACCACGGCCACCAAGTAGGCGAGGTAAGCTTCCTTGGAACGATGCCAGGGCGGGGCCACGGCGAAGGTCAGGTGGGAGATTTCGCTTGTCGCACCGGTCGCGTCGATGGCTCGTGCCTCGAACGTGAACGGCCCGCCCTCGAGGTTGGTGAAGGTGGCGCTGGGTGTGGCCGACGGTTCCGACCAGTGGTCGCTGTAGCCAAGCAGGCGCGTCTGGTAGCGCAGGCCGTCGAGCGCCCCGAGGCGCGGTGCCCCGAGCGAAAAAACGATGGGTTCGCGCGAATAACGCAGTTTCATCGGTTGTCCGTCGCGGATAGGCAGCGGCTGGCGGCGGCCCTCGGCGGTGACCGTTCGGATAAGGACCGACCACGCGGCGGGTATGCTTTCCGGTGTGCTCAGGTCGAGCCGAACCGTGTTGTTGTAGCCGCGGGCCCAGAGCACGTCGCCCGTCGGCGTGTGCTCCATCCAGATGACGGCGGCACCGCCAAAACCGACCTCCTGGAGCGCCTCGGCGGAGGCGCTTTTCCAGACGTGGCGGCCTTCCGGTCCGGGCGTGAAGCGGCCGAGCGGGGACTTGGCCACGAGCGAGGTGCCTTGGAAGACAGAGCCCCAGGTATCACGACCGCTCACGTCGCTGGGCACCAGCATCAGGGCCGGCGCTTCCGGGGTGGTGTAGCGGTCCTCCGGCAGGAAGGTTTTGTTGGCGGCAGCGAAGCGACGCGAACCCTTGTCGGTGAAGAATACTGTGCCCGCGTGGCCCGGTGAGACGTTGGTCCAGACGATTTCGTCGGGCAGGCCGTGCCCGCGGTGATACTGTTCGAACTCGGCCTTGGTCCAGTCGGTGACAGATTCGGCACCGGGCACGCGCCAGAAACCCCGGCTGTAGGTGGCCAGCCAGAGTGTGCCGTCGTCTTCGATCACGGCGCTATGGGCATCGCCGAGGCCGAGGCGCTCGCCGGTCAGTTGCCAGCGGCCGTCCTTGTGCTCGACCACGGTGAGGCCGTTGCCACCCGCCAGATAGAGGCGGCCAGGCACGCGTCGGGAGGCCGTCGCGGCGTAGGTGTTGCTGGTCGGGGTGGGCACGATCAGTTCGTCGCCGGCGGGCGTGATGCGAAACAGGCCGGTGTGCGAACTCACGATCAGTTCGCCTCCGTGGGAAAGGATGGCGAAGATGTTCGTGACCTTGTCGTTGATCCGCACCAGGCGCGCACCCTGGCCATCCGCGCTGGCGGGCTCCATGCGGTAGAGGCCGTCGTAGGTGCCCGCATAGAGCCGGCCTTCGTGGCGGCCCCAGCTGTCGATGGTGCCGGGCGTCGGGCCGTTGGTGGCGTCAAACACCGTCACGTTGCTGTCGATCGCGAGGCGGGCGACGCCGGAGTTGTAGCCGAGCCAGAGCCCGCCGTCGTGGTCCTGGGCGAGGCTGAGGATGGCGTTGTCGGCGATTCCGGAGTCGCGATCCAGGCGCCGAAGTTTCGTCAGATCGGCGGAAAACAGGAACAGCCCCTGGCCGCTGGTGGCGACCGCGACCGTGCCGTCGCGCAAGGTGAGCGCCTGGGTGACGCGGGTGGTTTTGAGGATGGTGTCGAGCACGCCGGGCAGGCGCCGGGTGGCGCCGGTGGCAGCGTCGAGGATGAAGAGACCCTGGTCGGTGCCGCAGAACAGAACGCGGCCATCACGCAGGTTGGTGGCGGCCACACGCTGGCAGTCCTTGATCTCGGCTGATTGCAGGAAAGGTGTCAGCTCGCCGCGGCCCAGCCGGAAAAGTCCCTGGCCGACCAAGTGCACCATGACTTCGCCGCCGATGAGATGCACCGTGGGCCGGGTGCGGGCCGGCGTGGGCCAGAAGGTGATGGCATCGTTGGCACCGACGCGCAGCACGCCGCGGTTGCTGGCGAAATAGACCTGGTCGTTGTGGTTGATGACGCTGTAGGTCCGGTTCCACGGGCTGGCGCCTTCCGGCAGTTTGGCGCGGAGCGACCGATAGGCGAGACCACCGTCCGGGGCCGGCTCGAAATAGCCGATCTCGTCGTTGCCGCCGGCCCAGATGCGGCCGTTGCGCGTCGTCACCAGTTCATAGACTTGGGCCGACGGCATCGGGGAGTGGGTCCAGCGTGCGCCGTCGAAGCCGGTTATGCCCTCCTGCGTCGAAAGGTAGATGACACGGTCGCGCCCTTGGGTGACGCCGTAAACCTGGGGGTGGCCGCGATACTCGGTGGGCCGGAAATCCCGGATTGAGGGCCTGCCGCTCTCGGGATGGAAGATGCCGGGCTCGGCGTGCCCGGTCCCCATCCACAAATGCCCGGTCAAGCAGAGCAGAAGGAGGGCCGGGCGGGGTGACATCGGCTGCTGTTATGAAGCGGCCGTCCGGCCGGTCAAATCCTCATCGCCGTCCGGGCCGTGCGATTCTCACTTGGGCGGTGCGGGCTTGGGCAGCAGCCGCGCGACGACCACGAGGAGCACGACGACGACGAGGGAGAGAGCACCCCAGAACACGACTCCACCCTTGAGCTGGCGTAGCACGCCGCGAGCGAAGCCTTCGGGCGCGACCTCGGCGGTGCCGAGGCGGGCCGGCTGACGGGTGGCGGTGAGCAGCTGGCGAGCGACGAGGTTCAGGTCGTAACGCGGCGCGCCGGTGCGGGCGTTGCCGTAGAGGAGTTCGTAGCCGTCGGCCTCGGCGGTCTTGAACACGAGCCGCACGACGGCGTGCTCGGCTTTCACGCTGGCGAGCGCGATGGGCGGGTTGTCGCCGTTGTCGGTCTCGAGCCAGAGCGTGCCGGTTTGCGGGCGATCATTGAGTTCGAAAACCCGCGTGCGCGGCGAACCGGGTTCGGGGGTGCGGCTCCAGGCGCCGCTGGCGAGCGTGTGATCGTAGGTGCGTCCGTCACCGGCGGTGACTTTTTCATAGAGCCGGAAGTTGCGTTCGAACAGCGGGGCGTCGGTCGAAAGGGCGAGGCGGGTGAGTGGCAGCTCTGCTTCGGGCAAGTCTAGGCGCCACACGCTGACGCTCGGGCGTTTCGGATCGGGTGTTGGCGCGGGGTTCAGTG
>JACCDQ011400747.1_pt1 | contig 10060 bp, 8 predicted proteins | sample 7446031 | NCBI WGS metagenome assembly JACCDQ01 (sample SAMN15323442, study PRJNA562643) | freshwater metagenome | isolation source: river surface water | place: USA:Blue River Watershed | collected 2017-08-17 | reverse complement strand
CAGGCTGTGGGATGCTGCCACAAGCAGCGCGCTTCCTACCGCTATTTTCAGCATGGTGCGTCCAAGACGTTCAACTGTCCGGTTGTTGTTTCGACGCATTGTGGCACAACAGAGACTCCACCTACCTTAGAGAGACAATGAAATGATGAATCCATACACACAAGTGGGCATTTTGGGCGCCGGGGCCATGGGCCGTGGCATTGCCCAGATCGCAGCACAGGCGGGCAGCAAGGTCTGGCTTTTCGACACCCAACCGGCTGCGGTGGCAGCGGCCATTGCCAGCTTGCACACCACCTGGGCCCAATTGGCTGCCAAGGGAAAAATGACCGAACAGCAGGTGAATGATTGCCTGACACGGGTCCAGCCAGCCCAAGACTTGGCCCAATTGGCCAACTGCGATTTGGTGGTGGAAGCAATTGTGGAGAAACTGGAGGTCAAGCGGGCCGTCTTTGCAGACCTTGAAGCCATTGTGTCGGAGCAAACGGTGCTGGCCACCAACACGTCGTCACTGTCCGTCACCGCGATTGCGGCCCAGCTCAAGCACCCAGGCCGTTTCGCGGGCTTCCATTTCTTCAACCCGGTGCCGCTGATGAAGGTGGTCGAGGTGATTGCGGGCATCAAAACCCAGCCCGAGACCTGCGCCAAACTGGCGGCCTTTGCCCGGGCTGTGGGACACACCCCGGTGATGACCGAAGACACACCGGGCTTCATAGTCAACCACGCTGGTCGCGGCTACAACACCGAAGCCCTGCGCATCGTGGGCGAGAGCGTGACTGACTTTGCCACGGTTGACCGCATTCTGCGTGATCAGATGGGCTTCAAACTGGGGCCGTTTGAATTGATGGATTTGACCGGACTGGATGTGTCCCATCCCGTGATGGAATCGATCTACCACCAATACTATGAAGAAGCCCGATACCGCCCCAGTGTGATCACGGCGCAGCGGCTGGCTGGCGGTGTGCTGGGTAAAAAAACAGGGGCGGGCTTTTATACCTATATCGATGGGCAAAAACAACTCCCCGACGAGCCAGGCACCCCCGTGGTAGCGGACATGCCACCCGTTTGGGTACCTGCCAAGGCCGTTCGACGGCCCGAACTGTACCAACTCCTCAAACAGCTGGGTGCCACCATTGAAACCGCCCAGCAACCCTCGGACAAAGCTTTGATTCTGGTGGCCCCCTTGGGGCATGACGTGACCACCATTGCCGCGGTCGAGCGACTGGACGCCAGCCGCACGGTGGGCATCGACATGATGCTGCCGGACGACGCCACGCGCCGCCGAGTGCTGGCAACCAACCCTGCCACCCGAGAAGACATGCGCAACGCTGCCCACGCCCTGTTTGCGCGCGATGGCAAAGCGGTGAGCGTGATACGTGACAGCGCAGGCTTTGTGACCCAGCGGGTGGTGGCCACCATTGTGAACATAGCCACAGACATGTGTCAGCAAGGGGTGTGCAGCCCCAGCGATCTGGACACGGCCGTGACACTGGGCCTGGGCTACCCTGCCGGCCCCCTGGCCATGGGCGACAGCCTGGGCCCCACCAACGTGCTGGAGTGCCTGTTCAACCTGCAAACCGTGTATGGTGATGTGCGTTACCGTCCGTCTCCTTGGTTGCGACGCCGGGGCGCACTGGGCTTGAGCCTGACTCAAACCGAACTCTGAAGCGAGCCCCGACATGACAGCGACCCTCAAACGCCACAGCGTGGACAACACGCTGGTGTTGACCATCAGCAACCCCGAGCACCGGAACGCGCTCGATCCCGCCATTTACGCAGCGGGTGTGGAAGCATTGAACTCGGCAGACCGCGACCCCGACATCAAAAGCGTGGTGCTGACCGGTGATGGCCCCCATTTCTGCGCAGGCGGCCAGTTGCAGCGGCTGCTGGGCAACCGCCAGCAAGCACCCGAGGTGCAAGCGAGCAGCATAGAAGGCCTGAACAGCTGGATAGAAACGATCCACAGCTTCCCCAAACCTGTGATAGCCGCCGTTGAAGGCGCTTGCGCCGGGGCCGGGTTCTCGCTGACCCTGGCTTGCGACATGGTGGTGGCCGCGAACAACAGCGTGTTTGTCATGGCATATGCGAACGTGGCCCTATCGCCCGACGGTGGAGCCAGCTGGAACCTGGTGCGAGCCCTGCCGCGCGCCACGGTGGTGGAATTGCTGATGCTGGGAGAAAAGCTGGACCCGCAACGCCTGCACGCATTGGGCCTGATGAACCGGTTGACGGCTCCCGGACACGCCTTGGAAACTGCCTTGGAGCTGGCCGGAAAATTGAACCAACGCGCTGCCAACACCTTGTCCAGTATCAAAGAGTTGGTACAACAAGCACCCCACAACAGCTTGAGCACGCAACTCAAGGCAGAACGGGATAGCTTTGTGCGCAACCTGTTTCACCCCAATGGAGCCGAGGGCATACAAGCGTTCCTGGACAAACGCGCCCCCAACTACCAATGAAAAAACGGTCGCAAGGGCGACAACCAGCCCCACCCCAGGCACTCACAGGACAGACGATGGACGAACCCATTCTGACAATGGAAGAACGCGAGGCAATCAACGGCGGACGCTGGTTTGCCAGCCTTTCCCCTTCCCTGAGACACGACATACTGCGATGCGCCTATGTCAAACGGTACAAGGACGGCGACCTGATTGTGGCCCGCGGCGATGCCCCGCACGAATGGACCGCGGTGGCAAAGGGGGCGGTGCGCGTCAGTTCCACGTCGTTGACGGGCAAACAGATCACGCTGACCTATGTGGAGCCCGGCGTTTGGTTTGGCGATGTGGCCATGTTCGACGGCGACCAGCGCACCCACGATGCCTACGCCCATGGCGCAACCACCTTGTTGGGTGTGGCACGCAGCGATTTTCAAAAAATCCTGTCACAGCACGTGGAGCTGTACGAGGCCTTGATGCGCTTGCAGGCCCGGCGCATCCGCACCCTGTTCGGCTTGGTCGAAGACCTCAACACACTGCCCTTGCGTGCACGTCTGGCCAAACAGCTGTTGCACCTGGTGCGCAGCTACGGTGTGCCGAGTCTGAACAACGGCAACGAGACGCGCATTGGCCTTCAACTGGCCCAAGAAGAATTGGCACAGCTGCTGGGGGCTTCGCGCCAACGGGTCAACCAGGAACTCAAGAGCATGGAGCGCGAAGAGGCCATACGTATCGAGCCGGGTGGCTTGGTGGTGCGCAACCGGAGCATGTTGTTGAAAATCGCCGAGGCAGAACTCTGAACGGAGAACAGCCCCAAAGAAATTCAACGATTGCTGGATGAACGCACCTCGGCCAGCGAGGTCAGCCCTGCCAACACCTTTTCAATGCCGTCCTGACGAAGGGTGCGCATGCCTTGAGAAACCGCCGCGTCGCGCAAGGTTTCTGCATTGGCCCGTTTCTGGATCAGCTGTCGCAGTGCGGGCGCGGCGGCAAACAATTCGTGTATGGCCAAACGACCGCGATAGCCCGTGTTGCCGCAGTGGCTGCACCCTGGGGCATGGTGGTGAAGCAAAGCACCGTTCTGGCCAAAACGTTGCTTCCAGAGACCCACCAAGGCCGCATCGTCGCGCAACGGGTGGTCCAGCGGCAGCGCCATCTGGAAGTCATTGATCAGCTCTTTCAGGCGCTTGTCGTCCATGGGCGACGTGGTCACGCAGGTTTTGCACAGGCGCCGGACGAGCCGCTGGGCCAAAATGCCCTGCAACGAGTCGGCAAACGAAAAGGGGTCCACCCCCAGGTCGATCAAACGCGTGACGGTTTCGGTCGCCGAATTGGTGTGCAAGGTGGAGATCACCATGTGGCCTGTCAGGGACGCCTCAATGGCGATCTCTGCGGTTTCTGCGTCACGGATCTCACCCACCATGATCACATCGGGGTCGGCACGAAGCAGGGAGCGCAAAGCGGTTGCAAAGGTCCAGCCTATGCGGGCATTGACCTGTATCTGGCGCAAACCATGCTGCGTGATTTCAACCGGGTCTTCGGCGGTCCATACCTTGCGGTTGGGCTTGTTGAGCTGTTTGAGCGCCGCATGCAAGGTGGTGGTTTTTCCCGAACCCGTGGGGCCCACGCACAGAAACAAACCATAAGGCCGCTCAACGATGTCCTCAATCAACGTCAGGTTGTCGGGTGCCAATTCCAGAGCACTCAAGGGCAAAGCCCTGTGGGATGACAATATCCGAATCACCACGTCTTCCATGCCCTGCATGGTGGGGATGGTGGCCACCCGGAGCTCAATTTTCAAGGGCCCGTATTTCGAAAAATTGATCTTGCCATCCTGAGGTTTCCGTTTTTCGGAAATATCCAGGTCACACATGATCTTGATACGCGCCACCAAGGCATTGCGGTAACTGGCCGGCAATTCCAGGTAGGGCCGAAGTTCGCCGTCCACACGGAAACGAATCACCACGTGTTCACGACCGCCATAGGGCTCGATGTGGATGTCCGAAGCGCCTTGATGGAAGGCCTCTGTGATCATCGAGTTGATGAGCTTGACCAGGGTGTTGTCGGTCTGCTCAATGGGGCGTTCTTCAACGGTGGCCTGGTCGTCGCTGGACAGTTCTGCCGCAAGCAACAGAGCGTCTTCGCGCATCACGGTGTCTGTGGCCGCTGCAGCGGCCTCGGCAGCCCGCCCGTTCGACTCCAGCATGCCAATGTTGCGGTAGGCCTTGGTGATGTGGGCTGCCAAATCGCCACTGGTGGTCACCACCGGAACCACTTTGCGCTGGGTCGAAAACTCCAGCTCTTCAATCACCTTGAACTGCAGGGGGTCGGGCATGGCCACCACCACCGAGTTGTTCAAAATGGTCAATGGCATGACCTTGAGGCGGGTGGCCAAGGCGACGGGCACCACGCGCAAGGCAGCGACGTCTACCGGAAACTTGCTCAAGTCCACAAAGGGGTAGCCCATCTTGCGGGCAAAGGCGGTTTGCAAATCAGCCGGCGTGACCAAACCGGAGGACACCAACATTTGCCCCAATGGGGCCGATTTCTTTTCTTTTTGCTGCTTCAGCACCAGCGCCAATTGGTCTTGGGTGATTTTTCCCAAACCCAGCAACGCCTCGCCGATCGGGACCGGCTTGAGTCGGGCCTGGTTGTCCAGGGCCTGTGACAGATCTTGCGGCGTCTCTACCAGCGTTGGACCACGCCCCACCGCAGCCTCAACACCAAATGCATCCAGGTCGGCCTGGACCGTGTCGTTGAAGTCTTGTGCGTTGAAATCGGCGTCGCTCGAACCGGTGCCGTCTTGTCGCTTGACCTCAAAATGGTTGATGCTGGAACGGGGCACAAAAACCCGGAAAGGATCGCCGTCCAACGACTGTTTCGGGAACACCCAAAGTCCATACGGTTCTTTTTGATGCGCGTGGGCAATGCCGGAAAAAAATGACCCGTCTTTCAGGTGGATGACAAAGGAATGCAAGCTCGCCACTGCCTCCAGTGAGGACGGCTGAAACTCCAGGTCGGTGTCCGGGTTTTTGTCCAGGCGCAAGCGCTTGATCTGGTTGAACTTGAGTGCCACCGGACGGGCATCGCCCAAAGGCTGAATTTTGATCTGGCGGTGGTCTTCGTCAAAGTCCAGCAGGTACCCTGCCAGAGCATTGCCTTTCCATCCTTCGGCCACACAGCTCAGTCGGGGCAGCCCGACTTCAAAGGCATCCTCGCCATGCAAATTGGGCAACTGAAATATTTCCTTCTTCATTCTTGAATCCCTGCTCATATTTCAAGCCACCACTGAATCAAATTTTTCACCAAAAAGCCCAGCATACCCAATGAGAGCACCAGGAAAATAATGAACGTTCCAAACTTGCCTGCTTTGGATTCCCTGGCCAAGTTGAGCACGATGAACATCATGTACAAAATGAATGCCCCCACCCCAAAGGTAAGACCAAATTGGGCGATCTGGGCTTCGGTGTAGCCAAACAATGAGCCTTCCATACCAGAGCGGGACTACGCCCGCGCCCCCTGGTCTTTGACATTGGGCATGGGCGGAACCAATTCGCGGTAGGCATGCCAACTGGCATGGCCCAGCCAGGGAACCACCCCGACCAGACCCAACAAAAAGGTGACAAACCCAAAGCCGACCAACACAGCAATCAGCAGCGCCCAAACCGCCATCACCACCGGTTGATCGGCCACGACACGCCAACTGTGCCCCACCGCGCCCCACACCGACACAGGCTGATCCACCAACATCGGAATGGTGATCACGCTGGATGCGAACACAGGTGCGGCCAACAGCGCACCCAACAGCACCCACACCTCAAACAGCCCCAACTGCGGTTGCAGGACAACATACCGAAAAAAATCCGCAGGCTTGCGTATGGGCACATCGGCCCACAATGTGATCAACCCCGCCGAAGTCAACACCCAACCGGTGCCGGCCAACCCCAGCAGCAGACCAAAAGTCACCAAGCGCCGGTCGCGCGAGGCCCACAAAGCCAGCACTTCGGCACAACACACTTTTTGCCCACGCTCCGCCGCCCGACTGACGGCGTATAAACCCGTGGCCAAAACCGGGGCCACGATCAAAAAGCCCGTGAATGCGCCCACCAACCACCAGAACTGATCGCGCGCCAGGCCGATCAACAGCGCACCGAACAAGGCCAACGCCGCACCGTGCATCAAACCAGGCCTGGGATTGCGCCACAAATCTTTTGCCCCCAAACGCAACCAGCGCAAAGGAGCGGTCCAGGTCAATTGAGGGGGGGGAAGAAAAGAATCGGGCATACAACTCTATGCATCGTTGAGCGGTGTGATACCGATGGCCGATGCCGCCAACAACTGCTGGGTGCTGGGGTGTTCCGGTTGCATCAAAACCTTCGTTGCAGGCCCCGACTCTACCACTTGGCCCGACTGCATCACCATCACGTCATGCGCCATGGCCCACACCACGTCTACATCATGGGTGATCAGCAAGTAACTCAAACCCCGTTTTTGCTGCAATGCCTGCAGCATTTCCACCACCTGCTTTTGTATGGTCACGTCCAGCGCGCTGGTCGGTTCATCCAGCACCAGCAGTTGTGGTTCCACCACCAAGGCCCGGGCAATGGCAATGCGCTGGCGCTGGCCACCCGAAAATTCGTGCGGGTAGCGCTGCAACCAGTCGTCTTGTTCAGCAAGCGACACATCGGTCAGCAGCCCGACTTCCTGCAGCACCGCCACCACGCGGTCACGGCGCTGGGTAACGGACAAATCCGGGCGATGAATTTCCAGCCCCTCCCCCACGATTTGAAGCAAGGTCATGCGTGGCGACAAGGCAGAAAATGGGTCTTGGAACACCACTTGCACCTGCGCCCTCAATGCCTGCCGTTCGTTGCGGGACACTCTGAGCCAGGTCTTTCCATTGATGCGCAAATCACCCTGGCTGGGCATCAAACCCAATACCGCCAGAGCCAGCGTCGATTTGCCCGACCCCGATTCACCCAACAGGCCCAGAGTTCGCCCCGGCTTCAGATCGAACGTCACCTCGCGCACTGCATCGAACACCCCGCTGCGAAACCACCCTTTCATTCCGGCCAGCGGTATGGGGTAGCTGACCGACAGGCCGCGACAAGACAACATGCCATCAGAGGTCTGCGCTGGGGGCACCATTTCCAACACCGCCCCACGTTGCGGGCGGCTGTCCAGCAATTTGCGGGTGTAGGGGTGTTGAGGACTGGAAAAAACACGGGCCACATCCCCCTGCTCCACCAGATGACCGGCTTCCATCACAGCCACCCGGTCGGCAAAACGCCGCACCAGGGGCAAATCGTGGGTGATCAGCAACACCGCCATCCCAGTTTGGTGCTGCATGTCCGCCAGCAAGGCCAGCATTTGGAGGCGCAGGCTCGCATCCAGCGCCGTGGTGGGCTCGTCGGCAATCAGCAGCTTGGGTTGGCTGGCCAGGGCCATGGCAATCATGACCCGCTGGCGTTGCCCCCCGCTCAGCTGGTGCGGGTACGCCCGGGAGCGTCGCTCGGGCTCCGACAACCCGGTTTCGGACAACAAATCCAGCACCTTCTGCTGCAACAACGGCGGCCGCAAGCCCCGTTTCAAGGCCAGCACCTCCGCAATTTGGGCGCCCACCGTCAACAACGGGTTGAGTGCGGTCATGGGTTCTTGGAATATGCAGGCCACATCCCCACCACGTATGCCCCGCAACTGGCTTTCGGTCATCTGCATCAGGTTCTGACCGTTGAATTCCACGCGCCCACTGACCTGCGCTGCATCCAGCAGGCGCAAAAGGCTCAGGGCCGACACCGTTTTGCCCGACCCCGATTCACCCACCAACGCCAGCTTTTCACCGACGTGAAGGTTGAACTGGATGCCATGGACCACCTCGCGGCCGTTGAAACCCACGCGCAAATCATCGACTTGTAACAGAGGCGTTGCCGTCATGCCTGCCCCTTTCTCGGGTCCAACGCGTCACGAAGGGCGTCCCCCATGAAGGTGAGCAGCAACAGGGTCAACGCCAACACCCCGAAGGTGGACAGGGAAATCCACCACGCGTCGATGTTGTTTTTGCCCTGCGCCAGCAATTCGCCCAGAGACGGCGTACCCGGCGGCACCCCCAAACCGAGAAAGTCCAGAGAGGTCAAGGCCAGAATCGCTGCACTCATGCGAAACGGTAGAAAGGTCACCACCGGGGTCAGGCTGTTGGGCAATATGTGTCGCCAAACGATTTGGGCACCCGACAAACCCATGGCCCGCGCCGCCCTCACATAGTCCAGCTGCCGGTTGCGCAAAAATTCGGCTCGCACGTAGTCGCTCAGGCCCATCCACCCGAACAAACTCAGCAACACCAGCAACAGGGCGACGCTGGGTGCAAACACCGCGCTAAAGATGATCAGCAGGTACAACTCTGGCATCGAGCCCCAGATCTCGATGAAACGCTGAAACACCAGATCGGTTCTCCCGCCCAGAAACCCCTGAACCGCCCCGGCAGCCACTCCCAGTACCACGCCCACCGCGGTCAAGGCCAAGGCAAACAGCACGTTGACGCGAAAGCCGTACAGCAACTGCGCGGCCAGGTCGCGGCCACGGTCGTCGGTGCCCAGCCAGTTGTCCGCCGTGGGCGGCGAGGGATTCGGTGCCTTGGCGAAATAGTTGAGTGTTTTGGGGCCGTAAGGGTTGGGCGGGTACAAGGCCCAATTGCCCCCGCCCGACAAACGCTCTTGAATAAACGGGTCCAGGTAGTCGGTGGGTGTTTCAAAATCCCCGCCAAAGGTGGTTTCAGGGTAATCGGTCAACAAGGGGGTGTAAAAGCGCCCCTCGTACCGCACCAGCAAAGGCTTGTCGTTTGACAACACATCGGCCAACAGACTCACAACCACCATGGCAACAAACAACCAAAGGCTGACGTAACCGAGTCGGTTGTGCTTGAAACGCATCCATGCCCGCCGGGAAGGGCTGACCGATCGAACCGTCAAATGCTGGGTCATGGCGAAGGGCTCAATCGAACTTGACCCGTGGATCCACCCACAGGTAACACAAATCGCTGACGAGCTTGGTAACCAGCCCGATCAACGTGAACAAATACAGCGTTCCCAAAACAACCGGATAGTCGCGCCGTATCACGCTTTCGTAGCTCAACAAACCCAGGCCATCCAGGGAAAACAGGGTTTCAATCAACAACGATCCGGTGAAAAAAGCGCCCACAAAAGCAGCCGGGAAACCCGTGACAATGGGAATCAAGGCATTGCGAAACACGTGCTTCCACAGCACTTGCTTCTCGCTCAAGCCTTTGGCCCGGGCCGTGAGCACGTATTGCTTGCGAATTTCTTCCAGAAAAGCGTTCTTGGTCAACATGGCCGTGACCGCAAAACTGCCCAGCACCATGGCCGTCACCGGCAAGGTGATGTGCCACAGGTAGTCCACCACCCGGGCACCCCAGCTCAACTCGTCCCAATTGGCCGAAGTCAGCCCCCGCAGCGGAAACCATTGCAACTGCCCACCAAAAACCACCAACAGTGCCACCCCCAACACAAAGCTGGGAATGGCATAACCCAGCAGCACCAGCAGCGTGGTAACCAGATCGAACCGCGACCCCGCCCGCACCGCCTTGGCATCCCCCACCGGCACAGCGATGGCGT
>JACCDQ011054201.1_pt1 | contig 10060 bp, 6 predicted proteins | sample 7446031 | NCBI WGS metagenome assembly JACCDQ01 (sample SAMN15323442, study PRJNA562643) | freshwater metagenome | isolation source: river surface water | place: USA:Blue River Watershed | collected 2017-08-17 | reverse complement strand
GGCTGATGCGTGAGGAGCATGGGTACGAGATGGTGCTGCTCGAAGGCTATCGGAGTCCGGAACGTCAGGCGTTTCTGGCAAGCATGGGATCCAACGTGACCCATGCCGGTCCCTGGCAGAGCTATCACCAGTACGGTCACGCGGCGGACAGCGCGTTCCTTCGCGATGGCAAGCTCGTCATCTCCGAGCGTGACCCGTGGGCGATGAGAGGCTATGAGCTGTATGGCGAAGTGGCTCAGCGACTGGGCCTGACTTGGGGTGGGCGCTGGAAGAACGCTGATCTCGGTCACATCGAATTGCGACGTGCCGGAGTCATTCAACCTAAAGTGGGAGGCTGAAAGAACGGGGCTCTCACTAGACTCGGTGTCGTCATATGTGTGGCCATGCCACTGGACAACGCAGGGAGTGAACAGAAGATGGGCCGTCCATTCATCGTCATCGGAGACGCCACCGACCATGGCGGCGTCGTGAACTCGGCATCGGGCACCACCGACACCCATGGCAAGCGCATTGCACGAGTGGGTGACAAGGTGGATTGCCCACTGCGGGGTCACAGTGGGGCGGTCATCGTCAGCGGCGATCCGACCATGATCATCGACGGGAAGCCGGCGGCTCGCCACGGCGACCGCACGTCCTGCGGTGCAACGCTGATCGCGTCCCAGGCTGTCAGCACGACCGGCTGATCGACGGCCAAGCACGCGCCGCACCGAGTCCCGTCGGGCGGGCGTTCGGCATTCATCTCGTCTTGACATGTCGGCGCCCTGCGCGCCCCTTCCTGCCCCATGTCCATTCTCTGGAAGATTTTTGCGGCGTTGCTGGCCGTCACCGTTCTGGTGTGGCTGAGCACGATGTGGCGTTGGGAGTCGAACCAGTTTGATCCGGGACCCTCGGATCTCTTGCTCCATCTGGTGGTGTTGCCGCTGGTCCTCACGGGAGTACTCGTGCTGACGGTATGGGCCGTGCATCGTCTGAGGCGCTATGCCGTTTCGCCCGTGGCTTCGGCTGCGGCTGCGACCGGTGGTTCTGAAGCGAAGGCATCGGGGGATGCGGCCTTGCTGGCCCCGAAGCGCCTGAGGGCCCGCGTGCTGGCCAGTGCGGTGCAGGTCCGCGCCGGCGCCGGGTGGCGTGCGGCCCAGAAGGCCATCGCGAAGGGTGACTGCGCTTCTGAACTCGATCCCGAGATCAAGGACGAGCAAGGGGTCTGCGTCTTCACGGCACCCATGCCCGAGCTCGACACCGAGAAGGTGTGCGCAGAGGTCGTCGACCTTCTTCAGGAACTGACCGTCCAGGAGCCCGATGTCTGGGCTGGCTTCGAGCCTGCGACCGAGATGTTGCGAACGTTGACGTTGATGGGCGACGTCCTGTCCGAACTCGACGAGACGCTGAACGCGCAATGGCACGCATGGGCGCCACCGCAGCAGACTGAGCCTCTGAAGACGTCGCTTCCTGAGCGCACGATTGCGGATGTGAGCAGGTCGCCCGAGCTCAGCGTGCGCGTGGGGATCCCGGAGGGCTGGACGGCACTCACCCAGCGTCTGGCCATGGCCTGGATCGGTGCACGGCTTGCGCCATGGCTTGCTTCTGCGCGCGAGGCCGCAGAAGGTGTCGCCCCGCGTCGTCAGATGGCGCATGCCGATTCAGGGCGGCGGGTGCCGGTGCCGACTCAGGTGCAAGCCCACGTGCATCCGGTCGCGCATGCGGAGGCCCTGTGGCAGCTTGGCGAGCGGCAACTCCAGATGTGGCTTCAACAGGAACAGGCCGGATTGCTGGTGCTGGTCGCCGCCGACAGCGCCATCAGCGAGTCAGCCGTGACGGAAATGGCCAGACGCCATGAACTGTTCTCCGGCGACAACCCGCGCGGTCGAGTGCCGGGCGAAGGTGCTGCTGCGCTGGTGTGTGCCACGCCCGACTGGCCGACGCCTGCGGATGCCGATCCTCCCTTGTGCTGGCTTCAGGGTGCGCGGATCTTTCGACGCGACAAGTCCGCCGATGCCCAGGGTCGCGTGAGCCCGGCCGTGATGGTCGATGCGCTCACCGATGCGGCGGCTGCCGGCGGTTGGCCGCTGACAGCCGTCACCCACCTCACCAGCGATGCCGACCAGCGCGCCTCGCGCACCGGCGAGCTGTTCGAGGCGGTGCGATCCACCTTGCCGGCCCTAGACGTCAACGATGACGTGCTGAGCCTTGGGGTGGGCTGTGGCGACCTGGGGCTGGTGCGCCTGCTGGCTTGTGCGGGTCTGGCTGCACGCGAGGTGAAGGAAGCCGGGACGGCGTCGCTGGTGGTCGGCGCGTTGCCGGCCTTCGAACGGTTTGCCGTGCTGCTCACGCCGACCGCCGAACCCATGCCCGCAGCTGCGTCTTCAGTGGCCTGACCGGCCGTTCCCCTGACTTCCTGATCCCCTGATCTTCTGTTCCCTGTTCCCTGTTCTCTTTCTCAGCGACTCGCGCACCCCATGCAAAGATTCTGGACGTTCCTGCTGGACACCCGCACCCTGGGCGTCATCGGGTTGATCGCGCTGGCGACCTTCCTGCTGCTCGGGGCCGATGCGCTCAAGCTCGGACTGATCTGGGTGGCCGTCGCGCTCGGCTGCCTGTTGTTGCTCTGGGGTGGCCTCTGGGCGCTGCGCCGCTGGCGTGCGCACCGGGCGGCGCGCGCGCTGGAGGCGGCGATGGACGCCGAATCGGCTCGTGCCGTCCAGGCCGCCCCCGACAAGGAAAACCGCGCCGAGATCGCGGCCCTGCGCGAGCGCATGCAGGCGGCGGTCAAGACCATCAAGTCATCCAAGCTGGGTCTCACCTCGGGCTCGGCATCCCTCTACGAGCTTCCCTGGTATGCGGTGATCGGCAACCCGGCCGCCGGCAAGAGCACGGCCGTGGTGCGGTCGGGGCTGAACTTCCCCTTCTCCGACAAGTCGATGTCGGTCATCCAGGGCATCGGTGGCACTCGCAACTGCGATTGGTTCTTCACCACCGAGGGCATCCTGCTCGATACCGCCGGACGCTATGCCATTCACGAAGAGGATCGCGCTGAATGGCTGGGCTTCCTGTCATTGCTCAAGCGCCATCGCCCCAAGGCACCGCTCAACGGCGTGATCATCGCGGCCAGCCTGTCGGAGTTGTCCGGCAACCGTCCCGAGTTCGCCATCGCGCTGGCCAAGCAGTTGCGCCAGCGGGTGCAGGAATTGACCGAGCGGCTGGAGATCTTCGCGCCGGTGTACGTCGTGTTCACCAAGGCGGATCTGGTCTCGGGGTTCTCCGAGTTCTTCGATGATCGCGAGCCGGCCGAGCGCGAGCGCGTGTGGGGCGCCACCTTGCCCTACGACACCGCCGTCAAGACCGATGCCGTCGCCGCGTTCGAGCGGCATTTCGATGCCTTGCACGACGGCTTGAAGGAGGCTTCGGTGGCGCGCATGTCGATGCATCGGGGCGACGCCTTGCCGCCGGGCGTGCTGACGTTTCCGCTGGAGTTCGCGGCGCTCAAGGCGCCCTTGCGCACGTTCATCTCCACGCTGTTCGAGGACAACCCGTACCAGTTCCGCCCGATCTTCCGTGGCTTCTATCTCACCAGCGCGGTGCAGGAAGGCGAATCCACCGCCCGTGCCTCAAGCCGCGTGGCCGAGCGATTCGCGCTGAGTCCCCGGGCTGCCGACGACCGCGTGCTGGCGGCCGCGTCCGCGGCGGCCGGGGCGCGCGACGGCAGCTTCTTCCTGCGACAGTTGTTTTCCAAGGTGATCTTTGCCGATCAGAAGCTGGTGCAGCAGTACACCAGCCGCAGCAAGCTGCGTTGGCGCTATGCGTCGTTCATGGGTGCGGCGCTGTTGCTGGGCACGGCTCTGGCGGGCTGGACCTGGTCCTACGTGGGCAACCGGCAACTGGTCGCTCACGTGCAGGCCGACCTGAACAAGGCCATCAAGCTGCAGGAAGGACGCATGGACCTGCAGCCTCGCCTTCAGGCGCTGGAGATCGTGCAGGACCGCGTCGCGCAGTTGCAGCGCTATCGCGAGGAGCGTCCGTGGTCGCTGACGCTGGGCCTGTATCAGGGGGAGGCGATCGAGCAGCGACTGCGTGCGACCTATCTGGCGGGCCTGCACGAGGTGATGCTCAAGCCTGCTTCCCAGACGATGGCCAGCTACCTGGGCGAGGTCAACGATGGGGCGGCGAACCTCAAGCCGGTCTTGCGGACCCCCGGCGGATCACCGGCCAGCCCACAGGGCGGCGCTGACGCGAACGGGGCTGTCTCGGGCGTCTATGTGGCGGCGTCCGCGACCAGCGTGGCCGATGCCTACAACGCGCTGAAGGCCTACATCATGCTCGGTGATCGCGGTCGCATGGAGCCCGGACACCTGGGTGACCAGGCGACCCGTTTCTGGCGCGTGTGGCTGGAGGCCAACCGCGGCGCCATGCCCCGCGAGGACATGATCCGTTCGGCCGATCGCATCATGTCCTTCGCGCTGACGCAGATGTCGTCGCCTGATTTCCCCGAGGTGCAGACCAACCTGGCCGTGCTCGACAACACGCGGGAGAACCTGCGTCGCGTGGTCAAGGGCATGCCGGCGGTGGAGCGGGTGTATGCCGAGATCAAGGCCCGCGCGGCCACCCGCTATCCCACCATGACGGTGGCCCGGCTGGTGGACGATGCCGACAAGGACATCGTCGCGGGCAGCTACGCCATCTCGGGCGCCTACACCCGCGAGGCATGGGACGGCTACATCGACGACGCCTTCAAGGACGCCGCCACCAAGGAAAGCCAGGCCGACGACTGGGTGCTCAAGGCCGCCAATGCCGACGATCTGACGCTGGAAGGCAGCCCCGAACAGATCCGCAAGGCATTGACCCAGCTCTACAAGGCCGAGTACGTCATCGAGTGGCAGAAGTTCATGCAAGGCGTGAGCGTCAAGGAGTTCCGCTCGTTCGAGCAGGCGGTCGAGGGCATGAACCGTTTGGGGGACCCGGCGGCCTCACCCGTGGGCAAGCTGATCCAGGCGCTCTACGACCAGACCTCGTGGGACAACCCCAGCATCCTCAACGAGCGATTGGCCAAAGGCCAGAAGTCGTTCGTCACCTGGTTCAAGCAATCGATCATGCGCATGGCGCCCAGCCAGGTCGAGGTGAAGGTCGACGTGACCACGGGCCAGGCGGCGATTCCGATGGGGCCGATCGGCAAGGAGTTCGCTGGCCTGACCCGCTTGATGGTGTCGCGCGACAACTCGCCCACCTTGATCCGCAACTATCTGCAGGCGCTGTCCAAGGTCCGGACCCGCTTCAACCAGATGAAGAACCAGGGCGATGCCGGTCCGCCCAGCCGTCAGATGATGATGCAGACGCTGGACGGCACATCGGAGCTGAGCGACGCCCTGAAGCTGGTGGAGGAGCAGATGCTCAACGGCCAGACCGAATCGGCCAGGGCCACCTTGCGTCCGCTGCTGGTCCGGCCGCTGATCCAGTCCTTCGCGGTGATCGTCGGGCCGGCAGAGAACGAGATCAACCGCGTCTGGGCCGCTCAGGTGCATGAGCCCTTCCAGCGCACCCTCGCCGGCAAGTACCCGTTCGACAAGGCCTCGCGCATGGAAGCCACTGCCGGCGAGATCGCCAAGGTGTTCGGCCCGGAGGGCAGCATCGCGAAGTTCGGCGAACAGGCTCTGGGCACCCTGGTGGTGCGGCGCGGCGACACGGTCACGTCGCGCACCTGGGCGGAGGTCGGCGTGCAGCTGCGGCCCGAGTTCGTGGCTGGATTTCCAGCCTGGGTTGCCGCCTTGCCGGGTCAGGTCGCCTCGGCCGGGCCAGCGTCCGGCGGCGCGGGGGCGGCGGCATCACCGGCAGCGGCCAGCGATCAGCAGACCCGCTTCCAGATCCTGCCCACGCCGGTGCCGGGCCTGTCCGAATACACCATCGACATCGACGGCCAGTTGATGCGCTATCGCAATGGCGTGGCCAGCTGGGCCGATTTCGTCTGGCCCGGACAAGGGACGCCCGGGGTGCGCATCACCGGTCTGGCCACGGATGGTCGGCAGGTCGAGTTCCTCAACGAACCCGGTGCCTATGGCCTGGAGAAGATGCTGGGGGCGGCCAACCGGCGTCGTGTGTCGCCGGGCTGGTTCGAGCTCACCTGGCGCAACGGCAATCTGGCCGTCACGGCGCAGCTCAAGCTCATCGCGAGCCCGACCACCGGCGCGCCCGCGACGGGGGCATCGGCCGGCGGTGGCTCGGGCCTGCCCGACACGCCCAGCGCGTCGGGCAACCTGCGCGGGATCCAGTTGCCGGCGCAGGTGGTGGGCGGGCCGTCGATCGCCGAGGCGGGTGGGGCGCCAGGATCGGTGAAGCCCGACACGAGCGGGGGACGTCCATGAGCAGCGCACACACCGGCCCGGTCGTCTACTTCGGCAAGCTGCCGTGTCGTGGCGACTTCGTGCGCAGCACGGCCGGCTCGGCGCTGATCCAGAGCATCGATCAGTGGATGTCGCAGACCATGGAGCGTCTGGCGGAGGATCCGCGCTGGAAGCTCATCTACGACGCGGCGCAGCCGGTGCATTTCGTCATCCAGGGCGCGCAGGGTCCGGTGGGACTGGTGGGCCATCTGGCGATGAGCCAGGACGCCTCGGGCCGCCGCTTCCCCTTCGTCATGGCTGCCGCGTTCGACGCGCCCGAATCCGAGCCCCTGTTCCCGCTCAGCCCCATGGCCTTGCAGCCGGTCTGGATGACGATGGAAAGCCAGGTCGGCTGCGCCCTGCAGACCGAGGACTTCGGCCGGATCCAGGAATCGCTGACGCCATCACCGCTGCCTCTGGACGGAGCCGCCAACGGGCAACGGGTCGACTGGCGCGAGCGCTACACCCGCTTCACGCGTGACACCAGCCTGGAACGGTTCGAGGCCATGGTCTCGCCATCTGGCGCCCAACCGGTCTCGATGCGGCAGACCTTGCTCGCGCTGGGCCTGCTGCTCCAGCCGGTGCTCACGCAAGGTCCTGCCGGACTCAGCAAGGGTCTGGTGCTGCCGCTGCCGGCTGAACCGACGACGCTCGTGTCCGCGCTGACGCTGTGGGTCGATCTGGTCGGCAGGTTCTTCAAGCGCACGCACGCCGAGATCGCCCTGTTCGTCACGCGGCATGGCGAACGTCCGGTGCTGGTCGTCGGCTTTCAGGGGGCATCGGCCACCACGCTGCGCTCCGTGATCGACGACGGCGCCTGCCGTGCCGACAACGTGGCGGTCACCGACGCGGCCTGGGTCGAGGACTGGATCGCGGGTGACTACGGCCTGCGCAAGCTGTCCAACCACCTGCTGGCGCCAACCTTGTCGTTGGCCGCTGCGCTCGACCTGTTCCGCGAAATCATCCTGGGCGATTGACCACATGACCTCCGTTCTCTGCGCTTCGCGCCTGGATTTGCGCCTGATCCTGCGCCTGGTCTTGCGCCATGTCGCCGGCTCGGTCGCCCTGGGACTCCTGCTGCTGTTCGGCAGCGCCCCCCTGCGCGCCCAGACGTCGTCGACCGCACGTTCCGCCTTGGGCGCCGCGCCGGTGATCGTCTCGGGCACCGTGCCTGACGAGCCCACCCGCAACGCCATCCTGGTCCGTGTGCGTGAGCTCTATGGCGCCGATCGTGTGGTGGACCTGCTCGGCGTCGGTCCCGTGCTGGCGCCGCCGGACTGGACCGGCCATGTCCAGAAGATGCTGGATGCGCCACTCAGACAGATCAGTCGCGGCCAGATCACCATCCATGGCAACGACGTGGATCTCAAGGGCGACGTCGCCAGCGAGGACGAACGGCTCAGGCAGGCCGCCCGACTCACGGCCGTGTTGAATCCCACCTACGCGATCCGCAACGGTCTGCGAGCGCCGTCAGCCGATCAGGGCCTGCTCGATGCGGCATTGGCCAACCGCATCATCGAGTTCGAGCGCGGCAGCAGCGTGCTCCGTCCGGCCGGTCTGAACATCCTGAACCAGATGGCGGCCGTGCTGCGCAAGCTCGGCAACAAGAAGGTCGAGGTCATCGGCCACACCGATGGCCATGGCCTGCGCGAGGCCAACCTCCAGCTCTCGCTGGCTCGTGCCGAAGCCGTGAGGGACTACCTCGGCAGTCAGGGCATCTCGCCGGCCATGATCACCACCACCGGTCTCGGTCCGGACCAACCGGTGGCGACCAATGACACGCCCGAGGGACGTGCGCGCAATCGGCGCATCGAGTTCAAGATCGCGCCGGGATGAAGGGTGCGTGCCGGGCGCTCCGGCGCTCAGACGCTGATCCCGACGATCGATCTCACGACGCGTTCTCGCCCGGCGGGACCACGCCCAGCAGTTCTTCCACATGCGACAACGCGCCCGGATCCTTCAGCACCGTGCGCAGCCACACGTGCAAGGGCATGTCGCCCCACTGCACCGCCTTGTCGGCCAGGTAGGCCACGGGGCTGTGCGGCTCGGTGGCCCGGAAGAAGCTGGCCACCTCCCGCAACTGGTCCAGTGCCTGCTGGCGTGATCGGAGGGGTCCGCCCCGCACGCCCGACGCTTCGGTGTTCAGGGTGCCCGAGCCATCCTCGTCTGCCGATGCATCCGGGCCGTTGTCCGCCGTCGACTCGCCCAGCGTCACGCCGGCTTCCCGGGCCAGTCGTTGCACCTCGTGCAAGGCGCTCGCCAGCGCTTCACGCGCCGGCACGAAGCTCGGGCCGTCCTGACCCAGATGCGAGTCGATCACCGACTGCCATTGCGCCAGGGCCGTCAGGCAATCCCCCGCCGAGCTGACCGCGTCGCGCAGCACCGTCTTGGGCGTCTCGCGCAAGGCGCGATGGATCTTGTCGAGGGTGACGGCATCGGACGACTGCGTCGTCGCCTGCTCCGGATGTCGATCCAGCGTGGCTTGCGCCGACCGGGCAAGCTGCAGCTGCATGATCGAATACGCCGCGCCACCGCGACCCTGTGTCAGGGGCGCCTGGGTGGACAGGCTCGCCGTGCGATTCAGGAACCACGCGATGTTCCCGATGCGTTGCTCCATGTCGCCGTCTTCGACCTCCGGGAACAGGCCGTCCCAATAGCGTCGGCACAGCTCCGCGCACAGTTGCAGACCGGCGTGCAGGCCTGCATAGCCCGACTTCAGAGTCGCGGCTTCCGCCCACCACATGGCCAATCGAAGATCCTTGGATCCACTCACCAGCAGTTCACCGCAGCGTCGCTGCGTGCCGTCCCAATCGGCCGTCTTCAAGGTGGTGACCCACTCGCCCTGATCGAGTGTCGGATCGTCCTCTCGCCTCAATTCGGCAATGACATCGAACTCGTTGGAGAACGACAGATCATCACCACAAGGCGATTCGGGCCGAATGGGCTGGAGCAGGTCTTCAATGTTCATCGATGCAGTTTAGCGGTCACTCATTGAATGGACGGGCATTCGATGGGTCCGAACCACTGCTGCCAGCGGACAGTCTCCGGGGCGGAAACCCAGATCCTTCAGACCGGACCACGCAAGTCACGACGCGAGCCTGTGGCACTGCATGCAGCTCACAGTGACATCGCATTCGCCGCGATGATCCAGTCGGAAAGAATGCCCTTGAGCGGAGTGCTCCGGCGCTTCTGGTGGCGTCGTGTCAATCGGCTGCACCGATCGAGTTGGCATGAGTCGCTGTGCAAGCGCATGTCAGTCAGAAGACGCGACCCGAGACCTTCGGATCCACACGCTGGACTCTGTGCCAGCTCACCTCAAGCGCGGACCTTCGTGGGGCGCCTTTGCGCGATCCGTGCACCGGAGCCATGACCCATTGCGGCGTGGCCCGGTCCTGCACGCATCCTGCGATGGCTGCACGAATCCCTGCGGTGTGAATCTGCGCTTGTCTGGAGACCTTGAAGTCGCTCCGGACAAGAAAAAAGCCCTAGAGCGTTGATTCTCTAGGGCTTTTTCGCTACCTCAGGGCTGTTCCGGGACTGCCTGGAACACCTTCGGATGGTCTGGTGGTGGGAGGAGGAGGATCGAATCATCGATTTATCGTCGTGTTGATCGATGTTCTCGATGTGGTTTGTGATGGTTACTGCACAAGTTACTGCAATTCGGAGAGTGTGGTCTGAGACATCCGCATTCAGGC